>Ga0181535_10000441_pt1 | contig 62772 bp, 81 predicted proteins | sample PEATcosm2014_Bin_44_FD_119774 | JGI IMG/M metagenome (GOLD analysis project Ga0181535, IMG submission 119774) | Peatland microbial communities from MTU Mesocosm Facility, Houghton, MI, USA - PEATcosm2014_Bin17_30_metaG | ecosystem: Environmental > Terrestrial > Soil > Wetlands > Peat | place... | reverse complement strand
TTTCCCTATCACCAGTAACTTCGGTATCTCTACCCTGATTGCCGTCGGGTTCTCGCTGTGTGGTGCGATATTTATCATGCCAGCGGTGCTCTCTCTCATGGGGCAGTTTACCGAATGGCTCGACAAAAGAAAGCAACATAAACAGAAAGAGAATAGTACACATTCACCGTGAAATCTGAAATGATAGTATTACAAAAATCTCTCTATTTATTTGTAAAAATCCAATGAAAAGTTACATTCTTTTTAAATCCTATTTATGTACTCTTTCATCCTTCGTGCCGCAAACCGGAACCCATTTGGATAACATGATATTAATTGAGCAATAACCTCTACAGTAAGTGCATCCTCGCATGAATTCCCTGACACGTACGGTCGCTCTCATCCAGATGAAAGTAGGACCGGATCCGGACAATAACCTCAAGACCGCACTTGAGCATGTCGAAAATTCTGCCCGGAACGGGGCACAGTTCATCTGTCTCCCCGAATTATTCCGTACCCGGTACTTTCCACAGCAGATAGGCGTGCATGCAGAGCAACTAGCCGAGACTATCCCCGGTGAATCAACGCAGGCTTTTGCCCGGCTCGCCCGTGATTATGCGGTAGTTATCATTGTCCCGGTCTTCGAACGATCGCCCCAGGGACGGTTCTATAATGCAGCGGTCGTAATCGATGCCGATGGAAGTCTTCATGCTCCCTATTATAAGGTTCATATTCCTCAGGACCCGAAATTTTTCGAAAAAGGCTATTTTTATCCCGGAGATCACTACGTCGTGTATGATACTCAATATGGACGAATTGCCGTTCTTATCTGCTACGACCAGTGGTTCCCCGAAGCGGCGCGGTGTGTTGCCCTGAACGGTGCGGAGATCATCTTTTACCCGACTGCAATCGGCAATCCATGCACTGATCCGCCTTCAGAAGGAGAGTGGCAGGAAGCCTGGGAACTTATCCAACGAAGCCACGCCATCGCGAACAGCGTGCACATAGCTGCCGTTAACCGTACAGGTCAGGAAGGTAATATCCGGTTCTTCGGGGGATCGTTTGTCTGTGATGCTTTTGGGAAGCTGCTCGCAAAGGCAGGAGATACCGAAGAAACAATCATGGCAAGTATTGATCTTGGAATGAACAACACGATCCGGGATTCTTGGGGATTTTTCAGAAACCGGCGCCCTGACACCTATGGAGCCGTTACTGCACGGGTTCCTGAACACGACGCGACTGCGCCAATTCCCCGAGCCGGGGATACGCCAAGGAAATTGGGCTTTTTCATGCCCGCCGAATGGGAACAGCACGATGCAGTGTGGTTATCGTGGCCGCGTAATAAAAATACCTTTCCCAACCTTACCGCAGTAGAGGATGTATATATCAGGTTTATTGCAGCAATCGTCCCATCTGAACGCGTAGAAATATTCGTTCCCACAGCCGCAATAAACAGAAGCACAAAAATACGCCTGAAGAGCGCTGGTGTGGATCTCTCCCGGGTTACGATCCGGACAACTTCCTATTCAGACGTGTGGATTCGCGATTATGGTCCGACATTCGTGATTAACCCGGCACTAAAAAGACTGGCGATGGTCCGTTGGGAATTCAATGCCTGGGGTGAAAAATACGAAGATCAGATCGCTGACGGTTGTATCCCGGGTGAGATGAACAGGTCGCTTGATTTGCCGGTTTTCAGGCCGGGTATTATTCTCGAAGGAGGATCCATTGACACGAACGGTAGGGGAACAATACTAACCACCCGTGCCTGCCTTCTCAATCAGAACCGGAATCCGGATCTTACAAAAGAAGAGATCGAAGGGTATCTTACCGAATACCTAGGTGCTGTAAAAATAATCTGGCTTAACCGGGGAGTGGCCGGTGATGATACCGATGGTCATATAGATGATATCGCACGGTTTGTTTCGCCATCAACAATTGTCTGTGCATACGAAGAAAACCCGGACGATGAAAATTATGAAGTATTAAAAGAAAATTATGAGATCCTTACTTGTGCAACCGATCAGGAGGAAAACCCATTCACGATTATAAAACTCCCCATGCCAGCTCCTGTTGTTATAGGGGATGAACGTTACCCGGCAAGTTATACAAATTTCTATATCGGCAATACGACGGTCATTGTTCCGGTCTTTGATGATCCTTCTGATAAAAAAGCGCTCCGTATCATCCAGGATCTTTTCCCGGAACGGACGGTAATAGGTATTACTGCACGGGCGATGGTAGAAGGGTTCGGGACATTCCATTGTGGAACACAGCAACAACCCCACTTATGAGATTTTTAAAAATTAGAATCCTTGAATTTTTAATCAACTGAATTAAGATAGTTTGTTTCTTTTGCCACGTTATGATTCCCCAAAAAAATTAATTTCGTTTTACCAAAACCAGCCCGGCAATGCTGATTCCAGCGATGACAGTAAAAACAGAAACCGGAGATTGTGTCGTTGTTCCCACCGGTGCCGGAGTACTTGATACCGGTTGTTGTGCGCTAGCAGTGGATGAGACTGTGGGGGGTACCGTAGTCTGGAGTTCGGTTGAAGGGGTGCTATTTATGGCAGATGCAGCTGTACCGGAAGCAGTACCAGTCACTGATACCACGGATGTGGCTGTTCCGGCAGTCGTACTTGTTGCTGATATGCCAGAAGTCGTTGTGCTGGGTGTAGTAGTAGTTATTGATGCTCCGGGTGTAACCGTAACGGAAGGATTGGCAGTGGAATTTGTGGTCACTGAAACCCCAGAAGTTGTCGAAGTGTGTATGGACATGAAATTTGCCGAAACAGGTGTCACGAAAACAGCCAGAATCAGAAGCAGAATAACCGGCAGCACAAGTTTCAAAGACAATCTATGAGTCATAAGTGACAATTAGATTTCCGGAGATATGAGAGTTATGGCCGAGAGGATATTTGAAATTCCCCTTTATGAGGAGGGTATACCTCTCCGAATTTACGTGCCTGTGGGCAATCTACAGATTCCTGCCATAGTGAGATTTTATATCAGGCCAGATTCTGTTGACGTAAGAACTCAATGACTTCATTTATGTCAGGAACGCTGTGGACCGGGTAAACCTTTACAAACCTAACCCGCTGGCTTTCGTCCACAATAACATTTGCTCGCTCCGAGAATCCATTTGCGCTCCTGAATATCCCGTATGCCGATGCTACTGCACCGTGAGGCCAGAAATCACATAACAGGGGGGTTTCAGTGATCTTGAGCTCCTGTGCCCATGCTTTTTTGCACGGAACCGAATCGACACTAATTCCGACTGCCGTGGTGTTAAGCGATGTCAGAATATCCCTGTTTTCTTCTAGCGATTTCATTTGGCTTGCACAAAATGCAGTCCATGCTAACGGATGAAACGAGAGAAGAACCCGTTTTCCCGTTTGTTCCCTCAGATCAAATGTCTTGTCATCGTGATCCTTGAGCGAGAAATTCGGTGCCGGATCTCCGGGCCGGATCATAGGTAGCTGTTCCATTATGTCACCTGCATACTTCAGAATACATACAGCGGATATATGATGGTTCGCCTTGCGGAAGTCACGGACTTGTGGGTAATACCGTATAAATTACCTAGATCGTGAAAGACCTGAAGACGAAGAGGGGGAATTTTTTACTTTCTTTTTCGGGGCGTTTTCCAGCCGGATCTGGTCCAGCTCGGGTTCAAACCAGATCCCGATACATTGCCTGACTACACCAAGACCCGCATCACTGTCAAGGAATATCGCACCAATGATAGCCTCAATGGTATCAGCAAGAATTGTTTCTTCACCGGATCGCCAGAGTTCTTTTTCCCCTCTCCCAAGCCGGATAAACTTTTTGATTTTAAGGCGTCTGCCGATTTTTGCAAGGCTTGTGTTGTCCTCTAGTTGTTCCTTAGTCTGCGTTATTGACCCCTTTTCCTGCAGTCCCTTTTCCATTAAAAACAAAATAAGGCTGGTCTTGAGAACGGCATCCCCAAGAGTACTATAAGCTTCCTGTGTCAGGCAGATCCGGTTTTTCTGGATGAGTTCATTTGCATAGGCAGGGTGTGTCAGAGCACGGATAAGGTGCTGCGGCTCAAAAAAATGATACCCTATAATACGTTCTATTGCCAGAAGATCGTCTTTTTTTTCCATAATCTACACTATTCCGTAAGCAGAAAAACGAGATAAATGCCATCCCCCGGTCTTCCCGGGAACAATTAAACCATTGGATATTTTTCCACCTATGTCCGGTGAAAAACGAGCGATTCAGAGTTCATACAATAACGTTTTCCCGTTGGGGGTGGACCATCCTCAAAAACATGACCAAGATGTGCTCCACATCGTGCGCACAGGACTTCTGTTCGGATCATATGCTGGGATGTGTCCGACCGGATATGGATATTAAGCGGCGAGACCGGATCATTAAAACTTGGCCAGCCTGTGCCAGAATCAAACTTGGTCTCTGAAAGGAAAAGAGCGGTCCCGCAGCAGACACATCGGTAAATCCCATGCTCCTTGCAGTTATGATATTTCCCGGTAAAAGGATACTCGGTTTCCTGCCTGCGCGCCACGCCAAATTGCCGGGGGGTCAGCTGAGCCTGCCATTCTGCATCGGATTTCTCTATCAGTGTAACGTGCTCAACTTCATTTTTTTCCGGATTAAAAATGGAGATAGTTCCGTCTTTATTTCCTGCAGTGTTTGTAATCATCCCGAAGAATGCCTCCTTCACCTTCTAATCGGGGCTCGGGATAATAGACTTTCCGGTAGTGGCCATTCGGTTATAATCCAAAAAAACTCAGGATACGGCGTTTTGGATCCTTATAGAAGATTTTTGCGCCGTCCTTGATATTCCGGACGTCTTCAATGGTGTACAATAGATCCGGGTATTCGCGGGAGATGAGCGAAAGTAGCTTAGAGAGCTCTTTTCTTGGGACGATCATGAAGATGATACTGACTGATCCGGAAAAACTGCCGGTGCCTTCAATTCGTGTCATGCCGTAGCCCAGCGCTGAAAGGCGTGTCATAATAATCTGGGGATCTTCAGCTGTAATGAGTCTGACAATAACAAAGCCAATTGATATGAGATTCTCAATCTCCATACCAAGGACTGTTCCAATACCGTATCCTGCAAGATAGGAAAAAAGGTTCCAGAACTGCGTCAGGTTAGTTAGCACGAGTCCGGTGGAAATCAGCCAAACTCCTGTCTTAACAATACCGACATATGCAGCGAGGTTTGCATGCCCCTTACTGATGTATATTGTTCTGACCGACTCTAGACTCGCTTCAAAAATCCTTGCGATGAGGATCAGGAGGGGTATTGCCGCTGCCGCCCAAAAGGTTCCAAAATCCATGCGCTGTTTCGCTCCTAACCACAGTAATCGAACAGGATCAATTGTATATCTTACGGAAATAACCATCCTGTGTGGCCTTATTCTGTCAGAGATCCTGCATCAGAATATCCATCACTTTAATCTCATTCACTGCCACACAGCGGGGGGAGGAGTTTACTTGTGACATTCCGGTGTCAGCAATGCGGAAAATGCTGTAGTCATATGGGGGATCTTATCCGGATCGAAGAAGAAACCGGCCATCTGATGTTCCGGATCCGGTTTACCTCCACGGGTAACGAGATGGATGTAATGGTCGACGAGGATAAACAGGCACTTTTCCGCGAGCAGGATCTCAAAGAATCACAGCCCGGCGCCTGTCCTCTTCTCAGGTTAGACAAGAATAAAAAGGCACTATGTACTATTCACCATTCCCGCCCCGATCTTTGTAGGATCTATGCTTGTTTTCGTCTCCTTATTCTCGGTCCTGATGGCGACCATCGAGGTCGGGTGCAGGAGGGAACACGATTTTTTTCCACCATGGATGCAAATCTTCGACGAATTTGGCAGACCGAGATCGAATGTGCGACAATCCCGGACGAGGCTGTATGGGAAAATTTTGTTAAAGAAGTTTTTGAACACGCCGGATACCGGGTTATATTATAAACGATTTTGTTGAAAGTATTCCTTTCGCATAGCTGTAAGAAGTTCTGAGGGAATTCTTTCCCAAATACACCATTGATGAGCAGATGGATGGAGAACGACCCGAGATACTTTCACGGTTCACGGCGGATATTTATAACGGTTTTTCACAAACGATTTTCCTGAATGAGAAAAGGTACACACATTGTAATTGGGATTCTGGCTTTTTTTGTATATACGTACCTGCTCAATAGTATTCACGCAATTCCCGTGGACTTTTTTTTCCTCGGTTTTTGTGCAGTTATTATCGGATCAATCCTGCCAGATACACTGGAACCAGCGACAAACTCAAAACACAGGGGAGTATTTCATAGCTGGCGGGTACTGAAATGTATTGTGAGTATTTTTGGGTTTTCTTTAGTAATCAGCTTAATATTATCGCTGCCTGATGTAACCAAATTGATTGTCTTTGGCATCTCCTGTTTTGCTCTTGGATATTCCTTTCATCTTCTTGCAGACTCCACCACAAAAAGGGGCCTCCCGGCATAAGAAGAAGAATACCAGACTGGCTAATCCTGTTTGCCAAGAACACCGGCAACAGCGTTACCGAACTCCAGGGTCCCGGCAGATCCGCCGATATCCCGGGTCTTGATGCCGGATGCCAGAACTTTACCAATAGCGAATTCTATTTGTCCGGCCCCTTCTTTGTCGCCAAGATAATCGAGTAGCATTGCAGCGCTCCGTAACGCTGCCACAGGATTTGCTAGGTTTTTACCGGCAATATCCGGGGCACTGCCGTGAACCGGCTCAAAAAGGGCATGTCTGTCGCCGATATTGGCACTTGGCACAAGGCCAAGACCCCCCACGAGATACGAGGAAACGTCAGAGAGGATATCACCAAAGATATTTGTGGTTACAATAACATCGTATGCTTCGGGATGCTGAAGGATATCGAGACTGAGGGCATCGATGAACTTGTCATTGTAAACTACTCCCGCCTTATTTGCCTCAGCTTCGCAGATGTCCCGGAAGAAAACATCAGATTTGAGGACATTTGCCTTGTGCCCGATAGTAAGTTTTCCTTTCCGCCGGTGTGCACACCGTAGTGCTGCCCGTGCAATCCGTTCGGTTCCGGCCCTGGTCACGACCCGGAGCGTTGTCGCACGATCCTGTTCTATCTCTTCTATTCCCGAGTACAAACCTTCCGTGTTCTCCCTGACGATCATAATGTCAAAACCGTCTCCCCGGACTGGCCTCAGGTTTGCGAACAGGTCGAGGGCTTTACGGATCCGCAAAACGACGCTCTGGTAATCTTTCATGGGGGGTGTTGTTACTGCACCGAACAATACAGCATCCGCATTTTTGAGTGCGGCAATATCGTTGTCTGCACAGGGGCACCCGGTGTGTTCCCAGCGCCCGTACCCTACCTCAACCGGGAAGAAGTCATACTCAGGGTGGAGGAGTGTGAGTACCTTTTGGGCGACCGGGATTACTTCGTGTCCGATCCCGTCACCTTCGACAATGGCAATCCGGGTCATTGTTTCCTCCAACGGTTGACCAGTTCCCCCACAGACCGGGCAATCTTCGCAGGATCCGCACCCCAATGGACAATGGCACCGAATTTCCCGTTCCAAATACCTATACCTTCACGTTCGGCCCGGCAACACCTGGCGATGAATGGTTCTTCTTTTACCTGATCCAGAGGACAGATATTCTCGAGAACAAAATTCGTCCCATAGCATTCAGCACAGAATTGCTTTGCGGTAAGACATCCGGCGACCCGTTCACCGCCAAAGAGAGGATCTGCATCCAGTGTCTGTGCATATCCTGCGGCCCTGCAAGGATAGATATCTGCAGGCACCAGGGTAATGTCACGGATGTGGTGGTTGAAAACTACCGAAAGTTCCCCAAAAAGACCGATTGCCTCCATTTCCTTAAGGCTCGCCGAAAGGGTCGGCCGGGGAGGAATGACATCATAGACGTGAATCTTCAGGAATCCCGATATATCGGGATCGAGTACAAATGTTACATGCTCATCAAGGCCAGTAAAAATGGTGCACCGGTACCCGCTTTTAGATGCTAGTCGTACTAGAAGAGCCCGATCATTGAGCTGCACTTTCTCCCGGAAACAACAAACGTCTTCAGATGTTGCGAGAACTTTTGAGGAGATGACCTTCCGCATTATACTCTTAGTTCCCGGATCAAGTGTGACTTCCAGCAGCTCGTATCCATGGTCTGTCTCGTGTAGGAGATACCGGCTCAATGAATAGACTACATCGCCACAGGGCCGGGATGAAGCCATTCCCACATATTTGCAGTGTTCCGGGAATATCACCGGTGAGCCCTCCAGTATTGAACAAGACCACCAGCCATAAGGATTTCCTGCATACGCGGAGACAATGGGCGGATAATGTGCCGTTTCCCGCCAGGATCAACCCATCCTCCCGAGAGGTCAAATACAATCGTGCTTCCTTCTTCACAAGCCAGATCGGATTCGATAAGCGGAAGGCCGATATTAATTGCATTCCGGAAAAATATCCGTGCAAAAGACGGAGCGATAACAGCAACAACCCCGGCCTCCCGTAAGGCTAGAGCTGCCTGTTCCCGTGACGAGCCGCATCCAAAATTTTTTCCGGCGACAATTATAGCACCTTTGAGACGGGGGGCAAGAGAGGCATCAAGATCCTCGAACACATGAGTTGCCCAGATGCCATAATCCTTGGTCCGCAAGTACCTGCCAGCGATAATAACATCGGTATCGATATCCGCCGGGAGACACACGGCAGTTCCTCTGCCCTGCATTATCCTACCTCCGGCGATGTTATCTCGCCTTTGAGAGCGCTTGCCGCGGCCGTTGCCACGGATCCGAGATAAATTTCTCCACCGACACCCATACGGTTTTTAAAATTCCTGTTGGCCGTCGAGAGACAGACTTCACCTTCCCCAAGTACCCCCATATGGTAACCTAGACAGGGACCGCATCCAGGAGTCCCTATAGTACACCCGGCCCCGATGATATCAGCGAGCACCCCGGTCCGGATTGCCTTTTCCAGAATTGTTGCCGATGCCGGTACGACAATTGTCCTTATAGCTACTTTCTTTCCCTTGACAATCCGGGCAAACCGGGCAAGATCGGAATACCGGCCGTTCGTGCAGGTGCCGACAAAGACCTGATCGATTGGTACACCTGCAACTGCATCCACGGGTTTTATCGTGTCCACACGGTGGGGGATAGCAACAAGTGGCACTACATCGCTGAGATCAAAATCAACTTCCTGCCGATATGTACAGGATGCGGCTTCCTGGCTAGCGACATCATGTCCATGCTCTTTTAAGAAACGGATAGTCACGTCATCTGCATAAAAAAGCCCCGCTTTTGACCCGGCCTCTACAGACAGATTAGAAAGAACGAGGCGCTCATCCATGGACAGATAATGCGCACCTTCTCCCACGAACTCAAGCGCCTGGTAGGTTGCGCCATCAGTGCCGAGTTTTCCCACATAGGCAAGCGCCAGATCCTTGGCTTCAGCAGCTCCCGTGAACCGCCCGGTCAGATGGATACCGATTGATTCAGGAACCCTGAACCAGGTTTCCCCGGTCAGCCAGATAGACGCCATATCGGTGGCACCAACGCCGGTTGCAAATGCCCCAAACGCCCCCAGGGTAACACTATGAGAGTCTGCACCGACAACAATCTCACCGGGCAGGACAACGCCTTCACCCATCAGCTGATGGCAGATACCACAACCGATATCGGAGAATTGCATAGACGCTCTTTTTGCAAAACCCCTGAGATCGTGCTGGAGTGTTGCCGTTGTGCTATTGTTGGCCGGTGCTATGTGATCGAACTGGATATGATAGTCGGTGTCTTTTCCGAGCCTGTCCCCGCCCATGTTTTTCCATGCTTCCAGGGCAAGGACGCCGGTACCGTCATGGGCATATGCCCTGTTGACTTTCCGGTCGACATATTCACCAGCGGCTGCTCCAAGAATTCGTTCGGAAAGGGTACTCATGCCGTGGTCTCCCGTTGCGCCCTCCGAATAAGTTTCTGGAGAATTTCGGGGGTGATACTGCATTTCTGCTCGGAATGTTCCTTGACGAGATCAAGCACCCGGCATATCTGGGCTTCGGAAAGATCCTCGCCAAGCGATGCAATGACATGTTCAAGCGCTTTTCTCCCGGTATGTTTCCCTAAGATAAAGTGCCGCTCGCCACCAACCAGATCCGGGGGGAAGTACTCGTACGTTGCAGGGTCTTCCAGAATTGCTGCTATGTGGATGCCACTCTCGTGTGAAAACGCAAGTTCTCCGGTAACCGGTTTGTTTTTCGGAAGCGTGATACCAGAATACTTTTCCACTTTTCTAGAGAGCCCTGATAGGTGCGAAAGATCATACCGGTCTATGCCACCTTTCATCCTGAGGATAACCAGCACCTCCTCCAATGAGGCATTACCGGAACGTTCACCGATACCATTAACCGTCGTGTGAAGCTGGAAAGCCCCGGCTTGTGCTGCTGTGACCGTGTTTGCAACTGCACAACCCATATCGTTGTGGCAATGGGCGCAGAACGGACGATCAACTGAAGAGACAAGGTCTGTCATGATCGTTCGCATCTCATCCGGGATCAGGCATCCGACGGTATCCGCAAAACTGAGCAGGACAGCCCCGTGATCGGCCGCTCGCCGGTAAACTTCCTTGAGGAAGACAATATCAGTCCGCGATGCATCCTCTGCCGCAAATCTGACAGAAACGCCATGGTCCCGGGCGAAATCAATCATGGCAAGCGCATCTTCAAGTACCTTTTCGCGGGGTTTCCTGAACTTAACCCTGATATGGAGATCTGATGTTGGGATAAAGATGGAAACCATATCGACACCACAGTCTATTGCGGCCGTGATATCCTCTTTTCTGGCCCGGGCAAAACCGCATATCCGTGCATCGAGCCCCAGGTTTGCAATTGTTTTTACACACTGTTTCTCGTTCTCAGAAACCGCCGGGAACCCGGCCTCAATCACTTCGACACCGACAGCATCCAGTGTCCTGGCGATATCTACCTTTTCTTCGCAGGAAAACGACACACCGGGTGTCTGTTCCCCATCACGTAGTGTTACATCACAAATCTCAATATTCCACGGTTTCATGATGAGCTCCTTTTGGGCATTGTGCTTCGACAACAACCGTTAGCAGACCATCCGGGTATTGGATAACATCTCGGAGGCGGCTTTCATCTTCAGCAAGACAGACTATCGGATCGGCCCAGTCAATGTAAGAGACAGGATTAATCACGGGTTGGCCTCCGGTCATCGCGGCGCAGTGATTGTTCATGACAATACACAGGAGAGAAAGCCTTTTTTCATACACATCGATAAGGGCGTTGAGACCGGAGTGAAGCAGTGCATAATCACCTATCAGTGCCACATGGGTACTCCGTGCAGCGACCGCGATACTCGAACCCATCCCATAACTGGCGACGCCCAGTTCATATGGCGGGTTCATGCTAAAAACCGAGCATCCCGCATCGCATATCAGGTGCATTCCTTTTTCCCTGACGATATCGAGCAGGGGCTTATACGGGCACACAGCACAGAAAGTCCGGCCAAACCCCCGATCTTCCCGTGATTCCGGCCGTCCCTGTGGATCCGGTTGTGCATGAGTACGGTGATCCCGGGCAAAGGACCGGCCATACTCATTCAACTTCAGAAACGCTGCGGCGCGCGCCGGTACAGGATTGACCGTCACGAGCCGGGAATCCCCGGGTGCAGAACCTGCACCCAGAATTCCTCCCTTCCACTGGTTCAATGGCGAGGCATCAGACCATGCAAACATCGTCCTGTAGGTTTCCTCTGCCGCAGTCACCCTGCCATGCATAGTCCAGGACGACTGGGCGAGTTTTCCTTTTCCCTGATCCCGGGGAACTGTAGATCCGGTGACTTCAGCGTCGAACAGCTGGGGCGTAAGCCGGAGCATGGCAACACGGGAAAAGCGTTCCGAAGCTTCAAGTGCAGATTCAACGCCGGTAAAACAGGTTTCCTTATCAGGCTCGATTACGGGAAGCTCTGCCATTTCCCCATAATAACGAGAATCCTGGGCAGTCTGTGAACCTTTAGCCTCGGGGTCGTCCCCGACGACAAGGAGTATACCTGCTTCAATACCTTGTACTGATGCCTGGAAAAGAGGATCCGCGCAGGCGTTCACCCCCACATTTTTTACAATTACTACCACGCGTTGACCGGAAAGGGAATCGCCCAGTGCATATTCGAGCGCGGTCTTCTCATTAATGACCATCTCGGCCCCGGTTAATGTGCCAAGCTCTGTCACCGGAAAGCCCGGTACGGTATAGTAGCGATCAGCACCTGCACGTATTGCCCGAGCCAGCGCCTCAACACCCCTCATTCGTCCCTCCCGGGCACGAGATCACAGCCCCCACACACGGTGCACATGGTCAGGGCACTTCCTGTATCAAGTCCGTTGCGGGAAAGGGCATAACTGTGTTTTGCGAAGAGTTTCTGGAGTCTTGCAGCAGTAGGTCGGGGTTGTCCTGCACACCCTGCAACAGGATTAAGCGGTCGGAGCACAGGGATCACGCCATGAGAGGTGAGCTTATCGATACAAGCCTCCATCTCTTCATCGGTCTCACCAAGGCCGACAATAACATTGGAGAAAACCCGGCCTTTTCCAAAGAGCTCTACAGAGCGGTCAAGAACCCGCCATATGAGATCATAGTCAAGACCAGGGCAGACCGTTGCAAAAAGGTCGGGAGTCGCTGCCTCGAGATTAAATTTTACTTCGGCAACACCGAGTGCACGGAGTTTATCCGGTGTATGATCAATAGGATAGATAGAGACACCTATCGGGAGGCCAAAGAACTTCAGGTGATCGATGACCTCACAAACGTATGCCTCCTCTTCCTCAATACTCTCAAGAACACCGCTTGTCAGCGATATGGTACTCACGCGGTGACGGACGGATTCAACAAGATCCATTATCTCTTCTACGGTCTTACGTTTCCCGGAGAGCCTAGGAACGGAACAATAGCGGCAGGAAAAGATACACCGCCCAGTAACCGTGATAAATGCCTGGTCCGGGCAGTGAAGCCCCGGCCGGAGCAGTCGCCCGGAAATAAGACGGCCCCCAAAATATAGGTCGGCAATCCCATCACCGCGGTGGATAATCTCGACCGGGGATGCCGGATTGAGTGCGAGTTTTACCCGGTGGCCGCCCATGGCAAAAAAGACCGAGCCTTTTCCACCGGCGCCGGGGCCTGCGGTGGATTTTGCAATAAAATCATCGGCAGGTTCTCCACTGAGCCTGGCAGAACCGGCCTCAAGCAACCGGGCTTTCAGCTCTTCCCATTGCATAATGCGAGTGCCTCCTCGTAAAGGGTATAAAATGGCAGGGCAGCCACTGCACCGGTAATTCCCCGCCCATCCATAACAATGCGAAGACAGGGGTCGTCAATTTCCCTTACAAGATCCGGCGTCACTTCTCCCCGCTTGACTTTTCTTGCATAATCCATGAGATTTTGTGATGGCGTAAATCCTGTATAGGCCGCCATACCAGTCTTTTCTGAAAGAGTATATTTTCGGAGCAACTCGCTAAACGTACTGATAAGAGTTTCCGGTTTTGTCGTGCCAAATTCAGCAACGAGACTAACACAGTTCTTTGTCCGGAACGCAACCGGGAAGAGCTGGACAATCGTGTGAGACAAATAGGAGGTGTGTTCATCTTCGACTGCTCTTGCAATGTTATGAACAAGAGTCCACGTCGCACCCTCTTCGGCAGTATCGGTGTCGTCCACTCCAATCAGTACACGCTGGCGCCGGGGCAGCCAGAGCGTCGCAGCTGCCACTTTTCCTCCGCCGGCGGGATCGCAGTGTTCCCGCAGTACTCCCCGTGCTGCGGCACGGCATGATGTGGCTCCCACACCCCCACCGCCCATACCAATATAGGTAACGGCAATCTCATTTCCTGAAACGGATACACCGGAAATGCCGGCCGGGAACCGTGATCCTTCAAGTGCAAGATTCACATCGCCAGGATGAATCAGGAACCGGGTTGTTGCCCCCACACACCGGACACTTTCGACAAGAGGGCTCTTGGCATAATGGTGCTGGGTCCACATCGCCCCTCCTATGCAGTCGAAAAATTCGACTAACTCAACTTTTCCGCCGGTATCATCTGCCACTGCCACGATCTGGGGATACCTTATGATGTAAGGTTCAGAGATGCTCACCATACAGACCCGCCGCCTCGATTCCCCGGTTGCCCCAGAGTACTGCTCCCAAAGCACCAATCCTCCCCTTTCTTCCGTTCCTGTCGAGAAACTCAACGCCGAGTCTCCGGGCTTCACGCTCGGCATGGTCGAGGGTAACAATCTCGGTTTTAAGTGCCTCGTGCATCGAAGAGTTCTCGACAGTACCAATGCCCCGGACAAATGCGATGCCGGTATCCTCCGAAAATGTATGTTCATCTATAAAAGAGCGAACGAATTCGCAAAGTGGTCCGATGCTTCCGGGACGGGAAGCGAAATTGAGTGCAGAACTGACGCAGTTTGTTGTTTTGTGGGGAACTTCGGGATTAAGCTGGATGAGACGCATACCGAGGAATTCAACTCCTTCGATTGTGCATGCTTCCGCACATTTGAGTGCAGTAACCCAAGTCGCACCTTCCTGTTTGGTATCCGTATCATCTATCCCAAAACAGACTTTCTCGTACTGGGGCGTAACGATCCTCACATGATTTGTCCGGGCGCCGCCGATTTTCAGGTCGTCTTCAGAGGGATATTCAGCCCGGATGACACCAGGAGCCTGCGGGAGGCAGGCAGCAATACCCACACCAGCTCCGGCAATGCCTGCCCATGTGGTAACAACCTCGTCATCTTTCACTTCCACCGCTTCCAGTGCCTGCCCGCCAATCGTTTCCGATGCTGGCCCGAAGTTGATCGCATGACTGCCGAGGTGTGCCCGTATCGTCATCATGTTTCCTTCTACGCTGCACGCGATCACTGCCCCGCCGGCACGGGAACGGTTCATGGCATCCCACTCTATGGTTCCCCGGGCATGGCACTGCTCAAGAATTTCAGCAAACCCCGTCTTTTCATCAACCATCACTAAAAATTTTTTCGAGAAAAACCGGCCAAATCGCTGCTTGACATCATCGGGAGTAAGTATGATCATATTATCGCCGAAATTTTCGTTAACAAATCAATCGGCAATAACACTATATATAGAATTCCATTTAGCTGAAAAAAAAGAAAAATTAAAGAACGTTTGAAAGTTCGATCTTGAACGGTCCAAGAGTACCGCCAAAGTTACCGGCCGAGATAAATTTCACGCCAGGGACCTGAACTGCAGCCTTGATACCTGCTCCCATCGCAGCAGCAACGCTCTTCTCGTCAATACCATCAATAACGATCTCGTAGACTGCTTTGACACCGGCCGGGACTTTACTGTCCGCAACTTTTTCACGGAGCGTGGGACAGTATTTCTCATTTGTCGATGCAGTCATGAATTTGTACTTTAGACTGCCAACCTTGGATCCGCTTGCAACAATGCCACCGGGGAAACTGGTGATAACGCCCTTAACTTCAGCAATAGCGTCTGATGCAGCCTGAGCGGCCATGAGCGCTGCCATCTGGTTCTCTCCCATGATAAAGAAGTTACCACCGGCAACACCCTTTACAATGCCGAATTCCTCCTCCCCGACATATTCACCGTTCATGATCGGGATCGCCCAGCACTTTCTGCCACCCACTTCTTTCTGGTACTCATACCCGTCACCAAAGAAATGAAGTTTTACCGGGATCTTCTCCTCAGCGGTAGTGATACCATTGAACACTGCTGAAGTAGGCGCAGTCAGTACGCATTCGGCAAGACGTTCCACGACCTGCTCCTTGAGTTTCTTCTTGCTCGCACAGATAAGAATCGAAACGCCGGGCCTTCCATCGGGTGTCTCACTGCCGGTAAGGATGCTCTCGATACCCGCTTCACAAGGACAGCCGATCGCTGAAGTTGCAAAGCCGGTTGCTTCCGTTGCGGCCTTGAGGGCCCAGTCTTTTGTTACTGCGGTGATAATAACCCGGCAGACCCAGGTGGGGAAAGCCTCCGCATAGGTGTTGTCAATAGTTACGCCATTAAGTTCCATACTATCATTACCTCAGAAATATACCAAAAGTACCTTGATTCTTACTGGATAAATTTTCTCATTTGATCTCGGTGTATCTAAGAGCGCACCGGAATTACGCTAAAAAGTACAATGGTTGTGTTTAACATGAACAAACCGCATATAAATAAAAATTAAAAAAAAATAATAAAACTACCGGGTTGGAGCGATATATTTCAGAACATTTATCTAGCTACTTTAACCACTCTTTTGATAATCGATTTTGTAATCGATCATAGCTGGTGCGTGAACCAATGACATTTGCAGTGCAGATCAATTCCGGTAAACGCACCGGCTGTAACAATGGTGTTGTTGCATGTCCTGTGGACGCGCTGGAACTTCACACGGTAGTTCCGGAGCCAATTGAAATCTGCACAGACCGGGATGAATTAACGATAATTCCGGGCTTAAAAAATGTGCTCCTAACCGCCGGGTGCGGTGAATGCGTCCAGACGTGTCCGCATGATATTATCAGGCTGACAGGGCCCTGGGAAACCAGAGCAAAGGCAAAGGTGCAATAGAGGAACAGCGTGAGGGTTATTTCATGGCATTGTTTCCAAAGTTTTCCAAAAAGAGAGATGGTGTCAACGTTGTGATGGAGCAGCGTCTCCTTCAGAACGTGAACAACCTGATTCTGAATTCAGAGACCTGCACGGGATGCGGTATCTGTGTCGAATCCTGTCCTGAGGATGCAATTGTCCTCGGACTTGTCGGTGCAGCCCGCCGGGGTGCGATTAACTATGCGACGCCGATTGATGTAGATGAGACCAAGTGCTCGTACTGTGGTGTCTGCGTAATTATGTGCCCGTTCAATGCATTGACTCTGAAAGTCGACAATCAGGAGCGGCTTCCCATTATCGAAAAAGAGGGATTCCCGCAGTTTGACATGAAGGCAGAGATCGATGAAGAAAAGTGCGTAAGGTGCACGATTTGCGAAGAGGTCTGCCCACGTGATGCAATCGACCGTAATGTTCCTGCATACGAGGGAACCTACAAGGGACCGGTTGCTGGGGCAAAGGATCGCCAGACGGCACTAACAGCAAAGACCACATTTACGGTCGATAAGGAAAAATGCACCCTGTGCGGTATCTGTGGTGCACTTTGTCCTGCTATAAAAGTCAAACATAAGGAATTTACCGCTGAAATCGGGAAAGTGGAAGGCGATGTGATCTGGGACGAGACGAAGTGCGATGCATGCAAAGTATGTGTCGAAGCCTGCCCTGAAGAATGCATCACTGTTGAACGCGAAGTAATCTCCGATAAAGTAAGCGGCAAGGTCAGCATTATACAAGATAACTGCTGCACATGCACGTGGTGCTCGCGTAACTGCCCGACCGAAGCAATTGCCGTCGAGAAAATATTTGAAGGCGACATCGAGTTCCACGCCGAAAAGTGCCCCGGCGGCTGCTCGACCTGCGCAGAAATCTGTCCTGCAAATGCAATCTATCTCCCTAGCGAGAAGCCAGCAGCAGAGATGGGACATAACATCGAAGCCAGCATTGCTGTGAACAAGGATTTCTGTATCCTCTGTGGTGCCTGCGTGAATGCCTGCCCCGGTGAAGATATAATCATCCTTCAGCGGACCGGCATTCGGATGAAAGGCACGGAAACGGATCTCTTCAAGAAGATCAAGGAAAAGCTCTTTACGAAGAGAACCTCGAAGGTCAAAGAAGGTATTGCCGGACAGGTCGGACTAAAAATGATGGAGAAGGCGTGAGGGAGGACGAGTATGGCAAAAACTAAAGGTTACCCGGAAGCGCTGGAGAAAAAACTCCACGATCAGCGGTATTACCGTGAAGACTCGAATCCTGACTTTATTAAGAAAGTCGAAGGAAGTTCACGAACCATCGCTCATATGTGCTACCAGTGCGGCACCTGCACCGGCTCGTGTCCCTCTGCACCCAGAAGTACCTACCGCATCCGCAAATTCATGAGGAGAGCTGTCCTTGGGCTTGAGAATGAGGCACTTACTGATCCGGATCTCTGGCTCTGCACTACGTGTTACAGCTGCACCGACCGGTGTCCGCGTGACATTGCACCGACTGACGTTATCATGTCCATGAGGAACATGGCATTCACCCGCGATATTATACCGGTGAACTTCCTCAAGACCGTGCAGGCAATCTATAGCTCCGGTCATGGTGTGCCCAATAATGATGTCAACCGTGCAGCCCGGGAAAAACTCGGACTTACCCGCGACCCGCCGACCACTCACATGTATCCCGAATATATGCCGGCGATTAGGAAGATCATCGACCACTACAACCTCAAGGCAAATGCCGACCGGATTGTCAAGGAACGGGAGGGATAAGAAAGCATGTCAGAATCCAAAGCTAACCACACGTTCGCGTTATACCTTGGCTGTATTGCACCGAACCGTTACCCGGGTGTAGAATCCGCATCCATCAAGGGCTTTAAGAAACTGGGTATCGATTTAGTTCCCCTAAAGGGAGCAAGCTGCTGCCCGGCCCCCGGCGCATTTGGTTCTATCGACCTGAATGTCTTCTATGCAATGGCGGCACGCAATCTTGTTCTCGCTGAACAGATGAAGACTGATATTGCCCTGGTCTGCAACGGCTGCTACAAGTCAATCTGGGAAGTTAACCATAAACTCAAACACAACAAGGATCTCCGCGATAACGTCAACGAAGTACTCAAAGAAGTTGACATGGAGTTCAAGGGGACCATCAACGTCTATCACGTTGCCGAGCTCCTCTATAACGACAAGTTCGCCGGAGTCGAAAAAATCAAGGACACCGTAGTGAATCCGCTCACCGGTGCTCGTATTGCCGTCCACTACGGTTGCCACCTCACCAAACCCCACAAGGACAGGGAGTTTGAAAAGGAGGTCATGTTAAACACCGAATGCCCGACTTGGATGGAAGAACTCGTCGCAGCCATTGGTGCAACACCGGTTGAGTACCGTAACAAGATGCAGTGCTGTGGCGCCGGCGGTGGCGTCCGTGGGTACGATATCGTCCACTCACTGGATATTACAAACGAGAAGCTGATCAACCTCAAAGAAGCAAAGGTGGATGCGTTAACCGATATCTGCCCATTCTGCCAGCTTCAGTTCGACCGTGGCCAGATCGAGATTAAGGAGAAATTCGGTGTCGAGTACAATTTACCAGTACTGCATTTCGCCGAGCTCCTTGGCCTTGCACAGGGAATGAGCCCACAGGAACTTGGGCTTGAACTGCACGGAATCAGCTGCGAACCATTCCTGCAGAAGGTACTGTGAGGTGGTGAAGATGGTCGAAAAGAAGAAAACAACCACTAAAAAGACCGAGACCAAGAAGCAGGAAACCAAGAAACAAGATGTTAAAAAGGAGGCTCCCGTGAAGCAGGAAGTTAAAACCCAGGATCCCGCACCGGAAGCAAAATCTGGTGCAGCACCTGGTTCAACCACAAAACAGGAAGCACGCATCGGTGTCTTCATCTGTCACTGCGGTACAAACATCGCCGGGTCAATGGATATCCCCGCCGTGCAGGAATATGCAAAGACCCTCCCAAACGTAGCCTATGTTGACAATTACAAGTACATGTGCTCGATGCCAGGGCAGGCTGTGATCAGTAAGGCAGTCAAAGAGAACCACCTCACCGGTGTCGTTGTTTCTGCATGCTCGCCCCGTCTCCACGAGCCGACCTTCAGGACTGCAACAAAGGAGGCAGGCCTGAACCCGTTCCGTTTCGAAATGGCAAACATCCGTGAGCAGAACTCATGGGTGCACATGCACGACCGCGAAGGTTCAACCGAAAAAGCCAAGGATGCGATCAGGATAGCAGTAGCAAAGGCAGCACTCCTCCAAGATCTCTTCCCAAAGACCGTTCCCGTTGAGAAAGCGGCAATGGTCGTCGGAGCAGGCGTTGCTGGTATGCAGGCAGCCCTTGATCTTGCAGCAGCAGGCATCAAGACCTACCTCATTGAATCCGATATGAGCATCGGCGGACGTATGTCCCAGCTCGACAAGACCTTCCCGACCCTTGACTGTTCGCAGTGTATTCTTACCCCGAAGATGGTGGATGTCGGCAGAAGCGATATGATCGAACTCATGACCTGGTCCGAAGTCCATGAAGTCGAAGGGTATATCGGTAACTTCGATGTTACTATCCGCAAGAAAGCACGCGGTGTGATGACCCCCAAGGAAGCGGAAGCTCGGGGTATTGTTGGTGGCGGTTGTAACGGCTGTGGTGACTGTGAGAACGTATGCCCGGTCATCAAGCCCAATGAGTTCGAAATCGGCATGAAGCCGAGGAAAGCCATCTATATCAACCACCCGCAGGTCGTCCCCCTCCTGTATACGATCGACTTCAATTCTTGTGTCAAGTGCGGACTGTGTGTTACCGCGTGTGGTCCCGAAAAGAAGGCAATCGACCTCGAATCAAAGGACGAATTTATCAAGGTCAAAGTAGGAACAGCAATCCTTGCAACCGGGTACGATATCTTCCCCATAGAGAAGAAAGAGGAATGGGGATATAAGCGGTTCGAGAATGTCATCACAAGCCTCGAATTCGAGCGGCTTATCTGTGCATCCGGCCCAACCGGCGGCCAGCTCATCCGCCCGAGCGATGGTAAGACACCAAAACGCGTGGCTTTCGTGCTCTGTGCGGGATCGCGTGACAATACCGGCGTTGGTAAGCCGTACTGTTCCCGGTTCTGCTGCATGTACTCCTTAAAGCACGCGCACCAGATCGCCGAGAAGATCCCTGGATGCATTCCCTATATCTTCTATATGGACATCCGGTCATTCGGCAAAGCCTATGAGGAATTCTACTACCGTATCCAGGATGAAGGGACAAAGTTCATCCGTGGTCGCGTGGCAAACATCCTCGAAGACCCCAAAACCAATAACCTTCACGTCTACGCCGACGATACACTGCTCGACCGCCCGGTCGATATGGAAGTCGATCTTGTCGTTCTCGCCGCCGCAATCGAACCCAAAACAGATACCAACAGGACAAGGAAACTCTTCGGTGTCTCCTGCTCCATGGATGGATGGCTCCTTGAGGCACACCCCAAGCTCAACCCGTGTGGAACTACCACCGCCGGGGTCTTCCTTGCCGGTGTTTGCCAGGGTCCAAAAGATATCCCTGATACGGTAGCATCCGCAGAAGGTGCAGCATCAGCGGCAAGTATCCCGATCCACAAAGGAGAAGTAGAACTCGAACCGTATTTTGCAACCTGCATCGAAGAGAAATGTGCAGGCTGCGGCATGTGTGTGAACCTCTGCCCCTACAGCGCTCTTGCGCTCGTGGAAAAAGATGGAAGAACTATCATGCAGGTTACCGAGGCCAAGTGTAAAGGCTGCGGGACATGCGGAGGATTCTGTCCTGGTGGCGCAATCTGGATGAACCATTTTGCAACACCGCAGATCGTTGCACAGATCGATGCGTTCCTGCTCGGAGGTGAACAGTAAATGTCAGCACCTGGCGACTTTAAAATTCCAGAAAGAGGCCCCGGATTCTGGCAACCCAAGATCCTCGGTATGGTCTGCAACTGGTGTTCCTACGCAGGAGCCGACCTCGCTGGTGGCGGTCGTATACAGTACCCCCCGGACATCAGGATCATCCGTGTAATGTGCACCGGTCGTTTCGACTCCCTCTTTGTCCTCAAGGCATTTGCCGATGGGGCGGATGGCGTCCTGATCTCCGGATGTCACTTCGGAGATTGCCATTACCTTGAAGGCAACTACAAGTCGGCAAAGAGAATGTTCATGGTAAAAAGGCTGATGAAGAGCATCGGCCTTGACGATCGACGGTTCCGGATGACGTTTGTCTCTGCATCGGAAGGTGCAAAATGGGCAAAAGTCGTTACCGACGTTGTAAATGTTGTCAATGAACTCGGGCCAAGCCCGCTTACAGAAAACAAATAAGCAGACCAGCCTTTGCAAACTCTGTCAAAAACCAATATTTTTTATAAGAAGCGCATCGAAAAACGAGCGCTTCTTCTATTTTTCTTATCAAAGAGTATTACTTTATTAAAAAAACATCACACTGCGTAAAATAAAGAAAGCCCAGATATATGTTATATTTGAACATTCCTTCATTCTTATGTAATATTTTTTAAGTTGTATAAAATTATTTTACGAGATAAAATCGGAATCCTTATAAGGGGAAATTGGGAATTAATCAATGTCCCGATTAAGGGGACGTGCAATAGCGACTTTCATTCATTACCAGTGACTTCTGTTAGTGACTACCAGTGTTCAGATATCGTACGGTACAGCAATTACAATCCGATTTGGAGGAAATTATATGGCAAAATACAAAGATGCAATCGACCTCTACGATGATGAGGGTAAGCTCTTAAAGAGCAACGTCACCATCGACAAGATCAGCCCGCTGGTCAACAAAGGCGCAGCCGGTATCATTGACCTCACCAAGAGGACTGTGGCAGTCAACCTCGCTGGTATCGAGGAAGCACTCAAGACCGGTAAGATGGGCGGCAAGTCCAACCAGATTCTTGGTCGCAGCATGAACTGCAGCGTTGTCAAGGACTGCGATGCAATTTCAGCCAAGATCAAGGACATGGTCCAGGTCACCGATGGCGATAACACCAAGATCACCAAGATCGGCGGCGGCAAGATGCTCCTTGTCGAAGTCCCAAGCGCTCGGCTGGACGCAGCAGCAACCTACGATGCGGCATCCACCTCAGTAGCAGCAGCAACCACCTACGCATTGATCGACCAGTACAAGGTCGGTATGTTCGATGGTTCCTACGTCAAGGGTGCAGTCTGGGGTACCTACCCACAGACAATGGACATGCAGGGTGGCAACGTTGTTTCTATCCTGTCCATCCCGCAGAACAACGAAGGTCTCGGCTATGCACTGCGCAACATCCCGGCAAACCATGCAGTCATGATGACTCACCGGAATGCAATGCAGGGTGCAGCACTCTGTGCCACCTTTGAGCAGGCCGGAGAGTTCGAAATGGGCGCAGCAATCGGCCCGTTCGAGCGCGCCCAGCTCCTTCTCTACGGATACCAGGGCTTAAATGCAAACAATATCGTCTACAGCCTCGTTAAGGAGAACGGCAAGACAGGTACCATCGGTACTGTCGTGCAGAGCCTTGTCGAGCGTGCCATTGAGGACAAGGTCATCAAGGCAGGCAAGAAGGGCAAGAGCGGCTACATCTTCTACGAGACCAAGGACCCGATGCTGTGGAATGCCTACGCATCTGCAGGCACCCTCGCAGCAACCATGGTTAACTGTGGTGCTGGACGATTTGCCCAGGCAGTATCCGCAACCCTGCTTTACTTTAACGACCTGCTCGAGCACGAGACCGGCCTGCCCGGCTCTGACTTCGGCCGTACGATGGGTGTTGCAGTCGGGTTCTCGTTCTTCAGCCACTCAATCTATGGTGGCGGCGGCCCCGGCGGATTCAACGGTAACCACGTCGTTACCCGTCACGCAGCCGGTGTCGGTATGCCCTGTATCGTAGCAGCATGCGCACTGGATGCAGGCACCCAGATGTTCGGACCTGAGGCAACTTCAAAGGTCTACCAGGACACATTCGGGCAGCTCGACTCATTCAAGAAGCCGATCCAGGCTATCGCAAAGGGTGTATAAACCCTCCCGGATACAAATGACTGAAGCCACGTTCCCCCAGTGCAGGATTGTTACTGAGCGACTGCTTAATCCAGAAACTACCGAACAAATGCTCAACAGACTTGTTGAGGTTCCCGGAATCCGTCGCATGGTTCTTAACGGGCCACGCCTTCCGGCTACCATTACTTATGGCCCCGCCAAAGGACTTGCCAACCCTCATTCAATGAGAAAGGCAATTCACGTCGGTGACCAGGAAGTGGATCTGCAGGTTCATGTGGGTACGGTACTTCTTGAGATTGAAAGCCGCGAAATTATTCCAGCACTGAAGGCCGCATGCGAACAGGTATTCACTAATTTTACCTTCCGGATTCAGGAAGGAAAATTTATGAAGACCGAGCCGTCCCTTGTTGATTACTGCAAGTACGGGCCGGATGCGGACAAATCAATCCTTGGCCTTGCTGATCCAAGCAGCAAGTCCAAGCCCACTATCATTCAGGGAATCAAATAATGCCGATAGGACGAGTAACCCAGGTAGTTGACTGCCGCGAGGCGATGGGCATGGGTAAAGGAGGAGGGATTGCCCAACGAGGCACCATCTCCGAATGCCGGTACCCGGATGTGATTGTGGTCGGGATGTCTCCCGGACGCCGCCACGTTACTAAACCGGTGTGCGACATCACCTCGGGTTTGAGACAACAGGGCGTCGAATATAGCATTAGCACTCTCGTGCTGAATGCCGGAAGCGGCGTCCCCCCGGACGCCCCCAATATTGCCGGCGGCGTCATCGGCGCTTACTTTGGGCTTACCGATAAGGAAATCGCGCAGATTGAGAAACACAAAGTTGCTATACTTCACCATGGGAACGTCCGATCCCATGTCGTGCACAAGGTTCGGTTTATCCTCGAAAATTGTGACGTGAAGGCGGTTGTCGTCTCACAATCCCCGATTGATTACGAAGATCTCGCAAAAGAGGGCGTGAAGACTGCCGTTGTGATGCCACCGGCCGACCGGATCCGGACGAAAGGCACGGTGATGGCGATCGTGAGCGGTGTCACCCGTGGTCAGACCCCCACGCGCGAAAAGATGGCGGAAGTCATTTCATCTGTCATGAGAATCGTGAAAAAAAAGGAAACAACATTGGAGTGATTAAACAATGGCATACAAACCCCAGTATTGTCCCGGCCAGACGCACATCGCTGAAAACAGGCGCAAGCAGCTGGACCCCAGCCACAAGCTTGAAAAGCTTCGCGATGTAACCGACAAGGACCTCGTCCTTGTCATGGGACACAAGGCACCAGGTGCAGCATATCCATCCGCCCACCCGCCACTCTCTGAGCAGCAGGAACCCGCTTGCCCAATCCGCAAGCTCGTGACCCCGACCGACGGCGCAAAGGCCGGCGACCGTGTCCGTTACATCCAGTTCACCGACTCGATGTACAACGCACCCTGCCAGCCGTACCAGAGAAGCTGGCTCGAGGCATACCGCTTCCGCGGCATTGACCCGGGTACCCTTTCAGGCCGTCAGATCATCGAATGCCGTGAGAGAGATCTCGAAAAGTATGCAAAGGAACTCGTCAACACCGAGCTCTTCGATGCAGCACTTACCGGCATCCGTGGCTGCACTGTGCATGGACACTCCCTCCGTCTCGACGAGAACGGAATGATGTTCGACATGCTCCAGCGTTTTGTCATCGACAAGAAGTCCGGACAGATCAAGTACGTCAAGGATCAGGTCGGCGTTCCTCTTGACTCTGAAGTCAAGGTTGGCAAGGCCATGGACGAGAAGTGGCTCAAGGCTCACACAACCATGTACCACTCACTTGTCGGTACCGGCTTCCGCGATGACGCAGAATACGTTGAATACATCCAGCGCATCCACGCGCTCAGGGTAAAATACGGCTTCATGCCAAAGGAGTGATAAGACATGGCAAAGGCAAAAATCGAAAGGACCCAGAAGCTCTTCCTGAAGGCAATGAAGGAGAAGTTTGCAGAAGACCCCCAGGCAACCTCAACAGTGTTCGCCCGCGAAGGTCTCGAGCAGTCCCCGCGCAAGATGGAGTTCTTAAAGGAAGGCCAGAAAGTCGCTCTGGAACGCGGCATCTCAATGTACGACCCCAAGCGCTGCCACTGTGGCGGTATACCGCTCGGCCAGCGCCAGTTGATGACCTACGAGATCTCCGGCACGGGCGTCTTTGTAGAAGGAGATGACCTTCACTTCGTCAACAACGCTGCAATGCAGCAGATGTGGGATGACATCCGCCGGACGATCATCGTCGGCCTCGACCTCGCCCACGGCACCCTCCAGAAGCGTCTCGGCAAGGAAGTTACCCCTGAGACCATCAACGAGTACCTCCACGTTCTTAACCATGCAATGCCCGGCGCAGCTGTCGTCCAGGAACACATGGTCGAGACCCACCCGGCACTCGTCGATGACTGCTACGTCAAAGTCTTTACCGGCGATGACGAGATGGCAGACGACCTTGAGCCCCAGTTTGTCTTAAACCTCGACAAGCTCTTCCCGGCAAAGCAGGCCGCTGACCTCAAGGCAGCTGTCGGCAAGTCCATGTGGCAGGCAGTCCACATCCCGACAACAGTAAGCAGGACCTGCGACGGTGGAACGACCTCCCGGTGGTCCGCCATGCAGATCGGTATGTCCTTCATCGGTGCGTACAAGATGTGCGCCGGTGAGGCAGCAGTCGCCGACCTCGCATTCGCAGCAAAGCACGCTGGTGTTATCCAAATGGCAGATATCCTGCCCGCCCGCCGTGCACGTGGCCCGAACGAACCAGGTGGCATCAAGTTCGGACACTTCGCCGACATGATCCAGGCAGACCGCAAGTACCCGAACGACCCCGTCAAGGCAACCCTTGAAGTCGTCGGTGCAGGCGCAATGCTCTTCGACCAAATCTGGCTCGGATCTTATATGTCCGGCGGTGTCGGATTCACCCAGTATGCAACCGCTGCATACACCGACAACATTCTTGACGACTACTGCTACTACGGTCTTGACTATGTCAAGAAAAACCACGGCGGTCTCGGAAAGGCAAAACAGACCCAGGAAGCAGTCAACGATATTGCATCCGAGGTTACCCTCTACGGTATGGAACAGTACGAGCAGTACCCGACTGCACTCGAGGACCACTTCGGCGGTTCCCAGCGTGCATCCGTCCTTGCCGCAGCGGCAGGTATCTCCTCTTCACTTGCAACATTCAACTCCAATGCAGGTCTGAACGGCTGGTACATGTCGATGCTCATGCACAAGGAAGGCTGGTCACGTCTCGGCTTCTTCGGCTACGACCTGCAGGACCAGTGCGGTTCCGCGAACTGTATGTCTGTCCGGCCCGACGAGGGCTGTATCGGAGAACTCCGCGGTCCAAACTACCCGAACTACGCAATGAACGTCGGACACCAGGGAGAATACGCAGCAATTGCTGCTGCCGCCCACTATGGACGCCAGGATGCCTGGACCCTGTCCCCGCTCATGAAGATCACGTTCGCAGACCCGTCACTCAAGTTTGACTTCTCCGAACCACGCCGCGAGTTCGCAAAGGGTGCAATCCGTGAGTTCATGCCCGCTGGCGAGCGCTCACTGATCATCCCCGCAAGGTAAGCACGATCGTCCCCCAACCAAATTTTTTTTCTTTTTTCACAAGTCTTGTCCGGCTTGAAGTATTTCTCTCCCACTTGAGATGACAGCTCGATAAAATTTAGCGCAGATTATATGCGGAGGAATTTTTCGAGGGTGTTTCATTAAAACTGCTTCAGTTTTTTAAAGTTGCTGACAATTCCGTCATCTTTTTATGGTTTGGTTCATATGGGTGATTACCCCTTGAGAAATGAGGAGTATAAGGTGCAGAAATGAGCAATGAACAGACAAAACTTCCGGTGAATTACCACGAGGCCGCAGAAACGCTAAAAAAAATACTAGGTCTGAAAGGATCACCGGTTGCTATCAGGTTCGCACCGTCGAAAACGGACATCCCGGCTGGGATGGTGGAACTCGATACGACCATCCGGCATTGTTCGATGGTAAACCTGGCCCGGACAGAGGGGAAGATCTTCTATGCCCCCGCTGAACGACACGAATGCAATGGCGGTGCATGGTCGCTGGGACTAAAAGAGATCACGCCCACGCTCAAAAATGGCGAATTTTATTTCAAACTGGGAAAATTTGACAGTGATGCTGCCTGTAAGCGGACCATAGAGAGAATCCCGCATCTCGATACGTGCGAAACCTATGCAACACTCTATGCACCGCTCGAAAAGACGCCGTTTACCCCACAGGTTATTGTGATTGTTACTACACCCCGTAACATGCTCAAGCTCGCCCAGAGCAGCCTCTTCCGGATTGGCGGAAGAATTTGGGCCGAGTTCTCCGGTATCCAGTCGGTATGTGCTGATGTGACAGCGCAGACTTACCTCTCCGGGCGGCCGAATTTCTCGCTGGGCTGCGACGGTTCACGCAAGTTCTCGGGTATAGGTGATGACGAAATGGTGATGGGATTCCCGGCAGAGATGCTACCTGAAATCATCTCGGCATTGTCCATTATAATCGGCGCCGCCGGATCAAAATAACCATAGCCCCCGAAAAAAAGCAATAAATGAAGTCCCATCTCCTCTATCGAAGCTTAATGTTTAGACTGGGGACCAACTCACTTCTTTTACGCTATTTTCTAACGGTTGGAAAAAAAAACGGAAGCGTATGAAAACCCTTATACTCTGACGAACGGAAAAAATCGTAATGAAAAACCCGTTCCACGTAATGATTATACCAACGCTGGGCTGCCCCTCAAAGTGCAAGTACTGCTGGAGTTCCGAAGAGGGTTCGCCGATCATGACCGTGGACACGTTAAAGGAGATCGTGGCGTGGCTTCGGGATATCCCCAATGACCGGGTGACGTTCACCTTCCACGGTGGGGAACCACTGCTTGCGGGAGCTGAATTCTACCGGCAGGTGCTACCGCTGCTTTCAGAAGGGCTCGCCCGGATGCATCCGGAGTTTGCAATGCAAACGAATCTCTGGCGGATGACACCGGAGATAGCCGACATTCTGGTTGCATATCATGTGCCAATCGGTTCAAGTATCGACGGGCCGGAAGCAATCACGGACTCACAACGGGGGGACGGGTATTACCGGAAGACCATGAAAGGCTACGAAATTGCAAAAACCCACGGTCTTGATGTCCGATTTATCTGTACGTTTACGAACAGGTCTGTGAAGAAAAAGGAAGAGATATTCCGGTTTTTCCTCGAAAAAGGATTTACTCTGAAGCTGCACCCGGCACTGCCATCGCTGCGTTCCGAAAACCCGAAAGAATGGGCGCTTGAACCGGCGGAATACGGCGAATTGCTGGTATACCTGCTTGACGAGGCCCTCGGCCACATGAGCGAGATCGAAGTGATGAACGTCAACGATCTGTGTAGGTGCGTCTTCACACGAAGAGGTAGTGTCTGCACATATGTTGACTGCATGGGCAGCACATTCGCAGTAGGGCCTGACGGCAGCATCTATCCCTGCTACCGGTTTGTCGGGATGCAGGAATACGTGATGGGTAACGTAGCTGACAAGCCGTCGATAGAACAACTGATGGCATCACCGGCAGGAAAACTGATGCTTGCTTTTAAAGACTACGTTGATACTGCCTGCGGGAAATGTAAGCATATCAAATACTGCCGGGGTGGTTGCCCCTATAATGCCATGGCACCGACACCAAGAGGGATCGAAGGCGTTGACCCCCATTGCGTGGCTTATACACGCATCTTCGACGAGATTGGCGACCGGCTCAACAAGGAGATATTCGAAGCCCCACCTATGGAGATGGGTGGATTTGGGATGACCAGATCGCAAACGCCGGTAAAACCCGGTGTTATGGCCCTTATGCGGAAGAACGCTATGCGGTAACACCGGCTTTTTTTTGCAAAACGATTCCAGGAGAACGCCTCCACCGTGCAGGCATCCCCCATGGAGCGATAGTTCCTCATAAAGGAATACACCATTTATCGCAATGCGAAGAGGCGGTGCAGGGGAACAGACATTATCGCCTCCGTTCTGCTGTGTACTATGATTCGGGATAGGGTTTTTTCCGGGAATAAAAAAAATGAGGGGGATTTTACGCGCTCTTTGCACCGGTATTCTTGCCGGGTGTCTTGTCACTGACTGCGGATTTCGCATTTGCCGACGCCTTCTTTGCGGCGACAGCTGCCTTGGTTATTTTCACTGACGTAGTAATCACTTCCTTTCGTTGTTTGTGGTGTATGCCACATGCTGTTGTTCTAATTATGCCGGGATATACTCTTTCTTATGAGAGGCGGATTCCGGAGGTATTGCACGGATATTTTCGCGACCGGGGTGCGGATAGCGCACCGGTAGGATCCAACCGAGTTTTTCTATGAACGCAATCCGCAACCCTCATCTATCTTTGTCAACCACACAAACAGATGGAAATATCGGAAAATGGCAGGAACAAGAAGGGTTTTGGCCTGCTCATCCTCTCCATTTCGCTTGCAATGTTTATGGCAAGCCTTGACAGTACGATTGTCAATATCGCACTCCCGGCAATCAGCGAATCATTCAATTTCTCAACGAGCACCGTGAGCTGGGTTGCTACGTCCTACCTGCTGGTGATGGTAGGCTGCGTGCTCGTCTTTGGGAAGATCTCAGACACTATCGGATACAAGAAGATCTTCCTTACCGGCTTTGCCATATTCACACTCGGATCCTTTTTCTGCGGTTTTCTGCCGGGGATCATCGTTGGGTTCCCTTCGCTCGTGGCATCCCGGATGTTCCAGGGTCTGGGCGGGGCAATGATCCTGTCGGTTGCCGCAGCCATGGTCACCGCTTTCATCCCGGCAGAGCAGACAGGAAAGGCGATGAGTATCATCATGCTGTTTGCAGCTCTTGGCACTGCGATTGGCCCAACCATCGGCGGCGTACTGACCCAGTACCTTTCCTGGCACTGGATCTTCTTTATTAATGTTCCAGTCGGGATCTTTGCGGTTCTTCTCGGTGCAAAAGTTATCCCGGCGTCACAGCAAGTATCAGGATCAAGAGGTTTTGACAAAATAGGTGCCGGGCTCGCATTTGTTGGTCTGGCCTCACTTGTGTTTGTAGTGTCGGAAGGCGAGACCCTCGGCTGGATGTCCGCGGCTATTCTTATCGCAGCCGCTTTAGCCATCATAACTCTTGTCTGGTTCATCCTGCATGAACTTGGTACTGGAGACCCCCTGCTCGATTTAAACCTGTTCCGGAACGGGAACTTCATTTTAACAAACCTGGTTCTCAGCCTTGTTTTCTTCAGTTTCTCCGGTATCAGCTACCTCCTCCCGTTCTATCTGGAATTTGTCCACGGTTATGACACATCAACCGCAGGCTTGATCATGACCTCTCTCTCGTTTGCCATGCTGGTCGCCGGCCTTATTGCGGGTGTGGCATTCAACCGACTGGGACCACGCCGGCTCTGCATGCTGGCATGCATCCCTCTTATCATCGGCTATTTCCTCATGACAATGCTGCAAGTTTATACATCCACCGGGTTCGTTGTCACAAGTCTTGCCCTTATCGGGTTCGGGCTTGGCCTGATCGTCACTCCTATCACCACATTGATCATGATGTCGGTCTCAAAGACAAAGGAGGGGATGATTTCAAGCCTTACCACACTTGAGAGGATCGCCCCCTTATCGATCGGAATTGCCACGTTCAACCTGATTCTTATTGTCGGTGTTATTTCGATTGCAAAAAGCAACGCGGTAACGATGCAGTCCCCGGCCGATATCAAGATGCAAGTGCTCTCTGCCGGGTTTGATCTCTCGTTTATCCTCTCACTTGTGCTGGGTATAGTAATCCTGATCTTTTCCATCCTGTTAAAAGAGGAGATCCACCCGGATTACGCCGATGAAGCGAAGATCCTGCTTAAGGATTAACAGTAAAAATGCCGGGCTATATGCGGATAACCAACCGGTAGATTCCAGACTAAAATGCAGGGAGATTCCCGCTACACTCACTTTCTTTCCGGAGTCAGAATACCAAACAGGTTTCCTTCAGAGTCGAGGATCATCGCTGTGTACCCTACACCAGGGATGGCAGTCTTGGGCATCATGATCTCCCCACCCAGTTTCTCCACCTTTGAAAGCACGGCATCGATATCATCAACCTGTATGAAATCAAGAATCGATTCGTTCAGGTGCCGTTTGTACAGTCCGCCAGAGTTCAACGTACCCGGTGCAGACGGGCCGGTTGTAATCGCATGGTACTGCATCTTTGCCATACCACCAGGATCCGGGATAGGAACGACCGGTTCGATCGTCCAGTCAAGAAGGTCAGAATAAAATTTTTGTGCCCGGCCAACATCGTCTGCCGGAATCATAAAATGCAAGAGATTTGGCATGGATGTAGATAAGAATCTTGGAATATTTAGTGGTAGGGATTACCGGATATTATCAGGTTAATTGTGGAGCAAATATTGACCATCAGAGTTTTTTTCAAAAATTGAAATCACATTCTCCCGGAATTTTCCGGTATAGAAAGCGTATGATGGAAAAATTTTATAAAAAATTTTCAGAATGCAAAATCTTACGGTTGAAAGAAATTGTCATTGCTTTCACGCCGGCTAAAACAAGACTGCTTGACTCGAACGCAACCTATCTTTCATTAACGAAAGTCCACATGCCCAAATAATCCATAATCAGCCCCAGTTTTATAATTCGGGCTTTAAATACCCCGTTTTCCCAGATATGATTTCGAAACCTTTTAATTGAGATCTCACTAATTTTACATTGACCACAAAGAGTTTAACTCGATGTGCGTGGCATTGCATTTTGAATACTCTCGTGCATTCGCACGTAGGGAGGAGGCTAAATGGAACAAATAGTATTTGGCATTGGAATTACTGCATTGGCAGGAGCTCTTGCCACCGTAGCCGGTTCCGCGGAAGATACTGAATCCAACATTGGGTCGCAGGGAGACCCGAACTCACAGGTTCAGCTCGCACCGCAGATGGGTTTTGTGCACCGCATCTTCAATAAGGCGGTAGCTGGAGAACCCCCGGCATATGGTCTGTGGTGTGCTCTGGGTGCAGGACTTGCATGGGCCTTTTTGGCCATGCAGATAAACGCGGTTCTCGCGATTGTCCTGGGCTCTCTTCTTGCAGTCTTCGTTCAGGGTATCTATGCTACAACTGCATACCTGGGCAGGACAGCAAGCCTTTCCAAGTTCGGCCAACCGGTATACGTGGACATCTTAAAGTCCATGACAACGGTTGCCATGGCTCATGCCTTTGTAGCAATTTTCTGTACTGTCACCATCTGTTACCTGATCAACGTCGCGCTGGGACACCCGTTCCCGCTGCCGCTGCTCGGGTTCATCTGGGGAATAACCCTCGGTGCAGCAGGATCGGCAACAGGGAACCCGTACTACGGCAAAGAGCGCCAGTACCAGAACCAGAAGTTTGGTGCCGGTGTTCCGATCTCAGCATCCGGGAACATCGTCCGGTATGCTGAAGCCGGAGAGCGCAACTCGCTTGACAACGGATTCTTCACCGCAAAGTTCGGTGGCCCCGCATCGGGTCTCTGTTTTGGACTGATCGTATTCCTTGAACTCTGGCGGACTATTGTCTTTGACAAGATCAGCCCGGGCATAGGAGCGATCGTCGTCGGTATACTTATTATCCTGATCTTCACGGTAATTGACCGTTACATCGAAGTCTGGGCACGTAAGAACTATGGACCCTACACGGCACCAGTGAAGGAGGCAGCACCATGACTGCAGTTGCAGCAAAGCCAGCCGCAGGATCGGCAATGAATCCCACCGCCATGGTTGTCGGTGTAGTCCTGCTTATCATCCTTCTCGTGATCGCTGCAGTTGTCTCGCCAGGTCTTGGCCTCATGGCCCTGATTGGTGTGATCATTGGTGGTGTCCTGATCGGGTTCGGTGTTCACTTTGTGCCGGTTGGCGGTGCACCCGCAGCAATGGGCCAGGCGCCCGGTATCGCAACCGGTGTCGCGATGCTCGCAGCAGGTGCAGGGCTTGCCGGACTATTCGGTGGCGCATGGGCAGCAAGCCAAGGATTTGCCATCGCCATTATCACCGGAGGCATAGGTGGCGGAATGATGATGGCCATCACATGTATGATGGTGAACTTCGTCTACGTCTTTGGTATGGGTATCCCTGCAGCATCAGGCAAGGTAGCAAAGGACCCGATCACCGGGGACACGCAACCTGAATACAAATCTCAGGGTACTGAAGGCCACGGTCTTCCGTTCGTCTCATTTGTGGGCGGCGTTACCGGCGGTATTCTTGGTGGAGCTGGCGGGACGCTCATCTATCTTGAGCTTCTTAACCTCTATCGGGCAACACTCCCGACCTTGATGAACGCATCGGCTGCACAGGTTCTCCCGATCGCAGTTTCCGTAGCAGGAACCTTTGCCATTGGTATGTTCCTTGTAAACGCGGTGCTGACTGCCTACAACATCACAGGAACAATCGAAGGTCCGCACGACCCCAAGTTCAAGCGCTGGCCTCGGGCAATTGTCGCATCCGCAGTCGCGTCAGCGCTTTGCGGTCTTGTGGCAATCCTGATAGTCATCACGATCTGAGGTGTTGAAATGACCGTAAAAGTTGAAGTAATTGAAGGAGGCATACCGCACACGAAGATCCTGATCGCAGGACTTATCTGCACAATCGTGTGCCTGTACCTCTCATATCTCAATGTGGTAACCAACACCGAGATGTTCTCGTTCTTCGGGGGCCTTGCCGCAGTGGCAGCCCTTATCTGGGGAAGCCATACCATCAAGGTGCTGTGCAGTTACGGTATCGGTACCGGTGTGCCCTCGGCAGGTATGATCGCGTTCGGTTCCGGTGTTATAGCGATGCTCCTTGCAACCAAGTTCGGCGTTGCAGCACCTATTGTTGCGCTCGTCCTTGCAGCCGTCATTGGACTTATTCTTGGATATCTCGCAAACGAAGTCCTCAACATGAAAATCCCGGCAATGATCCAGGCTCTTACCGAGCTTGCGGTTGTCGGTGCACTCACGCTGATGGGCCTTGCAGTCCTTATCACGGGCAGCTTCACGTTTGCCGGCCTAACAAGCGGATCGGTAACATTGTTGAGCTCAATCTCCATGCCAAGTTATCAGGTCTCGTTTATTGGCGGCGGATTGACTGCCGTTGCTTTCCTTCTTGGGGCAATCGCAATCCAGCACCCGTTCAACGCGTGTCTGGGACCAGGCTGGAAACAGGACCGGATGCTCATGCTCACTGCAGAATGCGGTTTCCTGAGCATGATAGTAGCAGCCATTATGTCGTTTGCTCTTGTCGACGCTATATCAGCGATCATCTCGCTGCTCATTGCACTCATAGGATGGGTATACACCTACTGTGAGTACATCAAGATGTCGAAGCGCGATGCATACGCATGGCTTGACTCAAAGCCAATTCCTGATGTGGAGGGACACTAACATGGGATATGTTGTTGTTCTTCCGGAATTCGGACTGGTCGCTGACCCCGTTGTCGGTATCATTACGACCGCAGGCGAGTCACTCTCCCCGGTTGTTGACAAGGTTGCAATCCTCGAAGCATCGGCAGATGATCTGGTTAACATGCTTTCTGGCGAAGGAAACTATGTTGCATCCTTCCCGGGCCGCGAGAAGACCCTTGTGATCGGTGGCAGCATCAATGCCTTCTGGTATGGACTTGCTATCGGACTACTCGTTGCAGGAATCATTGCATTCCAGCTGATCAAGGTGGGGAGCTGATATGGCAGACAAAAAATCACCGGCAAGTGGATGGCCGCTCGTCAAGGGTGACTTCCACTCAGGAGATGCAAACAGCTGCGTCGCTGTTATCACCATGGGTTCCCACCTCGATGAAGAAGGTATCTGTGGTGCAGGCGCTGCGATGTGCGGTTCCTGTAAGACTGAGAACCTCGGTCTCGAAAAGGTCATCGCCAACTACATCGCCAACCCCAACATCAGGTTCATGATCCTCTGTGGTACCGAAGTCAAGGGCCACCTCTCAGGCCAGTCCATGGTCGCGCTCCACAAAGGCGGCGTCAAGGACGGCAGGATCGTCGGTGCTGAAGGCGCTATCCCTTTCATTGAAAATCTCAATGATGCGGCTATCAAGCGTTTCCAGGAACAGATCACCGTCGTCAATATCATGGAGACCGAGGACCTTGCCGCCATCAAGGCCAAGATCAACGAACTCAAGGCCAACGACCCAGGCGCCTTTGCCGCCGACCCCATTGTCGTCGAAGTCAAGGAAGCGGCTGGCGGCGCTGAAGAAGCCGGCGGGGAAGTACGCCCGATATCCGGCGAGATGGCGATCATCACCGCACGCATCAAAATCATCGAAAAGATGGTCACGAACATTGGATACCGCGACAAGTTTGCCGCTGGTGTCTATGCAGGGAAGATCGAAGGATTGATGATCGGTCTGATTATCTCCTTTGCCCTGATCGGATTCATGTGGATGGGGTGAATGAGATGGCAGAAGAAGCAAAAGCTGCAGGACCAGTCAGGATGGTTGCAATCGACAATATGGTTGAGAACATCCGCTACAAATCACAGATCCTTGCACGAACCAACAAAGTCGAATCGGCCAGTTCCACAAACGGTCTTATTGCCTTTGTTGCGGGACTGCTCATTGCTGTGATCCTGATTGTGGTGCCGGCATTACTGATCTGAGGTGAAGACAAATGGCAGATAAGAAATCACCGGCAAGTGGATGGCCGCTCGTAAAAGGCGACTTCCACTCAGGAGATGCAAACAGCTGCGTCGCTGTTATCACCATGGGTTCCCACCTCGATGAGCAGGGTATCTGTGATGCAGGCGCAGCGATGTGCGGTTCCTGTAAGACCGAAAACCTCGGTCTCGAAAAAGTCATCGCCAACTACATCGCCAACCCCAACATCAGGTTCATGATCCTCTGTGGTACCGAAGTCAAGGGCCACCTCTCCGGCCAGTCTATGGTCGCGCTCCACAAGGGCGGCGTCAAGGACGGCAGGATCGTCGGTGCTGAAGGTGCTATTCCCTTCATTGAAAACCTCAATGATGCGGCTATCAAGCGCTTCCAGGAACAGATCACCGTCGTCAATATTATGGAGACTGAGGACCTTGCCGCCATCAAGGCCAAGATCAACGAACTCAAGGCCAACGACCCAGGCGCCTTTGCCGCCGACCCCATTGTCGTCGAAGTCAAGGAAGCGGCTGGCGGCGCTGAAGTTGCAGCAGCAGGGGCAAACCCCCAGTTCCTCGAGATCGAGAAGAGACTCGACAAGATCGAGAAGAAACTCGAGTTCGTGGATGCTGAAGTGGCACAGCGTGTTGGGAGAAAAATCGGACGCGATATCGGCATACTGTACGGCCTCGTCGCAGGCTTGATCGTATTTGTCATGCTGCTGTTTATGCTCCAGAAATTGATGGCATTGGTGTAATGGAGGTGTAAAAACATGTTCAAGTTTGAGAAAGAACAGAGTGTCTGGGACTTCAACGGCACCAAGATTGGTGGACAGCCCGGCGAATACCCGACCGTATTAGGTGCTTCAATCTTCTACAACAAACAGGAGATTGTCCTTGACGACCACACAGGAAAGATCGACAAGGCAAAGGCAGAAGCACTCTGGAACCGCTGTCAGGTACTCTCTGACATGACCGGTGTTCCGCATTTTATTCAGATCATCGCGGAATACGGGGAAGCATTCGAGAGCTATTTCAGCTGGTTCGACAGTATCGACAACAAGACTGCATTCCTGATGGACTCATCGGTTCCAAAGGCGCTTGCCCATGCATGCGAGTACGTGACCGAAGTCGGGCTTGCCCACCGTGCAATCTACAACTCTATCAATGGTTCAATCCTGCCCGAAAGCATCGAGGCCTTAAAGAACAGTGATGTAGATGCAGCAATTGTCCTTGCTTTCAACCCGGCAGACCCGTCAGTTGCGGGTCGCGAAAAAGTGCTCGTCGAAGGCGGCGTCGCAGGACAGACCAAAGGGATGCTCGAGATTGCAGAATACTGCGGTATCAAGCGCCCGATTCTGGACACTGCAGCAACCCCGCTCGGCCTTGGATCTGGTGGAGCCTACCGTGAGATTCTTGCCTGTAAAGCAATTCACGGATACCCGACTGGTGGTGCATACCACAACATGACGGTTTCCTGGACCTGGCTCAAGCGCTGGAAAGGCACCAGTAAGACCCCTTCAGTCCTTGCAGAAGGCTACAAGGGCAAGGATCTTCTGCTCGAACAGATGTCCCACCACTATCTCGGTGGCATTGAAGGCATCAAGCAGGCTGCATGGTCAGCACCCGATATCGGCTGCAACATGATTGCAAGCACCCTCGGTGCCGACCTTATTATGTACGGTCCGATTGAAAACGTCGAAGCAATGATCACCGCACAAGCCTATACGGATATCACTGTCCTTGAGGCGACCCGCCAGCTCGGGATCGAGTGCAAATCAGAAAGCCACCCCATCTTTAAACTCATCTAAATTTTTTTTCGCCTTTCAAAGGCACTTTTTAAAAAAGGTGTCTATGCTTGTTTTGTTTGTCGGTATGTTCTCCGATCCCCGGAATTACTTTACCTGCCAAACACGTGCTGGAGGCTCTCCTCGGCATCCTCTTTGCGTCCTAGCAGGCGCAGTGCCTCAGCACGGTGTTGCCAGACAAAAGAGTTGATCGGATTGAGACTGATCGCCAGATCGAAAGTCGCAAGCGCTTCCTTGTTTCTCCCCAGACCCATCTGTGCAATCCCTTTTGCAGCCATTGCCCGTATATTATTTGGGCCTTTTTCGAGGACGCGATCAAAGCATGAAAGGGCATCCTCGTACTTCCCCAACGCATTTAGTGAGTAGCCTTTGTTTGCAAGGGCAATCGTAAACTCTGGATCGAGGGTGAGTGCATGCTCAAAACAGGCAATAGATTCTTCGTACCTGCCAATCTTGCGCAGGGTATAGCCCTTTTCATACCATGTCGTGAGGAGATGAGGATTTATTCCAAGCGCATTATCGTAGCAGGCAAGAGCATCTTCGTGCCGGCCAAGAGCATAGAAAACCTCACCTTTCTGTTCGAGCGCCACGGTGTTCTTCGCATCAGTCGCAAGGATCGTATCGTATTCAGCAAGAGCATCGTCGTATCGTCCGACCCGGGCCAGATGATGCGCCACTTCAAGCATTGCCGCAAAGTCCATATCGTATCATACACCAAATGCGCCCCAATCGTAATAAAATGGCCTGACCGGGAAAAGAACACTGGGGAAAAAGTCACTGCCGGGCTGACCGGTACAGGATTATCCCGGTGCAACCCAGTACAGCAATAACGGCCGACAAGGGCTGCATTGCAGTATCGGGGGTTACTTTAACAGCGGCAGGAGCGGATTCAAGGGGCGCCACGGGTAAGGTGGGCTGCTCATGGAGAGCGGGGGGAAAGTCTGGGGGCTGGAGCTCTGCCAATTTCACTGCATACTGATGTAATATTCTGCAATGCGGTATTTCATGCAGGATTAGTGTTAACAGCACAGACCCCTGTAACGAGAAGACAGGACAATAATCCGAACAGAAGGACGAGGGTTCCAGAATGGTGGGGGAAAAACAGGCGTATCATGGTTATTGCAGAGTATAAACTGCCGGCAGATATATTTGTTGCCGGGTAGTATAAACAGCGAGCGCCGCAGATGTGACAAAGGGCGAGATAAAAAAAAAAGATCTGCCGACAAACCCGGTCTACACTATCCGCAGACAACGAGTATATCGAGAATATGAAAATTCCAATCAATACAGGCGGTAGATGAAAAATCCGTCCTGATAGTTTTCGGCCTGATCGTAATCTGCAAGGAGATTCTTGCGGTTGCCAAAAGAAAGCATCCGTTTCCTGAGAGGTTCCATCCCGCTTGTGTGGTGGATGAGTTTTTTGATCTCCTCGTTTGCCTGGCGGATCTCCTTTATCTTTATCTTTCCCAAAAGATCCGCAGGTGAAGCGTTGATGTCAAAATAGGCAAAAAGGGACTCAAGAGAAATCAGCCAGAGTTTTTCCTGCACCGCGTTCTCTGCAGCCTGGGTTGCTTCCGCATCGGAAAGAACGAGATATGCTTCATCATTGCCATGAAAAAAAGCCTTAAATCCATACAAATGGCCGTTTGAAATACGGAGTGCGGTTTTATCCACGCCAAGAAACCGGGCGAGCACCTCACGTTTCTGCTGCATCACCGGATCCTGATTTTTATGCATTCACTCCTCCGTACCCTCAGCAGATGAGATCATATGTATAGTGTGTGCACATTCAGCATGGATGTATAAGATATTAAGTTACGCCGTTTAAACCTGGATTCCCCGGGGTCATAAGATACGTGAAAATAAGGATGAAATAGGATAACAGGGTCGTTTTTTCTGGCCTTACGAGAGGTCAAGGGGTTCGAATCCCTGTTTCAATACCTTCCCGAACTGTACATTTATCTTTGGATCCTGAGCGCAGACGGGACATTTATAATCTTCAGGAAGATCATCAAATTTTGTCCCGGGTTTTATACCCCGGTGAGGTTCTCCTCGTTTCTCGTCATACACATATCCGCAGATCGAACAAATATACCGGGTCGGTGCCCACTCATCAAAACCCCATTTGCCGATCTTGCCGCGTCCCTGGTACCCACAGACCGGGCAGACGTAGTCTTCAGGAAGATCCTCAAAAGGAGTTCCCGCAGGGATACCATTGTGCGGTTCGCCACGGAGTGGTGAATAAACATAGCCACAAAGACGGCAACGGTACCGACTTAGTTTCCAAGTGGGTATCTTTTTTGCTGGAGATTTTTTTCCGGCTTTTATCCCGGCCACCTTGGCTTTCGAGACCGGAATGCTTTTTTCTTTTTTCGATACCGGCTTCTTCTTTGCCGGTGCGGCCTTTTTTACCGGCACCGCTTTTTTCGATCGTGCCGAGGATATGGCCGGGCTCCGTACCTTCTGTACTGCTTTGGTTCCGGAAGATCCGGAAACTTTTTTGGTTCCTGGCATTTGTGTTCTCCGGACCGGGTGGTCCAGGCTCTTTAGGTCGACCCGGCAATCACCCGCTCTAACGGATGATGGAAGCTAATGGCTCTTATACATTATGCATTCTGCAATTCCACACTTTGAACATTTGGGTTACTGGTTATCCCCACAGTACAATCCTATGAATGATACTAAAAACCGCGAATTTATCCATATTAACTGCGCATGATCAGAAGTATTGATATGACCGACTTGATTTCAGGAATTATCTATGCATTCGCGGCGCTTTTTGTAATACTCGATCCGCTCCTGTCGGTTCCGATTTTTGCGGGCATGACCAAAGGGCAATCATCGCGGGAGATCCACAAGCAGGCATTAATTGCAATTGCTGTTGCCGGTGTGCTAATGTATATCTTCCTCGTTTTTAATAATGCCATTTTCAGTGTCCTCGGCCTGACACTCTCAACATTCCAAGTCGCCGGCGGCGTTGTATTGTTCCTTCTTGGTATGCAGATGGCTCTGGGTATGGACCTCTGCAAGTCCAAAAACGAGACTCCGACAGCAGCCGGCGTGATGATTGGCACACCAATTCTCTGTGGACCAGGTGCAATAACAACAGTTATGCTCCTCTCAAATGACTATGGGTTCCTCATTCCGTTTATTGCAATTACGCTTTCGCTTGCGGCTTCCTGGGTAATCCTCTATTTCTCGGCAGGTATTCAGACCATTCTGGGGCCTGTCGTCACGGATGTCATGGGAAGAGTCATGGGCATGTTTGTTGCTGCAATTGCGGTTAAATTCATCTTCGCCGGGATAATGGGAACTTTGGGACTGCATCTCCCGGTATAATCCGGCATTTTTCCCGGATTCGTAGATTTCGATTTAAGAACGAAGGATCCTTCACAAAACATTTCCTAATAAATCCAAGGTTTTATTCATTTCAGGATCGCTCTTCAGTGAGCAGACCTCTACCATGTGGTGCGGGTGGTATCGTATTTTGGCATCCCGAAGCCCGTGCACCCCGAGATCACTTTCCCGGTTAATATACGTCACTTCTCCGGCCAAAAGAGCTGCTGTTTCCCTGTTAATAGCTTTGTAAATTCCTTCGCAATCCGGGAGTCCTTTCTCGAAATGGACAAGCGCGGTGTCCTTATTGAGGCGCTCGAACAAAGATATTGCCGCTACCTGGGAATTGACCCGGATCATCAGGCCTCGCAGGGGAAGTTCTGTAAAATGCTCGATGGCAAAAAAGACTGCCTCTTTCTCGTGGGCGAGCACCAGATCGTTCTCGCATCCCTTCCATTCGCACCACTTCACCAGAAACTCCATTACATCTTTTCGGTTTTCGGCCGTAATGGGTTCGATGGTGTTAGGGCAATTTTTTCGGAATTTGTTGAGCTGACTCCGGATTTTAAGGTAATTTTTTCCCGGGAGCTCTGCAAGGTCAGAGGCGAGATACACATATTCGAAGTGGTTCCGATCCGGAACTAAGGTGAGAGAAGAATCGATCTCCTTTATCCACCGTGCAGTTTCCGGATCGATGAGGACAAGTGGTGTATTGTCTCCAATCTCTATGGCGAAACGGATGAGATCCTTCATAAGTTCAGGATCCCGGGGCCCGATTGGGGGTCGGAAACGGGTTACACCAGCAATAGTACTGGCAAGAATAACATTGCCATTTATGTACGCGTACCGGTACTGGGCAATATGGTTCCAGCAGACCATATTCGTAAAGGTATTGTCGCTATGGGTCTGCGGATATAGCGTGTAATGATGCTCGAAAAAATCCCGGTCTGCAAGGGTGACCGGGCTGAAATCTTCCTGCTTCAACATCAGGATTCACCGTGATAGATAAGGGGAACGTACCCTTCCATAGGGGTAAATCCCAAGGGACGATAGAACTTTTCTGTGCCAGGTTCTGCAATAAGTGCGATCCATGTGATACCCGCATCCCGGCACCGGGCGATAAGCTGGGTAGCGATTGCCTTTCCCAGATGCTTTCCACGGTACCCGGGGAGCACTACGAGGTCTTGGATATACGCGTCCGATACGCCATCAGAAAGGGCCCGCCCCATGCCGACTGCCCGGCCACTTTTTGAGTCTGCTGCGACAGCAAAGGCAAAACTCCCCATGATAAGCGCGGGGATTTCTGCAGGATCAAACGAGTCTTGCCACCAGCCACCTGCACGGTAGAGGGCAACGATCTCTTCTGCATCCCATGAACGGACAATCTCAATGTGGATATCATCCTTCATCGCACAGAGGCCTCCCGGATAAAAAAGCTGTTAAAAGAGAAAAGAGCACCGATGCGGCAGGATTTCGTTTCATTAAACGACCAGCTAAGAATCATTCCCGCGAGGTGCCTGAACCTTGCCTATGGCGGTATCGACGATAGAACCAAGCTCGGAAATTCCCCAATGCTCCGAGTTTAAGATTAAATGGTAGATGGAGAGATCGTTGATATCAATATCATAATACTGCCGGTACCGTGCCGCTTCGCAATGTTCGCGTTCGAGGGTGATTGCTTTTGCAGTTATGATATCGGCTATCTGGTCACGAAATAAGATCCGTTCGAGACGACAACTGATAGGAGCAAAAAGCCAGATTTTGAGATCTGCTTTTTCCACCATCCATCCCGAAAGCCTGCCCTCGACAATGATATTGTCTTTTTTCTCGGCAATCTCTTTTTGCCGGGCATCGATCATCTTATCATAAGCCGGATCTCTTTCAGCAAGCCGGCCGAATTCGGCAAGTTCCATATTGTGCTCTTTTGCACACTGGCGGAAAACTTCGCCAGCCGATATCATGGTAAACCCGTGATGCTCTGAAAGGTACCGTGAGAGCGAGGTGGTCCCGCTGCCGGGAAGCCCACTCACGGTTATCCTCATTACATTCCTCCGATATTGAGGGCTTTTCTGATGACCTGGCTGATGGTGATCGAACAGATCATGTACCAGATCATCCATGCAGGAATAACCCAAATGACAGGAGTTGTCAGGTTCAGGGTTCCAAAATAGGGAAAGGTTATCGTGTTGTTAATTTCGTTTAACCGGTAGAGCAGCCAGAAGAAGATCGGAACCGTAAGGATGAGGATATACCCCATTGGCTTGAACTGTTGTTGGGAGAGTTCCAGTTGTTCGCGCATCATCCGGTCTTTTTTGACATCCAGTTTTTTGATCCGCTTTTCATCCTGAGATAACATTGCTTCCCGGTACTCTTTCTGGAAATCTTTCATTCTGTCCTGGACATCCGTCATCCGCTCATAATCGATCGTGTACTTCTGTATGATGGAAGAGTATAACCCGGTCAGTCCCGATAAAATAACAATTAAAATAAAAAACGGGATTCCGAACTGGTTAACAAGAGGGGAAAAAACGCCGTCTATTCCTTTTCCCACACTGGTACGCAGCCATGGGACGGTGTATGTCCACATCATAACGAACATGAACAGCAGCGCGACGTACAATCCGTATTTTTCCCAGAATTTCCCAAAGTCCATGGAAGCCACCTTATAAGAGATTACCTGAGGGCGTCCGCCATTTCTGTGGCAGCAAGATCCAGCAGATGATCTGCATTCGTGATAAGTTTGATTGTACAACCGGTCACCATCGCATACGCCGCGGCTATAGATCGGTTGAATTCCTGGTGTTCGGCTATTGCCCGGGCCCCTTCCTTGTCCCGGCTTCGGGTCTCATCAGTTATCCGCCGCATAAGAATCTGGTCATTATCCGTTTCAACAAGGATGATCATGTCGGGCATGATCTCATGGAGCACCCATTCAGGAAGCCCGGCAAGATATCCCTTAGGCGTTTTCACCGATGCATGCGTGTCGATCATAACATTACCGGGGATCTGTGCGATCGCCTGTGCTGCTCGCTGCTGGAGCCGTTTCTGATCGGTCCGGTCAAGTGACCGCATCTGGTCGCGGTTTTCTACAAGCCCCTCATTTTTAGCCACTTCAAACATAAAGGAGCCAAAATTGATGGGTTTGTATTCCACACCTTCATTTTTAAGCTTGCTCAATGCCTCGTTGATTACCGTTGTCTTACCGACACCCGGCACACCCGTGATAATGACCTTTTTTCCTGCCATTCCTGTTCCCTTCATCAATCATTCTTTGCCAAAGAATGTCCGCATGAATGGATACATTTCCATAATCTGCTGGCTTGCAATCTCTTCGTACAGCCTGTAGGTGATACTTACGGTCAGTAATAGTCCTGTTCCACTTACAGCGCCAATGACACCAAAGAGGTTTGCAACAATACTGAGTATCCCAATAAACACCCCGCCAATTACAGTAACGCGGGGGATATACCGGTCAAGGTATTTCTCCAGGACCTGAGGATTCCTACGGTACCCTGGGATCGACATGCCGGACATCTGGATCTGGCGTGCCACATCTTTTGAATCGAGACCGGCAGTCTTGATCCAGAAGAGTGCAAAGATTGCACCACCAACCACCATGAATGTAGTATCAATGCCCATCCTTAGGAGAACCTGCCAGGTAGGATGCCCGAGATCCGTCACCCACCACATCCAGTCAGTGGGTCCGTTGATAGGCGCAAGGAAGTACATCAGGCCGCCCTGAGGGGTCTGTCCATTGAACTTCCCGAGGATGGTAATGCCAATATTAGACAGGAACATCCCAACCATCTGGATATTGGCCTGAAGAACCCGTACCAGGATCATTGGTAGAACACTTGCGTAAATCAGCTTGACCGGGAAACGCGCCCGCGCACCTCTTACCTGTGCATGGGCAAGAGGGATTTCAATGCGGGTGGATTCCACGTAAACGATAATCAGGAAGATGATGATAGTAGTGGCAAAAGCAAGGAGATTTGTGCCAAAGTACTGGATAAAATTCGCACCATCAAGCACGACCGCGAATAGTCGCGGGAAAAATCCTACCGGATAGGGATCGCTGACTGCGGTCCAGTTGATAAACCCGTTCACAAGTGCCTGGGAAATACCGGCAATAATAAAGAGTCCTACACCGGAGCCTATACCCCACTTGGTGACTACTTCATCCATCAAAAAGATCAGGACACCACCGACACAAATCTGGAGGAAAATCAACAGTGAAACTGCAAAGAGGTTCCCGCCGAAGAAATGTGCTGCAATGGTGGGATCAGGCTGCATGAATCCCCCGATGAGGTTGGGGGCAGCCTCGACCACGATCATAACGAGAATGAGGATCTTCTGAAGACCCATGTACATGACCTGGCCACGGGCTTCACTTGTATCAATTTGTAGGATATCAGCACCTTTTAAGAGCTGGAGGACAATGGAGGCGGTGACGATTGGCCCGATGCCGAGATCCACAATCGACCCGGTAGCACCGGCAAGCAGGGCTCGCCAGTACAAAAACACATCCTGAGAACTGGATGCAAGCCCGAATATCGGGATATTCGTAAGCGCAAAATACAGAATCAAAATTCCCAGTGTCCACATCAGTTTGTTCTTAAAGTGGACATGCCCCTCCGGGCTCTTGACTGCGGGCATCGCAGCAAGTAGGGGTTCCATTCTATCCAGCAGGTCACCCATTATTTCACCAAAAAATATGATGGATCAGACGACTTGCGCCTTTCCACCGGTCTTTTCGATCTTTGCCTTTGCCTGTTCGGAGAAAGCCGCTGCGGAAATGTGGAGCTTCCGGTTGACTCTGCCACTGCCAAGTATCTTCTCGATTCCGAGATCGGCAGCGTTCACCACGATTGCGTCCCCTTCCTGTTTTGCAATTCCCTGAGCAAGAAGCGACGGTACAATCTGATCGATAATCCCGACATCCATGGCAGGAACGAAAACTGCCGGGTTATGGAAGAAACCGTTCTTGCCAAAGACAGGTCCTCCCATTTCCATGTACCACTTGACAAAGTGGTGGGCGTTGATACCCGCGCGACCCCTGCCGCCACGGTTACCTGCACCCCGGCGGTTCTTATGGGTACCTCCACCGCATGTCCGCGATCCCCGGTATTTTGAACGTTTGTTGGTTGGCATCTCTTCACCTCATCTTGTAGAGAAGAGTATTGATCTCTTGACCATAATAGCCAAGCGCTCCACCCTGCACAAATGTACGCTTTGTAGTCTTGTATCCTTTGCGCGGCGGATGGAGCCGGAGTACCGGTTTGAGACCCGGGATATCACGAAGCCGCGACTCTCCCTTAGCCAATGCCTGTGCAAACTCGATGATGTTGCTAAAGGTCGAATTGGACTGGATATACTCATCGGTCAAGGGATCATCACCGATGACACGTCCACGGGTCTTGAGGAGTGTTTCCAGTGTAGATGCGTCCACTTCGCCGTAGGCAACATAATCCTTTACCTTACGGATCATGCCCAGGTTCTCGGGAGTGTCTGCCACGAGCACGCAGTGGTTGATGTGGTGCAGACGGAGCATCTTTAACGTGTCTTTAATGTCCCGGCGTGTGTTAACCACACCGCGGACCTGCACAACGGCAAACATTTACTCCGACCTCCCGGTGCGGATCATATTAGTTTCTTTTAACGCGTTGAAGGTCGCTTTTGCGAAATTGATCGTAGTGCGTGTCTGTCCGCGTGCAAAGGTCCAGACGTCCTTGATCCCGGCAAGTTCGAGCACTTTCTTGCTGATATCACCAGTAACAAGGCCTATACCCTGAGGTGCGGGCTTGAGGGTGACACGTACACTTCCAGCCGTCCCTTCAACCTGCATCGGAATGGAGTGCATTACATTGCAACCACATTCCCAGCTACCGCAGCCACGGCGAACCTTGACAAGGTTCATTTTTGCCTTGGTAATCGCTTTCTTGATTGCATCTCCAACCTGGACATCTTTTCCCTGTCCAAAGCCGATATATCCGTTCCGGTTGCCGACAATCACGACAGCACGGAATTGGACACGGCGGCCCGAGTCGGTCATTCTCTGCATCATGGCGATATCGAGGACCTCATCTTCGAGATCCGGGAGAAACATATCAACGATCTCGGGTTCCTTGATTGGCCTGCCGCTTTCAAGGACCTGATCAATGCTCTTGATCTCTCCTGATGCGACCTGTTTGCCAAGACCGGTGACCGGGCGCCATTCTGCCTTTTCGTATGCCATTTACACCAGCTCCTTTTTTATGGCGTCTGCCACCTGCTCGACATTCTTCACAATATCGCTGGCATTCTTGTTGTGAGCCGCGATATGCTCGCCTTTGATCCGTTCCTCGGAGGGGATGATACCTTCGCCGTACGGGATTTCAAGACCTGCATCAACTGCACCCTTGAGCGCGGCAAAGACCCGTGCTCCCGGTGTAGCCCTGTTAAGCCCGATATCTAGTATTGCGCGATCCTGTCCTGCCTTCTTTGCTTTGGCTGCAAAAAGAAGGCCTGTCAGGTATGCTGCAGGGGTGTTTGCTGTTGCCCCGGTATATCCGTATTTTTCGAGTTCAGCGGAGTTGGCCGATACCAGCGTCTTGTCCCCGTCCATCTCGGCGATGACCATCTGGACGATGATGTGCCGGTTTGTCCTGCGCACTACCATGCGTGGTGCGTCGGCGACAACAAGTTTGGTCCTCTGGTAATAATCGGTCCTTCCTTCTCTCCTTCGACGGAAAGCGACGAAATACCTTGATCCAGTCGCCATGTTACTTCATCCTCCCGGCAATGATTTCCATCTGTGCTTTCATATGTGCAACACTCCGGAACTGCCCGCCGGCTGCTTTTCGGTAAATAACCCGGTATAAATGCCGGTCAATGGTGCCTGCCTCACGGAGTGCGACAAGCGCCTTTCTGATCGCGCGGATTTTCTGAATCCATGCCCGCTTGCTCGGTGTCCGCGCACCTTGGGCACCTTTCCTTTTTCCGACACCCTTACGGTGACCATATGCCCGCTGTGCTGTCCGAAGGCGTGCCCTGCCACGGCTTACACCTTTTTTCTGGTGCGCTTTAATCGCACCATCAGTGATAAGACCACGCAGGTCCTCTCGGGAAATGGCATTCTCAATATCAGTGAGGCGTTCGGGATCGAACCAGACGCGATTAACACCGCATTTTAAGATTGATGCGGCAATACGTCTCTGGCTGGCGACATCAGTCATTCTTCTTCACCCCGGACGAAGATTTTTTCTTTGATTTGGCATTTTCTGCCTTTGGTTTCTCCACAGGTGCTGCTGATTTCTTTTCAGTTTTCACCGGTGCAGATTTCTGGGAAGACGTCTTTACTGCAGTCTTATCCTTTGGCTTTGCGGCTTTCTCTTCCTTTTTTGCTGTTTCCTTAGACGCAGGCTTAGCCTTTGGAGCGCTGTCTTTCACCGGCTTTTTCTCATCAGCGCCTTTCTTTTTGGCAGGTTCCGTCTTTGAGGTGCTTTTCTTTGCCGATGACTCTTTCGTAGTCTCCTTTGTATCCTTCTTGGCCTTTGCCGTTTCCTTTTCAGGTTTGGCGGGAGCTTCCTCTGCAACGCGTTCTTTGATCACGCGGGTATTGAGGATCTTAAACCCTGACGCTGCTGCCTTTTCCTGGAGGATCTTGCGCTTACGGTTCCCGAGACCGGCAGATAACCGGATAGCCTGGGTCTTTACGTCAAGTGTTTCGAGATCTTTTTCCGTGAATACCAGCACTTCAAAGAACCCGCTGGGGTGCATACCGCGCACCGCTATCGGGCTGCCAAAGCCGGGTTTCGGGAGATTTCCCTTTGCTTTTTTCTGTTCCCGCTGTTTATTGTGCTGTCCGCGGGGCTTTCTCCATGAATCGGAGAGCTGTTTTTTCTTGCCAAACCCGTCGCGCTTGAAGACGGCACCCTTCTCAGTGCGCACACGGATCAGTCGCTTGGTTTCTGTAGTCATTGCTCAGCCCCTCTGTACCATGTATATGCCGTCCTGGAAGACCCGGGGGTCCCGGTATCGGATATGGGTTGCATGTTCGATATTTGCCGCAGTATTTCCGACCAGTTCACGGTCAATACCGGTGAGGACAACCTCATCGTTAGCCACTTTTGCAGTGACACCATCGGCAATATCAGCATACCGGGCCTTTTTCTCACCAAGGAAATTGGCAATTTCAAGCCGCTGTCCCTGCAGCTTGAGCTGTATCGGGAAATGGCTGTAAACGACCTTCATCCGGTATTCGAATCCATCAGAGACGCCACGACACATATTCTTTGCATGTGCCTCAAACGTCCCGACCATTGCATTAATCTCCTTCCGACTTGATTCGGTCGAAATAACAAGTTCCTTGCCATCACAGGTTACGCTGACCTGCGGGAACCGGACGCTCCGAACCAGCTGGCCTTTTGGACCCGTCACTGAGAGCTGCGTTCCCTCAAGGGTTACCTTGACGCCATCGGGAATCTTTACCTTTCTTATGCTTGCCATTATGTGCACCCTCTAGTAGACGTATCCGAGCAGTTCCCCGCCGATACCTTCGTTACGTGCCTGCACATGCGACATGACGCCATGTGAAGTGGAAAGGATCATAAGCCCGAAATTCTTGCCGGGCAGGTACTGCTTCTCCCAGTATTCCATCTCATCCAACTGGACCGAGAAACGCGGTGAGATTGCCCCGCATTTATTGATCTTACCGGTGAGATGCACCTTGAGCTGGCCGCCACGGCCATCCTCAATAAACTCGAAACCGGCGATATAGCCGGCGTCCTGCATGATTCGCAGCATTGCGCCGAGGAGCTTGCTTGCGGGTTCGATAATGCACTCGGACTTGCCGGTGTCACCTGCGTTCTTTAACGCACTCATCCCGTCTGCGATAGTGTTTAATCGTGTCATGGTGCAGTCCTCCTCAGTTCATCTTCTTAAAGCCCATTTTCTGTGCCCATTCACGGAAGCATTGCCGGCAGAACATGATGTGGTATCGGCGGACAAGTCCCTGCTTGCGACCGCACATCTTGCACTCGTTTGCACCGCGACCGTAGATCTTCTTTCTTTCGCCACCCATCAGCGCACCTCCACTGCATATTCTTTCTTGAGGAACGCAATGGCATCCTCCTTTTTCACGCGCTGTTTTTCGGGAAGCTTCTTCTGCTGCATTCTCCGGCGGGTGATCCTGATGCCGTTCCTCTCAAGCACGACGTTGACATCCATACCGAATATCCCAATCTGCGGATCATAGGACATGCCAGGGAAATCCGTATGCTCTTCAATACCAAACGAGAAGTTCCCGCTCTTGTCAAACTGGCTCTCAAAAACCGTCTTGTTGACGATGGTTAAGGCAGTCTTGATAAAGTTTTCTGCAGGTTGACCCCGGAGCGTGACTTTGCACCCAATCGGCGCGCCTTTCCTTATGGAGAACGCCGGCTGAGTTATCTTCGCAACACTGCGAATCGGGGTCTGGTGGGTGATTGTCTTCATAATATTTTCTGCCTTGACAAGTTTTTCACCACTTTCACCAACGCCCATATGTACCACAACCTTGTCGATGTGGATATCGCGCATTGCGGTCACTGGTCAAGCCCCCATCCTGCTTTTGAGACGGTTTCTTTTCCGATCATGTAGACGTAGGGCGTGATAGTATCGAACCGTTCCTTGGTCTTTTCATCCTCAAGGATAACTTTGTTCGGGACGCTGCCGGAAGTCTTGATGATCTCAACGATCCGTGCGACTTTACCGGAATGGCGACCACCTATAATTGTTGCCATGTTACCGGCTACAAACGGGTAGTGTTCAAGAATCTTGAACCGGTCCTCGGGTTTGAGGGAGACGACAATGGAGTCGTTAGACTTGAAGGTATTGTCCGCGATGATGTTTGCGCCATACCTGAGATTTAGCTGGACTTTGCCTCCGGTGATTGTCGTCTTGTTCTGGATTTTGGTAAGTCGCATCTGAGCTGCATCAGCGTCGATCTCGACAGTCTTGTGTCTGCCTTTGAGATCCCGGAGCATCCGGTAGTACTTGCCGACACGGGGGAGAGCAATTACATCGAATATACCAATACCCATTTTAGGATCTCTGCAGGGTCTTCCATTGACGACAACGTCCTTCTGCTTAAGGATCTGCTTGACCTCTTTCATGGTGCGGGCAAGACCCTGCTGGTCCCTGAGCCAGACAGCAACCGGCATTGCGTTCGCATTGTGCGGGCCTGGCGCCGTCTTTGCAACAAATTTCGTGGTTTTCTTGGCGATGTGCCACGAATCCGGCGCGTTAAGCCTTTTAAGATGATCTGACATTATTCCTTCTCCCCGAGTTTTTCGACACGGCGCTTATCATCGAGCTTAAGCTTGGTAATCTCTACTTTGGATGCATCGACCGGGCGCGGGACTTCGGTGCCATCAACCTTGGTGGATGAAACACCGTGAACGATTATCTTCACTTTACGGGTGTCGATCGCGTCAACGAGTCCCTCATCGCCGACATTGTCGCCTCGGGTGACTCTGACTGTGTCACCTTTAATTACCCGCACCGTCTTTTTCGAATACGTTTCCCTGAGTGCCGCCGAAAGCGGTGCATTGAGGAATTTGGACTTCATGTGCGAAGGTGCATTATATCGCGCTTTTCTCTGTTTGCGCGGCTGTGAACTTTCAATTCTTACCATATCAGAGCCACCTCACACAATGATAGTTGCCATAGAGCCAAGCTTCGGGTACCGCTCTGCCACTTCACGGGCGACCGGTCCTTTGATCTCGGTTCCTTTTGGTTCGTTCTTTTCATCAACGACAACAACCGCATTATCGTCAAAAGAGACCCGGAGGCCATTGGGGCGGCGCATCTCTTTTTTTTGCCGGATAACAACAGCCCGAACCAGCTTCTTGCGCATGTCGGGAGTTCCTTTCTTTACAGTCACTGTCGCAATGTCGCCAAGACCCATCTTGGGCTGACGCCGGCGCACACCATGGTAGCCGAAGACAGAGACAATTTGCACGACCCGTGCACCGGTGTTATCGGCACAGGTCAGTTTGGTTCCTGTCGCAAGAGCCCGTGGCGTCTTGGACTGCTTTGCCTTCATGGCTGCTGCACCTCGACAACGACATACGTCGTGCTCTTCGATAACGGTCTGCACTCAGCGATCTTCACGAGATCCCCAACCTTTGCCTGGATGCAGGGCGGGTTATGGGCATGAAGTTTCGAGATGCGCTTCTCGTACCGGTTGTATTTCCTGACGTAGTGCAGGTAATCCCTGGCAACTACGACCGTTCCCATCATTTTGTCGCTCACGACCTTACCGGTGATCACCTGGCCGCGCACCGGTAAAGTGCCATGGAAGGGACAATTAACGTCCTTACACTCTTCTTTTGGAGCCTGGACGTTCAATCCAATGTTTTGTGCCATTATGGTATCCTCTCTCGTTTATGCTCGCCTGAGCCTCTTTTCTGGAGCCAGTATCAGTGCGGACCCATTAATCTCAACAAGAGTCCTGTCGGGAAGACCAATCCGGAACGCAGTCCCTGCTTTTGGGATCTTTTTTATTCCGGTGTGCGTCTCTATAACGACAAGGTTTCTTGTCTCATCGATAATGCGTCCGCTTACCTCGCGGTGAAACGGGTTTGCAGCCCCAGCTACCAGAACGTCAAGACCGATCAGTTCGTGCCTTGTCACGTTCTGGCAGGAGATCATACGCGGCTCCTGCGGTTCTTCTCAGTCATCAGGCGGGCAATGGTGCGACGAAGTTCCCGAATATGCCCGGGATTTTCGGTCGCGCCACCGGCACTGACTTTTCCGTAGTGCTGGACAAGCTCCATGCGGAGTTTTTCCATTTGTTCCTGCAGTTCGATATCAGTCAGCTGTCCGACATCGTGCGCCCGTAAGATTGCCATATATTACACCTCATCGGAGATGTTATCATCAGGAAGAGCCGGTTCTTCGGTATCAACGTCACCGATAACGGTAACCGTTGTTTTGGGTACCGGGTGCTTCTTTACCTGTTCGATAACTGCAAAGTGGTCGGGCATCTTCGCATCTGCGGGCACAATTTTGACTTGTACTCCGATTACACCGAGTTTCTTGATTGCAATCGCGTAACCCTTTTCTACGATGGTGTTGCTTGGTTCCCCGCAGTGCTTGATATAGCCTTCAGTAAACTTCTGGGTTCGGGCTCGTGCCCCGGTCAACTTACCGGCGATGACGACTTCACAACCCAGTGCACCAGAATCCATGACACGGCGCATGATACTGGAGCCTGCTTTACGGAAGTACCAGCCACGTTCAAGCGCGTTTGCCAGTCTCTCCGCCATGATCTGGGCGTTGAAACTGGGGTTCTGGACCTGCTGAACCTCGATTTGTGGGGACTCAACACCGTAGTTCTGGGCAAGATCCTGGGTCAGCTGGTGGACGAGTTTGCCCCCCTTTCCAATTACGATACCTGGCTTCTCTGCAAAGATCGTAACCTGGGTTCCGAGGGGTGTACGGGCAATGTCCATACCGCCAAATCCTGCACGCTTGAGCTCTTTTGTCAGGTATTTCTCTACACGTGCCTTACGGACACCTTCTGAAATAAATTTCTTTTCAACGGCCATGTTATGCCACTTCCCGAACCACAATCTCGATATTTACGGTTTCGCGGACCTTAGGAGATGCACGGCCCATCGCACGGGGGAAAAACGCCTTCTGGGCGCGCCCGCGGTTTGCTGAGACGTGAATAATCTCCAGGTTCTCTGTGTCAAGCCCGCTATATTCCGCGTTCTTCTTGATCGATTCAAGGATCCTGATATAGGCTTTAGAAGCCTTGACCGGGTATCGTCCAGCGTCCCAGTTACCCGGAAGGCCACGCTTGTGCGCGACATTCCGGTTAAAGGTCCGGAACGGGATTGCTTTCTTGAGTGCAACGACATCTGCAAGGTAAGCGAGTGCATCGTTCACAGGCTGGTGCCGGATGAATGTTGCGATCTCGATCGCGTGCTTGGGAGAGACGGAAAGCTCGTTTGCCTTGCCTCTGGCGATATTATCGCCTTCAATTTTCTTTGAATATGCAATGCGTGCCATTTCCATCACTTCAGCGGTACGTATTTACTGCCCCTTGTTGCACCGATACCGGCGGAACCATGGGTAACCCTCTTTCTGGTGAGTGCAAATTCGCCGAGATAGTGGAAGACTGCCTCTGGCTGGAATTCAACTTTTAAGAACTCCTTGCCGTTGTAAATCTCGACACTTTTCCCAATCATCTCGGGCATGACGATCATTTCGCGCAGGTGGGTTCTGATCTTTTCGTCCCCGCTGCGTATTTTTTCAAGTAACGTCTCTTCACCGCGGTTGAGTCCACGGTTGAATTTGCGGCGTGCACGGGCTGGCATCAGGGGAATGAGTTCGCTTAATCCCATCGCTTTGAGCTCGTCGATCTTGTACCCGCGGTAGGTAAACTCCTCACGCCGTCTGGGCATTCTCTTCTGAGTCTTTTTTGGTGCTGCCATACCGTTCACTTCCTGCTTCTACCTGTCTGGCGTGCTGCCACATGTCCGACTGTCCTACCTGGAGACGTACCCCGGGCAATGGTCTTTGGACGACCCGTATGCTGGTGGCCACCGCCACCGAACGGGTGATCAATGACGTTCATCGCGACACCACGGACACGCGGCCAGTTTGACGCGGTATTCTTCATCTTGTGGGATTTGTTGCCGGCTTTGACAAACGGCTTCTCGACACGACCGCCACCGGCGACAATGCCAACAGTGGCACGGCAGCGCGCGTTGAACCATTTGGTCTTGCCACTCGGCATCCTTACCCCGACACGCTCGCCAATCTTATCGACAACAACTGCCTGGACCCCGGACGAGCGGACAAATTTGCCACCGTCGTTGGGGCGTGATTCAATATTACAGATGTACGAACCGGTCGGGATGCTCTGGAGCGGGAGCGTGTTCCCGTTCTTGACCTCGACATCAGTTCCCCAGGCAACAGTCTCGTCGATACCCATGCCTTCAGTTACCAGCATATAAACCTTGGAACCGTCTTCAAGCTTCACAAGGGCAATAGGGGCGTTTCTTGCCGGGTCATGTTCGATATCAACAATTATGCCGGTGATCTTCTTCGTGCCGTCCCCGACATGTTTTAACTCAGCCTTATACCGGTGGGATGGGGCGCGATAGGTCGGGCCTCCCCTGCCCCGGTTCTGTGTAGTAATTCGATGTCCCATGTTTCCCACCTACATAATGCCAAGCCGGCTCAGGATTTCCTCAGCGGCCTTATCGTTCTCAAAACTTACAATGGCCTTCTTTTCGCCATGCATTGTCATAAGCGTGTGAACGCGCTTGACCTTCTGGTCAAATACTTTCTCAAGCTCGCGTTTGATATCCTTCTTTGTGGCCTTATTACTGACCATAAACTGGAGTTTGTTCTCGTTTTCCAGAAGCACCATGGCCTTTTCTGTAACAAACGGGAATTTTAAGGTCGACATTTACCTTCCCTCCAGGCGAGTGACAGCACTCTCAGTCCAGACGGTCAGGCGTCCTGCCTGCATGCCTGGAGCAAGGTGTTCGACATTGAGCTGATCAACGGTCACGACATCAACACCGGCAAGATTCCGGGCTGCGCGGAACTCTGGACCCGAAGTAACAATGAGCAGACTTTTTCTCTGCTTGTATCTGCGGCCGCGGAGTTTGCCTTTGCCTGCACGAACCTTGCGGCTGTCCTTTGAGCGTTCGATATCGCTGTATACACCAATGTTAGTTAATGCGGAGATGACATCCTGTGTTCGGCCAAGTGTCTCGAATTTATCTTCAAAAATCAAAGGAACATTCCCGTCAAAGGTATGACCCCGGCTGCTTATGAGGTCAGCACGGATACTTGCAGCAACAGCTGAACGGAATGCCTTTTGTTTCTCTTTTGTATTGATCTCTTTTATCAGAACCTTGGCGGTAACAGGCGGATGTGCTTCACGCCCACCTTTTGCCTGCGGGACTTTTGCTGCACGGGACCCGTTCTTGAGACGGGGAACATGCGATGCACCCCGGCCGCTTCCCCAACCTACTGCCGAAGAACAAATACCCGCAAACGGGTACGACCCGTGCGGCTGGCGTCGGGTGCTCTGGAGAGCCATCACTGCCTTCTTGATCAGGTCCGGGCGGTATTCCTCGGAAAATATGGCCGGGAGTTCGATATCTCTTGTCACTCCGCCTTCAATTGTCTTAACCTGCGCTTTCATCTCTGATCACCCCTGCTTGCTCTGGACGCTCACAAACTGGATCGCGGGCGAGCGAACAACATGTTCTCCCTGGCGTATTGCCGGGCGGATACGGATAAGACGCTTTGCCGGGCCCGGAATAGAGCCCTTGATAACAACGTATGCGTTCCTGATAACACCATAATTCAGGAAGCCGCCAGCCGGTGTGATCTCTGCGCCGTTCTCACCAATTTTTAAAATACGCTTGTTGAACTCGGTACGCTGCTGGTACCCCATCTGGCCGCTCTGCGGGACTTGCCAGCGGACGTGGTGGGGATTCCAAGGTCCAAGAGTTCCGACATGACGCTCTTTTCCACCGACAGAATGCTTCCTCTTTCGAAGCATAACACCCCAGCGTTTAACGGGCCCCTGCGTGCCTTTACCGATTGTAATCGCAGTAATATCGGCATATGCACCGGACTCAATAATGTTGTTGAGCCGGAATTCAGTTCCAAGCAGTCCAATGGCATACTCGAACTGCTTTCCAATATCGCCACCGGCCACCTTGATCTCCATGAGATCGGGTACTTTCTTTGGTACTCCGCTTATTGTCGCCGGTTGGGTATACGCAAGCACATAAAGCTCTGTCACTAGTCCAGCGGCGAGTGCGTCTGCACATTTCTTCTTTGCCGATGCACTGTCATAGTTCTTGTGCACCGTTACCCGACGGGAGAGCTGCTCATCCATGGGCTCTGCCCAGATCTCCGTGAACGCATGTCTTCCGTAAGTATCCTGCGAATAAGCACGGATAGCGGCGACTTTCATGGTCGGGATTTCGATAATCGTAACCGGGACCATGATCTCTTTGCCCTCAGTCGGGCTGCTCTTGTGGTCATCGACCATGAGAACATGCGTCATCCCCACTTTATAGCCTGCAAAACCCAGCAGCGCCGGTGAGGCACCGGTGCGCTGTGGCCAGGACTTGTATTTTGGTATGGGGCTCTGTGCACGTTTTCGTGGGCTGTATGCCAGCGAGCCTCGGCGTGGTCTGTTTATCTTTGGCATGTGTCAATCATTCCTTTGCATTCGTGTTTTGGATTTTTCACTGGACACGAATTAGAGAGATGAATCCGAGACTGAAGTGGTATCACTTGCCTGTCCGGTAAGCCAACACGCGATCCGGTACCATATAGCAGAAGATTACACCGTTTCCGTTTTTTAGCGGACGGTGTTGTCTTGCCCATGTACCGGTCGACCAGAAATCCACAAGCACAGGAATGGAAATATTTCTGTACTCCTATGTAGTTCCGGTGTTTATCTCGCGAAAGAAGACCCTGACATTGACGTATCACCTGATTTCAATCAGGGGAATAGGCACGTTATCATAACGTCCGCCTTTACGTCACAGTCAGATCCAACTCTGTCAGCCCGTTGTGACTGATCACAACTCCTTCTCGGGATCCTCCTCACTGATGAGGAGGTCACCAATCCGGGAAATACCCACGGCAATACCAGTTCCGGTGTCGTTTCGGACCTGGTCCCGCCGGCACCGTTCCTGCCTTACAGACTGGAACAGTAGGGATATCCCCATATCGGCTTCCGTAAATATTGATTAAAAGGACTTATATATGTATGCCAGCGTTTCGGGGCACTCCGTATTATCCCGCAATAACGGTCCACTCCCAAAGAGCGGGACGTAACTTCCGTTGTGATCTTATCCGAAGTAAATCTCCCCTTCGTCGGTAATGTATATCTGCACATCCTCGCAGATACACCGGGCTTTGTAGGACTGGGGGCGCGCTTCCCGGAGCCGGTTAATCAGGGAAATCGTATCATATTTTACTTTGATTCTGGCTTTTTCAGCTTCGGCAAAGATCATGCCCGGAACCTCAAAGAGATCGGTTCCTGATGGAATTGTACAGAGATGCGTTGCATCAAGAGTGTATAAAAATTCGAGCGTTTCTTTTGCCCGTCTGATATTTTCCATTGCAGACTTTTCAATAGTACAGACGTTCGCTTTTGAAGTGCTGATGATATCGGCAATCTGCTGTTGGGTCATTCCCTGTTTCCGGTACCGGAGTACTTCCATCTGCCTGTCGGTGAGAAGACCGTCTTTCATACTATCAATTCCATTCCGGAAACTTAAACACTTTTCGTTAACATCGCACTCTTTCCGAAACGGTTCTGGGACGGGATCGCGAGAATTTCTTTCATGATTAATTGGTTTTATTGTGCGTTATGCCGGAATCTCACGAGAATTATAGACACGGTTGAAAGATTACAGAAACCGGGGATTCAGGGTTATTTCAGTACGAACCCGGGTTTCGCGGAACAGGGAGATACGCTGCGGGCGCAATAAACAAAGAACCCCTTATCCGGCGTAAAAATTGATTTCAAAATCTTTATAAGAATACCGGGTCATAATAACGTGCTATAAAACAAATAGAGGTGAAATTTCAATGGTTGTTAAAGTAGGTGTTGCTAAGTTAGGCAATATTGCAAGTGGTGTAATGGCCGAACTGCTCCTCGATGAGAGAGCAGACCGTGAAGATATGCAGACATTCATGGCGACCAGCGGTACAAAACTCGAGCCGGCAGATGTTGATCGTGTTGTTTCCAATCTGAAGGCATACCAGCCGGACTTTTGTATTGTGGTCTCCCCCAACGGCGTTCTCCCCGGCCCGACCGGTGCACGCGAACAGCTCGCTGCAGCAGGTATCCCAACTATCATTATCACTGATGATGTAACCACGAAGAAGGAATGGGAAGGCGTCAAGGCTGACACCAAGTTCGGCTATATCATCATGAAGGCAGACTCCATGATTGGTGCACGCCGTGAGTTCCTCGACCCCGTCGAGATGGCAGACTACAACGGTAATCTCGTCAAAGTGCTGGCAATCACCGGTGCATTCCGCAAACTCCAGGTTGCTCTCGACAAGGTCATCGACCAGGTCAAGGCCGGTAAGAAGGGCACTGAACTCGAGCTCCCTAAGATCATCATGACCACCGATAAGGCAGTCGACGGCGAGTTCACCAACCCCTTCGCTCTGGCAAAAGCACGCGCTGCCCACGAGATCGCAATAGCAGTTGCAGGCCAGAACGTCAAGGGCTGCTTCATGACCAAGGAATGGGAGAAGTACATCCCGATCGTTGCAAGTGCTCACGAAATGATGAGGGTTGCAGCAGATCTCTGCGACCAAGCCCGCGAGCTCGAGAAAGCAGGTGACAGCATCCTGCGCCAAGCCCACAAGAAGGATGGCACGCTCGTCCGCAAGACCAAACTCGTTGCAAAATTCGAGTAAATTTTTTTTCACTTTTTTCTTCTTTTTTTACTATCCTTCGTAATCCTTAAAGAGGTCACCGGCTTTCATTCCGGTAGTATTGCGCGAGATCTTCCGGTAACGTCAGGATCACGGGTTCATTGTGTAGACGTTCCATGAACGCTGAGTCGCTTGTTGACAATGGATTCGGGTTGATCCTGGAGATTAGTGAGCAGAATGCCGAAAAATCCTTTGTTTTTTCCCTGCCGAAAAAAATTGCCATGTTAAATGCATAGGTACCAAGTTTCCGGTAAAACTGGATTATTTTGAGAATTCCATCGGCAAGAAGTTCGGTATAGCTTTCTAATTCATCCAATCGACATACCGGCAGGATGGCCCGCACTTCACGTTCACCTATTGGCACTGCATGGGCAGACCAGAGGATCTCATCACCGAAAAGATACCGGTCTGACGATAGTTCCTGTTCCCGTACGGTATCCCAGTACCGCTTCCCTTCCTTTTGTGCGTATTCTTTGCCAGCAGACAAATACCGCTCTGCTAATAATGTGGGGCGGGGGTCTGCGATCCCTTGCATGTGGGGATGGATCATACTCGCCCCGGCTGAAGGCAGGTAATTCCAGTTAATGCTAGAATACCCGTCATAGAGAAGGAGTGATTCGGCCTGGGCATTGAGTGCATCGGTAATCTGCTGCTGGCTAAAAGAGGGCACCATATGGTCCTTAGTGATCACTGTCACCGTATGCCAGGAGGCGAACGGAAACATGTTGGGAAAGGTTACACTTTCCCCCCGGAGGATACGGGAACCATTAGGAAAGGTCGGGGTTACAGAAAAGATGTTTTCCCAGCAGAACGGGCAGCCGGCAGATTCCCCGGAAAGAGAAAGGGGCTGATCTATACGCCGTTTGAGTCGCTCCGGACTGATCCTGCATCTAAAACCGGTCAGGTTTTCCTCACGGTATTGTAATGATCCCCTCCCGGTGGCGATTTCAGTTACGGTAAACATATCCTCTCAAGATAGAATACTGTCGGGAACCAGATAGACGTTTCCACGTCCCAATCCGAGATATTGACGTTTAATCGTGGGAAACATCGATTAAAAGAAAAAAAAAGATTTTCCTATCTGCCAATAGCCCCGTGAAGGGCTTCTATCGGCGGTTAGTTGGCAGCGGTTACTGCTCAGACTATATACTTGCCGAGGAGGCGGATAGAGGTGGTCATGTCGGGACCGAGTGGTGAACCAAAGATGATCTGGGTGACGCCGGCCTTTGTGAGGTCTTCGCACTTTGCCTTGACCATTTCAGGTGTTCCTGCAATGGTGAACGCATCGATCTCTTTGTCTCCAACGAGCTCTCCGACGGTTTTGAAATCAAACTTGCCAAGTGCCTCTTTAATCTTGGCAACGTTGTGGAGATCGAGACCGTGACGGGTCAGGAGTTCCGGTGGAGAACCTGCTGCAATAAAGGCGGCGACGATCTTTGCTGCATTGCGGGCCTTCTTCTCGCTCATGTCAATGGACATAGCGGTATATGCACCGATGTCAAAGCTCTTCTTTCCGGCTGCATCACAGGCCTTCTTGATGATCGGGATGGCAACCTGGAAGTCCTTGGGGTTGGATGCGTTAATAAGAGCACCGTCACCAACTTTTCCGGCGAGCTCAAGAACCTTGGGACCCTGTGCACCAACGTACACCGGGATACCCTTCTTTCCTGGAAGCGTGACACCGGTCAGCTTGGCACCGTCGTAATCGAAGAACTTCATACCTGACTTTTTAATCTCTTCACCTGCAACGAGCTTGCGGATCTGCACGATTGCCTCTTCGAGCCGGGCAACGGGTTTCTCGGGCTGAATTGCAATCTTGGGGAGAGTTGAAAGGTCGCCAGGCCCGATACCGAGCACTGCACGGCCGTCAGAGATTTCGTTGAGTGTGCACATGAACGAGGCCATTGCGGCCGGGGTGTCCGTAAACGAGTTCATGATGCCAGGACCCATTTTCAGGGTGGTTGTGGCCTGTGCTACTGCTGCGAGGACTGCATAGCAGTGGCGGTTGTTGTAGTGGTTAGTGATCCATGCAAAGTCAATATCTTTAGATTCAGCAAGTTTGCAGAAGTTGACAACCTGCTTTACATTGACATTTCCGGGTACAAATTCAATTCCATATGTCAAGGCTTGTTCACCTCATGGAGTATTACCGTCCGCGCATTTAAATAAATTATCATTTAATGCTGCACCGTCGGATATGCGGCATAAATTGGCGCCCGATACTTGCACTTCAGGATTCTGATCCATAAACGGGGGATTAATCCGGGAAAAACGCAGAGGGAGATAGCCACTTGTTTTTGGTGTCCTGCCATGGGTCTTGAAAGCCATACTCCGTGTTAACAGGGATCCAGCAGTGAACGACCGGTACACATGTTTAGATGTGTATTTCCTATAAGATATTGAACTTCAGGAGAGTATATTTAAACAGTTATTAGAGGATACTATCCACTATTACCAATAGGAGATCGTATGAGGATACTTGCGATTGGCATGGGAGGCGCCGGCTGCCGGATTACCGAAGCCCTCTATGCCAATGACCGGAAAAGCAGTAGAGTGGCATGCGTTCAGGCACTTGTTGTCGATATCGACAGTGACGCACTAGCACAGCTACGGGCTCTACCGGAAAGTGCAAAAATAGACTTCACCGAAAATGAACCGGATACTTCGCGGCAGGTACCGGGTGCTTCCCGGCCGGCCACCATAGATACCGGGGAGATTATTTCCCGTTTCCAGAACATAGAACGAGGGGAAACCGATGCACTCCTGATCTGTTGCGGTCTTGGTGGCAGAATGTCGGATGCAGTGCCGCAGCTCATTACAGCGCTCAGGGCATCAGTGACCGAACCGATCTT
>Ga0181535_10000440_pt1 | contig 62787 bp, 54 predicted proteins | sample PEATcosm2014_Bin_44_FD_119774 | JGI IMG/M metagenome (GOLD analysis project Ga0181535, IMG submission 119774) | Peatland microbial communities from MTU Mesocosm Facility, Houghton, MI, USA - PEATcosm2014_Bin17_30_metaG | ecosystem: Environmental > Terrestrial > Soil > Wetlands > Peat | place... | reverse complement strand
GTCGGAGCATCAGGAAGCCATCAATAAAGCGTCGGCGGTGATCCGCGCCATCGAGCGCGCAAGAGAAATGTAGGACACAAATGAGCGAGTCCCAATCTTTACTGTCAAAGTTTCTCGGTAAAGTCAAAGTAGTTAACAAACTTCCGAAGGCTGATCCTGCAATCTACCCGAAGCTCCGGGAGCACGCACTTCTAAAGATTCGACTGAAGAACCTCGAAGGCGATTCAGTACACTCGGTTCTCATGGATTGGAATGTCGGTAAGGGGACAGCGACCGTTCTCGCGACCGCTGACGGAACCGCAAGTTTGTACCTTAGCAGTGGTGGCGGATTCCTCGGCGGGGGGCAAAAGTATGCTGAAATACGCAACGCAGCGCTTCGTGCCGTTCACCTGGCAACGGAACTATCCCCGCACTTCAAAACGACGGTAACTATTGATCTGTCAGCAGCCGGGGAAGTTTTCTTTTACCTGACGACAAGCAACGGAGTGCGCGTGGCCGTTGCCAACGAAGCCAATCTGAAAGCTGGAAACGATCCGCTGGCGTCTCTTGGTGCAACAATGCAACAGATCATCACTGAATATCGATTGAAGTTCCCGCAGCCAATGGCACGCTAGTTCAACGCATTATTCCGCCCCAAACATGCGTCGGAAGAAGTGACCGACCCTATGGAAGAATCCCGGCTTGCTGTTAGCCGCTTGCTTGCCAGCAGGCGGCTTTACCTTTTTGCCGTCTGAGACCGCTACGCCCGGCTGAGCCTCAGCAACGGGTTGGGCACCGCTCTTGTAGACAAGAGGCTCGACAATCTGCGGCGGTGCGGAGCTATTCATGGGCACACCAGGAGCGGGCTTGGGCAGCGGCGCAAGGCCCGCGCTCTCGGCCAGCGGGAACTCATTCGTGCCTGGATTCGTCGGAGGCGGGCAGCCGCAAGGCTCTTTCTCGTCGTCGACTACTTCACGCACGCTGCCGTGCTGGAACATGACGCGCTGGCCTGCCTGTACGCGGTAGTCGCCACCCTCGAAGACACTCGTGACCAAAACGTAGGGTGCGTTGACCCCTGCATTATCCACGCAGGTGTCGCCGTGCTGGCCGAGGCGCACCTTGACCTCAGCCGCTCCGGGACCGCCGATGAGGATGCGGAACTCCGGCGTCAGCAGGATGTCGGAGTTGCGTCCGGTGGCGAAGCTGGCCTCGACGGCTCCATGATCGAAGGCCATCATCAGGCCGGGCGTCTCGCCCGCGGGAACGCTGGAGTCTGCTGCAAGCTTGACAGTGGTGGAGGCGCAGACACGCAGCACGCCGCGATGGGGCAGGATGACATCAGTGGTCCGGCTGCCGGAGGTCACCGTGCCACTGGCACCGATGATGGCCTTGCCGGCCGAAACTTGCAACGCGCCGGTGACGGAGGCCGCCGTCTCGGGGTTCTTGTTGTCGAGCGTGACGATGGCTATGGGACCGCCTTGAGGCGTGGCAGACTGCGGCTCGATGGGCGCCTGGGCGTTGAGCAGCGGCGCAGTTGCAAGACCTGCAAACAGCAAAGACACAAGAGCCATACATACTGCGGAGATCCGTTCAGGAGATCTGAGTCCTGGCGGTTTGAAAGGGCACGACTTTAGTCGTGCCATAAGCACCGCGAAAGATATGCTGGGCCTTAGCCCCTGAGGGGGTTCATTTTGCGCCACTTGCATTCCCTCAGCGGCTAAAGCCGCATTCTTATTTGGGACTTCTGCGGCACGGCTAAAGCCGTGCCCTTTCAAAGCCTGGAGCATCTCCGCGATCTTCAGAAAATTGCCAGGCGTCCGAACTCGCATTGACATTCGCATCATGCTACATCCCCAAGAAGTTGCGGATCATCTGGTGGCCGCCCTCGGTCAGAACGCTCTCGGGGTGGAACTGTACGCCTTCGATGGGAAGAGTGCGATGGCGCAGGCCCATGATGACGGTTTTGCCTTGCGCGCCTCCGCCGTTCTCCTGAGCACGGGCGGTGACCATGAGTTCGGCGGGGAGTGAATCTTCGGCGACGATCAACGAGTGATAGCGGGTGCAGGTGAGCGGAGTCTCCAATCCGGCAAAGACACCTTTGCCGTCGTGCTCGACGCGGCTGGTCTTGCCGTGCATCAGGTGGCTGGCGCGGACGACCTGGCCGCCGAAGGCTTCGCCGATGGCTTGATGACCCAGGCAGACTCCCAGGATCGGAACTTTGCCGGTCATGTGGCGTACGAGCGGAACTAGAATGCCGGCCTCGCTGGGGGTGCAGGGGCCGGGCGAGAGCAGGATGCGGTCGGGACGGAGCGCCTCGACTTGCTCGACCGTTAGCTCATCGTTGCGATGGACCTCGACCTCGGCGCCCAGTTCCCCAAGATATTGGACGAGGTTGTAGGTGAACGAATCGTAGTTGTCGAGGACGAAGACCATGGTTGAGTCTAGTGTAGCGCGCCACCTGCTGTGGGGCCAGCCGCGCGCTCTGCGCTCGCATGGTTTCGTGTGATGTGGTGGCCATGGTCGCCAGGGAGTCATTCTGCCCGTTGCACGGTGGCTGAGCGACTCAATTCCTCGTTTCAAAAAATGGCCAAATCGAGATATATTTGTGATGCAAGCCATGGAGGTCCCCTTGAAAGCTCTTTCGAGTATCCTTCTTCTTGCTCTGATGCCCTTAGCGCTTGAGGCACAGAGAACCCAGGCCGCGAATGCGACGGACAGTGGAACAACGCCGGCGGTTGAGACGCGGGACGAGGGCGTCTCCGAGGTGCGGCAGAGCACTTACATTGCTCCCATAGCCAACGCGCCTTTCTCAGCCATCCTGCATACGGAATGGACGCGACCTATGGCGGAGGGCGGCAGCACCACCCTCGTGGGTCAACGCCGGGTTGCACGCGACAGCCGTGGCCGCATCTACGAGGAACGCGGGGCGCTGGTGCCGAAAGATGGCAGCGCCGAGTCCCGGAATCAAATGGTTCAGATTGCCGATCCGAATACCCATATTCTCTATAGCTGCTCTATGCTGCGCACGCCGCATCGCTGCACCCTGCAAACCTTCAACGAAACGAGTCAGACCAAGTTTGAACCGGCGCTCGGGCCGCCCGGTCCGTTGCCCTACAATATGGGATTCCGGACGCATGAAGATCTGGGCACTCGGTCAATTGAGGGAATCGACGCCCACGGGACCCGCGATACGACTACTTACAACCTGGGAGTGAAGGGCAGCTACCAGCAGTTTTCCGCCCTACGGGAGTTCTGGCGCTCGGAGAAGCTGGGAATCAATCTCTACTCCGAATTGACTGGCCGAAACGTAGGCAAGCAGACCTTCACGTTGACCGACGTGAGCCTTTCCGAGCCGGACTGGAGCCTCTTCGAATTGCCTGAGGGCTTCGCTGTGGAGGATCATCGGAAGCCGGCTGCGGACCCGGCCCCGTAGTTGAAACCAGTGCCGGTTTCGCCGCAGCGGTTGCACGGAACACAACCACTCTGCAACACTTGCCATAGATAACGACAATGGTGCTTCATTTTCTGATTCAAGGCCGGGTGCAGGGGGTGGGCTTCCGCTGGTATGTGAGCCGGGAAGCCGCCGAGCTCGGCCTGCGCGGCTGGGTGCGCAACACTGAAGAGGGCGAGGTGGAAGTGGTTGCTTCGGGCACGGCAGAAGAGCTGGCCGAGCTGCGCGCGAGCCTGCGACGCGGGCCGCGCGGCAGCCGCGTGGACCATCTGATCGAGCACTACCTCGACGACAAAGAGGCCGAAGAGCTGAGCTCGTTTCGGATCGAGGGGGCGTGGTGAGAGAAGCGGAGGCAGGGATCAGAGATCGGTTGCTTTCACAAGATTTCATGTCGTATCCGGCCGTGAGATGAAGTACCCATTCTTCCCTGCCTTTCGGAATCTCCCGTTTTTAGTCAGCTTTTAATCTCTCTGTTCGGGTCGATCCTGTATGCATGAACCGAACGGCATTTCTTCCCTGGACATTTTTGTTGTTGATTGACGCCTGATCTTCAGTTTTCCGCGAAAACGGCGTAGACTGCCAACACGGCGGACAGAACGGATTCAATGGCACGGAATACACAGAAACAAAAGCTCTTCAACGGCCGGGACCACTCCTGGATGCAGTTCAACCGGCGTGTGCTTGAAGAGGCCGAGGACACAGCCAATCCCCTGCTGGAGCGGGTCAAGTTCCTGTCGATCACCGCCAACAACCTCGACGAGTACGTTGAAGTTCGTCAGGCAGGCCTGATGCAGCGCATCGAGGACGGCTACAGCGAGCCGGGCTTTGACGGCCTTCGGCCCGACGAATCGCTGGCCGTGCTGACCGCCGATATTCACAGCTTTGTGGCCGCGCAGTACAAGTGCTGGAACGAGCAACTGCTGCCCGAGTTGCGCAAACACGGCGTCAGGCTGCTGGAGTGGGAGGAGTTGGACGAAGAAGCGCGCGCCTACGCCCAGGGCTACTTCCAACGCGAGGTCGATCCGCTGTTGACCCCCATCAGCATTGATCCGGCTCATCCTTTTCCCCGTGTGCTCAACAAGGCGCTGTGTCTGGCGCTGCTGCTGCGGCTCAAGCGGCGCAGTTCCGGCCCGCAGGTTCTCGGCGTCGTCACGGTGCCGCGCGCGCTGCCCCGCTTCGTGCGGCTACCCTCGGCCGACGGCGTTTTTGATTATCTGCTGCTGCAGGACCTGATCGCGCAAAACCTGTCTGGTATGTATCGCGGCTATGAGGTGCAGGCCAGGGCCGCTTTCCGCGTGACCCGCAATTCAAACCTGTATATCGAGGAAGAAGAAGCGCGCTCGCTGCTGGAGACGATTCGCGTAGAGCTGCACAATCGACGCAAGGGCGACGCCGTGCGCCTGGAGATCGAGACCGGCGCCGATGCGGAGATCGTCGAGCGATTGCGTGTCAACTTCGAGCTGGACGAGGATCAGGTCTTTCGCGGCGACGGCCCGGTGAATCTGTCGCGGCTGATGTTCTTTTATGGCGACGTGCAACGGCCGGAACTGAAGTTTCCGCCTTTCACGCCGCGGCCATTGCACCTGAGCCGCAAGGCCACCAGTATTTTTGATGAACTGCGGCTGCACGACGTACTGCTGCACCATCCCTATGACTCATACGATCCGGTGGTGGATTTCATTCAGCAGGGCGCCGAGGATGCCAATGTCGTCTCGATGAAACAGACTCTCTACAGGACCAGCAGCGACTCGCCGGTCTTCAGCGCGCTGATCGAAGCCGCGGCCACCAAGGAAGCCACGCTGGTCGTCGAGTTGATGGCTCGCTTTGACGAGGCCTCGAATATTCGCTGGGCGCGCAGCATGGAAGACGCCGGAGTGCAGGTCTTTCACGGCGTCGTCGGCCTAAAGACGCATTGCAAGCTGGCTATGCTGGTACGCCGCGACGAAGATGGCGTCACCCGCCGCTACTGCCATCTGGGTACGGGCAACTACAACCCCGTGACCGCGCGCTTCTACACCGACCTGAGCCTGCTCACCTGCGATCCGCAGATTACCGAACGTGTGCACATGGTCTTCAATTACCTCACGGCGCACGCCGAGATCGACGACTACAGACCGTTATTGGTCGCGCCTCTGACCATGGCCGAGAGCTTCCTCGGGTTGATCCGCCGTGAGCAGGAGCACGCGCAGGCCGGGCGCCCGGCCCACATCGTGGCCAAAATGAACGCCCTGCTCGAGCCGTCGGTGATCGAAGCGCTTTATGCGGCCTCGCAAGCCGGCGTCGAGGTCGACCTGATCGTTCGCGGCCTCTCGATCCTCAGGCCCGGCGTGAAGGGCCTATCGGAGAGAATTCGCGTTCGCTCAATCGTGGGCCGTTTCCTGGAGCATTCACGCATCTTCCACTTTGCCAACGGCGGCAAGGACGAGATCTACATGGGTTCGGCCGACTGGATGCCGCGCAACCTCTTCGAGCGCTGCGAGGTGGTCTTCCCGGTGCGTGACCCGGCGGCGCTGGCCCGCATCCACGACGAGATATTGCCCGCGTATCTTGCCGACAGCGCCAAGGCCCGCCTGCAACAGCCCGACGGCAGCTACGTGCGCGCAAGCAAGCTCGTGAAAGACGTGAAGCCGTTTGATAGCCAGGCTTTTCTCATCCAGTTGGCTGAGGGCAAGGCGGAGTTGAGCTTGATCCCAAAGCCGCAGGCAGCAAAGCCACCCGCCAAGGCTGCGGCCAAGAAAGCCAATAGCGCCGATGGACAGCCGAACGGACGGTCCGGAAAGGAACCAAAGGTTCCAAGCCCTGCCAATTCGGCGCGAAGCAGGCTCCCGGCACACGCATAAATTCTCGCGAATGTTACATTCGTGTTAATATCGATTACTTAGGAGCTGGCAGATCCCCTCTCGTCCCCGCCGGTACGACCCATGAACCTCTACCTGATGCGCCATGCCAATGCCGGATTGTCGCGGGGAAATCATCTCCTCGATGCCAAGCGGGCCCTTATCAAAGAGGGAAAAGAGCAGTGCATCCTGATGGCTCGGGTGCTGAGCGCGCTGGGGGTTCAGGTGGACGTGATCGTGTCGAGCCCCCTGAAGCGAGCCCTGCAGACGGCTCAGTTTGTGGGCACCGAGCTGGGTTATGACGCCAAGGTGGAGATCAGCCCGGCGCTCGAACCAGGCGCGGATTATGCGGACTTCCAGGATATGCTGGCTAAATACGCCGGCTGCGAGGGTCTGCTGGTTGTGGGCCACAACCCCAATGTTTTCCAGTTCCTTGGCCGGCTGATTACGGGCAATGGCGGCGCTGCGGTTCGCATGAGGAAGGGATCTGTCGCGCGCGTCGATTTGGATCGCCATCCGCCGCTGCTACAGTGGCTCATCGATCCGCGCTCGGCACGGGCCATCTACGCCAGCGTACAGAAGAGTTCGCGGCCGAAGACCTCACGAAAGTAATCGGCCTCTTTACGCAGCGACCACAGCTCCAGTTCCGCGCCCGTGCGCCCCGGCTGAACCTCAAGGTGGACCCGCTTGGGATAGACTCTGGCCGCGAATCTCACGACATCCGAAGCGCGGTCCTGATTGAGCGCCACCGCGAGCCGCAACAGCACAACCGCGCGATGTATGTTTTGATGTTCGGCTGCGGGAATGTTGCGCAGGGCGCGGTCGCCGGGCTGGGGACGGCTCTTGCCCAGATAGCGGGCGATGGCCGAGATGAGCGTTCGCTGCAACTGCGTGCAGCCATAAATCTCAGAACTCGAAACGACGTATTGCGTGTGTCGGTGATGTCCCTGGTGGTTGATGAACTTGCCGGTATCGCGCAGAACTGCCGCGGCAGCCAGCCAGCTCTCGTACTCAGGGGGTAACTGATGCAGCGCTAGTAACTCGCGATAGAGTTGCAAGGCGTGAACGCGCACCGGCTCAGCCTGACGGAGATCGACGCCGTAGCGCCGCGCCGTGGCCAGCACGCTCTCCCAGCGCTCGTGCTCGAACTCCCGATGGGCGGCGGCGCGGGCGTCTTGCTCGGCCAGCATCTGGATGAGAATGCCGTCGCGCAGGCCCAATGGGGAGTAGCGAAATCCCTCCAGCGAAAAGCTCTCAAGCAGTTCGGCGAAGACCAGTGCGCCGGGGACGATGATCTCCGCCCGCCGCGGGCCGATGCCCTCGATCGCCGCGCGTCCGGCAAACGGAAGCAGGGCGAGCTTGTTGGCCAGCTTGCGCACCTCGCGCGTGGGCACAATCCCCGGCGCCCGCAAACTGGAGTGGGCACGGCCAGAGGTGAGGGCACGGACAGCCTTGCCTGCGCTCTTGCCTGATTTACCGTTTCCGCCTTTGGCCATCGCAGCAACCGCGTCGCTCAGCGCTGCGGCCGTGCCGGAGGTGGCGATCACGTGCGAGATTCTCTCCGGCTGAATCCTGCGATGAGCCCGACGCAACTCGCGGGCGATGAGCTGGTGCATCCGCGCCAGGCCTTCTGCTGGCGGCGGATCGGCCGGCAGGAACTCCTCGGTAAGGCGCACAGCACCCAGCGGCAGGCTGATCGTCTCGCGAATGTGTTTGCGCTCGGAGAGGGTAATCTCGCAGCTTCCGCCACCCAGATCGACGAGCAGCACCCGGCCAGTCAATTTGAACTCCGCAGGCGGTCCGTCTTTGGCGCCGTCGAGGCCCAGCACGCCCAGATGAATCAGCCGGCCCTCTTCAAGGCCGGAGATGATTTCCATGGTCCAGCCAGACTCTTCCTTGACCCTTGCCTGAAAGACCGCAGCGTTGCGCGCGTCGCGCATGGCAGAGGTGGCCACCACGCGAATCTGCTCCGCGCCATACAGTTGCACCGCCCGCTGAAAGCGCTTTAGGGCCTGAAGCGTGGCCGCGATCGCCTCGGGCGAAACCAGCCCGGACTCGAAGACGCTGGCTCCCAGCCGGGTGACCTCGCGATCTTCGTGCAGGGTCTTCAAGTGGTGAGCGACGACCTTGGCGATCTTCAATCTGCAGGAGTTGGAACCGATATCGATGGCGGCAAAGGTAGGCATGAGGGCTGGTCGCACTCCGTCGGGAAAGAACTGGCTCTGGGGCCAAGATACACGAGCGGGCGAGTCCGCGCGGCGGGAATTATTTATCCACGCACATTGAGATTACGACAAAGGTCTGACTATAATTGGCGCCATGTCCGAACCTGCGCTGCGCTTCCCCGAGCCCGCACCTACTGCGCAAACTCCTTGGATCTCCCTGATCGAGGTGGTGCTGGGCGCCTTCATCGTCATCGGTCATAACGTATGGCACATTGTGCCGAACGAAGTGCCCATCCTCTTCATTCTCTTTTGGGTGTCAGCTCGCATTCGCAGCGGTAAATGGGATTTAACGTTGCTTCGGCCTCCAACGTCATGGGTTCGAACGATTGGCATTGCCGTCATTGCCGCAACGGTGATACTTGTCGGCAGCGAGCTTGTTGTGCAACCGCTTGCCGCCCACATCTGGCACAGCCCACAGCAAATCTCTTCCGTGATCAAGTCCTCGTCGTCGAACTGGAAGACTGCCTTGCTCAACCTTGCGATCGTCTGGAGCTTCGCGGCCTTCGGCGAGGAGATCGGCTACCGCGGCTATCTTCTCTCTCGCGCTGCCGATCTAGGCGGCAGCACGAAACTGGCAAATCTATTGGCGATGATTTATGTCGCGGTACTGTTTGGATTTGGCCATTTTTATAAAGGGCCGGAAGGCATACTCGACTCCGCATACTCGGGGCTTGTGCTGGGCACCGTCTTTCTGCTGACCAAGCGCAACCTCTGGGCGCCCATCTTGACGCATGGGATTCGCGATACGGTCGCCGTGCTGGCCGTCTTTTTCGGTTGGGCAAACTAACGCCTCGCCGGCTTGTGGGTTTCCAAGGTGACTCTTGCGTGGCTTTGAAACCAGCCGATTACTCGATGCTGATACTCCTCAGGCTCCGCACCAGACGCGCCGCAATGGCCTGCATTCGCAGGCTCCCACAGTCCCACCGCCGGACCACGTGAGAGGCTGCGAGCTTGAATCTCTTCTGAATGACGCGGGGGAAGATTGGTATCTTTTTGGCCATGAATCAGCAGGACGGGAACCCGGCTGGCGGCGACCGCGTTCTCCGGTGAGGCCTCATCGAAGTTGACTCCATACTTCCAGCGGGCATAAAGAAAACCGGCTTCCACTGCCGGACGCAGCAATATGCGGCCCGCCCACGATCCGGTATGAAGCTGCTCCCCCAGCCGGTCATAGGAGGCTTCGCGGAAACTCGCGAAGGAAGACTCGGCCACCACGGCGCAGAATCCTGGCGTTATGCGGAGAGACTGAAGGAGCAGCGCGGCACCCATTGAATCGCCCATGCCGTCGATACAACGAGGAGCTTCTGATTGCTGAATCCAGTCGAACCAGCGCCGCACGTCGCCAGCCTCTTTCACCCCGTAGGTCGCCAGCTCCCCACCGCTGGACCCATGCGCTCGCGCGTCCGGTAGCAGAACGAAATAGCCATGACGGAGCAGCAGGTCTGCGATGCCTAACATGCCCGCACGATTGTCGCCGACCCCATGCAGCAGGATCACAGTGTCGCCGTTGTCGTGCACGGGCCGGATACTCCAAGCACAAAGCGTAACCCCGTCGCCGGCCACAACGGAGACATCGGCCAGCTTCGCGTGGTTGCGCTCTGCGACGGCCTGGGCCTGCGCTTCTGGTTTTGCTCCGAGTAGACGACGCCCCGGATGCAGCGCCCATTCCGTAGCCACAATGCCGATGGCGGAGCAAATGACAAACCAGATCGCAACCAGAGCCAGACCCCAGCGCAGAGAAAAGCGTACTTGCTTCATGAATTCAACATACGAATTGGGACAGCGCATGGTTCATGAGCCTTTTCACAGAAAGAGAAGGAGCAATGAGGCAGACCGCTCAGCGAGGCCGGCTGCTATCCTTGAATTTGTTCACATTCTCTTCGATGACAACCCAGACGAACTCTCTTGACCGCCCGAAAGAATCGTTCTCAACGCGAGGTGCATGGGCGCTTTTGCTGGCGATCTTTGCCGCCGTCATTCTGGCCTCGCTTTTTACGCCGCCGCTATTGGACGATGTCGACTCGAGTCACGCCCAGGCCGCGCAGCATATGGCCGAGAGCGGCGACTGGGTGACGCTGGAGGTCAACGGCCTGCGCTATCTGGAAAAGCCTCCGCTGCCCTACTGGCTCGACGCCGCGCTCTATCGCCTCTTTGGCGAGAACGTCTTTGCCACCCATCTGCCCAATGCCCTGGCCCTGCTGGGCTGCGCGTGGATTGCGTGGGTGTGCGCCAGCCGCGCATGGAGTCCCCGCGCCGGATTCTATGCTGCCTTGGGCGTGCTGACCTCGGTCGGGCCGTTTCTCTTTACCCGCTTCGCCATTCCCGAGGCGCTGCTCAGTTTTCTCTTTCTCGTCGCTCTCTACTGCCTGCTGACCGGCTTTGAGTCCAGCCGGTCGCTGCGCATTTATGGAATGTGGGCGGCGCTGGGGTTGGCGGTGCTCGCCAAGGGCCTGATCGCGCCCATCTTTTTTGCCGCGGCGGCCATCCCATTCCTGTTTTTGAGCGGGCAATGGCGGCGCTGGCGCCAGTTCAAGCTGTTCACGGGAGCGCTTTTGTTCCTGGCCATCGCCGCGCCTTGGCACATCCTTGCGGGCCTCGCCAATCCCGGCCAGGGCCATCCGGTGGGCAACCACCCAACTCTTGGGAACGTACACGGCTTCTGGTACTTCTATTTCCTCAACGAGCACGTCTTCCGCTTCCTGGGCAAGCGTTTCCCCTACGACTACAACCGGCTGCCCTTTGGCACTTACTGGGCGTCGCATTTGATCTGGCTCTTTCCCTGGAGCCTGTTCCTGCCCGCCCTGGTGGCGGCTGCCTGGAAGACCCGCCGCAACTGGATGCGGCACATGCGCGAGGACTCAAGCCAGATGCTGGAGACCGGCCCGAATCGCGCCGTCAGCGAAGAGGCAGCCGATTCTTTTCTCCGGCACAGATTCCGGTCGCATACGATCTGGCTGCTGAGCCTATTTTCCGCCTTCATTCTGGTGTTCTTTTCGTTTTCGACCAACCAGGAGTACTACACTTTTCCGGCCTGGACACCGCTGATCATTTTGATTGCCGGGGTGCTGGCCGGGGTCGAGGAGCATCGCGATCACCTTGGCAGGCTCAACGCCGGCAAACCGCTGCTGACAACGGCTTGGTTGACGGGCGCGCAGGCTGTCTTCGCCGTGGTTGGCGTGCTGGTGGCGGCGGTGCTGGGCTGGGGATTGTGGGAGTCACGCCACTTGCCTTTTGTGGCTGATGTGGGAACGTTGCTGGCGCATCGCGGCGTGGGCGATTACACGCTCTCGATGTCGCACATCTTCGACCTTACCGGTCCTTCGTTTGCCGCGCTGCGCCTGCCCGCCGCGCTGGCGGCCGCGGCCCTGCTGGTGGGACCTGCCGTGGGCTGGCTACTGCGGCTTAGAGGCAAGCACCTCTCGGCCACGGTCAGCGTGGCCCTGACGGCAGCCGTTTTTCTGATCGCCGCTCACATCGCCTTCGCCCGCTTCGAGCCGATGCTCAGTTCCAAGCAGTTCGCGGATACGATTGTCGAGAGGGGCTCGCCTGCCGACTCGTTCATCATCTTCGGCGACCAGTCCGACGCCTCCTCGGTGAACTTTTACGCACACAACTTCTTTCACGGCAAGCCGGCGCTGTTGGTGGGCGAGGCTTGTTCGCCGCATGGGGAAGGCTCATCGATGCTATGGGGCTCGTGCTACACCGACGCGCCAAAGATCTTCATGAGCGAAGATCAACTCTCGGCGATCTGGGGCGTGGGTGAGCGGAAGTGGCTCTTTGCTCAGGACGTCAACCAGTCCAAAGCAGAACAACTGCTCCAGGGCCGGCTCTACGCCGTCCAGGCGATTGCCGATAAGGCATTGTGGACCGACCGGCCGCTGCCTGAGGCCGAGTCGCAGCGTCCGATGGCAGCGCGACTCGCTGAGAGCGCGCGACCGTGAGTCCCCTGCCCGCGAATGTGAATGTACTGGTGGTCGGAGCCGGCTTTGCCGGCGCGGTTGTTGCCGAGCGGCTGGCCAGCGCGGGGCGCGAGGTTCTGGTCATCGACCGGCGGGATCACATCGCGGGCAATGCCTACGACCACCCGGACAGCCACGGCATTCTGGTGCATCGATACGGGCCGCACCTGTTTCACACCAACTCCGACACGGTCTTTGAATACATTTCACGATTTACGGATTGGCGCCCTTACGAGCACCGGGTTCTGGTCTCGCTCGACGGCGAGCTCTATCCGCTGCCCATTAACCAGGACACCATTAATCAACTCTATGGGTTGAAACTGGACGAGGCCGGGGTCGCGCAGTTCCTTGCCGGGGTGCGCGAGCACCGTGAACCAGTGATGACCAGCGAGGATGTGGTGCTCAATGCGGTCGGGCGCGAACTCTGCGACAAGATCTTTCGCGGCTATACCCGCAAGCAGTGGAATCTGGACCTGGCTGAGCTGAGTCCCAGCGTCCTGGCGCGTATTCCGACACGCACCAACCGCGACGACCGCTACTTCACCGACAAGCACCAGGCCATGCCTGCCGAGGGCTATACGCGCGTCTTTGAGAGATTGTTGACGCATCCGCGCATTCGCGTCGAGACCGGTGTGGACTTTGCGACGTTCCGCGACAAAGTTCGTCCGCGTCTCACGGTCTTTACCGGTCGCATCGACGAGTACTTTGGCTATAAGCTGGGCAGGCTGCCCTACCGGTCCATTCGCTTTGAACATGAACATCTGTCGGGGGTCAAGCGCTTTCAGCCAGTTGCCACGGTCAACTATCCCAATGATCATGACTATACCCGGATCACCGAATTCAAGCACATCACCGGCCAGCAGCATGGGGGAACATCGATCGTGAAGGAGTTTCCCACTGACGATGGCGAGCCGTACTATCCGGTGCCGCGCCCGGCGAATCAAGAGCTCTACCACCGCTATCAGGAGCTGGCCGCGAAGGAGCCGAATGTCGTTTTTCTGGGGCGCCTAGCGCAGTATCGCTACTACAACATGGACCAGGCGGCGGCGGCCGCGCTCAAGACGGCTGCGGATATCTCTGGTAGTTGAACAAGCTGGTGAGTTTTCCCGCCGCCTATAAAGCCTGCTCGGGGACCCGCGCGTTCATCCGCATTAAGAAGAGGGTGGCTTGGGCTGCGCAGCCTGAGGAGCTGTCCTGTGCATGGTGCCTCCCGGCTCCAGCTCAAAGATCTTGCCGTGCCATTGCAGCCGGTTGCTGCCATAGCTCGCCACCCACAGCAGGAAGCCGATCAGGTCGCGCAGCGGGAAGAGGAAGGCCTGCCAGACTGCTTGGCGACTGCGCACCACTATTCCGCCGACCATGATTGATTGGAGTATCTTGAGCAGCAGCGTAAAGCCGAAGAGCGCCGCGCCCCAGAGAGCATGGTGAACCAGAATGCCGCCCAGGAGGACCAGCAAGCCGAAGGGCGTCGAAAACGTGAGCGCCGTGCCGAAGTGCCCCCTGGGCCGCGAAAAGCGCGTACTGCGCATCCAACTCAACTGGTGCGCGATCGACTTCCAGAAGCCCGACCTCAGAATCAGATGGTTGACGACGTGGCCGGAGAGTGCCACGGTTTCGCCGGCCTCGGCCACCAGGTAACCCAGCATGTAGTCGTCCGCCGCATAGCCACCCAGCCGCTCGAATCCCCCGATGCGCTGGAGCGACGATTTGCGCACAGCCGAGGACGGACCGAGAGTAAAGCGCAACCCTTCCAGCATCTGCGCCACCAGCACACCCGAGGTCATCTCCACCGACATTCCCAAAGCTTCGAGCCGCTCGCCGAAACCACCGTCGATCGGATCGCCGCGGTAAACGCAAAACGCCGCGCCCACTTGAGGATCGCGGAAGGGCGCGACCATCTCGCGCAGGTACTCCGGCGTAACAGGGATATCCGCGTCGGTAGCGACCAGCAGATCATGCCGCGCCGAACTGGCCATCAGGTGCATTGAAAAGCAGCGCGCGTTCATCCACGGCGGCTCGCCGGAATGGAGAATCGTGACTGAAATGCGCGGGTAACGCTCGGCCAGTTTCGCAGCCACCGCAAGGCCGGCGTCCTCGGGATGGCGCGCGCAAAACAGAAGCTCGTATTCGGGATAATCGAGGTTGAAGTAGCCTTCCAGGCACTCTTCGAGGTAAGCCGGCGAACCATGCAGCGGCTTGAGAATGCTGACGGGAGGGGTGAAGTCGAAGATCTGCCGCCGCTTGCGGCCTCTAGCGATCAAATGTCTGCCGGCGGCAATGAAAACCATCGCGGTAAAAACGGTAGAGGTTGCGATTCCCGCTACTCCCAAGAGAAATAAGAAAAATGCCACGACGACGGCTCCTTTGCCGCTCTCGAAACCTTGAGGAAATCACTGAGGCTATGGCGGCTCTCCAACGGCTTTTCCTCACGCCCTCAAGTGGCTTTTTCCTTGACGGGGTCCCCGGCGACCTGACCTTGTCGCAGAGGGGGAAGTAAAAGCCGCCTTCTACCTTTTCAAAAAGAGCTTATAACTTGGAGAACCGCTCTAACTTTATCGGATGAGATACTCGCTGTCCAGAGCAAAACCTGGAAACTCCGTAATCCCTTCCGGCCGCTCTTGCGTCAGAAAAAAATGCCGGAGACAGAATCGAAATCCCGAACTTGGCGATCATAGCTGAATCACGCGGCCGTACACTGATTTCTGGTAAAATCACGGAATCGCACACTCGTTCTGGCTCTTTCCTCGCTCGTCTCGCGCTCCAGGGAGTCCGAGCTGGAAACGGAGCGCTGAAATCGATCACACCATGACATTCGGCCACATCCTTTCAGTCGCGCTTGGCGGGCTTGCCGTCTTTGGAATCGTCACGTCGACGGTCTACAGCCTGATGGTCGCTGCCTCAGTGGTGCAATTCCGGCGGCGTGCGGGGGGGGGCGGAGCAAGAACCTTTGTGCCTCCTGTGAGCGTGTTGAAGCCTCTCCATGGTGCTGAGCCGGATCTGGAAGAAAACCTGACCAGCTTTTTCGAGCAGGACTATCCGGAGTTTGAGATTCTCTTTTCCGCGAGGCACGCCTCCGACGCTGGCCTGAAGACGGCCCGGCGCGTGGCCGCGCGTTTTCCCGAGGTGAAGGCGCGCATGCTGGTTTGCGGAGATCCACCCTGGCCGAATCCGCGGACCTACTCGTTGGAGACCATGCGCCGCGAGGCCCGCTATCCGATCCTTGTGGCATCAGACAGCGATGTGCGCGTGGGGCCGGGTTACCTGGCCTCGGTGGTCGAGCCGCTCAGCGACCCAAAGGTGGGTATGGTCACTTGCCTCTACCGGGGCTTCGCCCGGCGCGGACTTTGGGCGCAACTCGAGGCCATGGGGATGTCGGTCGAGATGACCTCGGGCGTTCTGGTGGCCGACATGCTTGAGGGGATGAAGTTCGCCCTTGGGCCCTCGATGACCATCCGGCAGAGCACCATCGAAAATATCGGCGGACTCAAAAAGGTAGCCGAGTACTATGCGGACGACTTCGTGCTTGGGAACTGGACGGCAAAGGCTGGAGAAAGAGTGGAGCTGGCTACTTATGTGGTCGAGCACCATGTTCTCAACGCCTCATTCAGGGGCACCATTGCGCATCAGCAGGATTGGGCGACCAGCACACGGTTTTCTCGTCCGCTCGGGCATTTGGGCGAAGTGCTGACCTATGCGGTTCCCTATGGTCTTCTGGGGCTGGCCGCAATGGGCGCTTCGGGCCATTTCGCATGGGGCGTCTTGCTGCTGGCGATCACCCTGATGAACCGGGTGCTGCTCAGTGCTCTGGTGGCGGGTTTCGTGGTCGACGACAAGGTCGCCCTGCGCAAGGCGTGGCTCTATCCGCTGCGCGACCTGATGGGCTTTTGTTTCTGGATCGGAAGTTTCATTGGCTCGAGCCGCCTGCGTTATCGCGGCGATCCCTACGAGTTGCTTCCGCATGGGCGGCTGCGCCGGCTGGTCGAAGAGGGGCGCTCAGAAACCGTGCTGGCGCGCTAGGCGTCTCAGGGCTTGCGAATGATGGTGGGAGATTTGGCTACCGCCGTCGGCTTGCGCAGCGGCACCATGGCGGCGCTGGTGCCCGGCGCGGCCTGCTGGAACCGCGCCAGCATCTCCGTGCGAACGTATTCGACAAAGCTCTGCATCTGGCGGTTCATCTCTTCCATGCGCTCGCGCATCTGCAGGATGATGGCGATGCCGGCGATGTTCACGCCCAGGTCGCGGGCGAGGTTGAGGATGAACTCCAACCGCTCCAAGTCTTCGTCGGTGTAGAGGCGGGTATTGCCCTCGGTGCGCGAGGGCTTGAGCAGGCCCTCGCGCTCGTAGAGACGGAGGGTTTGCGGGTGAATCTCATACATCTCAGCGACTGCCGAGATCATGTAGGCGCCTTTTGACTTGCGTTTTGCGGCCATCAATCCACCAACCTGAATCGTGCGTCCAAGAGCATTTGGACTACCGGCTCAGACGCAGGCTCTTTCTTCAGATTATCCAGCACGTCGTTGCGCAACCGTAGCTCCATTGCAAGCCGATGCTCGTCAGCTGCATTTTCCGGAACACCCCAGATTGTAAAGCAAGTATCAGTGCAATCTTCGATCCACATCTGAGTAAACTTGAGGTCGTCAGCCATCGGTGCCGGCAGTTGGTGGGTGATCCCCATCAGGACGAGCAAGTCGAATGCCCCGGTTTCGTGGAATACAACATCGTATGGCTCGTCTTCATCCCAGAGCCGCTTCCAGGATGCGGCCATTGCATCTGCCGCTTTTAACTTCGCCTCGATGGTGCTGGCGTTCGGCTTGCACCAGAGACGATAGACTGCTTCGGCTCTCTTGCGGTAGTCCTGCTCTTTCGGCGGTGTCTCTCTGTTTGCAGAGTGATCGAGTTCGTTGGGCTTGAGGAAAAAGCAAGCTGTCGGAAACGGGTGAAAAGACGGATCGGCAGCATGCTGTGGCGCGGCATGTGCAATGTCCATGCCCAAGCCACAAGCAAGCAGCAATAGTGCGCCCGATCTGAACGATGACGTCTTACTCATGACAATCGCCGTCATACGCGACACACCCTTCATGAATCCAACAGGTTGACGCTCACAGCTTATCAAACAGCGCCACGCGCGGGTCCTGGTTGTTCAGCTTGGCCAGTTCGCGCATGATCTCGCGGCTGCGCTCATCGCCGAGCGTGGGCACGACTACCTCGACGGTCACGATCTCGTCGCCGCGCTGGCCTGGCCGCTGCGCGCTCTCGACGCCGCGCTCTCTCATGCGCAGCTTTTGCCCGCTCTGCGTGCCGGGAGGAATCTTCAACTGGGCGCGGCCGTCGATGGTGGGCACGTCGACCTTGGCTCCCAGGGAGGCCTCGGGAACAGTCACCGGCACAGTGATGTGTATATCGTCGCCCTGGCGGGTAAAGACCGGGTGCGGGCCGGTGCGGACGATGAGGAAGAGATCACCGGCCGGGCCGCCGTTCAATCCCGCGTTGCCCTTGCCTTGAAGACGGATGCGCTGGCCGTCACGCGTGCCGGCCTTGATGCGGAACTCGACCGGCTCGGTGCGGCTGACCACACCCTCGCCCTGGCAGGTGGAACAGGCATTCGCGGTGCGGCCTGTCCCGTTGCAGCCGGGGCAGGAGATGTTGAACTTCATGCGTCCGCCCATCTGCGTCACCTGGCCGGTGCCGTTGCACTCCGGACACTGCGTGGCCCCGCCGGTCGAGGCCTGGCCGTGGCAGGTGGGACAGGCCTCCTGGCGGTGCACCTCAAGTCGCGCCTGGCCGCCGCGAATCGCCGTCCAGAAGTCTACGGTGGCCTGGTATTCGAGGTCGGTGCCCGGCTGCGGTCCGCGCGGGCGCTGCGCCTGCTGCGCGCCGGAGAACATGCCGGAGAAGATGTCTTTGAAGCTGCCCCACGAGGCCGACCCGGCACCCGCCTGCTGCCCTGGATGTTGCCCCGGCCCGCTCTGGAAGCCGGAAAAGTCGAAGCCGCCGAAGTCGACCGGCGTGCCATGGCCCGCGCCCGACTGGCGCGCATAGGCCTCGGCCGTGGCCGGGTCGATCTGGTCGGAGTAGAAGCCCACCTGGTCGTAGATCTTGCGCTTCTTCTCGTCGCTGAGGACGTCGTTGGCCTCGGAGATCTCCTTAAATTTCTCCTCGGCCTTCTTGTCGCCGGGGTTCACATCCGGGTGATAGCGCCGCGCCGCCTTGCGGAAGGCCTTGCGAATCTCCTCAGGGGTGGCCGTCTTCTTTACCCCGAGAGTACCGTAGTAGTCTTTGTTCGTGGTCGTGGGCATGGTCGCCTTTGGAATCCGTTCTTGTTACACTGTTCGGCCAGGGATCTCTTTGATCGCTGGCACTTTCATGGCTCGTTTCACTCTCTCAGAATCGCCGGCGGTGAGCTCGCCAAGAATCAATCAAGCAACCACCCGCCGCCCGGCATCCTGAATGACGGCGTGCGGCGCGCGGGGACGGATGGTCTCGTGAATTGCCGTCTCTTCCGCGTCCGCCGCCGACTCCAGGTCAAAATCCATCTGCAAGCGCATCCAAAAACTCGGTGACATGCTGAAGTAGCGCGCCAGCCGAAGCGCTGTATCGGCCGTAATTCCGCGCCGCTCCCGCACAATCTCAGAGATGCGGGTGACCGGGACACGCAGCTCGATCGCCAGCGCATTCGACGACAGGCCAAGCGGCTTCATGAACTCCTCTCGCAGCATCTCGCCCGGATGCAGGGGCGGCATGCGCACGCCGTCGTTCAGTTCGGCGCCCTCAAGCACCGGTTCAGTGGTGGTCGACAATCTGGACCTCGTAGGCATCGCCCTCCCTCCACTCTAAGCAAACTCGCCATTGATCGTTTATGCGCATGCTCCACAGCCCTTCGCGATCTCCCTTCAACTTCTCCAACCGATTTCCGGGCGGTTCGCCGAGCTCCTCCACCCGCAAAACACTGTGAATCTGCCGCAGTTTCCGAAACGCCACCCGCTCAAAGGCCGCAAACCGGCGGCTGTGGCGGCGATCGAAAACCTGCATCGTGTCTTCGTCGACAAACGAGCGAATCATGCTTAACGTTTATCGTAACACGGGAAACGGTCAATAAGCCATCGCCAAGACTTATTCGTTGCCTGCGGCCGATCCCTGCCGGCAAGTGCTTTGGTACGGCCGGCTTGTCTTTCCAGCACTCCTTTTGCCGTATTCGCAAACGATTCCTCGGCAAAGGCTCAGATTCAAGGGCTTGAATTGAAAAGCGCTCAGCTTTCAAGTAGCTGCCTCTTCCCTTCTTGAAATCCAACTTCCTCTTCTCTGCAAGCGGGGCGGATGAGAGGATCGCCACCCTTTATACTTAGATGTTTGCAGAGTTGAAAAGTGGCGACCCAGAGAGGGCTCGTCACGATTTGCGGGACCCCGAGCGACAGGTCCGCGTTGCGGGGCGGGAGGAGCGGGCTTTGGCTCAGGCAGAGATTGGCATCATCGGAGGCAGCGGGTTGTACTCGATGCCTGGATTCACGAACTTGCATGAAGAGACGGTGGAAACCCCCTTTGGCGCGCCGTCGGAGGTTTTTGTACTGGGCGAACTGGAGGGGCGCCGCGTAGCGTTTCTTGCCCGGCACGGGCGGGGGCACCGCATTCTGCCCTCGGAGCTGAACTTCCGCGCCAACATTTACGCTTTCAAGAAGCTGGGCGTCGAGCGGATCATCTCCGTGTCGGCCGTCGGCTCGCTTAAAGAGGAGCACAAGCCGACGGACTTTGTGATTCCGGACCAGTTCATCGACCGGACTTTTCATCGCGTCTCGACTTTCTTTGGCGATGGCATCGTGGGCCACGTGGCCTTTGGCGATCCGGTCTGCGCGACCGTGGCAAAAGCAGCGGCAGAGGCTTGCAAGACCGTGGGCGTCGTGGGCAAACTGGGCGGCACCTATGTCTGCATGGAGGGCCCGCAGTTTTCGGCGCGCGCGGAGTCGAATCTCTATCGCAGTTGGGGCGCGGACGTGATCGGCATGACCAATTTGCAGGAGGCCAAGCTGGCCCGCGAGGCGGAGATCTGCTATGCGACCGTGGCCATGGTCACCGACTATGACTGCTGGCGCGAGGGACATGACGCGGTGACCATCGAAGAGATTGTTGGCGTGTTGCACAAGAATGCCGAGAATGCGGCGCTGGTGGTGAAGGCTGCGGTGGCTGCGATGCCGCATGAGCGGAGTTGCACATGCGCCTCGGCGGCCAAGTATGCCGTGCTGACCCAGCCCGATGCGATTCCAGCAGCGGCAAAGGAGAGGCTGGGGTTGCTGTTTGGGAAGTATCTGGGGTAGTAGCAATATGGAAATCCTTGAGCCTTGGTTTGCAACCTCGGATTCACGACTCGTCGATGAGCTCCGTCGCGAAATACCCGCGAGCCACGCTCTTGAAGCCACTGAACTCTCCGTCATTGCGTACAGAAAGGATCGCGACGATGTCTGTTATGCTCTCAACGATGGGTCCGGTCGTGTAGCAGCTGTTCATCTAACGTATCGCAAAACCAGAGAAACGAATCCCGTGTTCCCAATAACGAGATTCTTCCAAAGCCTCCAATTATGGCTTGAATATATGGAGGCTTGTCATGCCGCCTGGTTCGAAGATGATCCAGATGGCCAACTGTGGCTGAAAGAGCAAGAACTTTGGGATGCGGCCCGGAAAAACTGAGAGAGGTCAAGAGAGGAACAATGGCAATCACCGTAGTGGGCAGCGTCGCATACGACACGATTGAAACTCCAGCGGGCAAGCGTGAACGCTGTCTGGGCGGCGCAGCGACTTACTTTTCGCTGGCTGCTAGTTACTTCACCGATGTGAGAATGATCGCCGTCGTGGGCGAGGACTTTGGCAGAAGGCAGCAAGAAGTCTTTCAATCGCACAAGATCGACACGCGCGGCATCGAACACACCACCGGCAAGAGCTTCTTCTGGGAGGGTTCGTATCTCGAAAACCTCAACGAAGCCAAGACTCATAACACCGAGCTGAATGTCTTCGCGACATTCTCGCCCAAGATTCCCAAAGAGTACGAGGATTCGGAGTTTCTGTTTCTCGCCAATATCGATCCGGTCTTGCAGCGCCGTGTGCGCGAGCAGATGCCGGATGTGAAGCTGGTGGCCGGCGATACGATGAACTATTGGATCAAGGACCATCGGCCGGCATTGTTGGAAGTGCTGAAGGGGCTCGATATTCTCCTGATCAACGACACCGAAGCAAAGATGCTGGCCGGAAACAATAACCTTATCCAGGCAGCGCGCGCGGTGCTGGCACTCGGCCCGCAGACGCTGGTGGTCAAGCACGGCGAGTATGGCGCGACGTTGTTTCATAGTGCTACCGCCCCTAGCGCATCAGCGGGTGAGCCGGAAGTCCGGGGAACGAAGATGTTTCGCGCGCCGGCGCTGCCCTTGGAAGAGATCGTAGATCCGACGGGCGCCGGCGACAGCTTTGCCGGCGGGTTTTTCGGTTACCTGGCCTCGCAGCCTGAACAGACTCCGGCAGCTTTCCGCAGCGCGATGTTCTATGGCAGCGTGATGGGTTCGTTTGCGTGCGAGCGCTTCGGCACCGAGCGGTTGCAACAGCTCACTCGCAAGGAGATCGACGCCCGATTCACGCTCTTCCGCGAGTTGACGCATCTTGACTGACCACCTGCGGTGGGGCAGACGCCTTCGGCGTATCCGTGCTCACGGTGCGGTTGTCCAAAGTTCTGGTTTTGTCTGCTGAGATTCCGACTGTGTTTTGAGGAGTTGTCTATTCAGGTGCAGGCCATTACACGAAAAGAGTGGCTGGCGGTGGTCGCCTCATGCGCGACGGCCTCCATCGCCGCCATCGTGTGGAGCTGGCGAAACGGGGCGCTGCTCAATTACGGCGACGCGGTGGCCCATCTGCACATTGCGCGGCGGGTCTTTGACGCGCATCTGCCGAGGCTGACCGAACTGGGCTCAGTCTGGCTGCCGCTGCCTCATCTGCTGATGCTGCCCTTCGTGCAGTTCTATAGCTGGTGGGCCACGGGCTGGGCGGGCGTGATTCCGTCGGCGCTGGCCTACATGGCCGCCTGCGCGGGTATCTACCGATTGGCGCGGCACTGGCTGCCTCTGGCCGCGTCGGCGCTGGCGCTGGCCTTCTTTGCGCTGAATCCAAATCTGCTCTATCTACAAACTACGGCGATGACTGAGCCGCTTTTTGTCTGCGAGATGGTTTGGGTCGCGGTCTGGCTGGTGGAGTGGCGTGAATGCGTGGACACAAACCAGAAGCGAGCCCGCCGCACGCAGTGCTTGATCGCGGCGGTACTGGTGGCCTCCATCTTTACGCGCTACGACGGCTGGGTGATGGCGCTGATGGCTTGGACTCCGATGGGTCTCGTGCTGGCGCGGCGCGGCAAGCTGCGCTCATTGAGCTTCTGGCTGGCTAGCGTGGTGCTATTGGCCGCTCCTGTGGCCTGGTTTGTCTATAACTCCGTGGGCTTCGGCGATTGGCTCTACTTCGCGCGCGGGCCCTATTCGGCAAAAGTGATCGAGTTACGCACCATGTCGCACGGAGCCGGACCGCCGCATCCAGGCTGGCACAATCCCTGGGTTTCGCTGCTCTTTTTTATGAAGGTCTCGGAGATGGATGCGGCAGCGGCGGCATGGGGCAATGTGCTACTTGCCGTGAGCCTGCTGGGAACGGCGTTTGCATGGCTGACGGAGCGGCGAAGAGCTTTCTGGTGGGCGCTGCTGCTATGGTTCCCGATTCCGTTTTATGCCTACTCGGTGGCTTACGGGTCGGTGCCGATCTTTTTGCCGCCGTGGTGGCCGCACTCGTGGTACAACACGCGGTACGGGATGGAGATGCTTCCGGCCTTGGCGCTGGGGCTGGGCTTTGCGGCGCAGTTTGCGCTGGCCGCGGTTGATGAATTCAAGCCGCGCGAGATCAATCGGCGTTGGCAACGGGCTGCCTTGGGTGCGCTGTCGGCTTTGCTGGTCTTGAATGCGATCCAGATGGTGCGCGAACGGCCCCTGGTTTATGTCGAGGGCACCAAGAACATTCATGCACGGCGGGCCTTGGAGGTTGAGATCCCTCCGGTACTAAAGGCACTCGTGGCCGAACGGCCAGGCTGCGCGGTGCTGATGGATACATCGACCTTTCCCAATCTCGTTGCCTTTACTGGAATTCCGTTGCGACAAACGATCAATGAAGGCGATTTGCAGATCTACAGCGAGGCGCTGGCCGCGCCGGCTGCGCACGCAGCGGTTGTGCTGGCCTTTGACGGAGACGAGATCGACCAGGCGGTGAAGGCGCATCCCGAGGGGCTGACGGCGGTGCATCGATTTTGGACGCCGGGCGAGCCGGCGGGAACGATTTACATCACGGGTCCGATTGGTCCATCGGGCATCACAAATACGGGTGGCGCAGTGTTAGCATCGGGCAAGGAATGACGATGAAGATGATTTGTGGTATCCCGCCTTTTTTGCACGGAACGCGAAAAGGATGTTGCACCCAATTCAGCAATCCGGAGGAAGATTGATTCCTTTCAAAAAAGCTCACGCATGCGGCAACGACTTTTTGATCGTGACAGAAGATGCGGCCGCGGAGCACGACTGGGCCGAATTGACGCGGCGGCTGTGCGCGCGGAATACGGGCATCGGAGCCGACGGCATTGAGTTTTTCGCCTGGACCGGCCCTCGGTCGGGGCGCATTCGCCTGCACAACGCCGACGGTTCGATCGCCGAAATCAGTGGCAACGGCACGCGTTGCGTGGCGGCATGGATGGCTCAGGAGCGCGGCTTCAAGACGGGCGATGAAGTGGAGATTGCGACCGATGCCGGGTTGCGCGTCTGCCGCATCAATGCGCTCAAGATCCAAGACGAATTCACTGTGGAGGTGACTGCCGGGATGGGAAGTCCCGACTTCGCTCTGAAGACCGTTACGCTCGCGAATGGCCAGGCTGTCGATGGGGTCGAGGTCTCGACCGGCAATCCGCATTTTGTGATTGTCGTCGACACTGATTTCTTCACGTTTCCCTGGCGGCAGATGGGCACGGAGATTTGCGTGCATCCTGATTTTCCGCAGCAGACCAATGTGGAATTTGTGCGCATTGTGAGCAAGCGCGAGATTGAGATTCGCATCTTTGAGCGCGGTGTGGGACCGACGACCTCATCGGGCACGGGCAGTTCGGCCTCGGCCACCGCAGCGATTGCGCTGGGACTGGCGAAGTCGCCATTGAACGTGGTCGCTCCTGGCGGCGCGCAAACGGTGGAGTGGGGCGGGGCGGGCACGGAACTCAAGCTCACCGGTCCGGCGTCGCTGATAGCGCGCGGGGAGGCCTGGTAAGAGATGACGGCGCTCTTCGATCCTAAAGCTGAACCCCAGCCCGCCAAGCTATTGAAGCCCGTCCGCGTGGCCGTGGGAGCAGGCGTGAGCGTGGTCGCGCCGGCGGCCTCTGCCAAGGTGGAGCTGGCGACGCGAGGACTGGATCGATTGCGGGAACTGGGCTTTGAGCCACGCTTTGGCCGCCACGCCTTCGAAAAGGGACCTCTCTATTTTGCGGGCACCCCGGCGCAGCGCCTCGAAGACCTGCACGCCGGCTTTGCCGACCCCGGCATGGGCTTTGTCGCGTGCCTGCGGGGCGGCTATGGCTCAAACTACCTGCTCGACGGGCTGGACCTCGAAGTGATTCGCAAGCATCCCAAGCCGTTTTTCGGCTACAGCGATTTGACTGGCGTGCAACTGCATCTGCTCGACCGGCTCGGCCTGCCCGCGTTTCATGGGCCAATGGTGGCAGCCGACTTTGCAATCGAGAAGGGCGTCCACTTGCCCAGCTTTCATGCGGCGCTGGAGGGCCGGTCGTATAGGCTGGGGCCGGCAGAGGGTCTGCGAGTGCTGAAGACAGGCCTCGCACTGCGCCCCGTCCGAGGCATTTTGTATGGCGGCTGCCTGAGCATTCTGGTTTCGCTTATCGGCACTCCGTTTGAGCCGCAGACCGAGGGCAAGCTTCTTTTTCTCGAAGACGTGGGCGCCAAGCCTTACCAGATCGACCGCATGTTGTGGCAACTGCGTCAGGCGGGCAAGTTGGAGGGCGTCAGCGGGATCGTCTTTGGCGAGATGCTTAATTGCGCCTCGCCAGGCGCCTCCGCCAAGCTGCTCGATGAGGTGATTCTGCATGTCCTCGATGACTTCGACGTCCCGATCGCCATCGGCCTGCGCAGCGGGCATGTCTCGCGCGAAAATGTAACGCTGACCTTCGGCGTCGAGGCTGAGTTGCGAATCGAAGAAGAAGCTACGCTGCATCTGGTCGAGCCGGCGGTGGCAAAAGCAGGGATGAGGGAATAGGGAACAGGTAACAGAAATGCACAGTGACAGTTTCGAGCGGACGGTGACCAAATGAACGCACCGTCCAGGCACATTCATTTGAGCGGGATCTGCGGCACGGCGATGGCTTCTCTGGCCGGTCTTTTGCAGTTGCAGGGTCACCGCATCACAGGCTCCGACAAGGCGGCCTATCCGCCGATGAGTGACCTGCTCGGCGAGTTGGGGATTCCAGTGATGGAACCTTACGCCGAGACGAATCTTGACCCCGCACCAGATCTCGTCGTCATCGGTAATGCACTCTCGCGCGGCAATCCGGAGATTGAGCGCGTGCTCGACGAACGCATCCCCTTCACCTCGATGGCGGCACTGTTACGCGAGGAGTTTCTTTTGGGGCGCGAGTCGCTGGTGGTGGCTGGGACGCATGGCAAGACGACGACGACCAGCATGCTGGCGTGGATTTGTCAGGTGGCCGCACGAGACAACCCGGCGCTGGAGCCGTCATTTCTAATCGGCGGCGTGGCGGAGAACTTCGGCACCAGCTTTCAACTGAGGCCCACGCGCACTTTTATCGTGGAGGGCGACGAGTACGACACGGCCTTCTTCGACAAGGGGCCGAAGTTTCTGCATTACTTTCCCGACGCGCTGATTCTGACGCACGTCGAGTTTGACCATGCAGACATTTATGCCGACCTGGAGGCCGTGAGGACGGCCTTCAAACGACTGGTGAATCTGGTGCCGCGGCGAGGATCGATCGTCGCATTCGACGGCAGTGCGAATGTCGATGAGTGTGTCGGCCGCGCGCTCTGTCGCGTTGAGCGCTATGGATTCTGCGAAACTTCAGAGTGGCGCATTCAGAATCTGCGCCACGAAGATGGCCTCACGCGCTGGGAGGTGTGGCATGCCGGAGCGTTGTGGGCCGAGTTGGAAATGAGCCTGGCAGGCGAGCACAATGCGCTGAACGCCACAGCAGCGGCGGCGCTGGCTTCGGGTCGGGGTCTAAGCAAAGATGCAATCTGCGCTGCACTGGCCAGCTTCAAGAGCGTGAAGCGGCGACTGGAGGTGCGCGCCGCGATTGACGGCGTGACGATCATCGACGACTTTGCGCATCACCCCACGGCCATCCGCGAGACGCTGCGAGCACTGCGTTCGGTTTATCCCGAGGCGCGTTTGTGGGCTGTTTTAGAACCCCGCTCGAACACGCTGCGGCGCAAGGTGCTCGAAGCCGAATTGGTAGAAGCCCTTCGTCTCGCCGACCGCGTTGTGATGGCCGGCGTCTACCAGCAGCAACGCATTCCAGAGGTTGAACGGCTGAATCCGGAAGAGGTGGTCCAGGCACTCAACACCCAAGGAACACCGGCCGAACTCTGCCCGGATGTGGAGGCGATCGTGAATGGAATCGCGCCGCAACTGCGCTCAGGAGACGTGGTGGCGATTCTCTCCAATGGCGGATTCGACGGCATTTACGAGAGACTTCCCGCACGGCTTAAAGAGCTTCAAAACTGATTAACGGAACGTGTTTCAATCAAGGTTGGGCAGATTTTGAATGCAAACCTGCGGAGACTAAAGCTCCTTGCTTTGTGGCCCCTTTTCGGTACGACTGAATTCGTTCCCTGACAAGAAACGACTCTCCGTCATTGGTTGTGTTGAAACTTGCCATGGGTAGCAATCTTGCGCCGTCCCTACGGGACTGAGACTCGTAGATTGACGTTTACCCAGGACCGCGCTGCGCTTGTCCTGGGCTATGATCGGTTATCCCTCCGGGAGAAAACGCGCCGACTGGTTTCATCCATCGCGGGTCGACGAATGCCAATAGGGATTTGCACCTGAAGCGGCTTCAATCAAGTCTTACCGCAACGAATGAATCACGTACCCTTCAACGCTATTGTTTTCCTGGAGCAGACTGCAAGCCTATGATTCCCGCACTTCTCTTGTTGGCCACGCTGGTCGTTCTCATCCCTATAGTGGGGCTGATCTTCATTCCCTGGACGCTGATCACGGGAAACGTGGTGCCGCTTTATCGCGCCACCAATTGGCTGGTGCGGACGGCCTATTGGGTGTCGGGAATCCGCATCGCGGTCGAAGGCCGCGAGCTTGTTCCGGCAGGAACGGCGTGCATTTTCATGGCCAACCATGTTTCCAATCTCGATCCGCAGGCACTGATCCCTGAGATCCCCGGCCGCACCTCGGCATTCCTGAAGCGCTCGCTGATGAAGATTCCCATCGTGGGCTACGGCTTCCGGCTGGGCGAATTCATTCCCGTGGAGCGCAAGGGCTCGGCGGCCAGCGCGCAGGAGAGCGTAGCCGCGGCCCAGCGCCTGCTGGACAAGGGCATTCACATTACGACCTTCGTCGAGGGCACGCGCTCAAAAGACGGGCGCTTGCTCCCCTTTAAAAAAGGCCCGTTCTATCTCGCCATGCAGACCGGCGCGCCGTGCATTCCTGTCTCGATCTATGGAACCGAAACGATGATGGCCAAGGGCAGTCTTCGCCTCAAGCCGGGGACGGCGCACATCGTCTTTCATGCGCCGGTGAACCCAGCCGACTATTCAACGCGCGAGGAGTTGCTGGAAGCGGTGAGGGCCTCGATCGCCTCGGGACTGCCGGAGTGGATGCGAGGGTAAGAATCGAACTGAAACTCTACGGCTGCACGGTAGCGTTATAGCCGTCGTTGAGAAGTTTCTGGCGGGTGGCGTTGGCGTCATCCCGATTGGCGAAGGGACCGATGCGCACGTGAATCATGCCGTCGACGGGATCGTGGTGCACGTTGACCGCGTAGCCGCGCTTGCGCAGAGCGCCGATCAAAACATCGGCGTCTTCCTGGTGGGAGACGGCGGCGACCTGGACCATCAGTGCCAGCCCGGGCGCAGCCGGGTTCGCAGGATTGGGCAGAGCTGGCTTGACCACCGGCTGCGGGGAGTTGACCTCGTCGAGGGACGCAGAGCCAGTGGCACTTGAATCGGGGGCGGGAACCGCGGCGGTTGCATCCGAGGCCGGCTGACTTTCAATGGCGGGACGCGACCGGTTGCCGGTCTGGGGAACGGCTGAGGGCTTGGCGCCAGATCCGGCGACCGGCGAAGTGGCCTGGGCGCCCTCCGGCTGCCCGGTGACCGGGGAGTTGTGAGCGCCACGCTTGCCAACCGAATAGCCCACCGAGAAACAGATGCCGCAGAGCAGGATCAAAAGGAAGAAGAGGGTCCCGAGCGTCCACGGACCCAGCATCAGTTCGGTGTCAGGCCGGTAGGGGATCGGCCGAAGCTCATCGGGATTAAAGTCTTCGTCCATTCCATTCCTTTGGCTAGCAGTAGTTTCTTAGATCGGTTCTACGATAGATATGCTTTAATCGGACGCGCACGAGGTGGGTCTTTCGTGAGGAAAAACCCACTTGGCATTCATGGTTCCGGGGTACAGCAATTGGAGGCCCGGCTCTAGCTGGCGGCTGTCCCACTACCTTGGCCCAGTATAAATGGGGCTGTCTGACCTCGGCGACACATTACCCGAGCGCTGAGCTGATGGCCGCGTCCAAGGCCCATAGCCCTGCCTCGATATCGGCTCCAAGGTGAACCCGCACGGCGCGCCGGCCGCGCGACTCCAGCACCGCAAGATCGCCGGCGGCCTGGGCGTCGATCACAATGCCAAAGGTCAGCTTCTGCCCAGGAATTGCCACATCGACGGAGTGATCGGCGGTAATCTGCAAGAAGACCCCGGCGTTGGGACCGCCCTTGTAGTCCTGGCCGGTGGAGTGAAGGAAGCGTGGGCCGAAGCCGAGGCAAGTAGCGACCCTTTTGGCGTCGCGCACTTTATGCCGAATGCCCTGAATTGCCGCCTCGTGTTCGGGGAACATGGGCAGAAAAGCCAGCGCGGCAAAGTAGTCGCCGGTATGAATCTGGCTGAGATGCGCGCGCAGATAGCCGGCCAGCGTTTCGCCGGGTGCGGCAGCTTTGAGCGTGGCGGCATAGGCCGGGGTGGCGTAGAGCTTGATGCCTACATCTTCAAGAACCGGCTCGCGTTGCGCCAGCTTGCCGGTCCGCTCGTAGGCCTCGGTGAGGGCGCGGGTCTCGATCTTGGCCGATTCCACATCCGGCTGGTTAAAGGGGTTGATGCCCATCACCGAGCCGGCCACGGAGGTAGCCACTTCCCAGGTAAAGAACTGCCCGAAGATCTCGTAGCGCTCCGCGAGGTCGATGTGGATGACCGGAAAACCGGCGGCCTCAAGCGCGGCAACCTGTGCGTACTGGCTTGAGTCGGTCGTGCCCGTATAGCGAATGTAAACAAAGATGCGGTCTGCGCCATAGACCTCGGGCGCGGCGACGGACTCGCGGTCGACGGGGGTGATTCCCTTGCCCAGCTTGCCGGTGGATTCTGCGATCAGCTGTTCGAGCCAGGCGCCCAGGTCGTGGAACTCCGGCGAAGTGAAGATGGTGAGCTTGTCGCGTCCGGCATTGGCCGCAGTGCCCAGGATCAGGCCCAACTCGACGGCGGGATTCTCGGCCGGCGCCAGCTTGGCCGAGGTCACGGCCTTGGCCGCCTCGGCGAGCAACCTCTCTGTGTCAAGACCGGCGAGGGTCGCGGCCACCACGCCAAAGGGAGAGAGCGCCGAAAAGCGTCCGCCGATGGCGGGATCGCCATAGAAGATGTAGCGGAAACCATCTTCTTTAGCCACCTGCTCCATCTTCGAGCCGGGGTCGGTGATGGCGATGAAATGGCTACCCACTTCCTCGGCGCCCACGGCTTCTTTCATCTCGTTGAAAAAATACTGCTTGAGGATGTTCGGCTCCAGGGTCGTGCCGGATTTGCTGGCCACCACGATAAGAGTATTGGCGAGGTTGACATCGTTGCGGGCCGTCCACACCTGCTCGGGATCGGTGGAATCGACGATGTGCAACTCGGGGAAACCGGGCATCTGTCCAAAGGTCATCGAAAGCACCTCGGGGCAGAGGCTGGAGCCGCCCATGCCGAGCAGCAGCACACTCTGAAAGTCAGAGGTCTCGATCTCCGCTCCCAGCGCGGCATAGGTGGCCAGATCCGCCTGCTGGCGTTCGACAATGTCGATCCAGCCGAGCCACTTCTCTTCGCCGTCGCCCGTCCACAGGCTCGGGTCCCTTTTCCAGAAGCGGGCAACTTTGTTGTTGGAGGTCCAGTCGGCGGCGGCCTTGTCCACGGCGCCGCGAAGATCATCGGGTAATGCGAATCGGAAGCTCATCTCGTTCTCTATTGTGCATCAAGGATGTGGGTTAGGAAATGAGCGGACATCAAATTGCCGATGCCCGCAGGGTGAGAACACGCATTTTCGGCCCTTATGGAAGAGGCTTGAGCGGCGCCGGTGCGCTCCTCAACGGCTCGCATCCGGCAAGGCGATTATTTTGAAACCACGCCGGCCAGCATTTGTTCGTCAATCCAGGCCATGGTCTTTTCCATGCCGTCGCGCAGGCGGGTGGAGGGCTCCCAGCCGAGGAGTCTCTGAATCAGCGTATTGTCGCTGTTGCGGCCATTGACGCCCTTGGGGGCGCTCAGGTTGTAGCTCCGCTTCAGCTTGATGCCGGCAATGTCTTCGGCCATGTCTACCAATTGGTTGATGGTCACCAATTCGCTGGAACCGAGGTTGATGGGCTCCAAAATGTTGCTTCCAAAGAGATCGACGATGCCCTTGGTGCAATCGTCGATGTACATGAAGCTGCGGGTCTGATGGCCGTCGCCCCAGATTTCGATCTCATGGCGGCCGGAGTGCTTGGCCTCAAGCACCTTGCGGCCGATCGCCGCGGGGGCTTTTTCGCGCCCGCCCATCCAGGTGCCCAGCGGGCCATAGACGTTGTGGAAGCGCGCGATGCGGGATTCCAGGCCGAAGTCCTCGCGGAAGTGGCGGCACATGCGCTCTGTGAAGAGCTTCTCCCAGCCATAACCGTCCTCCGGCATGGCCGGATAGGCGTCTTCTTCCTTCAATGGAACCACGTTGTATTCCCGCTGTTTGTCGGCGTTGTAGACGCAGGCCGAAGAGGAGTAGAAGAAGCGCTTGACTCCGGCTTCACGGGCCGCCACCAGCATGTGCGTGCTGGTCAACACGGTCAACATGCACAGGGCTTTATTGTTCTCGATAAAACCCATGCCACCCATGTCGGCGGCAAGCTGGAAGACGCCGTCCATATCCTTGGCGGCATCGAGGCATGAATCGCGCAGTTGCAGGTCGAGAATCCGGTTGTCGGCGGATGGATTCCGCTGGTACCACTCGTCAAAGGGCTTGATGTCGACAGCGCGAACACTGGCCGCACCCTCGGCGAAGAGCTTGTTCACCAGGTGGCCGCCAATAAACCCACCTGCCCCGCAAACCAAAACATGTGCGTCTCTTATCGACATCTGCGGCTTCTCCCTCGACGGTTAACATTTCGAAAACTGAACACGCCCGCGGGAAAAGGAATTCGCTCGGCAAAAGGCGACACGGACACAACAACCACCAAAGCGATTTGGCAAAACCCGCCGACTTATTATTTCATAGCGTGCGGAGAGCGTGCGTGGAACCGCTGCGAATCAAAGTCGCTGGTACCCTAGCCGGCAGTACCTTTGGCGTGACGGAGAATGGAGAACCGCGTGCGGCATTACGGATGAATTCATCATCGTGACCTGATACAAGACACTTGGATTCTGTGTCGATTTAACAATGCCGAGAAACCGGTTGAGTTTGCCGCAAAGGCTACTTCAGGCAGGCCGGATCAGCAGTTGCCGGAGGAACAGGATGACGAATCGGGGATTGTGCTTGAGGTAACGCATCGCCAAACGCCGCGGCTCGGTTGCCATGCGAAAGATCCATTCGAGGCCAGAACGCATCATCCATCGGGGTGCCTGGCGTTTGCTGCCGGCGATGAAGTCGAAGGCCGCCCCGACGGCGAACATCACGGCAGGAATCTTGCCCGCGTGCTCCACAATCCACCTTTCCTGCTTGGGACAGCCGAGGCCAACAAAAAGAAACTGCGCCCCTGATGCGGCGACCCGGTCAACGACGGCTGCATCTTCTTCGAGTGTAAGTGGGCGGAATGGCGGGCTTTCAATATAGGCCAACCTGAGTGTTGGATGCCGCTGGCGAACCACCCGGACCAGGGCGTCGAGAACTGCCTGGCTGCCTCCGTAGAAACCCACCGAGACACCTGCATCCTCAGCCGCTGCCAGCATAGCAACCGTCAAGTCAGGGCCATAGACTCGCTGGGCTTTGCTTTCTCCCAGCATGCGCAGCGCCCAGACGACGGGCATTCCGTCTGGGAAGACGGTGCCGGCCGCATTGAGCCGGGGAAGAAAAGCTGGGTCGTCGACAGCTTCCATAATCATATGGACAGCCGCGAAAAAGAGAGCGCCCGACGGCCGTTCCTTTGCCCAGAGAAGACTCTGCTGAATCACCTCATCGTAGCTGCTGACTGCAACTTGAACTCCGAGCACCGACCGCGTGACAAAGGGATTTGGGCGCCCGACGATCGTGGCCAACACTGCTGTCTCACTCAGCATCTCTTGTGCTCTCAACCCAGGCGCCTTCAATGGAAATGGGGACGGTCGAAATGAAAGACCGCGCCGACCGTGAAACCTTGTGGATTGAGCCGTCCGGCGGGACGGGCAGGCTCGGTCAAGGTCGCGGGGTGCTTGAAGAAATTGGGCCAGGACTGGTATTCATAATCGGCCCGCACCCACAGACTCCGGAACGCACGGCATTCCACGCCGCCGCCGCCGCTGACAATTGTTCGGGAATCGTGGTAGCGTACGGTTGCTGCCGACCCTTCGTCCGCGTTGCCATATCCCTCGGAGAATTTCCCATAGGGGCGGAAGTCATGAAAGACTGGCCAGGAGTAAATCAACCCGCCCTGGACTACGTCCTGGCGTAGATTGGCCGAAAGATCCGGCGAACGGTCGTAGTTGAGGTCGCGCGCCTCGGCTTCCAAGCCGATTCCGCGCATGAACGGCGGCACCCAGCTCGGAAAATAATCAACCCAGAGTGTACCGCCGAGAAGATGGCCGTGCCCATCGTCGGGGTTGTAGCCGGATACGCCGGCGCCGACGGCAAAGGGAATTCTCTTGCCCCCGGCCGATGGCGCGGATTGCGCATGGACGGAATATGCAACGCTGACAAAAAGAGTTGCGAGGGCCAGCCACAAGTTCGGCTTCAAACGCATTTGCGTCTCCTTCAAAGTTGCCGGACACCCACGCCCCGAAGATTCCCTTTCGGTTGAGTGTACATCGGCAAGATGAAAATGTAAGGCAAAGATTCCGCGAATACTCTCCTCCACGGGCACACCCATCAGGAGATGGGGATCCTAAGTCGCGATTTATCAGAGGGAACCGAGCGCGATTCTCTTCAACTGTGTACCGTCACCGGGCGTCCACCGGCCAACGAGGTGTGATGCGCATCAATTCCAGTCTGCTGGAATCCGCTCTACTCGGATTCGGGCCGCCCGCATCTCCCACCGCAAACTCCGGGGATAGCGCGGGAACAGCCGCGATCGCTCCCATGGGCAATTCGATCGGCTCAAAACCCGGCCCGCAGATTCTCGCTGCGCCTCGCGCCACAAACAAGTACGCAAGGCCAGAGCCTGTCTCGCCTTCGCCCGGCAGGGTAAGGCTCGCTCTGCTGTCGTCCACAGGGATTCGCTCCACGCGAAAGTACTCCTCGTCGATCAGGATGCCGCGGTCGGCCAACACCCTGGCAGGCACCTTACCGGCGCGGGTCCTGAGGCGAGTGGCTTCAAGAGATTTTGCAATGTGCAACTCGCGTCCGCGTCCGTAGTCGTACATCCGGTAAGTCAGGTCGCAATTCTGCTGGGTCTCAAGCAAGATCGATCCGGGGAGGATGGCATGAACCGTCCCGGCATCCACAAAGATCATGTCGCCGGGGGCGACATCGACCAGGTTCAGGCTGGCTTCGAGTGTGCCCTGTTCGATTCCGGCCTTGACGCCGTCCAGGGTGACACCCGGTTTGAGCCCGCACGCCACCTGCGCTCCCGGCTCAGCCTCCAACGCGTACCAACACTCAGTCTTACCGCGCGGATCGCCGTATTTTTGCGCCATCCTGTCGTCGGGATGCACCTGCACGCTGAGCTTCTCCCTGGCGAAGATGACTTTGATCAGCAAGGGCGAGGCATTGCGCGCGGCGGCTTTGTCCCCGCTTGCCAGGGGACCAAGGAGGGCTTCGGGATTCTCAGCGAAGAGCGCGCCCAGCGTCTGGCCGGCGTGCGGACCGGTGGCGGCGACACAGTGGTCTCCTGTGAGCCAGGCCTCGCCGATGGGCTCTCCGCTCTCAGCCACCATGTCATACCAGGGGCGAAGGTCCCGGTAACCCCACACCCGCTCGGAAAAGTTTGGCGAGATGCGAAACGGAGCCCAGGTGGAAGAGGAGGATTGCGAGTTGCTTGCCATGAGATTTACCTCTTTTCCACAGAGATCAAGGTTGTTGCCAGCCCATTTATGCAGCCGGGCGTTGGGTATTCGGTTGCATTCCCACTTTATCAGAGGGACAAATCCGCCTGCCGACCGGCATAGCCATGGCGCAGCACGATTTAAGGAAACTTTGGTGCCGACAAATGCCATGTTAAGAACCGTCCAGCTTGCCCCATGGTCCCTGCAACGACTAACCTTGGAGCGGAAGAATCTTGAATTCTGTGGCGCATGGTTTGATTCCCGACTCCCAGGCTTGAGGTTCAAGCGCCTGGGGCCGGGATTCGAGCTCCAGTCCTCTGTCAGGTCGAGGGCGACCCGACGGGGAAGGAATCACCCCCCTGCCATCGCCCCGCGGGAAGCCGCAAAGGAGACCGTACAAGCACATGTCGAAGCCAGTATCCATCTGTGTGATCGGGTCCGGTTACGTGGGACTCGTTGCAGCCGTTTGCTTTGCGGAGATTGGCCATCAGGTCACCTGCGTGGACAATGACGAAGAAAAGGTGAAGGTTCTCGGGGAAGGCGGCGTGCCCATCTTTGAGCGCTATCTGCCCGAACTCCTGGCCAAGCACAGGGGGCGTGGCGTGGTGTTTACGTCCGATCTGAGCGCGGCCGTAGAGCAAAGCGAGGCCGTTTTCATCGCCGTGGGAACGCCTCAGGGCGATACCGGCGCAGCCGATCTCTCTTACGTCGAGGCTGTAGTCTCTGAGATCGCCCGCTCGATCAATGCTTACAAAGTGATCGTGGAAAAGAGCACCGTGCCGGTCTACACCAACGAGTGGATACGGCGGGTGCTGCATCGCCATGGCGTGAAGCCGCAGAATTTCGATGTGGTCTCGAACCCGGAATTCCTGCGCGAAGGCACGGCCATCATGGATTTTTTGCATCCCGACCGCATTGTCGTGGGCGCCAACTCCGAGCGCGCGGCCGAGGTGTTGCGGCGTATCTATGATCCGCTGACCGGGGGCAGCTATTACGACCAGCCCTATGCGCTCCCGGGCAGATGCGGCACTTCGGTGCCAGCCAAGCTGCTGGTGACTTCGGCACAAAGCGCGGAGATCATCAAGCATGCCTCCAACGCCTTTCTGGCCTTGAAGATCTCGTTCATCAACGCGGTGGCCAATCTGGCCGAGACCGTGGATGCGGATATCGTGGACATAGCCGCGGGCATGGGCATGGACAGCCGCATCGGCCCCAGGTTTCTGCGCGCCGGGCTGGGCTATGGCGGCTCCTGCTTTCCCAAGGACGTGGCGGCCTTTCACTGGGTGGCGCAGCAACAGGGCGTAGACTTCCAACTGCTCCAGGAGGTCTCAAAGGTCAACGAGACTCAGAAGGAAGTCTTCTTCAACAAGGTGCGCGCGGCATTGTGGACTCTGCCCGGCAAGCGGCTTGCGGCGCTGGGTCTCGCCTTCAAAGGGGGTACCGACGACATCCGCGATTCTCCGGCGATCGACGTCATCAAAAAGCTTATCGAAGCCGGCGCCACTGTCGCAGCTTACGATCCGGCGGCCATGGATCGAGCGAGGGAAGTACTGCCGGCGTCGGAGAGGATGATCTATGCCACGAATATCTACGAGGCGGCACAGGACGCCGACGCCGTGCTGATTCTCACCGATTGGAGAGAGTTTGCCGAGATCGACCTTACGCGCCTCAATCAGGTGGTTCGCTTCCCCATTGTGATTGACGGCCGCAATCTTTACAAGCCGCAGGCGATGCTCGATCATGGCTTCACCTATGTCAGCGTGGGCCGGCCACCGTGCTACCAGGCACAGGAAGGCAAACCCCGCAAACTGATGGTGTAGTAGCGGAACTAACGGAGTTAGCCTGGCCGATTAAGCTTGCATCGCGGTTGATTCAAAGTATGAACTGTTGAAGTTTTCCCGGAGAATGAACACTTGACGATGCACGTCCTTGTTACCGGCGCCGCCGGGTTTCTTGGTTCTCACCTGACCGACCGCCTGCTGGCCGAAGGCCACAGCGTCGTCGGCGTCGATAATCTCTCCACCGGCGATCTGGAGAACATTTCTCATCTTGCCCGTGAGCCTCGCTTCCAATTTGAGGAGCGCGACATCTGCAGGCCCTTTGGGCTGGATTCCAATTGGGGACCGTTGGATTATGTGTTTAATATGGCCTCGCCGGCCAGCCCGCCGGAGTATCTTCGCCTGGGGCTGGAGACACTGCGAGTAGGCTCGGCGGGTGTCGAGAACACCCTCGAAATTGCGGCCAAATACGGTGCGGGCTATCTGCATGCCTCGACTTCAGAGTGCTATGGCGATCCGCTCGAACATCCACAGCGGGAGAGTTACTGGGGCAACGTGAACCCGGTTGGACCGCGGTCGGTCTATGACGAGTCAAAGCGCTTTGCCGAGGCGCTGGTGATGGCCTATCACCGCTCGCGCGGTGTCAACACTCATCTGGTTCGCATCTTTAACACCTATGGGCCGCGCCTGCACCCCAGCGACGGCCGGGTCATCTCCAACTTCATGATGCAGGCCCTGCGCGGCGAACCGTTGACCATCTATGGCGACGGCAGACAGACTCGAAGCTTCTGTTATGTAGACGACCTGATCGAAGGCATCCTGCGCCTGGCGCGCTCTGACGAACACTTGCCGGTCAACATCGGCAATCCGGATGAGTTCACCATTCTCGAATGCGCGCAAGCCGTGCTGGAAGTGACCGGCTCGAAGAGCGAACTGCGCCTGGAAGACCTGCCGGAGGACGACCCCACGCGCCGCTGCCCCGACATCGCCAAAGCGCGCGCCCTGCTCGACTGGGAGCCGCGGATCAACCTCATGGAAGGTCTGCGCAAGTCGCTGGGGTACTTTGAGGCTGCGGCCGCGTGCCCGCCGCATGTGACGGCGGGTGATGCGCTCTAGCAAGAGACCTGGCAATTCGCTGTTGCTCATACAACTCGGTCCTGGTCACATTCACGCCCGATGGTGATGCAGTAGAATTCTCCTTTCACGAATCAGGGAAGGAACGAAGCTGTGAAACGATTTGGATGGATTCTCTTGTTGCTCATGGCTGCTCCGCACGCCTGGGCCGCCAACAAGAAGATCACCGTGCAGGAACTCAACGTTCTGCTGGCCTCAATGCAGCAGAACAAGAAGACCGACCCGGAGGTTGCCGAGAAGCTCACGCAAATTGATCTCACAGAAGAGTTGACCCACGACACGATGAGCAAAATGAGTGGCCTTGTTCCCGGCTCACTCACCGGAGCGGAGCTTGAACTTCTTGAAGGGAAAACCTCCTTCCTTGCGCCTCCGCCGGCCGACCTTCCATCCGCTCCCGCGCCCGATGCTGCCGCGCAGAAGGCGATCCTGGCCAAGGCCATGGATTACGCGACAAAAACTTATATGCAGAATCCCCACCTGTCGGTCTTCAAGTCCACGGTCCGGTACCAGGACGATGCCAGAAGAACAGGCGTCAGCGAGGCTCCTACCGCCATCTTGCTGAACGGTCCGATGCAGCTTTTCGATCGGCACATTGAGCCGGTAGAGATGGACAAAGGCATCGAGAAAGCCGCCGTTTCCAGAGCCAAGACGAAGTGGGGAGAAAACGGCAGGATCTCGGAAGGCGAACCGGGATTCAATCTTGGCGCAGTAGTAGGGGAAGCCTCAGCCATGGGCAAGTTCGACTGGTTGCGCTGGCAGACGATCGACGGCAAACCGGTCGCCGTCTTCTCATTTGCAGTCGACAAGAAAAAGTCGCACTTCGACGTGAGCTATTGCTGTTTTCCAGACGCCTCCGTCGGCGGTTCCACAGCTGTTGGCGGACACACGGTCTTGAACACCAACTGGGTTCCGTTCAAGAAGGTCGTGGGCTATCACGGCGAAATTTTCGTTTCTCCGGATTCAGGCGCCATTGTTCGGATCATTACCAATGCAGAATTGAATCCCACGAGTCTTGTTACGAAGGAAGGCAGGCGGATCGACTACGCACGGGTCGTCGTCGAGGGCAAAGAGTATCTGCTCCCCCGTGTCGCCATCACTCTTGTGGAGGCAGTTCCAAATGGCGATCGTGAGAACGCAGTCTACAGGGTGCGCCATACATTGCTGAAAGCCGTGTACCAGAACTACAAAATGGCTGACGCGCACTGAGGGCTTGAGAATGCAACTTAACACCGGCAAAGGCCGCGGAAGTCGCCGTGACCGAAAACAACGGCCCTGCGAACTGGGTGATCGTCCCCATGGCAACTGCGGGCACCGCGCAGTAGCTTCGCGCTTGCAATCTCTCTCCCGTTGTCACGGGACCGCTCTTTGCTACTCCCTCCTTATCATGCGGCGCATTTCTTTTTTGCTTTTACCTGCCGTTGCGCTTCTCTGTGCCAATTTATCCGCGGCCGGGCAAAAGTTTGTACCCAAGACCATCCAGTTCAAAGGCGCACCGGAGTATTCCGACCAGGAATTGCTGGCTGCGGCAGGGCTGAAAAAGGGCACGGTTCTGGACTTCGCCGAGATGAAGGAACACTCGCAGAAGCTAATGGACACAGGGGTCTTCGAGACCCTCAACTTCAAATTCGACGGGGTCGACCTGGTCTACACCCTGGTTCCGTCCACCGCGCTCTATCCCGTACGTCTGGATAACCTGCCGCTCGTTTCAGGCACGGAACTGGATGCGAAGCTGCATGACCGGCTTCCGCTTTATCACGGCAAGGTACCCGCTGAAGGCGGACTACTGGAGGGCGTGCGCAGGGCTATGGGAGAAATGCTCGCAGCTCAGGGAATCAAAGCTGCCGTCGCGGCCATTCCCTATACGGATCCCAAACTGCACAAAGTCGGAGCCATAAGCTTGGCCATCACGACGCCGCCGGTGAGAGTGGGGCCAATCCATATGGAGGGCGTTTCGGCCCCGCTTCAATCTGCGGTTCAGCGAGTCGCCGATCATGAGGCCGGGAGCCCGTTCGACGCAGAGAACTCGGCAAGAAACCTGGAGCACGCACTTGAGTTGTTCTATACCGACTTGGGCTACGCCGCCGCCAAGGCACATGCCATCCGCTCCGGTGAACCCATCGTCACTGCCGATGCCATCGATGTGCCTTTTTCAGCGACGATCGATGAGGGCAGGATCTATAAGCTCGGATCCATCCACCTGCCACCAGACGCTCCCGTCACCCTGGCGGAGATCGACAAAGTCCTTGCTCCGCACGCCGGCCTGGCAAAGGGTCAGGCTTTTCGAGACGCCTGGTTCATGATTGCTTCACGGTATAAGTCCAAGGGCTATCTTGACTGCAAGCTGACTCCTCATCCCGAGTTCGACGAAACTACAGGCACCGTCAACTATACGGTGGATGTGAATCCAGGCGCGGTTTATCACATGGCTTTCGTCAGATTTGAGAATGTCAGCGATGAACTGCGCGTTCGGCTCATGCGCGTGTGGCAGATGCTCCCCGGCGACCCATTCGATGAGAGCTATCTTTCCGGCTTTGTCCTTCGGGCACAGAAAGAAGACCCGGTCCTGATGCGTTCGCTCTCTGGAGTCGCCGCGAATTACAAGATCGCCGCCGATCCGGAAACTCACGAAGTAAGCTGCGTGCTCCACTTCACAAAGTTGCAACCGGCCCCATAGAGCGGCCCTCGCCGTTTTGACCGGGCGACAAAGCATTCTATCCTCGTGTCATGCCGCATTCGCTTGTTTTCGACCACATGTTTCAGTTGCCGCTTCCGATCCTGGAGAAGCTGCTTCGCCCGGTGATTGTCTACCTGGTGCTGGTGCTGCTGCTGCGCCTGTTTGGCAAGCGGGAACTGGCCCAGCTCAACCCCTTCGACCTGGTGGTGCTGCTGTCGCTCTCGAACACCGTTCAGAACGCCATCATCGGCGACGACAACTCGGTGACCGGTGGTGTGATCGGCGCCTTCAGCCTGCTGGCCATCAACTGGCTGGTGGTGCGGGTGCTCTTTCGCTCGAAGCGGCTGACACGCGCACTGGAGGGTCGGGCGACGGTGCTGATTCGCAACGGGCAGATCGATCAAAAGGCGCTGTGCCACGAGTCGCTCACACGCGAGGAACTGCTCGACGTGATCCATCGCCAGGGATTTGAGGAATTCCACGAGGTGCATCGCTGCGAACTGGAGCCCAACGGAACCTTCTACGTGGAGGCCTTCGACCCCTCTGCTGCCGATAAGCGCCATGCCGAATTGCTGGCCCGGCTCGACGCACTCAGCCGTGAGGTGGTCGCACTGCGCACGCGACCGGCAACAGAGTAGCAGATTTCATTCGAGCGGGCCGGACGCGCGATCAGAGGAATTGAGCTGTCAGGAGCCCTCCCAATGCGTCTGCCGGAATCTTCTCATTCACGCAGAGAACTAATCGGCTGCAGCGGCAAGAGGTTGCGCAGGGATAGCCGCGTTCTTGATGAAGCCGATGGCGACCTTGGGAGGGATGCCTAGCGTAAGAGCTATTTCGACGCCTTTCAATCCCAGATCGCCCAACTGATCTCTCACGTTGTAGGCCGTTTGCAGGGCCTTCAACACGGCAACCAGCGTCTTCTGCTCGCTCTTCTTTTCGATCATTCCATCGATTGCCTTTACGTCCACCTTGTCGGCAGCGGCAATCAGCTTTGCACTGACCTCCGGAAGCACACCCATGCCAACTTGAAGATCTTCGACGCTGAATCCCAAGGCCTTCATCGTGGGCAGCGCGGCGTTGAATTCGTCGAGAAGCTTGCTGACCACTTCGCTAGCGGAGTTAGCCAACTCGCGGCCCTTTAATAACATGTCATTGAAACCCATGTGAATCGCTCCTCACCGGTACGAGCGGCCCGGATTCGAACATGACTTTCAATCTTCCGGGCTTTCGGTTCGCGCCTGGTGAGGGCATCATAGACGATTCAGAATGGGATTCCAAGAAGAATACGCGTGAGTTGCGCAGAGAAGAGAAACTTTGCCGATCGGCCCGGCGATTGTCACCTGGGAATCGCATCGTCTTCCTCGACCGAGATGATCGTGCCTTGATGGTAGAGGATCCGCCAGCCATCTTCTGTACGCTGCCATATCGTCGAGCGTCGAGTGCGCCGTCCAGATTGATCGAGAGTGTAAGCGAGCAGATATGTCTCGGGACCGAGCCGGCGAAGGCCAAACTCTGAACTCTCCCATCCAGCGGCTGCGGCATCGACAAAAGGGACGCTTTTCGTCAGCTCGCGCAGAATGAATTCCCTGCTGTAGCGCCGGCCGGATGCGCCAACCTCCCAATAGTCGGGCGCCGTCGAGTGTTCGAATTCGGCCGTTGTTGTGCCAAACGCCGCATTATGAAAGATCGGCTCGCGGCGGCGCAGCTCATCGAGTACCGTCAACAAGCCGGGCTCAACCACGGTAAAAACAGAGCTCATTTTCATCTCCGAAAATGCATTGCACATCTACCGGAAACTTCGATCTTCAACCGACCCCTTCGATCACATCTTCCCTGGGTTCCATTTGAGCCAATCCAGAAAGGCGCCGAAGGCGCGCGCCCGGGCGGCCAGCACTCACTCCCACTCGATGGTGCCGGGCGGCTTGCTGGTGATGTCGTAGACGACGCGGTTGATGCCACGTACCTCATTCACAATCCGGCTCGAAATGCGCTTCAGAACTTCGTAGGGCAGCGGAGTCCAGTCGGCGGTCATGCCGTCTTCGGAATGCACGGCGCGGACGGCGGCGGTGTACGCATAGGTTCGCTGGTCGCCCATCACGCCTACGCTCATCACCGGCAGCAGCACGGCAAAGCTTTGCCAGATCGACGAGTAGAGGCCAGCGGACTTGATCTCGGCGACGACGATCTCGTCTGCCTCCTGGAGCAGCGCGACGCGCTCCGGCGTGACCTCGCCCAGGATGCGCACGGCAAGACCGGGACCGGGAAACGGCTGGCGGCCGAGAATCTCGTCCGGCATCTGGAGATCGCGGCCGATGCGCCGGACTTCATCCTTGAACAAGTCGCGCAGGGGCTCGATCAGCTTGAGCCTCATTCCCAGCGGCAGGCCGCCGACGTTGTGGTGGCTCTTGATGGTCTGGCTGGGGCCTTTGACGCTGCTGGACTCGATGACATCGGGATAGAGCGTGCCCTGGACCAGCCAGTCAACACCTCCCGTCTCTTTGGCGATGCGTGTGGCCTCGTCGTCGAAGACTGCAATGAATTCGGCGCCGATGATCTTTCTCTTTTTCTCAGGCTCCGTCACTCCTGCCAGCCTGGAGAGGAATCGCTGGCTCGCGTCGACCGCGACGATATTCAATCCGAGTTTTTCGCGCAGATTCTTCTGGACGTTTTCGAATTCATTTTTGCGCAGGACGCCATTGTTCACGAAGATGCAAGTGAGCTGGTCGCCAATGGCTCGGTGCACAAGCACGGCCGCTACTGAAGAATCCACGCCGCCGGAGAGGCCGCAGATGACGTGATCCTTGCCGACCTTTTCGCGGATTGCAGTCACGGTGGACTCGATGAAGCGCGCCGGGGTCCAGTCGCCGCGCGCGCCACAGATTGACAGCACGAAGTTCTTGATGATCTGCGGACCCAGCGGGGTGTGATGCACCTCGGGGTGGAATTGCACAGCCCATATGCGGCGCTCGACGTTCTCAAACCCTGCCAGGGCGTTGGCTGAAACGGCAGTGCGATGAAAACCGGGCGGTAGCGCAAGAGCTTCGTCGCCGTGGCTCATCCAGACCTGGAGAGTCGGAGGCAGTTCGGCGAAGAGCTGCGATGCGCCGTTCTCGATCATGACCTCTGCGTGGCCGTATTCGCGACGGGGCGCGGAGAGGACCTTGCCGCCCAAATGATGGACGATGAAGTGCAGCCCGTAGCAGATGCCCAGCACCGGCAGGCCCAATTCGAGGAGTTTCGGGTCGGCGGCCGGGGCGTCGGAATCGTAGACCGACGACGGTCCGCCCGAAAGGACGAGCCCTAGCGGGTGGAGCGCCAGTATATCGGCGATTGGGGCCGTGCAGGGCAGCACGACGGAGAAGACGTTCAGTTCGCGAATGCGGCGCGCGATGAGCTGCGTGTACTGCGAGCCAAAATCCAGGATGACGATCGTTTGGGTAGCCACCCTCTAGTGTGGCAGGGTGCATCGCCTGATTGCAAGCCAAATTCGGGTTTAAACCGGCGTGGTTACGGTGAGGATTTCCACATCCGCGAATTAATCTGCAAGGTTTGAGAAATATAAATAGGGGGGTACCCCTTGAGGTGGGGTAAAGACCGGAGCAATCGGGTTTGGAAGCCGGCCGCAGTTTTTATTGTGCCCGATTGGGTGGTAATGATCTGCAATGCACTTGTGGTGCGGCGAGGGTTTTTGAGGGCTGGCGAGGATTGGGATTGTTCATTTCCACGCTCTCGACAGTGGGAGACAACAGATGGATACGGGCTTCGGTTACTGAAAGATGAGCCGGCGTTCGCCGTAGATAACGGACGCTTGATGTCAGCAGATTGTAATATTGTTCCGGATCAGAAGAGTTTCCTGTGTACAAACTCGAATTGAAGAAGCTATATTAACGGCACTGCGGAGACACGCGCGAGTGGCAAGACCGGCAATCAGTGTTCCGCATTTTCCCTGACCAACCGACAGAGCAAATTGAAAAGAAAGGATGCCAATGAGAATCCATTCTCTTGCAGCGGGCGTCGTGCTGTGCGCACTGACGACAATGAGTCTCACCCCAAAGATTGCATTTGCCGCAACACCTTTCGAGACGATCGGGCCGGCAGATCAAGACGCGGTTACACACTTCAACGTTTACTTGCCATTGACGCATCAGGATGTTCTGGAACAACTGTTGCGCGATCAAACCGATTCGACATCACCGACTTATCATCACTGGCTGACTCCGGCCGAGTTCAAGGCGCAGTTCGGTCCCAGTATTTCCGACATGGCCAAGGCAAGGTCGGCATTGGAGGCGGCGGGATTTACGGTCGTCGGCGAGAGGACTCAGAACCTCGAAGTTGAAGGCTCAGTACGGGCCGTGGAGAGCCTGTTTGCAGCTCACCTCGAAGTGGTGCGGACCCAGGAGGGGCGCATCAAATTCGCTGCCGCCGAGCGTCATCTGACCTTGCCCGACTCTTTGGCCTCGGTGGGCGCGGTGATTCCAGAGTTCACTCCACACCTGGCGGCGCACGTTCATTCTGTTAGGCTGGCCCAGCCCCTGGTGTCCAGCGATCCACTCTTCCGGCTCAGCAGCAGCGACAGCTTCTTCTATCCGAACGACCTCAACGAGGCTTACCAACTACCCTCATTCCGGACGGAGACCGAGCCGTTCGGCTCACGGCGTCCGGAGCAGATCGCCGGTGTCGGCTCGCACATCGGCATCGTCATGTCTTCTGTGATCAGCCCGAGCGATCTGGACGATACATTCAACTCGACGCTTGATCTGGGCGGGGGAGACTTGCTGATTCAGGACTATTCGGCGAATTCCAACTTGCCGGTTCCGACGGTAAAGATTCGCCTGGTCGATGGCGGCAGCGGCGCATTCGATCCAACCACCAGCGCCGCGGCGGAGGCATCTCTCGATACCCAAATGTCGTTGGGAACCGCTCCCGGCGCGCGCGAGACGCTCTACAACACCCCCGATCTTACCGATGCTTCCGTCACGGACGCCTATGCGGCGGTGGACGAGGACAATGAGGTCGATGTCGTAAGTTCATCGTTTGGAGAATGCGAGTTGGATTTTACGGCGGCCTATAACGGCGGTGTCGACTTCACCGGCATTTTGAGGACCTTTCACGCGCTCTTCCAGCAGGGCAACGCGCAGGGCATCACGTTTGTAGCCAGCTCAGGCGACGACGGCGCCGTACCTTGCGTATCGGCGGCCTTTGCCAACAATCCCACAGATGGCACGTCTTTCGTTCCCGGAGTGGAGAACCCGGCGGCCGATCCGAACGTCACCGGAGTAGGCGGTACGAACCTGTCGACCACGGCGACGCCAGGTGTGAACGACGCGACATACGAGACGGAGAACGCAGACTTCGACCCGCGGTTGCCGGCACAGTTCCAGATCAGTGCTACAACGACGGTCACCGTGGATAACAACACCTGGGGCTCAGGCGGCGGATTCAGCCAGATTTTTTCAAAACCGTCTTATCAGTTTCTGGTGGATACGGGAAGCAATCGCCAGCGCTCGGTGCCGGATGTTTCATTGATGATGGGCGGTTGCCCTGGAGATGCGGATCTCACCGCACAGAATTGCCTGGATCTTCCGCGCAGCGCTGCGATCGTGTGGGTTGGCGGGTCGCCGGACCTGGTGATCGGGACCAGCTCGTCGTCTCCGGAGATTGCCGGTGTGCTGGCGCTGGCCGTCGAGCGGAATGGAGGCCGCCTGGGCAATGTCAATCCGCTGATCTACGCGCTGTCGGGAACGCAGACCCTGGCCGGCGGCGTCAACGCACCAAAGGCGCTCAGGTTTTTCCATCGGGAGATTGAAGGAAACAATAACTTCTATGCGGTGAAGCCGGGGCAGGCGTATAGCGAGGTTCTCGGCAACAGCACACTGGACGTCAAGAACTTTCTGGGTTTGTCGTTTGCGGCGCCCGCAGGCACGCCCGATACGCCCAGCAATCCGTGAGAGAAAAAAGGGAAACCAGCGGGTGAGCAAAAGCCGGAGCCGTGACAACGTCACGGCTCCCGGCCTGGTTTCCAGCTCTTGCTACTTACCAGTCATCGTGATCCTCGGGAGCAAATGCGACTCCCCGGAAGACCTCACGAGCTCTGGCACTGCGAATGGTTGTGAAATGACCCAGGCGCCCGGGTCCGGTCGGCAAGGTTGTATCGCTGATGCGATCGGTGATCTTCACCAGCTTGTTGGGGTCGGCTCCGGTATCGCCATTGGCGCTGATCGTCGATGTGATGGCGAAGATGGTGACGGTTCCGTCGCCGTTGTGACGGCCCGTGATGTTGCGGCAGCCGCCTGTCGCCGGATCGATCGCTGCTGGATACCATGGGATGCTGTACGGCACGCCGATATTCAATCCGTCTTGCAGGACGTATTGGAGCACCCATGTGCCGTCGATCAGACTCCACTTTTGCAGTCCTGCGGTGGCCAGCGATTGGGCGTCTGCCACGTTGCCATTGACTGGTGGCGAAACAAGCGTTCCATCGCCCTCGTCGCAAACGTAGAGCGTATTGGCGTCGGCAAACCAGATGCCGAAGGGAAACGCAGTGGAGGTGCTCGCCGCTGTGTTGGGGAATCCCGGCAGAATTGTGATCGGCACCGTCGCGAGTTCGGCAGCGGTGCCTGTCGGCAGCGTGCCGGCGCTACCCACTTGATAGACGGTGTTGATCCCGTTGCCGCCGCTGCCCTTGCTGACGTAGAGGGTGTTATCGAAGATAGTCAGGCCGCGGAAGTTGGTGTCTTTGCCGGGCTTGTCGCCCGTGAACAGGAGGCGGCCAATCATGTCGATGTCGGGCGAAGTGGGTGGGGTCTGACCTGGGAAGAGCAATTCAGCGCCTGTCGCGTTAGCCAGATCGACCCCATCGAAGGTGGTCGTCATCTGTTTCTTTGACAGGTTGCCGGAGTTGTCGTTGCCTACCATGTAGTAGAGGTCATTGCCGCCCTTGATCGCCGCGCGGCCGTTATCGCCGCTGTAGGCGTTTCCATCGGTGAAGCTGATGTGGCCGTCTCCATCCACTTCTGCGACCGCGCGGTAATATGCGGCGGGCACGACCGGATCGCTCAAAAACGTTGAGATCACCGGATTTGTCGGATCGCAAACGCCGGGCGTATTGGAAGCCGATGTATCGAGGAGATTTGGCCGAGTGGGAGAGACCGCCGAGCCTCCACAACCTACGCCACCCCTGTACCCCATGAAGGTGATGGATCGACCGTCGACCGAGCGGTTCAGGGCCAGCTCCGACTTCGAGCTGAAACTTGTCACAATCTGATCGTCGGGGATGGGGAGAGTACCGAGCGGAAAGCCGTCCGTCGTCAGATCGTCGAGGAAGATCGGTGAAGTGACGCCGAAGCTGCCGTCGGAGTTGGCGTTGTTCCAGACGTTGTGGGTGTCGAAGATGTTTGGATACTCGCCATTGTCGGTTGCGATGCCGCAGGGGACCGCAACACCTACCGTGCCGCCAGCGATTAATGACACATCGACGGTAAGGCCAGTTGAGCCTCCAAGGCACCCAAACGGAAGCGCCTCGCCGGTGATGACTGTCGAGGCCGTTCCCTCATAGTTGCTGCGACTGAGCACCAGAGTGCCCGGCTGGAATTGGAAACGGTGGGTATCGCCATTGTGGGGGTCGTGCTGGGCTACCAGGCATGCGGGCGATACAAACGCAAGAGCAAAGAACAGAACTGTCGTGACAGGGGAAGTTTTCACGGGTGTTCCTCCGAGCCATAAAATCACATATCCCGGCGGGGCGTGAATGAATAACGCGTGAAAGCTCTATGAATTCTGGGTTACAGAGATGGCTGACCGTGCCGGCGAAAGGGCACGGGGTTGCCAGCACCGGCCATGCTGCAAGGATCTGCCTGTGCCGGCACTTTTCCGGCTTCCGCGGGATGACGATTGGCATCCTCGGGGCGTCCAAATCGAGAGCGCCCGCGAAAATGGCCGGTCAGCCGGAGATGCGGCAATCTCCGCCTCGCACGACGCGGGGAGAGTGGGAAAAATGCGCTGTTTTCAACTCTCTCCAGCCAAAACTAGGCACAACCTGCCCTCGGCTTTTACAATGCAACAGGGACCCGTCCCAACCCAGCTCTGCTGTGGAACTAGCAAACTTGGCGGCGCACGCCGGACCAGGATGAAGGAATCGCATGAAGTTGATGAAATTCGGCAAGGCTTTTCTGATCGGCGCCCTCTCGGCTGGCGTTATTTTAAGCATTACGTCTTGCGTTCAGAGCTATACTGTCGGCTATTTGTATGTGACGGGAACAGTGACGTCCGGGTCCAACGGCAACGGGTATGTGGCCGGATTCAAGATCGATCACAATACGGGCAAGCTGACGCCGGTCAACGGATTGAATCCTCCAGTTCCTTCGGGCGGCGCCAACCCGGTACGCGCGGTGCTGCTCAGCAGCAGCCGCTTTCTCTATGTTCTAAACCGGGGCGTCAGCACCAACCCCGCGGGCAGTTCGATATGCACCACGGAGTATCCCTGCGCCAACTCCAACATCACACAATTCCTTGTGGGCGCGAATGGGACGCTCACGCCGCAGCAGACTTTCTACACCCAGGGAGTCAACCCGGTCCGGATGATCGCCGACGGCACGGGCAGCTATCTTTATGTTTTGGACCACGATTCTCCTGACCCCGCCTCGACAAACAGCAATCCTATAGCGGCCACAAACAACCCCAATTGCGGCGACGCCCTCACCGGGGCGATTACCTGCGGCGACATTACCGCGTTTCAGGTGAATGCCGTCACGGGGCGGCTGCAACTGGTGGTGAACGCCCAGGTAACCTCGGCCAGCGGCGCTGCGCTGCCCTACTTCCCGGTTCCCTCCGATCCGATCGACTTTGTACTGTACGGCTCAACGCTGCTCACGTTGAACGGCACTCCGGCGACTGGCGACTCGGTCTTCCCATACCAGTACACATCGACGAGCGGGCAGTTGACGGTAACCGTAAACAGTTCCGACTCGATCGGCAATGTGTCCCAGGCTACGGCCATCGTGAACGCCGGCGCATTGCTCTACGTGCTGGACAACGAGCCGATTTCTGTCACGGTCAACGGCACCACAAACACGTCGCCCAGCCAGATTCTGCCCTTCTCGCTCAGCTCCGGCGCTCTGGTAGCCGCGCCCAGCGGAGTGATCCCCGACGACATCAACCTGTCCAATCCCATCTATCTGGTAGTGGGGCAGCCAGCCGGTAAATGGCTCTACGTAGCCAATCAGGGACTCAACACGCAGAACTTTCCACAGAGCGGCATTGCCGGCTACGTCCTCAATGGTTCGAATCCAGCGACTGAGATAGGAACCTACGGCACCGGAGCCGGCCCGCAATGCCTGGTGCAGGATCCTTCAAATCAGTTCTTCTATACGGCCAACTTCAACGATTCAACTGTAACCGGGTCGCAGGTGAACGACGAGTCCGGCGGCCTCAGGCCGCTTTCGGATGCGACCAAGGCGCCGAACAGTTATAGCCTGGCCGGGCCGGCAACCTGGTGCCTGGTAGATGGGCGCACGAACTAGGATCATCGCCCGATGCAGTTGTGTCTCGGGTGGTGGCCGCTTGCCTCCACTTCAGACAAGAGCGAGGCACGAGCGATCCGCAGTCTTGAAAAGAACGCAGCCGAATGCCGGGCACGATTCCATCCGTAGCCTGGGGTTCGATTCCAAACCCGATTTTTGCGCGCCAGAGGTTGTGGCGGGCTGACGAAAGATGCGCATGAAGTTGAACAAATCGAGCCAGTTGCTGCTGGTCTGCGCGGCTAGCCTTCTGGCGGCCGGAGTTGTGACCGCGTGCAGCACGACCACCACGGATTTCGTTTACGTGGCCAGCGCCAAGGCCGCGGGCGCAAACAGCTACGGCGAAATCGACGTCTTCGAGATCAACTCGGTCTCCGGCTTTATGCGTCAGATTATTACCTCGCCCTTCCCCTCCGGCGGACGCAACCCGGTGGCTGAGGCCGTTTCAGCGGACAACCTGAATCTTTACGTGGTCAACCAGGACGACAACACCATCGTTCAATTTGCAATTGGTCCCGATGGGAAGATCTATCCGCAGAACACGGTGAATACTCCAGGGATTTTTCCGCTCGCCGCTGCTGTGAGCGGGTCAAATCTGTTTGTCGTGGACACCTTTCAGCCGCTTCCTTCCTGTTCCAATGCGGACCCGTGCTCGGGTTCGGTGGCCGTTTTTCCCATCCTGCCCGCCTCGGGTACCGGCTCTAATGCAACGCCAGGTGGCGCACCGGGTACTCCGGTTACCAATACGAGCGCAGGCGCTGACTATTGGCCGCTGACCCTGCCCGGCAGCCCGGCCGATGTGATTGTGCCAACTGCGATCAACGTGTTGAGTTCGGGCGCGTATCTCTATGTCGCAGCATATGACTCCTCTGTGACGCCGAACGTCGGCTATGTTTTTGGTTTTTCCGTAGGCTCCGGCGGCACCCTCACGCCCCTCAATGGCGGCGTACCACATGACATGGGAGTTGGTGATCGGGGACTTGGCATTCGTCCCTCGGCCATCGCCAGCGATTCCACCAGCAGCTACGTTTACGTGACCGATTCCACCAACGGCATTGTGGTCAGTTACTCGATCCCATCCGGGATACTGACCAAGATCAGCGACACTCCGACCGGCAATCAACCCTCGGCGATCGTGGCCGACCCCAAGTACCCTTACGTTTACGTAGCCAACGCGCTGGACGGCACCGTGGAGGCCTACTCCATTTCATCGAGCGGAAGCCTGGAACTCCTGGGAGGCTCCGCGACTCCAGTTACATACGCAGCAGGCATTCAGCCGGTGGCCATCGGCATCGACCCATCGACAGACCACTTCCTTTTCACCGTCAACTTTCTGGGCAGCAACATCTCCGACTTTGAGCTGGACACCTCCACGGGAACGCTTGTCAATGCACAACACTCTCCCTACGTGTCCAACGCCGAGCCGACGGCGGTAGTCGCCATTCCGCACAAGGCATCTTAGCGGCAGTGCGGTTGCCACACACTCTAGCAACACCCCGTACCGGACTTTTACAATCCATACGGGGCAACCTAAACGGTTTTATCTGGGCTCGCATCTGACAGGCCCACGACGAAGGAAGCGCATGAAGTTCAGCATATTGAGGCAGCTCATTCCGGTCCTTTCCATCGGCCTTCTGGTGGCCACCCTCTTGACTGCCTGCTCGCTCACAACCATCGATTATGTTTTCGTGGCCAGCTCTTCGGGCATCGACACTTTCGCCGTGGACTCCCAGTCGGGAGCGCTGCGCGCCGGCGCACCCAGGGTCACCGCAGGCGTCAGCTCTCCGGTAGCCATGACCACCTCCTCCGACTATGCGAATCTCTATCTCGCAAATGCAGGAAACAATTCGATCGTCCACTACGCCATCGGGCTCAACGGCGTGCTAACGCAGAAAGAATCGGCCAGCGCTAACCCAGTTGCAATTGCAGCCAACACTGCAGGAACCTACCTATATGCGGCCGCAATCGGGAATGCTCTAACAAGTGGCGGCCCCGCGCAGGCAGAGCTCAATGAATACACCCTTTCCTCGGGCGCAATCGGGTCGGTGGCATATAGTGTTCCACTTACTGTACCCGGCTACACGAATGACACCATCGTTCCCACCGGCGTGACCGTGCTGGCCAACAACGGGAGCAACATCCTGGGCGACGCCGTCTACGTTTCGGCTTACGACCAATCGGCCTACAATCCCGGGGGCAACACGACCAGCAATGCAAATCCCGGCTGGGTCTTCGGATTCACCATCGGTTCGGGTGGGGCATTGACAGCGATCACGAACAGCCCTTGGCAGGCCGGCGTCAAGCCGACGGCCATCGCCTCCGATCCCACCGACCGGTTCGTCTATGTCACCGACTACGCCTCCAACGAACTGATCGGCTATACAGTTCTGGACGGCAGCAACCTGGCCTTCATGACCGCCGGTCCCTTCAAAACCGGCAACGAACCGAACGCCATCGTCATCGACCCGCGCGGCTACTACATCTATGTCACCAACGCGCTGGATTCCACGGTCTCGGCCTACTCCATCGTCCAAGCCACCGGGAATCCAACCGGGGTGGTGAACGTTGTCGGCAGTCCTTTCAACTCCACTGATACGCAACCGGTGGCCATCACGGTGGATCCGGCGCTGGGCCGGTTTGTCTACACCGCCAATCACCTGGGCGACTCTGTCTCCGGCTTCCGGCTGAATCCGGCCTCAGGCGCGATGTCTCCCACCCAGGCCACACCCTACCCTACGGGCGCAAATCCCACCGCAATCGTTTGCATTCCGCATGGCAACCATGCAACACAGGTGGTGACCCCGTAAGGAAGGCATCCTTCGCACTGATCGAGCCCAGCCTCAGCGGCTGGGCTTTTTGTGGTGCGCCGTTCGATCGCAGCATGAATGTTTTATTCACGAGGCTCGCGCGCTTATACTGACTCCGGCCTGCGAAAAGCCGGCCGGCGCAATGCGCCTCCGATTCGGCAATTAACTACTCATTCATTGCGGCATCCCACCTCCGCCGCAAACTCCAAGGAGATTCAAGCGTGCCTTTCCGGATTCGACTGATGCCTTTCTTGATTCTTGTCTTCACCTGCCTCTCGATGACCGCTCCGTTTTCGGCCCAGACTCCGGGGCCTGTTTCTGTTCCGGCCCACGACAACTTCCGCGTCGCCATCTATATTCCAGTGGCGGTGGTCGAGCGCATGAAAGATCCGGCATACCTTCAGAGTTCGTGGGAGCAGATCAGCAGCCAGATCAAGGTGGACAAGGTCTACATCGAGAGCTACCGCAGCGGGGTTCTGGCCGACGATGCGCTGCTGGAGACGGTGAAGAGCTTCTTCATCTCGCGCGGGGTCCAGGTAGCAGGGGGCATCGCCTTCGCGGCAGGCGGGGATACGGCCGGCTCGGAGACGGTTGAGGCAGGCCAGTTTGTCTCGTTTTCATACACTGACCCCAACTCCCGTGCTTATGTAAAGAACGTCTCAGAACTGACAGCGCGCCACTTCGACGAGATTGTGCTGGACGACTTCTTCTTCAACAACACGAAGCGAGACTCGGACATCGCGGCCAAAGGCACGGCAAGCTGGACAGCGTTTCGGCTTGGGCTGATGGACGAGGTTTCGCGCGACCTGGTGGTGGGACCGGCGAAGGCCGTCAATCCCAAGGTGAAGATGATCATCAAATTTCCCAACTGGTATGAGCACTTTCAGGCCAACGGCTACGATCTGGGCGCGGAGCCGAAGATCTTCGACGGCATCTACACCGGCACCGAGACGCGCGATCCGGTGATCACCGACCAGCACCTGCAGCAGTATGAGAGCTACCAGATCGTCCGCTACTTCGACAACATCGCCCCAGGACGCAATGGCGGCGGCTGGGTCGACACCTTTGATACGCGCTACCTTGACCGCTACGCCGAGCAGTTGTGGGATACCATGCTGGCCAAGGCCCCGGAGATCATGCTCTTCCAGTGGTCGAATCTGGTGAAGCCGGCCGAGTTGGGGGATCGCAAGGGTTGGTCAGGGCTCGAGACCAGCTTCAATGTGGCTGGATTGGAGAAATGGCGCGCAGCCTCAACGGGGCCAGTCAACTATGCCAGCGTGGCAGGCTACTCGCTGTCGACGGTGAATGCGGTGGTGGGCAAGCTGGGCACACCCATCGGCATCGCCAGCTATAAGCCCTACCAAACCGCACCCGATAACTCAGGTGAAGATTTTCTGCACAACTATCTGGGGATGATCGGCATTCCCATCGATCTTCATCCCGAGTTCCCGGTTGATGCGAAGACAGTTCTGCTAACTGAGTCCGCGAAATCCGATCCGGAGATTGTGGGCAAGATCAAGGCGCATCTGGTGAAGGGCGGCAACGTCATCATCACCTCCGGACTGTTGCGGGCGCTCGAAGACAAAGGAATCGAGCAGATTGTCGAGTTGCACGCAACCGGCAACGTGCTTAAGACGACAGAGTACTGGGGCGCATTCGGCGCGGGCGGGGGGACGAGCCTGGGATCAACAGCGGAGATCCTGGTTCCCGAGATCGACTTTCAGACCAACGACGCATGGCCCGTGGTGCGCGGCACCGCCAACGGACGGGGCGCGCCGCTGCTGATCATGGATCGCTACTCGAAGGGCATCCTGTACGTACTGACGATCCCGGAGGACCCTACCGATCTGTATGCGCTGCCGCAACCGGCACTCACCGCGATAAGGGAGTATCTGCTGCGCGATTTCAGGATTCAAATTGACGCGCCGAGCCTGGTAAGCCTCTTCGCTTATGACAACCATAGCTTTGTCGTGGAGTCGTACCGGGATGCGCCCGTGCTGGTGACTGTGTACACTCTTGGAACGGCGACGCATCTGCGCAATCTGGCTACTGGCGAGGTGGTCCAGGGCAGTAAAGCCTCCTCGGAGACGGCAAAAGCCACGAGCACAGCCACAAGCATCGCGCGCAGGCGGCCGCCGCAAGCCGATCGGACGGAGTTTCACATCGAGGTGGCTCCGCATAGCTTCTTGGCGTTTGTCGAGGAGTAAAGACGGAAAAGTGGCCTGGGCCAGACCGAGGCCACAGCGAAACCATGGATGATATGTCTCGGAACGATGGATTCAAGCCGACTTGACCGACAGATCGGGGTCCCCAGCGACAGGCCTTGGATACCTGGGTGAGGAGAGTGGCGGCCTTCAATGATGCAAATCAGGCTACAGCTTCCCTGGTTTTGCTCTAGCCGTGCACCTCAGCGACGGGCGTCAATCGCTGGGGTGCATAAAAGGGGGAGCCACACTCAATATCTAAAGCATTGGCGCTATAAATTTCGTTGCGATTTTGCAAGTTCATAGGACTGGGCGGGCATCCCTGACTCGTTCGACAGGTGCAAAATCGTCAAGTTGAGAAGAATCTGCGCAATGGGATCAAGCCTTTACACCAACTGGAGAACATCTAAAACGATGTTCGCGGCCCGTATCGCATCCTCTCCCTCTGCATTGACTTCGACGGCTGAGACGCCGAGCACGTGAAAGCGGTCGCATACCTGTGCGATCGCCTGATGTAAGGTCTCAACAGAGATTCCGCCTTGTGCGGGAGATCCAACCCAAGGGAAGTCCTCTGGGTCGAGAACGTCAAAGTCGATATGAATGTATGCGTTGGCGATGCCCCGTACGGCGGTAGTATCGAGAGCCGCAAGCCAGGAGCGTTGTCCCAGGTCTTCTGGCGAAACGAGAGTTACTGCCTCTTCTGCAATGTAGTCCCGTTCTTCGGGGTCGAGTTCACGCACCCCGGCCAGAATGATTTGTGAAGGCAAGATTGGCGGGCTCAATTGGCGAGATAATTCGAAAGCGTAATGACCCGTCAATGCCCGCAGAACCATTCCGTGAAAATGCCCAGAGGGAGAACCTCCGGTATGTGATGAGGGCGTATTGAGATCTGCATGCGCGTCGAACCACACAAGCACCATGTTTTCCCGGTATCGGGAAAGCAGATACGCGATCGGGGCAAAATCGGCACCGCAATCGCAACCCAGATTCCTCAAGTGGACGGGCTGTCTCTCATTCAAAACGGCGCCAACCTTGGCTATCTGCGCGGTGATCTCATCGTAGTAGTCAATTCCGTTCCGGCGGTTCACAGATGTTTCGTGAGGAATGCTTGTGAATAGCAGCCTATGGGACGGATTAAGCTTGCTTGCGATCGCAACAAGAGCAGACAAATGGCTCTTAGGCGATGCTGCGCCGAGCCAACTCTCATTTACCAGGGTTTCAGCATCTTGCATGAATATGCCGATCTTCCAACTTTGAACTCTGAGGCGCTCGCAGACGATGATGGAAACCGTTCCCTCGCGCTGCGGTTGCAAAAAGAACTGGTTCTAGGCTCCGCGGCTGCCGGCTTTTCCGAGACGTTTGGCGTCGAGCACCACAACCGCTTCTCTGCGGGGCAGAACGAAGCCTTCTTCTCCCCACTTGGAGAGCAGTCGGCTGATACTGAAGAGGGTTGTGCCTGTCATCTGTGCCAGTTCCTCACGCGTGAGGGGCACTTCGATTCCCCCGTGGGCGGGCTTGCCGATCTGCTTAGCCATCCTCAGAATCGCCATCGCAACACGCTTGTCGACCTTTTCAGTGGCGACCTCTCGGAAGCGCTCCTCCAATTCGTTGAGCCGGTTGGAGAGGATTGCGCCGATGTTGACTCTGATCTGCGGATACTCCTCAAGGAACCTTTGCAATCTGCCGAAATCCCAGACCAGCAGTTTGCTGGGCTCCATCGCGCGGGCAGAACAGGTGTGGCTGCGCGTCAAAGAATCTGCCAGCACGCCGATCGTGTCGCCCGGTTTGGCCATCCAAAGAATGACCTCATTTCCATTGGGACCCAGGCGGGAGAGCTTGACGCTTCCAGAGAAAATCAGAGCCAGGTTGCGAGCGGTCTGCCCTTCCATGTAAAGGATCTGGTCGTTCTCGAAGGTTTGAGCCTGGGCATGCGTGGCAATCTCTTCACACTCGCGCCGGGTCAGGCCTGTGAACAGCGTGGAAGAGCACATCATCACCGCTCGCTCGGCAATTTCGGGAGCCGTGAACGCTGGTTTCCCCGAAGCGCTGCGAACCGCGAGCGTAACTATCGTTCCCATAGTCCCCCCCTATGAGTGCCTTATATCGTTGCGCCTCGCAGCCCCCACCATTTGGCGCAAACACGATTGATTGAGTTCCGATGCGGCATGAATTCGCAGCGACCGGCGCTCAATCCTCGGGACAAGGCTCATGATTTAGATGGGACTTCGCAGGTCTTCAGCTTCAGAAAAATCGAGACTCCTCGAACAATGCTCGGATCAAAGCTGCCCTGGGAAGTCGTTCAAACAGCGCAGGAGCCGCGCCCGCGTTCCAAAAAGGCCCAATTCTGATGCCCATATTCTGGCAGTCCCGGTCGGCTTTGTCAAAGCAAGCAATCCCCGGGTTTTGCCTGCGTATCCAGCGAGGGAGCGAAGCAATCTTACGCGCTCATCCACTTGCGCAGTTGGCGTTGAGCCGGCTTCTCGATGAAGTGGAGCGCCAGTAGCGCCAGCCCAATCAGCACGACATAGCTGATCCAGGGGTCAAAGCGGCTGAGGTTGAGCATGTCAAGGATGTGCGAGTCGTGGATCAGGTGCCACAGAGAGAAATGAAGCAGGTAAAGGCAGTAGCTGGCCTCGCCCACAAAGACCAGCGGGCGGACACCCAGAACCTGCGAGAGCCGATTCTCCCCTGCCAGCCCGAGCACGATACAGGCGAAGAGCGGCATCAGCAGGCCGTCGTGCATGATGGCATAGGGAACGAGCGGCCCGAGATTCAGCAGGCCGTAGATGCCGGCAAAGCCGCCCAGTCCCAGCCAGAGGCGCAGCCTGCCCTGGCGTGGAACGATCTCGTCCAGCTCAGCCAGCATCACGCCGAAGATGAAACTGGCCAGATGTGCATACGGCGTGTATTTGAGCGCCCACAGCCAGGTGCCGTAGCTCCAACGATCAGGGTGCGTAATGCCGTCAGGATTGAAGGCCATGTAGAGTGCGCCGGGGATCATCCCGAGCACCCAGATGCCGGCCATCTTCCCGAGATGCGGCGCCACGCGTTCGGGCCGCTTCCAGCGGGCCAGCCAGGGAAAGATCACGTAGTAGAATGCCTCGGCCGACATGGTCCAAGCCGGAGTGTTCATGAAGGTGGCGATGGCCGGAATAAACCCCTGCAGAAGCAGCGGCGTAAGCGCAACGCCGGTCCAGAACATGGCATGGGTATGGCTTCCATATTCCCTGGCCAGCGTGCCGACGCTCAGGATGAGGCTAAGCAGGTAGATGGGATAGATTCGCGTGAAGCGCGCCTTATAGAAGCGCACACGGTCGAGTTCCCCGGCCCTTGCACGGGCATTGTAGTTATAGCCGAGCACAAATCCCGAGAGCAGGATGAAGTAGCTCACCGAGACATAGCCGGCGTTGACCACTGGCGCCAGCCAGCCAAACCAGTTTGGATTGGAGAAATGAAAGAGGACGATGTTGATGGCCGCGAAGCAGCGCAAACCCGTCAATGCATTCAGCTTTGCTGGTTTGCCGGTCTCCACTCGCTGTTAGACGCCTCCAGGCGTGTATAGCTGACAGCTGGAAGCTTACAGCGGACAGTCGAAAAACTGGCAACTGAGAACTGAGGCTGTCTGCCGTGGGCTGTGTGCTGCTTCTAAGCCGTCACCAGCGATCCGACCTTTTCGCCCATGACTACCCGCCGGATATTCCCCGGCTGGTTCATGCTGAAGATGACCATGGGCAGGTTGTTGTCTTTGCACAGGCTCACGGCGGTCAGATCCATCACCTTGAGCCCCTGGCGCAGGATCTCCATGTAGGTGATCTCGTCGTATTTGACCGCGTCCTTTACCAGCACAGGGTCGGCGTTGTAGACGCCGTCCACCTTGGTGGCCTTCAAGAGCACATCGGCCTTGATCTCCATTGCGCGTAAACTGGCCGCGGTGTCTGTAGAGAAGAAGGGGTTGCCGATGCCGGCCGCGAAGATCACCACGCGGCCTTTTTCGAGATGGCGCACGGCGCGGCGGCGAATGTAGGGCTCGGCAACCTGATTCATGAAGACGGCGGTCATCACACGACAGGGAACGCCGCGCTGCTCCAGAGCATCTTGCATGGCGATGGCGTTGATAATCGTCGACAGCATGCCCATGTTGTCGGCAGCCACCCGGTCCATCTCTTTGGCCTGCTCGGCAACGCCGCGAAAGAAGTTTCCTCCGCCGACGACGACGCCTATCTCGACGCCCAGCGCGTGGACATCGACGATCTCGCCGGTAATTTCGGCGACCTTGCCTGCATCCAGGCCGAAGCCGCGCGGCCCGGCCAGCACCTCACCAGACAACTTGAGAACGATCCGTTTATACATGCTTTTTTGAGTATCGCATACCGGCTCGGCGCACTTACTCGTCGAATCGCGATTGGGCCAGGCGCCGCTATTGAATGTTCATTTTACGGGCAAGATCTCTGACCTTCTCCAACCGTGGCCCTATTTTAGCAAGCACTGCTTGAGTGATTTGAGGACCTGCTTTCTCAGGGGTTCCGGTGTCGAATGGAGGCTGTGGATTGTATTCGATTCCAAGTTGTGTAGCCTTTGCAAGATCTTCTCCGAGCAGGACCGAGAGCAGCGTCAGCCCGAAGTCGATTCCGGCTGTTACTCCCCCTCCCGTGATGCGGTTGCGGTCGGTCACGACCCGCTGATTCACAGGAATCGCGCCGAATAACGGCAATAAATCCCGGAAGGCCCAGTGTGAGGTTGCTTTGTATCCGCGCAGGAGACCCGCCGCTCCCAGCAGGATAGAGCCATTGCACACAGAGGTCACGAACTTTGCCGCAGAACCCCGGTCCCGAATGAATTCCATGCACTCCCGATCTTGCATCACATCCGCAACGCCGGGCCCTCCGCCGACCATAAGCACGTCGACATTCCTGGGACAATCTTCAAATCTGGTTGTCGGCTTTACGGAGATTCCCGTATCTACCGTCAGCAGGTCGAGATTCTTCCAAACCAAGTGAACGTTTGCCGCCCGAGCCAACACCGCGTGAGGTCCGGTGAGATCAAGAAAATTGAGACCGGGGTAGATCAACATCGCAATCTCAGGCTTGCTCCTGATGGATTCACTCATACGATTCTTCTCCTGGGCGCTTGGCGGCGCCGTCTCCGCTTGGCCAAGAGAGGCGAAGGCTCGTGAAACGAGAGAGAGAACAGCGGCTCCCAGGACTGGCTTCAGTAGCTCTCTGCGCTTCATTCCAAACCTTTCTCCGCTCCAAAATCTTCTTCATCTTACCGGTTCTTGAGGTCAACCGAGGTGGATTTAACGCAAGAAGGCCCAGGGTTTGCGCCCTGGGCCCTCAATGAAAAACAGGCTTAGCCTAACCAACTGGAGATACTAGCGGCGTTTGGCGGTCTTGCCGCGCATCACGGCGGCCAAGGCCAACAGACCGCTGCCCATCAAGAACAGGCTGGATGGTTCAGGAGTGGGCGCGGCCGGACCCATGACCGAAACATCGTCTACGTACCATTCGGAAGAGCTGGTCTGCGCCCCGATGTTCAATGTGTCCAAACCCGTCCCCGTGAAGGTGAAGGTGAACTGGGTCCAAACGTTGTCAGATTGGTTCGGATTGACCAGCGGGACGCCGTCGACTGAGAGACCAAGGTAAGCTAACCCGTCGCTGCCGGCCCCTCCGTCGACTGCCCAGAAGCTGCCCGTGTAGGTGGCCCCTGCGAGATCGGCGAAGGTCTGGCTTACGGCCGCAAATAGTTGGCCGTCGGGGTTCCCGATCGAAAGAGCATAGCTCCCGTCGAAGAAGTCGGCCGTCGAGACCGCGTTGGAACCGGGATTCATGACAAAAGCGTAATTCGGAGTCCACCCTACGGGGACCGTGGAGCTGGAAACTGTGGGCGGGGTTTGGCTGTTGTCGGTTACAGTGGCGGTGTATGTGCCGTTCTCGAAGCCGCCATTCAAGATAAGCTCGTCGGCCCGCAGTGGCGCGGCCATCGTCGCCACAAGGGTGATTGCCATCGGGATCCAACGCTGGACTCTCTTCATCATTCGCCTCGCAAACCCATCTTTCTACTCATGGCTCCTGGTTTCCATTGATTCAAAGACGCCTGAAGCTGATTCGCCGAGGGGCCCGAGCGTTCCGGATGGTATGGCGAAGGGTCCGGAACGTTGGATATAGCCATAAAGTGTCAGCGCTGCGCGGGGCATTTCTTTTCCTCCCGCAACGGTCATTCTGGCCGGGGATCCAACAATCTCGCATTATAAGACAATATGGGTTAAAGAGACAATTTATTTTTAAGTCTCCGCATACCCTGGGCCAAGCGTTCGATCTTGAACGCGCAAAAAGGCCCAGGATTTGCGTCCTGGGCCTTGCCTATTCCAACTGCTGGCCCGCGTTACTCGGCCGCTGCTTCAACAGGCTTGGTGGTGGCCACAGTCCAGTCAGGGGCGCCAACCTTGAAGCGCGCGAAGCGGCGCACGGTGATGTTTTCGCCCAGCTTGCCGACCTTCTGCGCGATCAGTTCCTTGATGCTGACTGTCTGGTCCTTGATGAAGGGCTGCTCCAACAGGCAAACCTCCTCATAGAACTTGGCCATCTTGCCCTCGACGATCTTCTCGATCACCGGGGCGGGCTTGCCGGTGGCGGCAGCCTGGGCGCGATAGATCTCCTTCTCGCGCTCCATGTCGGCCGCGGTTACGTCCTCGGGCTTCACATAGCGCGGGTCGGAGGCCGCGATGTGCATTGCGATGTCCTTCAGCAACCCCTGGAAGTCCTCAGTGCGGGCCACGAAGTCGCTCTCGCAGTTCAGTTCGAGCAGGACGCCGATCTTGCCGCCGGCGTGGATGTAGGTGCCCACGGCGCCCTCGTTGGTGGTACGCGCGGCCTTCTTCTGCGCCGAGGCCATGCCGCGCTTGCGCAGCACGACAAAAGCATCCTCGATGTTTCCCTTGGCCTCCTGCAAGGCCTTGAGGCAGTCGCCCATGGGCGCGCCGGATTTTTCCCGAAGTTCTTTTACCTGCTTGGCATCAATCTTTTCGCTCACTGTCATTGTCTCTCTTTTCCAAGTTATCAGTAGTCAGTTATCAGCTTTCAGTTGTCAGAGACAAGCCCGACCTAAACCGGCCACCGTCTTGCCAGTTTCGTCATTACTGACAACTGAAAACTGACAACTGTTCAGATTAAAAAGCGCCCTCGGCCACCTCGGCCTCATCCAGCGCCGCAACCACGGCGGGCGCCTTGCGAATGCCGCCGCCAAGAGCCGCTTCCAGGTCCACTTCCTCGACAGGCGCGGCCTCTGCGGCTGCCGCAACGGGCTCGGGCTGCTCCTCCTGGAAGGCCTTGTCGCCAACCATGTTCACGCCCTCGGCCGCCGAGTCGGCGATCTTGGAGGTGAAGAGGCGAATGGCGCGCAGCGCGTCGTCGTTACCCGGAATCACATAATCGACCACCGTCGGATCACAATTGGTATCGACCACTGCGACAACGGGGATGCCCAGTTTGCGAGCTTCCTTGACGGCGATCGCCTCGTTGTTCGAGTCGACGATGAAGAGCGCATCGGGCAGC
>Ga0181535_10000439_pt1 | contig 62787 bp, 53 predicted proteins | sample PEATcosm2014_Bin_44_FD_119774 | JGI IMG/M metagenome (GOLD analysis project Ga0181535, IMG submission 119774) | Peatland microbial communities from MTU Mesocosm Facility, Houghton, MI, USA - PEATcosm2014_Bin17_30_metaG | ecosystem: Environmental > Terrestrial > Soil > Wetlands > Peat | place... | reverse complement strand
GTCTGCACTGGAGCGGGCTCTGGATCACGATGTCCCAGCAGGCTGCCGAGGAAACTCGTGGCACGCGCAGGCTGAGAGTGCTGCTGGGCCTGCTGCTGCAGCTGTGCGACCTGTGCCTTGGCCTGTTCGAGTGCAATATTCTGCACCAGTACTGTCTGGGCAAGAATGTAGAGCGCATCGGGGTTCGGACCGAACGAACGGTTCAGCAACGCTTCCGCGTCAGGGTCTTTCTCTTGCAGCTGTGTCTGGTTTACGCGCTCGATGAGCGAGTTCAGAAGCTGTTCTTCCTGGGGAGTCAACGGTGTAACCTCCGGCGGCAGCGAAGTTGTAGGGTCATGCCGCTCCTCAGGGATTGAGACGCGATCACGCCGGCAAAGTTGCCCCGCCGTTGAGTGAGTACGCGCGCAGACCGCGCCCGGTTCCCTGCACCGAACAGCGCAAAGTGCGATGAAAAGGCCGCAAATTCAGGAGCTAAAGCGCGTCCTAGCGTCCGGATTTTTGGACCAGCAGTTCGAGCTCCGACTGAACGCGTTCAAGCACCGAAGACCAGTCTCTCGGGCGCGCCTGCCTGAACAGGCGCACTGTCGGGTACCACGGGCTGTCGTTGCGATGCGTCAGCCAGCGCCAGTCCGAAGAGAACGGCAGCAGAACCCAAGTCGGCTTGCCCAGCGCTCCGGCGAGATGTGCGACGGATGTGTCGACGGTGATGACAAGATCGAGATGCGTGACAAGCGCTGTCGTGTCGGCGAAGTCTGCAATCGCTGCGCTCAGGTCGGTCATCGGGTTCTCAAGGGTATCGAACTGGCTAGCCTGTGGCCCTAACTGCAGCGAGAAGAAGTGCGTGTCTTTCGTGGAGAGAATCGACCTAAACAGAGCAAGTGGAATCGAACGGTCCGAGTCTTCGAAGGACCGCGGCGTTGCCCCCCACACCAACCCGACGCGCAGGCCATTGTCTGGCCACAGCCGTTCCGCTGCAGCTTGCAGTGCGTCCTCGGGAATCTTGAGATAAGGCACCTGTGCAGGGATCGTAGCTACCGTCGTCCCGAACGCAAGCGGCAAGCTCATCAAAGGGCACTGCCATTCGTGATCCGCAATGGGCTCGCCTGTCGCAATCACGGCAGCGACGCCGGGAATCTCCGCCGCCAGCCTGTGAATCTGCTCTGGCACATCGAGAAGAACCTGCCCGCCCGCCGTCACGACCATCGGAATAAAGCGAAGAAACTGCAGCGTGTCGCCGAGTCCCTGCTCGGCATGAAGCAGGACCCGTGACCCGTTGAGCGGCTCGCCCTTCCACTGTGGCATTGGGAAGCTGCGGAGATTTGGCGTGGGTCGCTGCAGGCGCGACTCATACAGCGGCCACCCAGCGGCATAGTCGCCTTCAAGCAAATTGAGCAGGCTCAGGTTCCATCGGGCGTCGACGTTGTCCGGCTGAAGCTTAAGTGCCCTCTGATACTGCGCACGCGCCTCGGACAGATTCCCTTGCAACCTCAGGACGTTCCCAATGTTGAATTCCGCTTCGGACGAATCGGGCTTGATCGCCAGAATGCCCTCGTATTCCGCAATGGCCTCGTCCAGCTTGCCCTCGAGCTGCAGAACATTGCCTACACGAAACCGCGCTAGTACATTCCCTGGATCGGACCCGATCACGCGCAGAAATTCAGAGAGCGCCTCAGCGAACTTCCGCTGTGCCTGCAGAGTTCCACCGAGAGCGAAGTGGTACTCGACATTATCGCCATCGATGGCGATCGCTCGACGGATCATCTTCTCGGCAACCTGGGCGTTGCCCGACTGCTGCGCGATTGCGCCGAGACCAAACAAACTGGGCGCGTGCCGCACATCGACCGCGAGGATTTGCAGATAGAGTTCCTTCGCCTCGTCCAGCCGGCCTGCCTGATGCTGGGCCACAGCGTCGGACAGCAGCGTTGCCAGCCACTCGCGCTCTGCTTCCTTCGATCCCGCACCCCATTGCATCGGATTGACTCTATCATTCCCGCAAGGCGCAAACCTCCCGAGGTCGGGACGATTCTGAGCACCATGGTCCTGGAGCGGACAACTGCACTTGCAGCTCTCCTGCGCGAACCGCCTCGTACAGAGTCATCATGCTGTGTGCGGACGTTAGACGGTCACTCCCGCCACCAACTCGAACGCGCGCACTGTTTCCTTGCGCACGGTAAGCTTCTCGATCAGGTCGTAGCGCACTTCGTAACCGCGGCCCGGCGTATCAGGAATCGCAATCTCTCCATCGGGCGACACCGTAACCTCCGGCTCGATGATGTCTTCCTTCCAATAGCGCGCAGAAGCCGAAACGTCGCCAGGCAACGTGAAGTTGTCGAGTGTGGAGAGCGCGATGTTGTGCGACCGTCCGATGCCGGACTCGAGCATGCCACCGCACCAGACCGGGATGCCCCGCTCCTGTGCCGCGTTATGCACAGCGATGGCTTCGGAGAAGCCGCCCACGCGCCCCAACTTAATGTTGATGATCTTGCAGGACTCCATTTCGATCGCAGCCAGCGCGTCACGGCGGTTGTGGATCGACTCATCGAGACAGATCGGCGTGTTGAGCTGCCGCTGCAGCATCGAGTGGTAGTAGAAGTCATCGGACCAGAGCGGCTGCTCGATCATCAGCAGATCGAACTGATCGAAAGTGGCGATGTGGTCAGCGTCGCGGAGCTTGTAAGCGGAGTTCGCGTCGCAGCTCAACATGATGCCGGGCCAGCGGCTGCGCACCTTCTCGAAAACCTCCACATCCCAGCCGGGCTTGCACTTCAGCTTGATCCGCTGATAACCAGCCGCCAGCTCGCGCTCGATGATGTCGAGCAGCTCGGGAATCGACTTCTGAATGCCGAGCGAGACCCCGCACGCAATCTTGTCGCGGACGCCGCCCAACAGAATCGAAATCGGAAGCCCTTCGCGCTGTGCTTCAAGGTCCCAGATCGCATTTTCCAGCGCGGCCTTCGCCATGCGGTTCGCGCGCACGCGTTTGAAGATGCGTGGGCAGTCTCCGCCATGCTCCGGGGCCTCAGCAGCCAGCATCGGACCGAGCTCATTCGCCAGAACCTGCCACGCGGTATCCGTCGTCTCACCGGAGAAGAACGGCCGCTCGCCGGCCGTGCACTCGCCCCAGCCGATCAGGCCTTCGGAACGAATCTCAGCCAGAAGAATCCGGCGATTCGTGGTGACGCCAAAGCTGGTTTCAAAGGGACGCACGAGGGGAAGATGTAATTCGCGAAGAACGATTCCATCGATTCTCATAAGAAGTGAATTCCTCTATCCAACAAGCAGTGAATGTGAAGCTGTCTCAATCAAGTTCGATGCGAGCTTTGACGATTCCTCTTCAATCCATCTCCGCCTGGGTTGGGGAACCCAATTCGAAGACACCGTTGCCCTCCGCGTCGCGTGTAAATCCGAGTACCGCTAATCCGCGACTGAATGCATCCTGAAACCTGCGGCGATTCTCCAGTTGCACTTCCGTGGCCCGCTCCCGGTGCGCTTCTGACGCCTTCCACTGGTAGATGGATGCAGGCACCAAGATGCGTTCGTGAATGGTGAAAGAAGCCCTGGGTCTGCCCTCGAGAATTGCTGTCACTCGTGGCGAATCAAGATGCCACTCCGCCACAAGACGATCCGTGGGGAGCCCACCCTGCAGACGACTAGAGGATACACCATAAAAATTCACGTAGTAGCAACGAGCAATCGCGCCCAGCTTGTGGATATTCAAATAGGCGTTCTTGATCTCCAGTGGATCGAAGGTCCATTCCATCAAGCGAAGCTTGCGAGAAAGCGCTTCAAGTCGCTGCCGGAGTTTGAGTTGTGCGCCTAGTCCTCGATTGCGATAACTGCCGCGAACGGCCAGCATGTGCGAGTGGAGATAAGAACGCGGCTCGTCCGGCCCGGTCTTCACGCCCGGCAAAGACATGGCGAAACCGACCAGAGATTCTGGGCTGCCATTGGGTGCCGCACCTGGTAGATCGGTATCGAAGGCTCCAATCACCTGCCCGCCAATCTTCTGTCCGACAAGGAACGCTTTGCGCGGAATGACGTCGCTGTCGTCGTAGCCCCACGTCTCAATCTGGAGTTGGACGCACGCTTCGAGCTCGTCGAATCCGGAGCAGTTGCGAATGAGGATCATCGCTGCGGCTCCGTCGCGGCTGCAGATTCCGATCCAGAGAGCTTGCGTTTGGCTCCAACCCACAGGGCTTCGAGTTCCGCTGGGCCAAGGTCTTCGAGCGGGCGCGTCGATGCAAGCTCCATCTCACGGAACCGTTGCCGGAAGCGCAGGTTACAGCCGCGTAGAGCCATCTCCGCATCGACACCCAGATGCCGGCCAAGATTGACGGCGGTGAACAGAAGATCGCCGAGCTCGGCTTCGACACTCGTTTGTCTGGCTTTGTCGGCGGAGTTCTGTTCTGCGGCCGAGGCTTCCGCTTCAAGCTCGGCCGTTTCTTCTTCGAGCTTCGGCAGCAAATCGCGCCAGTGCGGCCAGTCGAATCCGGACTTCGCCGCCTTCGAACCCAGCTTGGCTGCCTCGGCAAGCGCGGGCAGCGCGCGGGTCACCGTGTCAAGCCTCGATCCTCCGGAGGGTTCCGCTCCATGCAATGGCTCGGCCGACTTGATCTCATCCCAGTTGCGCAGTACGCCAGTGGCCGTAGCTGCCACTTCGGGATCGACGTTGGCTCGATTGCCCGCGGCGCGCGATGCTTCCTCACCGAAGACGTGTGGATGACGGCGCACGAGTTTACGATTTAGATGATCGAGCACCTCGGCGATCGTGAAGCGGCCCTCGTTGGCTGCCATCTCCGCATAAAACAGCACCTGGAGCAGCAGATCGCCGAGTTCCTCGGCGAGATGCGGGAAGTCGCGTCGCTCGATCGCGTCGAAGACCTCGTAGGCCTCTTCGAGCGTGTACTTGCGGATGGTATCGAAGGTCTGCTCGCGGTCCCAGGGGCAGCCCCCGGGCGCACGCAACCGGGCCATGATGGTTGCCGTCTCCGCAAACAGAGAGCCGGCCCGCGCCGGATCGGTTGCGATGGAAGAAGGCGTGGTGGAAGGAGATTCTGGACTGTCTGCCTGTCGTGCAACGTCCATCGTGGTTAGTTTACCTCCAGACGCGCAAGCGGGGTTCGCATCGTGCAATGGAACCGCAAGTCAAGCAGGCTTAGGCAAACCTCGTGCTAGACTGGGCAACCGATGCCGTCCCCAGAGAATCCTGATATCCCTCCCTTCACCGTGCCAGACCGTACCGCCGTGCTCAATTTAGCCGCGGAATACGCCCAGCGTTACCTCGAAGAGGTGAATCAACGCCCCGTTACACCCAATACGGACGCAGTCGCCGCGTTGGACACCCTGACCGATGCGTTGCCCGACCAGCCGACTTCACCAGAAGACGTGGTGCGCCTGCTCGCAGAGTCAGCCGGCCCCGCAACAGTAGCGAACAACGGCGGCCGCTACTTCGGTTTTGTGAACGGCGGAACCCTGCCCGCGGCTATGGGAGCGGCCTGGCTGGTGGCGGCGTGGGACCAGAATGCTGCGTTCCAGGTGCAGTCGCCGGCGGCAATTGCGCTCGAATCGACTGCACTGGAGTGGGTCAAAGACCTGCTCGGCCTGCCCGCAGGATGCGGTGGAGCTGTAGTCACCGGAGCCACGATGGCCAACTTCTCTGCCCTCGCAGCAGCACGGCATGCCCTGCTCGAACGCGCTGGCTGGGATCTAGAACGCGATGGACTGTTCGGCGCCCCGCCGGTGCGCGTCGTCGTGAGCGATGAAGTCCACGCTTCCCTGTTGAAGGCGCTGGCGCTTCTCGGGTTCGGCCGCGAGCGCGTGATCCGTGTACCGGTCGACGACCAGGGACGCATGAAGGCCGATGCGGTGCCTGCTCTGGACAAGAACACGATCCTCTGCCTTCAGGCCGGAAACGTGAATACGGGAGCCTTCGATCCGGCAGACAAGATTTGCGCGAAGGCGCGTACGGCAGGAGCGTGGGTGCATGTGGACGGCGCGTTCGGACTATGGGCAACTGTCTCGCCCTTACTGCGTCCACTCACCGCAGGATTTGACCTCGCCGATAGCTGGGCGACCGATGGACATAAGTGGCCCAACATCGGCTATGACTGCGGCATCGCCGTGGTGCGCCAGCCAGAGACGCTGCAAGCGGCGATGGCCATAAGCGCGTCCTATCTTGCGCAGGGTGCTCAGCGCGAACCCTCGAACTACAATCCGGAGCTCTCGCGAAGAGCACGCGGAGTGGAGCTGTGGGCCGGATTGCGGTCTCTGGGACGCGCTGGCTTGGCAGAGCTGGTGGAGCGCACGGTGAGGCACGCAGAACACTTCGCCGCCGGACTTCGAGCCGCGGGCTATCACGTGCTGAATGAAGTAGTGCTGAACCAGGTGCTGGTATCGTTCGGCAGCGTCGAGAAGACGCTGCGTACCATCGAGCGCATTCAGCAGCAAGGAGTCTGTTGGTGCGGCAGCACGGTGTGGAAAGGACGTACGGCCATGCGCATCAGCGTGTCGAACTGGTCGACAACGGAGACCGATGTGGAGATGAGCCTCAGAGCCATGCTGGCAGCGGCCGAGGAGAGCTGAATGCTGCGCCGTCGCAACCTCGTATACTCAGCCTTCGCACGATGCGCGACATCCTAACCCTCATTGTCGGACTGATGGGGCTGGCCTTCGGCAGCTTTCTGAACGTTTGTCTCACGCGCTGGCCTGCGGGAGAAGGTGTCGTCAAGCCGCGCTCGCACTGCAGGAACTGTGGACGAACTCTGGCAGTTTGGGAGAATGTGCCGGTATTGAGCTGGCTTGCTCTGCGCGGTCGATGCCGGACCTGCGGCGTCTGGATCGGCTGGCGCTATCCTCTCGTCGAATTGGCCGTCGGTATCCTGTGGGCCGCGATCGTCTGGCAGTTTGTCTCCTGGGACTCAAGCGTGGGTACGGTTTCGTTCAGTCCCCTCGGCCTCACTGAGCACCTGGCAGCACCTAGCGGAAAGATGCTTCTTGTGTTCCTGCTGGTCGGCCTCGCAGTGTTGGACGTTGAACACCTTTGGCTGCCCGACGCTGTGACGCTACCCGGCATCGTCCTTGGAATCGCTATCGCCCTGCTACGCTGGGGACCGTTGGTCCAAATCGGGCAAGTCAAGTCGCCACCCCGCCTTGTGCTTCTGGATTCGGCTTTTTCCATCCTCATCGCCGCCGGCCTCATTCTTCTCATCCGCTGGATATACTGGCTCATCCGCCGCCGCGAAGGCATCGGCCTTGGCGACGCCAAGCTGATGGCCATGCTGGCCGCATGGCTGGGACTGCCGGGCGCGCTGCTGGCTTTCGCGATCGGTGCAGTGCTTGGCGCGCTCGCGGGCGCTGCGGTCCTGCTCACGCAGAAGTGCGACGCCGCATCCCCCGGCCTGACCAAGCTGCCCCTGGGAACGTTTCTCTGCATCGGCGGGATCATCACCACATTGTGGGGTCAGCCAATCCTCGCAGCCTATCTACGCTGGGCAGGACTTTCGTGATTGAGAAACATCACTGCGGTTGGGTCGCCGCTGAAGCACTCGCCCGAACAGCCTTGGCGTTGGCGATCTCCGGATCCTTCAGGATCTTCTTCGCTTCTTTGCCGTGCTTCGAGTCCGGGTCGTACTCCATCTCCTTCAGATAATTTGCCTTGGCGCTGGCATAATCGCCCATGTGGCGCTGGGCCTCGGCCAATCCCCAGTAGACTTCTGGATTCTCAGGATCGAGCACCACAGCCGACTCGTAGCGCGACAGCGCTGCCTTCCAGTTCTTCTGGTCCAGGTAGTAGCTGCCGACACTCTCGTCTTCCTGGGCACTCTCGACATGCGGCTTGTCAGGCACGTTGAGCCTGCGGTGCTTGCCACTCTGCTCTTCGTCCGACGGAGGTTCGGGCAGATTGCCCAGGCCTTCACTGCTGGAGCTCGATCCGGACTCCCCGCCCGCCGATGCCGCATCATCCGGGCTCTTCACCGGATCGCTGTCGGCACCGGACAGAGCTACGGCTCCGTAGTCATTCACGTCCGGGGGCGGTGTTGCCGGCAAATCCGCCGAAGGCAACACCGGAACCGAGTTCGAGTCCTCGGGAAATGGATTGGCGTCCTGTGGGCTTTTGGGCTTGCTCGCCGGCGTTGCAGGATTATTCTGCGTGCCTGGACTCACTTGTGCCGAAGCGCGCTCTCCGAGCAGCACCGCCCCGCACGCGAGAATCAACGTAGGTAAGAGCACGACCTGCATCCGGGTTATGAACCGCGTTTTCATCGCCTCTTCTAATGGTAGGATGCGATGCATACGGCATTCAAGTCACCGGAGGATTCGGATCGCAGCATGGGTCTCATTATTCGCTCTTCCGCCATTCACGCCGCAGGCTGTTACACCACGACTCCCATTCCGAAGGGCGCGCGTGTCGCTGAATATACCGGGCCTCGTCTGAGCAAGGCCGAAGCCGACACCCGCTACGACGAAGCTCCCATCACTTATCTCTTTGGACTCGGCGACGGCACAGTAGTCATCGACGGCCACTGCATGGCGATGTTCATCAACCATAGTTGCGACCCGAATTGTGAGACGCATGAAGAGAACGGCCGCGTCTGGATCAAAGCCATCCGGACCATCGCCGCAGGCGAAGAGATCACCTACGATTACTGCCTCTACGACGGGGACGACGATGAGGCGCTGTGCAACTGCGGCACCAAGAAGTGCCGCGGCACAATGTATTCGCGGGACGAGAGCCGGCGTCGCAAACGGGTCGTCAAAAAGAAACCGCGGCTCAACAACCGCACCCGCCGGACAAGAAGAACGGCGAAGACCAAATAGCCTGAGGTTAAGCGCTCAAGTTCAGGCTACTCGCCCTGAGACTCTGGCAAGCACATCGCCCAGCCGTGCATGGTAGCTCCGGCTCATTGCAACTCTGTGCCCAGAGACGAGGTGCACCACGAAGTCACCCCGCTCACCGGTGCAGACGCCTTTCACGAACTGCAGATTCACCATACCGGAGCGGTGCACGCGCAGGAACATGCGTGGATCGAGCTTTTGCTCGAAGCTCGTCATGGTGCCGCGCAGCAGGTGCGTCTCACGCTCGGTGCAGACGCGAACGTAGTTCTCCTCGGCAGCGATCCAGCGAATCTCGCTGACCGGAACAAACACCATTCGCCCCCGAGATTTGAAGACAAGGCGAGTCGTATACGCTTCTGTGCTGCTGGGGATGGCCTGCCCGTGCATGTGTGCATCGATCGGAATCGTCTGGCTCATGAAACGCTTCTCCCGAAACGCCCGTCGGCTTGGGCGCGCGATTTGCCTTCCATCACTCAGTTATTCGCAAACCGCGTGCCAATAGTTCCCTTCCACTGGCCGATTGCAAATGAAGGGCTTAGAAACCGACAGCCAGATCGAAAGGCGGTCCAGCTTGTCCGCTTTCAGGTTTGTGTGTCCGAAAACGAACGGTCATTGGTCCCTAACCGATTCTGTTCAGGAAACCTGGCCCATGACGCCGGGAAGCCGGGCGGCCCGCACTATCGATTCACCGTCCGCACTTAGCGCACTTGTGGTTCTGTATCATGGCTGGCGAAAGAATACTGGGAGCAGAAAAGAGATGAAGGACAGTTTTGTTGCGCGCCGCGACTTTCTTCGCCAGGCCGGCACGCTTGGTTCAATGGCCATGATGGCGGGACTCCCCACTGGTTCCACCGCCTTCGGCGCCACCGGCAGCGTCATTGAGGACGCCGTCCGGGATGAGGCAACGGGCGAGGCTCCGAAATATCACATCAAGTTTGCCGTCTGCGGCATGAGCCACGACCACATCCGCGGCATGGTCGAAGCGATCCAGCGAGGCGGGGGTGAACTCGTGTCCGCCTGGGGAGGCGAAGACGACAAGCTTGCGGCCTTCACCAAACGCTTCCCCAACGCAAAAATCGTCAAAACTCAGGGCGGGATTCTCGACGATCCGTCGATCCAGCTTGTACTCAGTTCGCAAATCGCCAACGAGCGGGCGTCGATCGGCATCCGCGCCATGAAGAATGGCAAAGACTTTCTCTCCGATAAGCCGGGCGTCACAACACTCGAGCAGCTCGCCGAAGTGCGCAAGACCATTGCTACGACCAAACGCATCTACGGCATCCTCTACAGCGAGCGCCTCGAAGTGAAGGCCGCGGTCTACGCGGGCAAGCTGATTCAGCAGGGCGCTATCGGCAAGGTGATCCAGACCATAAACATTGCGCCGCATCAAATCATTCAGGGACACGGCGATGCCGGCGGCGGAACCGGCCGGCCAGAATGGTTCTGGCATCCCGAACAATACGGCGGCATCTTGTGCGACATCGGCTCGCACCAGGTCGACCAATTCCTCTATTACACCGGATCAAAGCAAGCCGAAGTTGTGGAGTCGCAGATCGCCAATGTGCGCCATCCCGAGCATCCGCAGTTCCAGGACTTCGGCGATATGGTGCTCCGCGGCGATCGCGGCCTGGGCTATGTACGCCTCGACTGGTTCACACCCGATGGGCTCGGCACCTGGGGAGATGGGCGACTCTTTATTCTCGGCACCGACGGTTACATCGAAGTACGCAAATACACCAATGTCGCTGTCAGCAAGCAGGGCAACAACTTGTTCCTCGTGGACAAGAACCAGGCTCGGTACATCGACTGCAACAACATGCCACTGCCGTTCGGTCCCGAGTTCGTTGCCGACATTGTGAACCGTACCCACATCGCGCAGGATCAAGAGAAGTGCCTGCTCGCAGCCGAGCTCGTCATCAAAGCGCAAAAGAACGCAAAACTCGTCACACTGAAGGATTAGCCGAAGGAGGATGCCGTGATTCAATCCCACAATAGGCTCTCGCGGCGCCGATTTCTAAAGACTGGTCTTGGGACGGCGGCAGCCATCGGATTCCCATCTATTGTCCCAGCCAGCGTGTTGGGGCAGTATGCTCCGAGCAAACGGATCAATGTAGGTGCAATCGGCGTGGGACGCATCTCGCGCGTGCACGACATGCCGGGCATTCTTCAGTACGATCGCGCGCGCATCGTCGCTGTCTGCGATCTAGACGCCCATAGGGTCGAAGACGGCAGGAAGTTTGTAAACGACTTTTATGCGCAGCGGACAGGCAAGCCGTACGACGGAACAATCGGCTATGCGAACTATCACGAACTGATGGCCAACAGAGAAATCGATGCGGTTGTCATCAGCACGCCCGACCATTGGCACGCGCTGATCGGGATTGACGCGGTTCGAGCGGGCAAGGATGTCTACCTGCAAAAGCCTGCCTCGCTGACCATCGCCGAAGGGCGCGCACTGAGCAACGCTGTGCAGGCCTCGGGACGGATTCTGCAGATTGGCAGCCAGCAGCGTTCTACGATCCAGTTTCGGTACGCGGCTGAGCTCGTGCGCAACGGACGCATCGGCGAGTTGCAGCGGGTTGAAGTGGGTCTTCCGGGCGACCCTCCGGGAGGTGACAAGGCACCGATGCAGGCACCCGCGTGGATCAACTACGATATGTGGCTGGGCGAAACGCCCGAGGTCTACTACACCGTCGATCGGGTGCATCCGCAGACGGGCTACGGCCGGCCGGGCTGGCTGCGCTGCCGGCAGTTCGGCGCCGGCATGATCACCGGCTGGGGCGCGCATCACATCGATAGCGCGCATTGGGCGATGAACACCGAGTATACCGGTCCTATCGAGGTCTGGGGCCATGCCGAGTACCCGACGCAGGGGCTCTGGGACGTGCATGGGGCGTTCCGGACAGAGGCGCTCTATGCGAACAGCGTCCGCATGAGCGTGAGCGGCGACTTTCCTAACGGCATCAAGTTTTACGGCACGAAGGGCTGGATCTTTGTGTCGCGCGGCAACGAGCAGGTGACGAAGAGTGACCCGGTCGCGAAGCTGGATGACACTACCGCGCTCGCCGGGAGCGAACCACAGATCATCAAGTCGGTCATTGGCCCGGATGAGATCCATCTTTACGAGAGCAAGGAGCAGCACGGCAACTGGCTCGACTGCATCGTCACCCGCCAGCAACCGATCTCGCCCGCGGAACACGGACATCGCGCCTGCTCGACGTGCCTGATTCACGACATGGCGATGAAGCTTGGTCGCAAGTTGTATTGGGACCCGGAGCAAGAGCGGTTCAAGAATGACGAGGAAGCCAACGGTATGCTGTCGCGTCCGCAGCGGGCGCCATACGTTTTGACCTAGGGAGGAGTCTATGGAGATCACGAGAAGAGATGCGGTCGTCGGTTTGTTGGCTCTGCCGGGTGCGCTCAGCGCCTTTGCTGAACCGGAGAACACTGCAGCGATTCTTGGGCCAACGGTCTTCGCATGGGACGACATGAAGCCGAAGAAGACTGCAACAGGCGAAGTGCGCTCGCTCTACAAAGGCCCGACGGCAGCACTCGATCAGCTCGAAATGCATGTGTCCACGCTGAATCCCGGGCTCGAGTCGCATCCACCCCATCGGCATGTAAACGAGGAGCTGATTATTCTGCGGGAAGGCGAGTGCGAGACGCTCTCGAACGGGAAGTGGATCAAGGTCGGGCCGGGCTCGGTGGTCTTCAACGCGTCCAACAGTCTCCACGGCTTCCGTAATGTGGGCCCTACGCCAGCGGTCTATCACGTCATCAACTGGAGCCCAAACAAGGATGCTGCCGCCAAACAATCGGCCTGAGTTTCACACAATTGGGAAGACCAGGCCGCCTACCCTGGAACGTTACAATCGCACCTGAGCCGTCTCGAAAATTCGACGGCGACAGGAGCAGTACTCCCCATGGGTTACCAGGTTCTGGCCAGAAAGTATCGTCCGCAACGTTTCGCCGACGTAGCCGGCCAGGACCACGTCACGCGGACGCTGCTGAACGCTCTGACCCAGAACCGAATCGCCCATGGCTACATCTTTTCCGGCCACCGCGGCATCGGCAAGACGACCATCGCGCGCATCCTCGCCCAGGCGCTCAACTGCCGGCGCGAAATCGGCAGCGCGGACCGGCCAACCCCGGAGCCGTGCGGCACGTGCGAATCGTGCACCGAGATTCGTCAAGGCAACGCAATCGATGTCATCGAAATCGACGCAGCCACCAATCGCGGTATCGATGAGATTCGAGAGTTGCGCGATGCCGCTCGCTACGCGCCGTCGCGTGACCGCTACAAGATCTACATTCTCGACGAGGCCCACCAGATCACCGAGGCCGCGTTCAATGCGCTGCTCAAGACCCTCGAAGAGCCGCCGGCGCACGTCATCTTCATGATGGCAACCACGGAGCCTGAAAACATCCCGCAGACCATCCGCTCCCGTTGCCAGCACTTCAGCTTTCATGCCGTGCGCTTCGACGACATTCTCAGCCAGTTGAAGATGATCGCCGCGCAGGAGGAAGTCGAGGCCGAAATCGCCGCTCTGGCGCTGCTGGCCGAGGCCGGCGATGGATCGATGCGCGATGCGCTTTCGATCATGGATCAGGCGATTGCTTCGGCACCGATGAAGGATGGGCGTCCGGTCCTGGCCATCGACCAGATTCGGGAGCTGATGGGCTCCGTGCCCAACGCAGTCTTCGAGAGGCTGCTCGAAGCCGTCGCGGCGGGACAGAGCGCCGCTTTGATGGAGCAACTTCATGTGCTGCTAAACGCAGGACACAGCCCGTCCTCCCTGGCACGACAGATGGTGCGCTATCTGCGCAATGCGCTCATGGCCAAGCTGGACGGCGAGCAAACCGAGCTGTTGCAGATCTCTGCGGATGAGCGGGCACGCGCGACGCGGACTTCTCTGCTCTTTACCGAAGAAGATTTGACGCGGAACCTGCAGATCGTCCTCCGCACCTTCGACGATCTGAACTACCGCCAGGAACAGCGCTTCCATCTCGAACTCGGCCTGTTGAAGCTGATCCATGCCCAGCGGCTGCTGCCACTCGAAGAGTTGCTGAGCGGAGTCGCAGCGGGGGCTGGGGTGCGAACTCCCGTCGCTACACCTGTGCCGCGTGCCACGCCACCGCCTCCGCCGCGCTCGTTCTCCACCCAAGCCTCCGCACCGGCACCTTCCGTTTCGCCCTTTGCAACCGGCACCACTCGTCCAAGCTCCTTCACCGACCAGCCCGCGATCAGGCAGAGTGCCGTTGCGCAGGAGACCGCCGCAGAGACCTCAATTGAGGTGGTGCCGGAAGCGCGTGAGGTTGCGCGCGAAACCACTCCGTTCCTCGTCACTTCGAGCCCGATTCCCTCGACCAGCTTCGCGGAAGTTCTGACCGAAGGCGCCTTGGCAATGGCCCCGGAGAGCAATACGTCGCAAAACGACCTCGACCCCGAAAGTGCACGCACAGCTATCTGCGCCGCACTCGCGGCAGCCGGTCATGTCTCCGCCTCTCAGCTGCTCGGTTCCGGCGTCTGGGCCATCGAGAACGCCACCCTGCGCATCGAAGTGGCGACTATGGGTAGGAAGATGCTGAGCCTCACCGTGAACGCTGCGGCCGAAAAGATCATTCGTGCCGAACTCCAGAAGCTCGGTGCCTCGTCCCGCTTTCTCATCGTGCCTGGTGCGGCCAATGGCGCGGTTTCCGCTCCGGCTCTCGCTCCCGTCTCCGGCAGCGTGGAGGCCGAGGCGCTCAAACACCCCCTGGTGCAGCGGGCAAAAGAGCTCTTCAACGCCGAAGTTCGCAGCGTGGTCGACCTGCGCGTCAAATAGGAATCCGGCATGATCCACGCGCAGAAGGAGACGCATGATTAACCCGCTCAAGATCCCCGAAATGCTCGCCCAGGCAAACCAGATCCAGGAAGAGATGCAGCATAAGCTCGAACAGACGATCGTCGAGGGAAATGCGGGTGGCGGCGCAGTCACGGCCACCATGAATGGGAAGAAACAGCTCCTCAAGATTCGCATCGAGCCATCGGCCGTGGTCAGCCTCGGCGGCAGTCAGCCCGACGTTGAAATGCTCGAAGACCTGGTCGTCGCTGCCGTGAATGATGCTGGGCGCAAGGCCGACGAAGCCATCCAGTCCAATGTGCAGGGTCTCCTCGGCGGCCTCAAGATTCCCGGACTCACGTAGTCCCGAACCAATCAGGAGACACGCCGTGCAAAGAGTGCAATCGCGCAGAAGCTTCTTCTCGCTGACCGCAGCCGCCAGTGCAGCCTTCATCGCGCCCCGCTGGATGATCGGACAGTCCGCCGTTCCCGACCGAATTGCGCAAGGGCGCGTGCTTGCCGCGCAGACGCCAATCACGACCACGAAACTTGCCGACAACGTCTACCTGCTGCAAGGATTCGGCGGCAACATGGCGCTCCAGACTGGGGCAGAGGGAAATCTGCTTGTCGATTCCAGCTTTTCGACATCGGTGCAGAAGGTTCTTGCATCCATCGCTGCCGTGAGCAAAGACGCGCCGCACACACTCATCAACACGCACTGGCACTACGACCACACCGACGGCAACGAGGGCATGCACGCCGCCGGTTTCAGAATCCTGGCCCATGCCAAGACCCGCGAACGTCTGTCGACACCGCAGACAAACAGCTTCTTTCACATGACCGTGCCACCCGATCCTGCCGGTTCCTGGCCCGCGATCACCTTCGACGACTCGGTGCACCTTTGGCACAACGGGGACTCCCTCGATTTGGCCCACTTCAACCCTGCGCACACCGATACCGACATCTATATCCACTTCAACAACGCAGACGTACTCCACGTCGGCGACATCTTCTTCGATGGGCAGTATCCGTTCATCGATGAAAGCAGTGTCGGCAATATCGGCGGCATGATCGAGGCCAGCGAGAAGGCCCTCGCAATCGCGGGCCCTCAGACGAAGATTATCCCTGGGCATGGTGCGCTCGCCGACAAGGCTCAGTTGCAGGCTTACCGCGATATGCTTGCGGCCATTCGCGATCGCGTCGCCAAATTGAAGGCCGGCGGGGCCACCGAGCAGGAGGCAGTTGCCAGGAAACCCACCGCCGACCTGGACGCAACCTGGGCCAAGGGCTTCGTCAGTGGAGATGTTTTCACCGGCCTCGTCTATCGAACGCTGTAAGAGTACCTCTGGGAGGCAACGCTGTGGCACGTTATGCCGAGCCAATGGCGCGGCTGATCGAAGAACTCAAGAAGTTGCCTGGGGTCGGCACGAAATCCGCTCAGCGATACGCCTTCCACATTCTGCGCTCGTCGGTCGAGGACGCAACGGCCCTGGCGGACGCGGTCCAGGGGCTCAAAGCCAGCTTACGGCTCTGCTCCATCTGCAACAACGTCACGGACATAGACCCATGCGCCTACTGCGCCAGCCCCACCCGCAATCAGCGGCTGGTCTGCGTCGTCGAGGAGCCAACCAGCATCGAGACAGTGGAGCGCACACGTGGCTACAACGGCGTCTACCATGTCCTGCACGGAACGTTGTCGCCTCTCCTCGGCGTGGGCCCGGATCAGTTGCGCGCCGAAACCCTGGTGCGACGCGCGGGGAACGGTGAAATCGATGAAGTCATCGTGGCAACCAGTCCTACGCTCGAAGGCGAAGCCACCGCAAACTGGCTGGCGGGCACACTGCGCGGCCTTCATGTGCGGATCACGCGGATTGCAACCGGTGTGCCGGCAGGAAGCGACATCGAGTATGCCGACGAAGTCACGATGGCTCGGGCCATCGAGGGACGCCGCGAACTCTGAATGCCGCGATCTGCACCGAAAACAGGTCTACAACTTCAGCCGGCTCAAAAGATCCTGCGGATGAACGGGCTTGGCAAGGATCTCGAACTCGTCGCCCTTGGCGCGTGCCTTTTCCAGCAGGTCCGCCGTCGCCGCCTGTCCTGAAAAAAGCAGGATTTTGATGTTGGGAAGAATGGCGCGAATCATGATGGCCGCGTCGATGCCATTCAGGTCGGCCATGATGACGTCGGTGATCAGCATGTCGGGCGCAAAGGTCGACGCCATCTCGACGGCCTTCTCGCCGGAATAGACAGAACGCGCTTCGAAGCCGCTCTGGTTCAGGATCATCGCCAACGTGTCGGCGATGACACGCTCATCGTCCGCAACAAGAACTTTGGGGTTAACACGATTTTCGTGCATACTCTCCTAGACAGGTTGTTGCTCTTGGTGTTTTCCTGCTCTCCGAGTCTGCCGCTCGAGAGCGGATGGGAAGGACTCAGAACTCGAGCCCGGTTCGCGACTTTCCTTCCTCGGATGATACTCTCTGACCGGCGTCATTCGCGGGTTACTGCTCGCCTGCACTGAGCTACATTCAATCTTTCTTCCTCGATGCGGAGCGCATACGGCGCCCGTCGAAAGAACGATCACACCTGTCAGGTTTCTGGATTCATCTGCCAGAAACGCGGCAACCATACACTTGCAACACAATCCCTCCGCACTTAGATGCGGATAACCGGACTGGAGACCACTGCATGCAGGAAATGGCCGTCCAAGGCCCGGCGGAAGCCGTCGAGACCGACGCGATTATCCGCGCCGAAAAGATCGAGAAGTACTATTCCCAGCCCAGCGAGAACCGCATCCAGGTCATCGCGCCGACCGATCTGAGCATTGTGCCCGGCGAGATCGTTGCCCTTTTGGGACCCTCAGGCTCGGGCAAGTCGACGATGTTGCGGATGCTCACCGGGCTCTCGCGGCCCTCGGCGGGCAAGGTCTACTGGCACGAGAAGCCGATCGACAACACGGAAATCAACGTCTCGATCGTGTTCCAGAGCTTTGCGCTTTTTCCCTGGATGACGGTGCTCGAAAACGTGGAGGCGCCCCTGAAGGCCCGCGGCATTACGCCGGATGAACGTCATGAACGCAGCATGAAGATGCTGGACACTGTCGGCCTCGACGGTTTCGAAGCAGCCTATCCGAAAGAACTTTCCGGCGGTATGCGCCAGCGTGTGGGCTTTGCGCGAGCGCTGGTGGTCGAGCCCGAGGTGCTGTTCATGGACGAGCCTTTCTCGGCTCTCGACGTGCTGACGGCAGAGAACCTTCGCTCCGAACTTCTTGAACTATGGGGCAAGAAGACCATGCCCACGCGCTCCGTCTTCATCGTCACCCACAACATCGAGGAAGCCGTTCTGCTCGCCGACCGCATCATCGTGCTCGGCCGCAATCCGGGCCATATTCGTACCGATTTTCGAGTGCAGATTCCGCAGCCGCGCGACCGCAAGGCCGAGCCGTTCACCCAGCTCGTCGACTATATCTACAAAGTGTTGACGCGGCCCGATGTCGCGCCGACCGAGGCGCCCGACCATCAACATCCCAGTCCGCGCCCCCGCGACCAGCGCCAGATGCGCTACCAGATGCTGCCCCATGCGCGCCCCGGCGGCATCGCCGGTCTGCTCGAACTCCTCCTCGACAAGGGAGGGCGCGACGACATCTATCGCCTGGCCGACGATCTTGCCTTCGAAATCGACGACTTGCTGCCCACCGTCGATGCGGCCCAACTCCTGGCCTTCCTGAAAGTCGATGAGGGCGACGCCTCGATCACCGAGGCAGGCTCCGAATACGCCAACTCAGAGATCCTGCGTCAGAAGGAGCTCTTCCGTGACGCTGCGCTGGAGCATGTCCTCCTGCTGCGCCAGATTCGTCGTGCTCTCGAATCCAAGAGCGATCACACAGTTCCGGAGGAGTTTTTCCTCGACATGCTCGACGAGCAATTCAGCGACGACGAGTCCCGGCTCCAGATGGAGACCGCCATCAACTGGGGACGCTACGCCGAGTTGTTTGATTTCGATGCAGCTCGCCGCCGCTTCGTGATGCCGGACGCCCTCGAGGAAGAGATCGCCCCAAGCGGAGAGGCCGAGTGAACCTCCCTGTTCTGGCTCGTGCTCGTGTCACCGTTCGCACCTGGCCCTTCGTCATCGACGTGGGAGTGGCCGTCTGCGCGCTTGCTGTCTTCTTCGCCTTTGTCAGCACGGGCGAGTACTGGATAGGCAAGCCTGTGCCGGTCGTACCAATCTCGCACTCCATCGGCGCTTTGCCTGCGTATGCCTTCTACTCCCTGGTCCGCATCTTCATCGCCTATCTGATGAGCCTCACCTTCGCCGTCGCCTACGGATACACGGCCGCTTACAACCCGCGCATCGAAGCATGGATGATCGCCGTGCTCGATATCCTGCAGTCGATCCCGGTACTAAGCTTCTTGCCGCCCGTGGTACTGGCTATGGTCGCTCTCATTCCCGGCCATCAGATCGGCGTCGAGATGGGAGTCGTCCTGCTCATCTTCACTGGGCAAGTCTGGAATCTCGCCTTCAGCTTCTATTCGTCGCTCAAGGCCATTCCGCGCGAGATGATCGAGGCTTCCCGCATCTACCGCTACTCGGCCTGGCAACGCTTCTGGCAGCTTGAGATGCCCTACGCAACCATCGGCCTGGTGTGGAACTCGATCGTTTCAGTCGCCGGCGGCTGGTTCGCCCTGATGGCCTGCGAGATGTTCACTATGGGCACACGCAACTTTCAACTGCCTGGCCTGGGCAGCTATCTCCAAACGGCGGCAAATTCTGGAGACGTGCGCGCTCTCATAGCAGGCTTCACCCTTGTGATTCTCATCGTGGTCGCCACCGATCAGCTCGTCTGGCGGCCGCTCATCGCCTGGAGCGACAAATTCAAATTCGAGCAGGTGGAATCATCCGACCGAGTCACATCGCCGATCCTCACTTTGCTGCACCGGTCCAGACTGTTCAGCGAACTGCCGGGAGAACTCTGGGCCCGTGTCGAGGAGCCTATCTATCGTCGCCTCGCACGCGCTAAGGAGAATCGCGTCGTACACGCGCTCGATGACGGCGGATCGCGCAACGCTGCGTCTCCGGCGCTGTGGACCGTGGCCGTTGTCCTGCTCACAGTGGTCGGGTGGGGCGCGCTGCAGGCGATGCTGATGCTCCGGACTGTCACGTGGCCCGAATTCAGATTGCTCCTCGAGGGCGCTGGCGCGACGTTCCTGCGTGTCAACGCCTCCCTGTTGATCTCCGCGCTGTGGACGATTCCTGTCGGCGTCACCATCGGCTTCAACCCAAAGCTGGCTCGGTTCATCCAACCGCTCGCGCAGATTCTCGCATCGGTTCCCGCAACGGCATTCTTTCCGATTCTGCTCATTGGGCTGGTCAAGATCGGTGGCGGGCTCGGCATCGGCTCCATTGCCCTGATGCTGCTCGGTACGCAGTGGTACATCCTCTTCAACGTCATCGCCGGGGCCATGTCCATTCCGTCGGACCTGCGCGAGGTCGCTTCGCTCTATCACTTTCCTCGCTTGCAGCGCTGGACGCAGGTGATCCTCCCGGGCATCTTTCCCTACCTCATCACCGGCATGGTCACGGCGTCGGGCGGCGCCTGGAACGCTTCGGTCTTCGCCGAGTACTCACGTATGCCCGACCGCACTCTCGAAACCGTCGGCCTCGGGGCACAGATCAGCGCGGCCACCGATGCAGGTCGTTTTCCGATCCTGCTGCTGGCCACCATCTTCATCTCCCTTATGGTGGTTACTATGAATCGACTTGTCTGGCGGCGACTGTACCGGCTGGCCGAAACACGGTATAAACTCGAAGGCTAACCGCCGTAAGTGACTCAAGGCGTGATTCAGGAGCGAACGATGATCCGAGTCGGGCTGGTGGGCTTTGGCATGGCAGGGCGTGTTTTTCACGCGCCGCTCATCTCGTCGGTGGAGGGACTGGAGCTTGCCGCCGTCGTCGAGCGCAGCTCCGACCACGCGGAGCAACGTTATCCCGGTATCACCATCTACCGGTCCGTCGACGAATTGCTCTCCGATTCGACCATCAAACTCGTGGTTGTCGCCACCCCCAACGCCACACATTTCGAGATCGCCATGCGTGTGCTTGAAGCCGCAAAGAGCGTCGTCGTCGACAAACCCTCTGCGGTCTCCTCACAGGAAATTGCGCAGCTGATGGAGCTCTCAGGAGCCGTGGGCCTACTGTTCATTCCATTCCATAACCGGCGCTGGGACAGTGATTTTCGGACCGTTCAGAATGTATTGCATGAGAAATCTGTCGGCAGCCTCGTGCATTTCGAATCAACCTTTGACCGCTGGCGTGCCGGCGCCTCATCCCGCGCCTGGAAGGACGAGCCGGACCAGGGCGGTACCCTGCTCGACCTCGGCACCCACCTCGTCGACCAGGCGCTGACGCTCTTTGGCCTGCCGGAGTCTCTCGGTGCTGAAGTCCGGCACGAGCGCGAAGGTGACGCCGGCAACGATGCCTTCTCCATCCGCCTGCACTACTTCACCAACGTGACAGTTACGGTCAGCGCCAACTCGCTCGCGTCGCTGGCGCGGCCCCGTTTTCATCTGCGTGGCACCAAAGGCAACTACTGGAAGTGGGGACTCGACCTGCAGGAAGAGGCGCTGGACAAGATCGCGCGTATAGACTCCCCTGACTGGGGCAAAGAGCCGGCTGCACATTGGGGAACGCTCTCGGTTGAAACCGACAGCAGCCTGGTGACGCAGACCGTAGAACCCGCTGTCGGCGATTACCGGCTCTTTTACGCTGGCGTTCGCGATGCCTTGCTGGGCAACGGCAAGCCGCCCGTTGCCGGTATCGACGCCTGGCGCACAGCGCGTGTGCTCGAGTGGGCGCTGGAAAGCTCCAAATCTCACCGCGACATCGAGTGCGACTGGAGCAACGAGCCGCAATAGCCGTTTCTAGCTGCTTGGCTCAGGCTCTTTCTCTACCAGCGGCACCCAAAACCGAAAGGTTGAACCCTGCGCCGGCGAACTGGAGACCTCCATTGCTCCGCCGTGTGCAGTAACAATGGCCCGGGCAATCGCAAGGCCCATGCCGGTGCCTTTGCCCTTTCCCGTGCTTTTCTTGCCCCGGTAGAACTTCTCGAAAATCAGTGGCAGATCGACGGGATCGATCCCCGGGCCGTTGTCCTCGACCCTGAATTCGAGTCGCCTTTCCTTGCGCTGACTGCGCAGCACGATGCGGCTGCCCGGCGGACAATACCGTGCTGCATTCTCGATCAGATGGCGCAGGACCCGGCCCAGCAGGTGCAGATCGAACCAGACCAGAGTGTCCGGCTCCTCGACCTGCATGACCACCTGGTGTCGAGCCAGCGCAGCCTGGGACCTCTGCACGGCGTCCTCGAACAGCGTCCGCGTGTGTTGCGGCGCTATGCGGACATGAACCGCATTGGCGTCGAGCTCGGCCATCTCGACCGCTTCACCGATCAGCGCATCGAGTTGCGCGCTCTCTTCATCCACAATCGACGCCAATTCCGCTTTTGCAGCATCGTCAAGCCCGTCGCCTTGACGAAGTGTTGTCGCCGCCGCCCGGATCGAAGTGAGCGGCGTACGCAACTCGTGCGTGAGCGAGTCGATCAAAGCCGTCCGCAGGCGTTCTCCTTCGCGTGACGCCTCGAGCCGTGAGGATCTCTCGATCGCCACAGCGCGGGTGAGGGCGATGGCCACCTGAGCCGTGAGCGCAGTGGGCACTTCGCGCGACAGACCCGTCGGCCGCCACCCCAGCGCCCCCACTGAGGTCATTCCCACCTTCAAAGGCATCGCAGCGAGCTGGCCGGGAACCGCCATTGTCGGATGCTGCCCGAGGCTCACGGAGCTCATGCTCGCCTGAATGCTCATAGGCACATCCGAGGTCGAGGAAAAGCACTCGTCCGTGTCCCGCGAGTACAAGACCACTGCGTCGAGGGTGAAGATGCGTGCAATGATCCGAGGAAGTTCGTGCATCAGCCCAGCGGCATCCTGGAACAGCATCATCTCCTGACTCAGCGTGTAGAGCCGCTCCATCTCTTCACGGCGCTGCTCTGCCTCCCGCGTCTGGCTGCGCGCACGTTCAGCCATGCGGCCCGCGGCGGCAGAGCTCGCCAGAAATGAAAGCAGCGCGACCCACTCCGGCACTCCAGCTAGCCGCAGCGTGCGATAGGGAGGCAAGAAGAAATAATCGAATGAGAGGGCGCAGAGAACAGCGCTGTAGACCGACACGGACTTCCCGACCTGCGTCGCGGTCCAGACCACCAGCACCAGAAAGATCAACCCCGAAGTCGTCGAATCCACGTGCAGACTCACCAGCACAAACGTCGTGGACACCGCCGCAAACGTGGCGCCGAGCCAGCGTGTAGCGGTTCCGAACCTGGAGTTCACCTGCATGGGATGTCTCACTGGGAATGATACCGGCCCGGAGAGATGATGTAATCTTCAGCTGAACGAAAGAAGAACGAGATGCCGGGCAGAATCCTAGTGATCGACGACGAGCCTCAAATTACGCGTGTGTTGCGCGCCTCTCTCTCCTCACAGAGCTTCGATGTGCGCACGGCGAACGATCCCGAAGAGGGACTACGCGTCTTCAAAGAGTGGGCCCCCGACTTGGTGATTACCGACCTCATGATGCCCGTGATGAGCGGCGTCGAAGTCTGCCGAGCCATCCGAAGCACATCGTCCACTCCGATTCTTGTGCTCTCTGTACGGGATCACGAACGCTCCAAGGTGGAGGCTCTCGATGCGGGTGCGGACGACTATGTCACCAAGCCCTTCGGCATTCAGGAACTCCTGGCGCGCGTCCGCGCGCACCTGCGCCGCGCCCGGAGCGAACCGCAGCAGCGATCGAGGCCGGCGATTTTGTGGTGGACGAAACGGCACATTCTGTCACTGTGCAGGGCAAGCCAGTGCACCTCACGCCGAAGGAATTCGATCTCCTGCTGCACCTGGCGCGCAACGCCGGAAAGGCGATGACCCACCGCGCGCTGCTTACGTCCGTGTGGGGTGCGCAATCGGCCTATCAGCCGGAATACCTGCGGGTATTCGTTGGCCAGTTGCGCAAAAAACTCGAGAACGAAACTGGCCGCCAATACATTCAAACGGAGCCGTGGGTCGGCTACCGGTTCGTTCCAGAAGGCTGGATCGGCAACCAAGAATAGCTCCGACCGCTCGCTACGTTCTCTCGTCAGACGTCTCGTCGCCAGAATGAGCTTCTGCTCCGAGTTCTTGCGCCACCTCGCGTCGTCTAATCTACACATTCCAAATGGGTCTGCGTTGCCAAAGCAGCGATCTTTATTTTTCCTTTAGGATTCCCTTCTGCACTTTCAATCCCGCCAAACTCAATATCGACAATGGAGTCTGGGACCCCGGCGAAACTGCGACCGGCCGGTCCTGCATGAACCGAGGAACCTGATGCAAGATCTCACGATGCTGTTTTTCACCGCGGTCTTCTTTGTCGTGGCGTTTCTCTACGTCAAAGCCTGCCAGAAGCTGAGGTAGCTATGGACCTGATAACCCTGATTGCGATTGTGCTCTCCGCCCTTCTTTTGGCCTATCTCACCGCGACCTTGCTTTTTCCGGAGAAATTCTGATGACCGCCAATGGCTGGCTGCAATTTGCCATCTATTCCGTTGTTTTGGTCCTGACCGTACGTCCGGTCGGCCTCTATCTGGCGCGCGTCCTCGAAGGCGAGCGCACCTGGCTCGATCCCATCCTCCGCCCGCTCGAACGCCTGACTTACAAGCTCTGTGGCGTGAACGCTGACAAGGAGATGAACTGGCGCGAATATGCCTTCGCCACGCTGGGATTCTCGGCCGTCAGCATGGTGCTCACCTACGCGATCGAGCGACTCCAGGCCGTCCTTCCCTGGAATCCGCAGCACCTCGCCGCTGTCGGGCCCGATCTGGCCTGGAACACTGCGGCCAGTTTCACTACCAACACCAACTGGCAGTTCTACACGCCTGAGGCGACCATGAGCTATCTCACCGAGATGGCCGGCCTCGCGACTCACAACTTCTTCTCCGCCGCCGTAGGCATTGTGGTGGCCGTCGCGCTCGTCCGCGGTATCAAACGCACTACCTCGTCGACCATCGGCAACTTCTGGGTCGATACGACGCGGACACTCCTCTACATCCTCTTGCCGGCTTCCGTGCTGTATGCGCTTCTGCTGGTGGCGCAGGGCGTTCCGCAGAACCTGCACGCTTACACCGTCGCCCACACACTCGAAGGGCAGACACAGACCATCGGCCAGGGACCGGTCGCCTCGCAGGAAGCGATCAAGATGTTGGGCACAAATGGCGGCGGTTTTTTCAACGCCAACAGCGCCCACCCCTTCGAGAATCCGACACCGTTCTCGAACTTCCTTCAGATCCTGTCCATCTTCATCATCCCCGCCGGCCTCACCTACACTCTGGGGCGCATGACCGGTTCTCCCGGCCACGGATGGGCCGTCTTCGCAGCGATGTATGTCCTCTTCGCGGCTGGTTTCGTGACCGCCTACTGGGCCGAGTCGCAGCCCCATCCCCTCATCCATGGAGCGGCGCAAACCGGCTCGGTAACGGCGCCCGCGGGCAATACGGAAGGCAAGGAAGTGCGCTTCGGCATTGCCAACAGTGCACTCTTCGCCACCATCACCACCGATGCCAGCTGCGGCGCGGTCAATGGCATGCACGACAGCTTCACCCCCCTCGGCGGCATGGTGCCGCTGGCCAACATCATGCTCGGTGAAGTTATCTTCGGCGGTGTCGGCTCAGGACTCTACGGCATGTTGATCTTCGTCGTTCAGGCAGTCTTCATCGCCGGACTCATGGTGGGACGTACCCCCGAGTATCTGGGCAAGAAGATCGAATCTTATGACGTGAAGATGGCCATGCTCTACGTGCTCATCTTCCCGCTCATCATTCTTTCGCTCACCGCAATCTTCATTCTGTCGCCCAACGTGGGTCTGGCCACGACCAATAACCCGGGCCCGCACGGGTTCAGCGAAATTCTCTACGCCTTCACCTCGGGCGCCGGCAATAACGGTTCCGCGTTTGCCGGGCTCGGACCAAACTGGTGGTACAACATCGCGATCGGCTGGGACATGCTCATCGGCCGCTTCCTGATGATGCTGCCCGTGCTTGCGATTGCGGGCAATCTCGCCGCAAAGAAAAGCATTCCGCCCTCGCCCGGAACCTTCCCCGTCAACACGCCGCTCTTCACCGTGTTGCTGATCGGCGTGGTGCTCATCCTCGGCGCGCTCACCTTCTTCCCGGCGTTGAGCCTGGGGCCCATCCTCGAACACCTGCTCCTGCAGCACGGCCAGCTTTTCTAGTGAGAGAGACGAACTGACATGGCATCCAAGAAGAGTCTTTGGAACACGCAAATCATCGGCCAGGCGCTCGTGGATTCAGTGCGCAAGCTTGATCCGCGCTGGATGGTCAAGAACCCCGTCATGTTTGTCGTGGAAGTCGGCAGCGTACTGACTAGCGCACTGCTCATCGACAACATCGTTCAGCATCGTGCCGGCTTCGGCTTCAACCTGCAAATCACGCTCTGGCTCTGGTTCACCGTGCTGTTTGCGAATTTTGCAGAAGCCATGGCCGAAGGCCGCGGTAAGGCGCAAGCCGACACACTCCGAAAGGCGAAGGGGGAAACCATTGCCAAGCGGTACTCGGCCACCGGCAGCCTGGAAGATGTAGCCAGCGGCCTTCTGCGTGCGGGCGACGTGATCTATGTCGAAGCCAATAGTTACATCGCGGGCGACGGCGAGGTGATCGAAGGCGTGGCCTCTGTGGACGAGTCCGCAATCACCGGCGAGTCCGCACCTGTGATTCGCGAGGCCGGCGGCGACCGCTCAGCAGTGACGGGCGGAACGAAGGTCTTGTCGGACTGGATCAAGGTCCGGATTACCTCGAATCCCGGCGAGACCTTTCTGGACCGCATGATCGCGCTGGTGGAAGGCGCGACACGCCAGAAGACGCCGAACGAGATCGCGCTGAGCATCCTGCTCTCCGGCTTGACGATCGTCTTCCTGTTAGCGGTTGTCACCCTGCAGCCCTTCGCCATCTATTCGAAAGCCCCGCAGACAATCTTTGTCTTGGTCTCGCTTCTCGTGTGTCTGATCCCAACGACGATCGGTGGCCTGCTCTCGGCCATCGGTATCGCCGGCATGGACCGACTCGTCCAGTACAACGTGTTGGCCATGAGCGGCCGGGCCGTTGAAGCAGCAGGCGACGTGAATACCCTGCTGCTCGACAAGACCGGCACAATCACACTTGGGAATCGCCAGGCAACAGAGTTCCGCCCGGCCCCCGACGTCAGCGCCGAACGGCTAGCCGACGCGGCACAACTCGCTTCTCTTTCCGACGAAACGCCGGAAGGCCGTTCCATCGTCGTACTCGCCAAAGAAAAGTACAACCTGCGCGGCCGTGACCTCGGCAGCATTCACGCGGAGTTCGTTCCCTTCACAGCGCAGACGCGCATGAGCGGCGTCAATCTGCCAGGCGTGCGCATTCGCAAAGGGTCCGTCGATGCGATCGCCCGTTTTCTCGAAGATCAGGGTTCGTCGCTTCCCAAGAAAGTCCGCGACGCCGTCGAAGACATCGCACGTCTTGGCGGTACGCCGCTCGTGGTCGCAGAGAACTCGTCCGCGCTTGGCGTGATCTACCTCAAGGACATCGTCAAGGGCGGACTGAAAGACCGCCTTGCCCGCCTGCGCGCCATGGGCATCCGCACCATTATGATTACCGGCGACAATCCGCTGACTGCAGCCGTCATCGCGCGGGAGGCGGGTGTCGACGACTTTCTCGCCGAAGCCAAGCCGAAAGACAAGATGGACCTGATCAAGCGCGAACAAGGCAAAGGCAAGCTCGTTGCTATGACTGGCGACGGCACCAACGATGCACCTGCGCTCGCCCAAGCGGATGTTGGCGTGGCCATGAACTCCGGCACGCAAGCTGCCAAGGAAGCCGGCAACATGGTCGACCTCGACTCGAACCCGACCAAGCTGATCGAGATCGTCGAGATCGGCAAGCAGCTCCTGATGACGCGCGGCGCACTGACAACGTTCTCGATCGCCAACGACGTCGCGAAGTATTTCGCGATCATTCCCGCGATGTTTGCCGGTGCATTCCCCGTGTTGAACGCTCTCAACATCATGTATCTGCATTCGCCGCAGTCGGCGATTCTATCGGCAGTCATCTTCAACGCGATCATCATCGTCGCGCTCATCCCCCTGGCGCTCAAAGGCGTGAAGTATGAGCCCAAGGCCGCGGACATCCTGCTGCGCAATAACTTGCTTGTCTATGGGGTGGGCGGCGTCATCATTCCGTTCATCGGCATCAAGGCAATCGACATGGCCATCGTAGCGCTCCACCTGGCATGAACAAGGAGAACCCCATGCATTCCGTCGCAACATCCCCACTTCCGGTGGCCACGACCGTGCAGGCAGCACCTGTCAAGCATTCGCTGTGGGGTACCTCAATTCGCTTTACTCTCTTCGCCACTCTCGTGTGTGGCCTCCTCTATCCGCTCCTCGTCACCGGCATCGCGGGGATTCTCTTTCCTCATCAGGCTTCCGGCAGTTTGATCTTGCAAAACGGACAAGTCATCGGTTCGGAATTGCTCGCCCAGAGCTTCACTTCGGATCGCTACTTCCATCCGCGACCCTCGGCTGCCGGTAGCGGCTACGACGCGACGTCCTCCGGCGGATCGAATCTAGCCCAGTCCAACGCAAAACTCGTGCAGCGTATTCAAGGGGACATCGACAAACTTGCCGCGCAGAATCCGGGCAAACCCGTCCCAATCGATCTGGTGACGACCTCCGGTTCGGGGCTGGATCCTGACATCACCCCGGACGCTGCGTTCTATCAGGCCGAGCGTGTTGCCAAGGCGCGCGGACTGACTGAGGGCCAGGTGCGTCAGCTGATCCAGCAGCACATCGCAGGGCGTCAGTTTGGTCTGCTCGGCGAGCCGCGCGTCAACGTTCTCGCTTTGAACCTCGACCTCGATCATCTCGGGAAAAAAGTGACGTAGTTTCCCCTGGAATGGGGAGAACCCGGGCTTCGGTCCAAAGTTCTCCCCTCTTTTTTCTGAGAAGAAGACCTCTTCGGTTCACTCGCCCGGCGAAAAGTCAGACGATCTCTCAGCTTGGATTCCGATGAGTTCGACAAGCCTTCCCGCCGTCGAATACCATAAAGTTTCCATCGCAATCAGGTTCGATGGGAGCGACCTATGCAGGCATCTCTCTTCATCACCTGCTACAACGACACCCTGTTTCCGGAGACTGGCCGCGCCGTTGTGCACCTCCTCGAGCGGCTCGGGGTCGAGCTGGACTTCCATCCCCGGCAAACCTGCTGCGGTCAAATGCATGCCAATACCGGCTTCAGGGCCGAAGCCTTCTCGCAGGCGAAACGATTCGTGCGCCTCTACGAGAAAGCCGAGGCCGTCGTAATTCCGTCGACATCCTGCGTCGCCATGATTCGCGACCAGTTTCCGGGGCTCATGCAGGAGCTTGGCAATGAAAGCCTACGCAAGGGTTTCCATGCCCTGCTGCCCAGGGTCTTTGAACTGAGCGAATTCCTCATCGACAAGCTCGGCGTCGATGACGTGGGAGCCTACTTCCCCCATCGTGTCACCTACCACGCAAGCTGCCACGGCCTGCGTGGGCTTCATGTTGGAGACCGGCCATTTCGCCTTCTCAGGAAGGTTCGCGGTATCGAGCTTGCGCCTTTGGAAAACCTCGACCGTTGCTGCGGCTTTGGCGGGACGTTCTCGATTAAGAACGCTGAAGTTTCATCGGCCATGCTCAGCGAAAAGCTACGCGATCTGCTTGCCACGCGAGCCGAGTACTGTACTGCGCTCGACAACAGTTGCCTTATGCACCTCGGCGGCGCAATGCACCGCGAGTTCGCTCCCATGCGCACGCTGCATCTGGCACAGATTCTCGCCAGCACCGAAACCACCCCCATGGAGGAGTTTGCGTGAGCCAGGTTGTTCTCAATCCGCGCAACGCACCTCCCTTTCCTCAGGCAGCGCTTCCCATCCTGCGCGACACGCAACTGCGCAAGAACGTCGCCCACGCAACCGACGTGATTCAGGCCAAACGCGCTCTGCTTGTGGCTGAAAAGCAAGACTGGCAGGAACTGCGTGCCGCGGCCGCAGCCATCAAGGACGAGACCCTTCAGCATCTCGACAAATATCTGATCGAATTCCAGGAACGCTGCACCGCGACGGGCGGCACGGTGCACTGGGCGTCCAGCCCCGGCGATGCGCGTCGCATCATCGTCAAGATTGTTCAGGAGACAAAGGCCAAGGAAGTTATCAAAATCAAGACGATGACGTCGGCTGAGATTGACCTGAATCCGGCATTGATCGCCGCGGGCATCCGCCCCTTCGAAACCGATCTGGCTGAACTGATCCTGCAGCTCGGAGACGATGAACCGTCCCACATCGTCGCGCCGGCTCTTCACGTCAATCGCAGTCAGGTGCGCGAAATCTTCGCGCGCAGGATGGGGCGCCACGACCTGACCGACGACCCCCAGGCCCTCACCGCTGCAGCACGCACCTACCTGCGCACCAAGTTCCTCGGCGTCGACACAGCGATCTGCGGAGCCAACTTCCTCGTTGCGGAGACCGGAGCCGTCACCATTGTCGAGTCCGAAGGCAATGGCCGTATGTGCCTCACCCTGCCGCGCACGCTGATCGCCCTCGCCGGAATTGAGAAGGTCATCCCGAAATTCCGCGACCTCGAAGTGATGCTCCAACTCCTGGCGCGTTCCGCAACCGGCGAGCGAATGAACCCGTACTCTTCGCTCTGGACCGGAGTCACACCCGGAGACGGCCCGCAGAACTTCCACGTTGTGCTTCTCGACAACGGGCGGTCGTCGATCCTCGCGCACCACACGGAACGCCAGACCCTGCGTTGCATCCGTTGCGCTGCTTGCCAGAACACCTGCCCCGTGTACCGCCAGACCGGTGGACACGCCTACGGCTCCGTTTATGGTGGACCCATCGGCGCAATTCTCACGCCACAGCTGATGCAACTGGAGCACGCACAATCCTTGCCGTACGCATCGTCTCTCTGCGGAGCCTGCTACGAAGTTTGCCCGGTCAAAATCAACATCCCCGAAATACTGATCGACCTTCGCGCACAGGTGACCGATCGGGAACGCAAACAGATGTTCCGCATCTTCGATCCCATGTACCTCGCCATGCGCGTCGCGAACGTCGTTTTGGCCAGCCCGTGGCGATTTCGCTGGGCGCAGCGTCTCGGCCGCGTTGGTCTTCTTCCCTTCACAAGAAAAGATGGCTGGATTCACTCCCTGCCGAGTCTTGGCTCGCGATGGACGATGACCCGCGACCTGCGCGGTATTCCCAATCAGAGCTTCAGACAATGGTGGAGATCGCGCCCAACGGTAAAGCGATGAGCGAAGCGCGCCAACAGATTCTCGATCGCATCCGCCGTGCGACAACCGGCGGAGCTCCGTCGTCGTACCCCGAGCTTCCGCGTGAGTATACCCATCGTGGCCGCCTTGATCGGAACGCCTGCATTGCGCTCATGGTCGAGCGCCTTCGCGAGTACGACGCCAAAGTGGTTGAATGTGCGCCCGGCGATTTGATCGCCTGCATCACCGATTGCTTGCGCAAAAGCGGGAAGTGTACATTCGTTGCGCCCTCCGGTCTCTCTGCCGAGTGGATGATCCATGGGTTTTCGTGGAAGGTGGACAAAGACCTGTCCTACGCAGCCATCGAGGCCTCTGATGGAGTGGTAACCGCGTGCTTTGCCGCTGTCGCGGACTCCGGGACAATCGTGTTGCATCACTCGTCCACCGAGGGCCGCCGCGTGGTTTCGCTCCTGCCTGACTGGCACCTCTGCATCCTCTTCACGAGCCAGATCGTCGAGACACTCCCCGAGTATTTCAAACGCTGTGAACTGCCGCCGCGGCTCGCCACGTATATATCCGGTCCCAGCGCTACTGCCGACATTGAGATGACACGCATCAAAGGCGTCCACGGACCAAGATTTCTCCATGTCATCGTCGTCCACGACGAGACACCCAGTTAGGCTAGCTGCTCACGCGTCTCGACGGCCCGCAGCGCTAATCCTCGCGCAACCGACGTAAACTCATTTCCGCCACGCATGCGCTCGCCTCCGAATCGCGTCTCGAAGATTCTCCGTACCGCCGGCACAAACGAAGTTCCTCCTGTCAGGAACACGCGGTCCACGTCGCGTGGATCGACACCCGACTTCTTCATCAATGACTCCACGCATCGTTCAATGCTCTCCAGTTCATCACTGATCCAGGTTTCAAATTCCGTCCGCCTAACCGGAATCCTCAGATCCATCCCGGCTTCAAGGAAACTGAACTCCGCCGCTTCACTGCGAGAAAGCTCGAACTTTACGTGTTGCACCGCCTGATGCAATTGATAGCCGAGATCGCCATCGACGATCGCAATGAGGGCTTCAATCTTCTCCGGCTCCAGGGCCCGAACCCGGGCGCTCTTCAGGATTTCCCGCACATTGTTCGTGCGAAGAAACGAAAGATAGTGCCATCGTTCCAAATTCGCAAAGATCCACGCGGGCACCGCGGGCAGCAGCTTGTTCAGTGAGCGCGCCTCGGAGTTCGACCCCAGCGCCGGCGAAATCAGCTTGCGCACGATGCGCGCATCGAATGCATCCCCGGCCAAACCCACGCCGCTATTCCCAACCAGATCGTCCATCGTTCGCCCGCGCCTGCGCACTCCCGGCCCCACCCGCAAAAGAGAAAAATCGCTCGTTCCGCCGCCAAAGTCCCCAATCAGGATCAACTCATCGTGATCCAGCGTCGCCTCATACGAATAGGCGGCCCCGACCGGTTCCATCTCGAACTCGACGTGCTCGATGCCCCCAAGCGAGAATGCATGCCGCAACCGCTCCACAGCGAACTCGTCGTCTTCAGTCGACTCCGACCCGACAAAACGCACCGGCCGTCCTACCGTAGCGTGGCGAATCGGCTGCCCAAACTGATGCTCGGCTGCCTTCCGCAGATCGGTCAGCAGGCGCGAGATCACTTCCTCCAGCTTGTGACGACGGCCGAAGATCTCAGTGCCCGTCAGCGACCTACTGGAGAGATGCGATTTGAGCGACTGAATCAGCCGTCCCTTTTCGTCTGTCTCAAGGTAGCGCTCAATCGCGGCAGGCCCGGTGAGCCCGTGCGTGCGCTTAAGGCCGCTGGCAGACTTGAGCTGCTCGAAATAGAGAACGGAACGATACGATTCTGTCGGCGCACCACGAAACGTAAACGACGCGAGCTGCACACCCGCGTCTCCAGTCACTAGCGCGACCGAGCTATTGGTGGTTCCAAAATCGATTCCGACCGCGACACGACCCAGCGCCCTCTGCATTTCTTCTATTATTCCGCAACGCGAGGGTTGGGATAACCGGATGGTACGAAGCGATCAGCCGAAGAGAACGCCAGGCCCGGCCTACATTACCTGTACAGTTCCCTTGCCGACAAGCTCCTCTACCCGCTCCACCCAGCCGCGATCCGCGGCAACGCTCATCTGTTCCGGCTCGAGGATCACTTCGTACTCGCCCTTCTTCTGCAGATGCAGCATCACCTTACCGGGCCCGGGCGCCGCATCAGCCGCAGACTTCAGCGACGCCATCATCTCTTCCGTTGCACGATCCAGATTCACCCGCACGCGGATCATCTTCGGCAGCTTGACCTGCACTTCTTCGAGCGGCTGAATCGAACCGATCGACAACTTCGGTGCGGCATCCTCGTCGCCCGAAAGTGTCCCACGAAGCAGCACAGGCGCTTCAATCTTGAGCTGCTCCCCAAGCCGTTCATAGTCCCGCGGAAACGCAATCAGGTCGATCTTTCCGGTGGCATCTTCGAGCGTCGCCTGCGCATAGAGCTTCCCTTCCCGCCGCGTCTTCTGCACCCGCAGCCCATGTATCATGCCCGCAACCTGAATCTCGTCCGCTGGGTCGACCTCCTTGCCCCACCGCTTCTCGGGTGGCTTGCGTTCCAGCGCCTCGGCAATCGGAATCACCCCCGGCAGGTTACGCAGCTTCTCCGCATGTTTATCCAGCGGGTGGCCGGACACGAAGAAGCCGAGCACCTCTTTTTCATTCGCAAGCCGCTCGCTCTCTTCCCAGTCGGGTGCTTGCGGCAACTCGTCTCCGCCGTGGCCGTGCGCGGGAGCCTCGTTGAACAATCCGAAGAGCCCCGTCTGCCCATGTGCCTCGTCGCGCTGTGCCTTCTGTGCGCGCTCCATCGCTTTGTCTACAGCCGCATACAGCTGGCCGCGCTTGCCCAGGGCATCCAACGCCCCTGCCTTAATGAGGGACTCGATCACGCGCTTGTTCATCACGCGCAGATCGACCTTCTCGCAGAACTCCCAGAAGCTGCGAAACTGCCCGCCCAGCTCCTCGCGCGCCTTCTTGATCGACTCAATGGCATTACCGCCGACGTTCTTCACCGCAGCAAGCCCGAACCGAATCGCATCTCCATGCGGGGTGAACTGAGCGCCCGACACCTGCACGTCCGGCGGCTCCACGCTGATGTTCATCTCCCTGCATTCCTGGATATACTTGACGACGTTCTCCGGCTTCGACGTCTCCGATGTCAGCAGACCCGCCATAAACTCCACCGGATAGTGCGTCTTCAGATACGCCGTCTGATACGCGAGTAGTGCATACGCCGCAGAGTGCGACTTGTTGAATCCGTAGCCGGCAAACTTCTCCATCTGATCGAAAAGTTCGCCTGCCGTGTCTTTGTTGAAGCCAAGCTCCTTCGCGCCGCTCATGAAACGGTCACGCTGCTTGGCCATCTCCTTGGGGTCTTTCTTGCCCATCGCGCGGCGCAGCAGGTCGGCTTCGCCCAGGGAGTAGCTCGCCACCACGTTAGCAATCTGCATCACCTGTTCCTGATAGACGATCACTCCGAGCGTCTCCTTCAGGATGCCCTCGAGTTCGGGGAGCATGTACTCGACTTTTCTGCGCCCCAGCTTGCGCTCAATAAAGTCATCGATCATGCCACCCTGGATCGGTCCTGGCCGATACAGCGCATTCAGCGCCGTCAGATCCTCGACAGAGTCGGGCTTATAGCGCCGTAGCACGTCGCGCATGCCGCCCGACTCAAACTGGAAGATGCCCGATGTGAGCGCCGAGTAGAAGACCTTCTTGTACGTTTCCGCATCGTTCAGCGGAATCGTCTCAATGTCCAGCTTCACGCCGCGATTCTGCTCGATCAGCTTCAGACAGTCGTCGATCACCGTCAGCGTGGTGAGCCCGAGGAAGTCCATCTTCAGAAGGCCCATCTTTTCAACTGCCTTCATGTCATAGGCAGTCACGATTTCGTCGTTCTTGGTGCGTGCAACTGGCACCAACTCGGTGAGAGGACGCGGCGCGATCACCACACCGGCCGCATGCACGCCCTGCCCGCGCACCAGCCCTTCGAGCTTCTTCGCCGTATCGATCAGCTCGCGCACCTGCTTGTCGTTGTCGTACGCTTTGCGCAGATCGGGTGCTTCTTCCAGAGCCTTTTCGATCGTGATGCCAATGGTCGCAGGAATCAGCTTCGCAATCCGGTCGACATCTCCATACGGCATGTCCATTGCGCGACCGCAATCTTTGATCGAAGCCTTCGCCGCCATCGTATTAAATGTGATGATCTGCGCTACCTGATCGCGTCCATACTTGCGCGTAACGTAGTCGATCACCTCGCCGCGCCTGTTCATACAGAAGTCCACATCGATATCGGGCATCGATACGCGTTCTGGATTCAGGAAGCGCTCGAACAGCAGCACATTCTGCAGTGGATCGATGTTCGTGATCTCCATAACGTAGGCCACCAGCGAGCCCGCAGCTGACCCACGCCCCGGCCCCACAGGAATTCCATGATCGCGCGCGTACTTGATGAAGTCCCACACGATCAGGAAATAGCCGGAGTACTTCATCTGCTTAATAATGCCGATTTCGCGTTCAAGCCGCGCTTCGTATTCATGAAGCGGCGTGCGCAGCAGCCCGCCTATCTCAAGGTGACGAATTGCATTCTCGAGACGCTTCTTGTACCCCTCTCGACACACCTGCTCGAAGTAACTGTCGATCGTGTGCCCCGCCGGAACGGTGAACTCCGGGAAAGGATTGTCGACAGCCTTAAGCTTCAGCGCGCAGCGCTCGGCAATCTCCATCGTTCGCTGCATCACGCCCGGCGAATCGGGAAACAGCCGCGCCATCTCATCGGCCGACTTAACAAAAAACTGATCCGAGTCGAAGCGGAACCGGTCGACATCGTGAATCTTCGCACCCGTCTGCACGCACAGCATCACGTCGTGGGCATGTGAGTCTTCACCGCACAAATAGTGCGAGTCGTTGGTCAGCACCAACGGAATGTCGAGTTCCTTCTCCAGCCGAAACAGGTCCGACTGGATCTTGCGCTCCTGCTCCAGTCCCTGATCCTGAATCTCCAGATAGAAGTTCCCTCGCCCGAAAATGTCCTGGTACTGCTGCGCGGCTGCCTTCGCCTTCCCATAGTGCCCCGCCATCAGCTCCTCGCACAGCTCGCCGCTCAGGCAACCGGAGAAGCCGATCAGCCCCTTCGAGTTCTCCGCGAGATACTTCTTGCTCACGCGCGGTTTGCGATAGAACCCGTGCAGGCTCGCCTCGCTGGTCAGCCGGATCAGATTGCGATAGCCCTCTTCGTTCTCCGCCAGCACGAGCAGGTGGTTGTACTGGTCGTTCGGCGTCTCGGCACGATGGTCTTCGGCCTTGCACACGTAGAGCTCGCAGCCCAGGATCGGCTTGACCCCATACTCCTTGGCCGCATTGAAAAAGTGGACCGCACCATAGATGTTGCCGTGATCCGTCATCGCAACGGACTTCTGGCCCAGCTTCGCCACGCGCTCGCACAGCTTCTTCACGTCGCAGGCGCCGTCGAGCAGAGAGTATTCCGTGTGCAGGTGGAGATGGGTGAATTCAGACATCGCTAGACTGATTTTAGTTCCTGGTTGAATTCTTCGGCTCACGAGATGGCCGAACCCGATGGGTTTCCCGAGGAAAAGCCGGACGAATTAGTCAGTCAGCTCAATCAAAGCTAGAGCAACGTCAGCAAACTCCTCCACGCACGTAACAAGGCCCATCCCTTCGGACGGGCCTCGTTTTGTGGACGCAGGGGAGAGGCCGTCTATTTCTTGCCCCAAAAGTCCGGCGAAGATGTGAGCCACGAATCGGGCACGTAGCTGAGTCCCGGATCGAAGGCAAAGAGGTCCGACTCGGACGATTCAACGGCCGCGTCCACACCCTTCGTGAGGGTTGCAAGCTGATCTTCGCCCACGCCCTCGCTGAATTTCTTGTCGCTGTTGATAATGCCGTCCACGTACCCGAGAGCTTCCATCGGCGTCACAAGGATATAGGTGTTGTCGCTGCCGACCCCGTACATCTTCTGGAACATCGCCCAGCGCGCTTCGGGAAGAGCCGACTGATAGGCCTTGACGAAGAGTTTAGCCAGACGCCGAAAATCCTGATCGTGCCCGGAGCGGACCGTGGAAGAGCAGAATCCGCATGAAGCGCATCTTCGAAAGGTCGAGCTCCGTGTTGAGGCTCAGCTCCTTCTCGAAGGAGTAGATGCTGCCGTGCTCGTTCGCGACCAGCGGCGCCTGGGCGCCTTCCGCTGCCTTCATCGCGTCCATCATCTTCGGCATCGCGAAGGTTGTCTCGTGCCCCTTCTGCAAATCGGCGAAGGAGTCGAAGCCGTGCAGGTAGAGCACATGGTTCGCTCCCGTAATGCCCCACATGCCGACGAAGTGTTCCGGGGCTTTGGATTCGCGCATCGCCTGCACCTCTTCTGCCTGCGACTTGGCATAGGCGAAGGACGTGTTGGGTTTCAGCTCATCGTTCTCGAGAAAGAGATATTTGCTTGGACCTTGCGTTTGGCCGGCGTCATGTTGGGCGAGAATTGCTTGGGCTGGGGTGAATGCGAGACCTGCGGCAAAGAGGCACAGCGCGGTTGTTGCGTTGAAACGGTACCTCATGGGAACTTGCCTCCTGGGGCATCTGGTTAAGGGAGACCCAAGCATGCGCCTCGCGCAAACTCTTGCGGTAAAAACATTTGCAGCGAGGGGTTCCACGACTGCCGCCCTTCTGCGTGGAGGCGTTCACGAGCACCCTTGCCACGAGCAAGGCACCCTATTACCTCCGGATGCACCCGGCGAATTCTCTGCTCCGCATTGAGCGCCGGGCCCCGTAGACTCTGACCAACACCTATATAGAGGCATCATTAGATGGGCAACTTAAAGCGCTTGAGTATCGCTGTAGTAGCGGTTTATATGGTGTCCAGGGTAAGCACGGTCTCGGCGCAAAAACTCGACGCGACCGTGCTCTACCGGCAGAACAGCGATAACAGCTATGCCGCTGTGATCCCGCGGCCCGACGGCTCTACGCCGCAAGGCACGGTGGACTGCGCCGCGGATACAACCAATGAGGCCTGCGCTCGCCCCTCGCCGAGTGCGACGCAAGGCCAGCCCGTCTTCAACGTCACAGGTACAACCGTCTCACTCCTGCTGCCCGACGGCAAAGTCGCGGTCGTGAACTGCCTGAACAAGTATTCCTTCAAGGGCAACTACGTGAATCGCCGCAGCTGCGCCATGCCCCTGGTCGAGCGTGTTGAAGCCGACTTCAACGGTCAGCGGGCGAAGCTGAAATGGCTTGTGGGCCCGGATGGCAGGAAAACCGAATCCGAGACCTACAAAATCGTCGCTCTGCTCGACAAACGCTGAGCCGCTTCCGGGCCGTTGGTCCCAAAGAGCGCTCTTCAGTTATGGGCGGCCCGAGCAAATCGCCGATCGAGTGTCTCTCCTAGAGTTGTCCCGCCACAATCCCGCCCAGCGTCGTCAGCGCTGCCTCTTTGCCCGCCTCCGCTTCGAGGTAGAACCGGACATTGCTTTTCCTGGCATGCAACGCGCCCTTCTCATCGAAGTACGCCTCCTCGCCAATGCCCGAGGCAGGAGTGCCCGCGCCGAAAAACATCTTCAGCTTCGCAAACAGCGTCGTTGCATCGCCCGCCGACGGATCGAAATAGACGCGGAAAAGCAGATCGCCGCTTCCGTTGCCGCGACGATAGGTGCAGTCCGTACCCTCCACCGTGTTCCTATAGGGACGCGGCGCCACTTTCTCCTGCGGCGCAACGTAGGTTCCGCCCATCGCGCTGCCCACCTGCGCAGGCGTCAGCAGCGAACATGGATCGGCTGGTGCGGTCGCGGCACGCCCGGATACGGCAGACAGATAAACCGCCAACAGCGCGGCAAAAGCCACTGAAGTTTTCGCCGAGAATCTCATTGATGACCTCCAGACCCTTGAAGTTTCCCCGGAGTGCTGGCGATTGTAACGCGACCTGCGTCGGTGGCGTCAACAACATCCTTTCCGGCAATGTTAAAGTTGCGCCATGCGCGCCAATCGTTCAGTCCCACCCTGCCCAGTTATCCCGGTTCTTTACTATCCCGATCCCAGCGTCGCAGCAGAGTGGCTCTCCAAAGCCTTCGGATTCACGGCCCGCCTCCGCATCGCCAACCACCGCATCCAAATGCGCGCCGGTGCTGGTTGCTTCACCATCGGCGAGGGCAGTGTGATCCCGGAAAACTCGCATGTCACGCAGGTGCGCATCGAAGACGCCCGCGCACATTGTGAGCGCGCGCGGCAAAACGGCGCCCTCATTCTCACCGAACCCACCGATCATATGTACGGTGAGCGCCAGTACAACGCCCAGGACTTCTTCGGCCATCGCTGGGACTTCACCGAAACCATCGCGGACGTAGACCCCTTGACTTGGGGCGGCACCCCCGTAAACCTGTAACCAAGGCTCGTCGACCAAAACATCCGTCAAATCGCGTTTTCCACTGGCCAAACGTTCACATCCTTCTGATACCTTGTCCAGCGGAGGATGTTCCCCAATGAAAAATGCTCGTAAATTGGTCCTCGGAAGTCTCCTTGCTCTTAGCCTGATCGCCGGAGGCGTCACGGTCGCCCAGAACGTTAATCCGCACCGCCACCCCAACCTCGCGGCCGCACAGCGCCTGATCGATCAGGCTATCGGCCGGGTCGATGCCGCTCAACAGGCCAACGAATTCGACATGGGCGGTCACGCCGCCAAAGCCAAAGACCTCCTGGCACGCGCAAACGAAGAAATCAAGCAAGCAGCCATGGAAGCCAATCGCCACTAAATCCCGGCGTCACCTCCCGACCCTTATTCCCGCGCACGGTGCAATGCCGTCCTCGCGCATCTGTGTGGCCCATCCTTGCTTCGCTTCCGATTCAAGGATGGGAGCCCCAGAATCCAACACTGCACAATTCAAAGCACCCAGCGGGCCACCATCCGCCCTCGGCCCCTGGCCTCGCATTCGCCGGTATACACTCATCGCTAAGCCTATGCTGATTCGCCGCCCTTTGCCCGCCCTGCTGGCTCTCTTCCTTACCGCGACCCCTTCCCTCTCACCTGCTCAAAATGCACCCAAGCCTTCTCCAAAGATGACTGCCAAAATCACGCCCGAACAAGTTCAGCAATCCGCCATTGTGATTGATACCCATGCCGACACCCCGCAGCGCTTTGTCGATGAGAACTTCGATCTCAGCGATCCGCTCGGAGGCGGCAACTTCAACCTCGAGTCGGCGCACAAAGGCAATCTGGGCGCCGAGTTTTTTTCTATCTGGGTCGATCCCGTTCCCAACAAGGGCCAGTTTGCCCGCCGCACGCTGATCCTGATCGACTCGGTCAAACAGCAAGTCGCCAAACATTCCGACAAGATGATGTTTGTGGCCTCGCCCGCAGGCATTGAGGAAGCTCACCGCGAGCACAAGGTCGCAGCGTTGATGGGCATCGAGGGCGGCCACTCCATTGAGGATTCTCTGGCACTCCTCCGCGACTACTATGCGCTCGGCGTCCGCTACATGACCCTTGCCTGGATGAATTCCATCGGGTGGGCCGACAGCTCGACTGACATCGACGATCCAACCGTGCCGCATACCAAAGAAGGCCTGTCCGAGTTCGGCAAAGACGTCGTCTACGAGATGAACCGGCTGGGCATGATGGTCGATATCTCCCACGTCTCCGACCGTACCTTCTATCGCACCCTCGTGATCACACGGGCACCGGTGATCGCGTCCCACTCGTCAGCCCGAGCCCTGTGCGATGCGCCGCGCAACATGACCGACGACATGCTGCGCGCAGTTGCGCGGTCCGGCGGCCCCGACTCCAAGGGCGGCGTTGTTCAAGTCAACTTCTATTCAGGGTTCATCTCACAGGCCTACCGCGACGAGCAGAAGAAGATCGAGCCCGAAATGAAAAAGGCCGTCCAGGATCTCAAGGACAAGTACAAGGCCGAAGGCAAAGAAGCCCCAGAGGCCGAGATCGACAAGCTGGAGCGGCAGTTTGCCGATCGCATCCCCCGCCCGCCGCTCTCGATGCTCATCGATCACATCGACCACATCGCCAAGGTCGCAGGCGTCGATCACGTCGGCCTCGGGTCGGACTTCGACGGCGTCAGCGGACAGTTGCCCGAAGGCCTCGATTCGCCGGCCGACTTGCCCAAGATTACAGCGGCCTTGATGGAGCGGGGTTACTCCGCCGATGACTGCCGCAAGATTCTCGGCGGGAACCTGCTCCGCGTCTTTCGCGAAGTCGAGCAGGTCAGCAAGCAACTGCAGGCCGAAAATCGTCCACGCATTACCGATAAGCAGCCCTTCGACAAACCACAGAAGTAGAGGCCGCGAAAGCCGCACGCCTCGTCGTCTTTCTCTCTCGTCGCTCAATCGCACGTCTATACTGGCTGTCTACACCATCCCCGCACCCGGAGATTCCACTGATGCATCTCGCGCCCTGCCTTGCTTGTGCCTTGGCTGTCTCGCTCTTAACTTCGCCCCTGGCCCGCGCTGCGGAGGACAACCCCTCCACCAAGCCCTCGACTGCCGATAAAGCCCCGGAGAGAGCCGCGTCTACAGATTCCACAACCCAGGGCGCAGCCGATACGAATGGCCAGCACATCGTCTACACCGCTGTAGCGGGAACGATCACGGTGGGCGCGACCGACTCACAGGATGCGCAGCTCGGCATGGACGGCAAACCCGAGCCGGGCAGCGAGCTGGCGATCTCCGAACCCAAGGACCCCAAGGATGCCACGCCGGTGGCGCGAATGTTCTATGTGGCGTACTTCAAGAAAGACGCGAAGGCCGAAGACCGGCCCATCACGTTCTTCTACAACGGCGGGCCGGGCAGCTCCACTGTATGGCTGCATATGGGTTCCCTCGGGCCCAAGCATGTAGTCACTAGCGGCGATCAGCACCTGCCCGCTGCCCCCTACAAGCTCGTCGACAACAGCAATTCTCTCCTCGACGTCAGCGATCTGGTCTTCATCGACGCGCCCGGCACTGGATTCGGGCGGCTGATCGGCAAAGATGCAGAAAAGGCCTTCTGGGGCGTGGACGAAGACGGCGGCGCGTTCACGCGTTTCATCGCACGGTTCATCACCAAGTACAGCCGCTGGAACTCGCCCAAATTCATCTTCGGCGAGAGCTATGGCACCACGCGTTCGGCTGTTCTGGCAAAAATGCTCGAAGATCGGGCCTCCATCGACCTGAATGGAGTCATCCTTCTCTCGCAGATCTTCAACTTCAGTTCGTTCATCGACTTTGCCAACACGAACCCCGGCATTGATCTGCCGTACGAACTCGCGTTACCCACCTTTGCCGCCACGGCCTGGTATCACAAAAAACTGCCCCAGCAACCTGCCGCACTCGAGCCCTTCTTGAAAGAAGTAGAAGACTTCGCCCTCGGTGCCTTCGCTCATGCTTTGGCGCAAGGCACCGATCTCACTGACTCCGAAAAGCAGGCAGTCGCCGAAAAGATGCATGACTACACAGGCCTTCCGGTCGCCTATCTGGTCAAGGCCAATCTGCGAGTGACAGGAGGCGAATTCGAAAAGAGTTTTCAGGATGAAAGCGACATCACGATCGGCCGGTACGACACGCGCTTTACCGGCCCTTCGCTCAATCCGCTCAGCGAGGCCGCGGAATACGATCCGCAGAGTGCCGCCATCTCATCCGCCTATGTCTCCCTGCTGAACGACTATATGCGGCGCGATCTGAAGTATGGCGAAGGGCAAACCTACCTGCCCGAAGTCTCTGTGTGGGAAGGCAACAAATGGAGCTTCAAGCACGACGGCAACCTGATCGGTGTCAATGTTTCCAGCGACCTGGCCGATGCAATGAAAATGAATCCGCGCCTCAAGGTCCTGCTGAATGGCGGCTATTACGACATGGCCACTCCGTTCTTCGCCGCCGAATACGAAGAGAAACATTTGCCCATTCCGCCGTCGCTGGCAAAAAACATCGAATACGCATGGTACGAGTCGGGACACATGGTCTACGTGCGCGACGAATGCGTGAAGCAGCTGCACGATCGTGTCGCGACCTTCATCAGGAGCGCATCCGGCGCTCAATAGCAAGCGCGCTCATCTAGCGTCCGGACGCCCTTGTATAGTAGCGAGCATGAATCGCTGCGGCTTGGCACTTCTCCTGTTTGCTCCGTCTCTTCTCGCCCAGTCCTTCACCGTCAGCTTCCCGGCCTCGCTCAGCGCGCAGCCGATTGACGGACGCCTGATGCTTTTGCTCTCGACGGACCCCAGCGATGAGCCGCGCAATCAAATCGACGACTCGCCACGCTCGCAGATCGTCTTCGGTGTCACCGTGGACGGCTGGCAGCCCAACCATCCGCAGATCGTCGACGCCAGTGCGTGGGGCTACCCGGTCCCCAGTCTCAAAGAGCTTCCGGCCGGCGACTATTACGTTCAAGCCCTCTTGAACAAGTACGAGACATTCCACCGGTCGGATGGGAAGACAATCAAGCTCCACATGGATCAGGGCGAGGGGCAGCACTGGAACATCTCACCGGGCAATCTCTACTCGAAGCCGGTCAAAATCCACGTCGACGCTTCGACAACAAACTACACCATCACTCTCACTGAAGTTATCCCGTCCATCCCGCCACCTGCTGACACCAAATACGTCCGCCATATTCGTGTACAGAGTCAGGTGCTCACCAAGTTTTGGGGACGCCCCATGTTTCTCAGTGCAATCGTTCTTGTTCCCGAGGGTTTCGACGAGCATCCGCGGGCGCACTTCCCGCTCATCCTCTTCCACGACCACTTCGTGAGCGACTTCGACGACTTCCGCACGACGCCTCCCGATCCGAACCTCAAGCCCGACTACAGCGAACGATTTCATCTGCCCGGCTACAACCGCATTCAGCAGGAAGAGGCCTACAAGTTCTATCAGCAGTGGATTGCGCCGGGATTCCCCCGCGTATTGATCGTTAAGATTCAGCACGCCAACCCCTACTACGATGATTCCTACGCGGTGAACTCGGTCAACGTCGGCCCCTACGGAGATGCCATCGAAAATGAGTTGATTCCTGCGATCGAAAAGCAGTTTCGCGGTATCGGCCAGGGCTGGGCGCGGTTTGTCTACGGCGGCTCTACCGGCGGTTGGGAGGCCCTGGCGGTTCAGGTCCTCTATCCCGACCATTACAACGGCGCGTTTGCGGCCTGTCCTGACCCCATCGACTTCCACGCCTTCACGAATATAGACCTCTACGACGACGACAATGCGTTTTTCCTCGAAGGGGCTCACAAGCGCGTCGCTCAGCCAGCCATGCGCGACTACCTCGGGCACACCTTCATCACGACTGAAGAGATCAATCGCTACGAGCTCGCTCTGGGGGATCATGGACGCAGCGGCGAGCAGTTCGATATCTGGCAGGCAGTGTATGGGCCCGTCGGCGACGATGGCTATCCCAAGGCAATCTTCGACAAGGTCACCGGGAAGATCGATCACTCCGTCGCCGAATATTGGCGCCAGCACTACGATCTCGAGGCAATTTTGGAGCGAGACTGGGCAAAGCTGGGTCCCGAACTCGAGGGCAAGATTCACATCTATGTTGGCGCCGACGACACCTACTTCCTGAATGATGCCGTCTATCGTATGCAGGACTTTCTCGATTCGACCAGGAACCCGCCCTACGGCGGCGAGGTGACCTACGGCCCGCGCGCGGAACACTGTTGGAACGGCGATCCGACGCTGCCCAACGCCTACTCGCGCCTGCATTACAACACGCAGTATTTGCCAAAGATTCTCGATCGCATCCAGAAGACCGCACCGCCGGGAACAGACCTGACCAGCTGGCGCTACTAGCTTGCCATCTGCTGAGAATGCGCCTCGTACACTTCCTTCGCACGATCCAGAGCGGCCTGGATATTAGGCATGATGTTTGCCTGGTTCACGCGCTCGATAAAGCGAGGCTGCAGGAGCAGCTTCGACGGCTGCTCCATCGCACCGCAGAGCAGAAGGCTTCGTCCTGACTCGTGCAGCCGTTTCGCGAATGTCTCAATGGCGTGAATACCCGTCGCGTCAATTGCCGTCATGTTGCGCAGGCGCAGGATGACCACAGGCGCAAAGGCTTCGAGATTCGCCGTCGCGTCCACAAGCTTTTCAGTGGTTCCAAACAGAAACGGACCGTGGATGCGCAGCAGCGTAACGTAGGGAGGCACAATGCGCCCTTGCAGGGTATGCGGTAACCCATCGCGAATATAATCGTCCGTCACCGGAGACACGGTCGTGGTCTCGGCGACCTTCCAGATATAGACCAGCGCGGCCAGGGCCATCCCCACTCCGACCGCGACCGTCAGATCGGCGAAGACCGTGAGTGCGAACGTCACCAGCCAGACCGAGACCGAGGTGAAACCAAGCTGCAGAATGCCGCCGATCTCATGCCACTCGCCCATGCGATACGCGACCACGAATAGAACCGCAGCCAGCGTGGTCAGCGGAATGTAGCTCGCCAGCGGCGCTGCCACAAGCAGAATGACTAACAGCGTCAGCGCGTGAATCATTCCCGAGACCGGCGAACGCGCGCCGGAGCGGATGTTCGTTGCCGTGCGCGCAATCGCTCCCGTAGCCGGAATCCCACCGAAGACCGGCGACGCGATGTTGGCCAGGCCCTGCGCAACCAGTTCGACATTAGGATTGTGCCGATCGCCGGTCATGCCGTCGGCGACCACGGCAGACAGCATGCTCTCCAGCGCGGCCAGCAAGGCTACGGTGAATGCCGACGGGATCAAAGGCAGGATATGTTCGGCGTGAAAATCAGGAATCGCAAACGGCGGCAGCCCCTGCGGAATCCCGCCGAATCGCGTACCGATGGTCTCCACAGGCAGATGCATAAACGCACTCACGGCCGTACAGACGACCACCGCCACAATCGACGACGGGACCCGGCTTGTGAAACGCGGCAGTATAAGCAGAATCGCCAGCGTTCCCAGTCCGAGCAAGAGTGCAGGAAGATTGAGAGCGCCCAGATGCGCGATAAGAAGCCGCATGCGCGGCAAAAACTCGCTGGGAACGGCACCGACGCGCAATCCGAAAAAGTCCTTGATCTGCGTCGATGCGATCAGAATTGCGATTCCGTTGGTGAATCCGATCACCACTGGCCGCGGAATAAATCGTACCGCGGAGCCCAGGCCGGTCAAACCCATCACCAGCAGGATCACGCCGGCCATGAGTGTGACCATGGCAAGCCCGCTTAGACCAAAGCGCGCGACGATGCCGGCCACAATCACAACGAATGCACCTGTCGGACCGCCGATCTGCGTGCGCGAGCCGCCTAGCGCCGAGATAAGAAAGCCCGCCACCACAGCCGTATAGAGGCCAGCCTGCGGCGTTACACCCGAGGCAATACCAAACGCCATAGCCAGCGGCAACGCCACCAGGCCCACAGTTACGCCGGCCAACAGATCGTGCAGAAACGTCTGCCCCGTATAACTCCGCAAAGCCTGGACTGACTTGGGGAGATTCTGCTTACTAAAGGACATGAGTTTCCTTCATTGTACGCAAGCCGCAACGCATTCCGACGCGGCGCCAGTTACATTAGTCCTGCACATTTTTCCGATAAATCAGCGCGTCGCGGCCGGAGGCATAGTAGTTCTTTTCTTGTCCGACCTCCACAAACTCGTTCGATTCGTAGAGATGAATTGCTGTCGTATTGGTCGTATCCACGTGCAGCCACAGTGTGGTGGCACCCGCGGCGCGCGCAGACCCTTCGATCCGCCTCAGCAGTTCCCTGCCGATACCGTGCCCCCGGTGCGCGGCCAGAACCTCGATGGTTTGAATGTACGCGCTCAGTCCGTGGATCGATGGCGTCCACTCGACAATGCCGAAACTGTTCATTGCGCCTGAAACCTCTGCAATCCACGTCGCAGAATTCTGCGCGTTGACGAGCCAATGCATGTAGCGCCGTCCGAACCGGAGCGGCGGCAGAAAGCACTTCTCCTCGATCGCATACAGAGAATCGAAGTCGTCCGGCTTGTAGAGACGGTATTCCATGTGTGCAAACAAAGAAAGGCTGCCCGAGCGAGCAGCCTTCCTTTCCGAGCGCGTCTGCGCTCGTCGTCGTTTAGACCTTCGCTTCCAGGTCCCGAATCACGCTGAAGCACCGCTCGTCAAGACGGCGATTGGTGGCAATGGCTTCCTTGATGGTGATGTCGGTAATCTCTGTACCGTGCAACACCGCGATCCGGCCCCACTTGCCCTGATGAACCATATCGATGGCATGAAGGCCGTAACGCTGGCCGAGTAAGCGATCGAACGCCGTCGGTACGCCACCACGCTGTGTATGCCCCAGGTTCACCGACCGCGTCTCGAAACCGGTCTTCTTTTCGATCAGATCTGCCAGCGCTTCGCCAATGCCCGAGAGCCGCGCGTGTCCGAACGAGTCGACTTCGGTCGAGCCAGTCACCTGGCCAACTTCGGGCAGATGGCAGCCTTCGGCAACCACGACAACACCATAGTGTTTGCCATGATCGTAGTTGTACTTGAGCAACTTGCACACGTGATCGATATCGATCTCTAGCTCGGGGACCAGCACCACATGCGCCCCACCGGCAATTCCAGAGGCGTACGCAATCCAGCCTGCATCGCGTCCCATCACCTCTACAACTACCACTCGATTATGCGAATCCGCAGTCGTGTGAATGCGGTCGACAGCCTCAGTCGCAATCGAGACTGCAGTATCAAAGCCGAAGGTCTGGTCCGTTCCATTGATATCGTTGTCGATCGTCTTGGGAACACCGATGCTGGGCACGCCGTTCTCACTCAGGAAGAGCGTGACCGATTGCGTGTCGTCGCCGCCCAGCGCAATCAGCGCATCGATCTTGTTGAGCTTCAGAACTTCGCGCACCTTGTCGATGCCGCCCGGGATCTTCTTCACATTCGTCCGCGATGAATGAAGAATGGTGCCGCCCTTCAACTGGATGCCGTCGATCCTCTCCAGGGTCAGCGGAATCCATTGATTGTCCAACACACCACGCCAGCCATTCAGAAATCCGATGAACTCATCGCCGTAGGTCTGTATCCCCTTACAAACCGCGGCAAAGATCACCGCGTTCAAGCCAGGACAATCACCGCCTCCAGTCAATAATGCAACGCGCATGCATGTCTCCCTGATCGAAATGGCTCGGCCTTTGGCCGGCCGGGATTTGTTGAGTCTTCGCAGCCGGCGGCGTCGCCGGACCTGCGACCTTAACCAGTGTACTCCGTGGTTGTAAAGCCGAATCGTGACCGCGCTCACGCCGGCAAAGGATTGCACCGGTGCAGGTTGGTGTTGGGAATCTGGTCCGCAGGTGATTCAATAAGACATGCCCGGGACCGGAGCGCTGCTCTTACTGGTTTTCGCAAGCCTTGTTGTCGTTGTCCTGCTGGTGCTTCTCGAGCTCACGCGGTTCGGCTTCCTCATCCGATCCACCATTCCCGACCGGCCCCGGCGTCGCATGTTTCTGGCCTCGGTCTCGTTCCTCATTACATTTGTCGGCGCGCGGCTGCTGGTCAGCCTCGTTATCCACCAGCACGGCCCCTTCGAATGGGTGATGGTCCGCGGACGGCACATCCATCACTTGGTCTGGGGCATCCTGATCCTGCTCCTCGTCGGCTACGGATGGCTTCTCGATCTCGGACGCTCGCACTCGCCTACATCGATCTTTCTGAGCCGTCTCATGTCGATCGGCTACGGCGTAGGTGCAGCGCTCACCCTCGACGAGTTTGCTCTTTGGCTGGACCTCGAACCTGACGCCTATTGGAACCGCACCGGCCGCTTGAGCATCGACGCGGTCATCCTCTTCGGCAGCATCCTCGCCGTAGGCGCATGGGGAGCGCCCTTCTTCCGAGCTCTACAGAGAATCTGGGCCAGGCGCGTCTGGTCGCACCGCGAGCTCATCGTTACCGCCGCCCCTAGTCGGCGCGGGCGGTTGCTTCGTCGGCGTAGAGTTCGGCGACCACCGCCGCATACTTCCCGGTAATCACGCGCCGTTTTAGCTTCATCGACGGCGTCAGCTCGCCCGACTCCTGCGTCCACACGTCCGGAACCACGCGGAATCGCTTGATGGTCTCGAAGTTCGCCAGCCCGCCGTTCACCGTACGCACGATTTCGCTGTAGAAAGCCACCACACGACTGTCGGCCACCAACTCGGCTCGGTTACCGGCGGTGATTCCATGCCGCTGCGCCTGCTCTTCAAGCGCCGCGAAGTTCGGCGAGATAATCGCCGAAATGAACTTGTGCTTGTCGCCTACCAACGCCACCTGCCCCACCAGGACACTGTTCTTGAGCTTGTTCTCGATAGGCTGCGGCGCAACCAGCTTGCCGCCTGAAGTTTTTAAGAGTTCCTTCTTGCGGTCGGTGATATAGAGAAAGCCATTGTCGTCGAGATGCGCAATGTCCCCGGTCCGGAACCAGCCGTCCTGATCGAAGCACTCCGCAGTGGCACTGGGTTTCTGCCAATACCCGACGAAGACCGACGCCCCCCGCACCAGTAATTCGCCGTCTTCGGCAAACTTCAGTTCGACATTGGGCAGCGGCTTACCCACCGAGCCCATGTGCTGATTCACCGGCGAATTGAGCGCAATAACCGGCGACGTCTCCGTGAGCCCGTATCCCTCATAGACCGCGATCCCGGCATCGGCGAACCAACTGGCTGTATCGATCCCCAACGGCGCTCCGCCCGAAACAAAGTACCTTACTCTTCCGCCAAAGGCTTCCTGTACCTTGCTGTAGACCAGCCTCGCCGCGAGCTTCCAACGAAGAGAAGCAGGTTGCCTGCCCGCATAAACAAGCGCTCGGCTCCTCTCACCTGTTTTCAAAGCCCACGCGAGCATTCTCTTCTTGACCGGCGATGCGGAAGACTTCTGCTCAACAGCCTGGCGAATCTTCTCGTAGACGCGCGGAACTCCGACGAAAACCGTTGGACGTACCTCCTTCATCGCCTGCGGCAATTTGTCGAACGCCGCGCAGTAGGCTACCTGCGCCCCCCGGCCATACATCACATAGTCAAGGGCACGCGCCGTAATATGCGAAAGCGGCAGAAACGAAATGCATGCGTCCGTCTCGTTGAAGTCGAACTCATACGCGGTGATGTTCTGATTGGCAGCGATGTTCCCATGCGTTAACATCACGCCCTTCGGCTCACCTGTCGTTCCCGAGGTGTAGATGAGCGTCGCCAGATCCTTCGGCTCCGCGGAACGAACCAGTCCGTCAAATACGGGATCACGCTCGGCCCCTCGTTCGTCCGCGCCCGCCAGAACCTCGCTCAGTGCAACCACTCCATCCGGCGGTGTGGCGGATTCCATCATCAGAATCCGCTCCAGCGGCGTCTGCGCTCGCACTGCGTTCAGCTTGTCGAACTGTTGGCGTGTCGAGACAATCGCAATCCGGCAGTTGGCGTCCCGCATCAGTTCGGCAATCTGCTCGCCCGTGAGCGTGGGATAGATGGGAACATTGACCGCCCCGATTGCCAGAGTCGCGAAATCGGCGATCGCCCACTCCCAGCGGTTCTCGCTGATCAGACCGATCCGATCACCCTTGTTCGCTCCCCATGTCAAAAGGGTCTTCGCGAGCTGACGCACTCGCTGATAAATCTGATCGGAAGAGATCGGTTGCCAGTGACCAAATTCGTCCTGCCACAAGATTGCCCGCGGATTCGACGCCGAGGCAACCCGAACAAACAGATCATTGATGGTGGAGAGCTGCGGAGCTGAGGTCATGTTGTCGGATTGGCGGATTAGGCGCGTCGCACTTTCCAAGTCCACGGAGAGTGTAACAGCGCCCCCTGCCGAATCGAGCCGAGTACTGCAAAAGTAACCATGCAGACACAAAAATGCCCGATTTCCGAGTTCTGGAACGGCTCCTTACTTCCGCGTACCCATGGGACGAAAGTGCCATTCCTTCCGTCGCCAATCCGTTGCTATAAATGGACTAACACGACTGGAGGATTGGCTTCGCCGCGGTCCAGCAACAGTCGCTCGAACCAATGCACAAGAGTAACAACTCGGTTAGCCCCAACCAGCCCAGTCCGGATCTCATCCATCGGCTGTTCTTCGTGCGCCAGGTCTGCCTTGCGCTCGTCGTTCAGCTTGCGGTGCTGGCGCTCTGCGCCCGGCCCTTTCCTGCGATTGGCAGCGCTCTCCCCGCAAGCCTGACCGAGATGCATGCCTCGTTTGCTCTGGCTGCCCTGTTCTCGGCCTTGAGCCTGTTCCTCTCCGATGCGGACCGCTTGACTCGTTGGGAGCGTTTGAGCCGCGCCTTCGGAATTCTCTCTGCGCTGGCAGCATTCGGCTCGTTCTTCGAGCACGCACCCCCTGCGCAGTTTGTCATGCGTAGCGACGGCGTGCATCTCTTCACAGGAATTGCGCTGATTCTGATCTCCGTTGTTCTCCTCCTGATCCGATCGGCTGAAGGCCCTGCCGCTCGCGTCGCCGACATCGCGGTCAGCTGCCTGCATCTCCTGGTCTTGATTCTCGTCTCCGAATTCGCATTCGGAAGCCTTCATCTGCCCGACTCGTCGCTCGAAGGCATTCCCCCGCCGGTGACTCTGGCCTGCCTCGTGCTCCTCACGATCATTGTTCTGTCGCGACGCGCCGAGGTAGGAATCTTCCGGATCTTCCTTGGCTCAGGCATCGGCGGCAGGATTGCCCGCTGGCTCACGCCTTTTCTGCTCTTGCTTCCTTTCATGCGGGAGGCAGGGCGGGCTCGCATCCTGACCACCCACGTTATTCCATCGTTGTACGCGCTTGGAATCTTCGCCTCCGTCGCTTCGGTGGTCGCGTTTGCCCTGCTAATCCTCCTCGTACGAAACATCAACCAGATGGAGATGAAGATTCACGACCTGACTCTCCGTGACGAGCTCACCGGACTCTATAACGTCCGCGGGTTCAACCTGCTCGCTGGACAATCGCTGCGCCTGGCACAGAGGGCCGAAGTCCCCTTTTCCGTCCTGTTCGTCGACATGGATAATTTGAAGCGCGTGAACGACGAGTTGGGACACAATGCCGGCTCCGCCACCCTAGCCGAAACCGCCAAGCTGCTCACCGCGACCTTTCGCGATGCCGACGTCATTGCGCGCCTGGGTGGCGACGAATTCGTTGTCGCCGGTCAATTCAATCAGGCGGCCGTGGCAGCCTCGGCACTGCGTCTGCAGGACCTGGCGGCCGCCCGTTTCTCCGACGCCTACGGAAAGTTTCCGTTGAGCCTCAGCATTGGCTACGCGACATCGGCAGACAACCGCTTCGATTCACTGCGTGAATTGGTGGCGCGCGCGGATCAGGCGATGTACGACAGGAAACGCCGCAAGAAGGCCGACCTCTCCGAGCCGCTCCATGCCATGACCGGACCGGTCGCCGTCACCCCTGGGGAGACGGACTCATTCGCACAAACCGCTGGGATTCACGCTCCCAGTTAGCCAGCAGCCACTGAGCCCGCGTGCTCGCGGTCTTACTCGCGTGCAGTTCCACCAACTCGTGGATCGATTGACGCGCCGTGTGGTCAAGATCGGCAAAGCGCTCCGGCTGCAGAAATGACTTGTGGTAGCGATTCGCGCCAAGAAAACCTCCATCTTCGTCGTAGACCCAGGCCAGGCCGCCTGTCATGCCCGCACCGAAGTTGATTCCCGTCGCCCCGAGAATCACCGCCAGCCCGCCGGTCATGTACTCGCAGCCATGATCGCCCACACCTTCGACGATCGCCAGCGCACCCGAGTTGCGCACAGCAAAGCGTTCGCCCGCACGTCCAGCCGCGAACAGCCATCCGCCCGTCGCTCCGTACAGTGCCACGTTCCCCAGCAGCGTGTGCTTCTCGCTCTCCAGTGCGACCCGTCCTCGTCCGCGCAGAACCAGTTCGCCGCCGCAAAGACCCTTGCCCACAAAATCGTTCGCCAGACCTTCCAGCTGCAGCGTCATCCCAGAAACCGCAAAAGCGCCGAACGACTGCCCGGCTGTACCCTTCATCGAAAACGTTAGATCCGAGCCCGTCGTTGTCGGATTCTGTGTGCGGAAGAGTGCCAGCTGCCCCGCCAGCCGCGCTCCCAGCGTTCGATCCTCATTGGACACATGCGTCTCGACGCGATACGGCGTGCCGGCCTTAAATGCTTCCAGGGCGGGCTCCACCCACGCGTCATCGATCGGCGCATGCGGCTCGGGACGGTCGTTCCGGCCGCCCTCCCAGCGGACCGCGCCACCCGTCTCGGTCGCAATCGCGGTTGCCGCCAGCAACGCGTTCAGATCGAGGTTCGCATCCCAGCGCACCTGTTCCAAAAGATCAGTACGTCCCGTGGCAGCGGCCAGAGATGGCAGGCCCAGCGTCGCGAGCAGTTGCCGCACTTCGGCCGCAAGCTCGTCGAAGAAGCGAACCACATGCTCCGGCTTGCCGCGGAACTTCGCGCGCAGTTCAGGCCTCTGCGTCGCAATACCTGTGGGACAGGTATTCAGATGGCATTGCCGCGCCATGTCACAGCCCAGCGCAACCAGAACCGACGTTCCGAACGCGAACTCGTCTGCCCCGAGCAGCGCCGCCATCACGATGTCCCGCGCCGTACGCAGGCCGCCGTCCGTCCTCAGGCGCACCCGTCCACGCAGGCCGTTATGAACCAGTACCTGCTGCGCCTCCGACAAGCCCAGCTCCCACGGATTGCCGGCATACTTGATGCTTGAAAGCGGCGATGCACCCGTTCCTCCCGAGTGCCCGGCGATCACGATGTAATCGGCGTATGCCTTCGCGACCCCCGCAGCGATCGTCCCCACACCGCAGCCCGACACCAGTTTTACCCCCACCGCAGCGCGCGGGTTCACCCGCTTCAGGTCCCAGATCAGCTGCGCCAGGTCTTCGATCGAGTAGATATCGTGATGCGGCGGCGGCGAAATCAGCTGCATCCCCGGCTGCGCATGACGCAAACGCGCGATCAGCTCCGTGACCTTGTGGCCCGGCAGCTGTCCGCCCTCACCAGGCTTGGCGCCCTGCGCAATCTTGATCTCCAGCTCCTCGGCGTGCGCCAAATACTCAGCAGTTACACCAAACCGCGCGCTCGCCACCTGCTTGATCTTGTTGTTCAAAAGCGACGGCGCGCCGTCAATTGGAGCGTAGACCGCAGGGTCCTCACCACCCTCACCCGTATTCGAGCGCGCACCCAGCAGGTTCATCGCTTGGGTAATCGTCTGATGCGCCTCGGGCGACAGCGAGCCAAACGACATCGCGCTTGCGATGAACGTCTTCGTGATGTTGCCCGCCGGTTCCACCGCTTCCAGCGCAAGCTCCGGCCCCGCGGGCCGAATCTCCAGCAGATCGCGCAGGTTTGTCGGGGCAGCTTCGCTGGCCTGAACCGCGAACGTCGAGAACGGAGTTTGCGCCACGGCCGCACCCTGCTTCGTCGATCCAACGACGGTCTGCAGCGCGCGGACCGTCAGCGGTTGCCAGCCGTGCGACTCCGCCTCATCGGCCTTGCGGAAGCGCACAAAGCCGTAGTCCGGCAACTCGCGCAGCTTGGTCGCAGAGACCACAGCGCTATCGTGTCCCTCCGACTCATCGCCCTTCTCGGCCCCAAGCCACAAATTGCGCACGTACTGTTCAATCGCGGCAAAACCGAAGCCTCCGATTGGAGCCGGCACGCCGGTGAAACATTTATCGACGACGGTCTGCGCGATGCCGATCGCATCAAACAAATGCGCCGCGCAGTAGCTATCGAGCACGCTGATGCCCATCTTCGACATCACCTTAGCAAGCCCAAGTTCAAGCGCGTGCAAGAGATTCTCTTCGCCCTTCTCTGGGTCAAGGCCGCGCGCCGTCTCCAGCGCCAGCCAGGGACACACCGCACCGGCGCCCACGCCCAACAGGACCGCAACATGGTGAATCTCGCGGCAATCCCCCGCTTCAGCAGCCAGGCCCACCTCGGCGCGTACACCGGCCCGCGTCAACGCCATGTGCACCGCGCCGGCTGCCATCGCCATCGGGATCGGTATCGCTTCGGGTGTTGCCTCTCGGTCCGACAGAATCAGCAGCGACGCGCCATTCGCCACCAGCTCCACTGCTCGCGTGGTCAGAATGTCGACCGCAACCTCCAGCGTCGTGTCCGGCGAGTAGAGACAGTTCAGGATGGCGTGCGGCATCTTGCCCGTCTGTCCGTGATGAGCATGGCGCAGCGCATGCATTTGTCCCAGCGTCAGAATCGGCGAACGCAACGAAAGGCCCGGTAACGGTTCGCGTACTTCAAGAAGATGCGGCCACGGTCCCAGTCGCGTGTGCATCTGAAACACCACCGCCTCGCGCAACGGATCGATCGGCGGGTTCGTCACCTGCGCGAAACGTTGCCGGAAGAATGCATACAGCGGCCGCGGCGCCCTGGCCAGCGGTGCAATTGCCGTATCGTCGCCCATCGACCACACCGCATCCTTACCCTCTGCGGCCATCGGTTGCAGGATCATGCGCACGTCTTCGCGCGTGTAACCGAACCGATGCTGCAGACGATTCAACTCAACTGGATCAAGAGCTGCCGGTGTCGCTTCCGAATCCTCGAGCGGCGTATCGAGCATGATCAGATCCTGGTAATGCCGCTTCGTGTCGTAGATGCGCAGAATCTCGTCGTTCTCGAAGAAGCGATTGAAGTCGAGGTCCGCGACGATCATCTGCCCCGGCCCCAGACGGCCGCTATGCACAATGTGCTCCGGGTCCATGTCGACCAAACCAGCCTCGGAACCCGCGTAGACCAATCCTTTGTCATCCAACGCAAATCGACAAGGCCGCAGTCCGTTGCGGTCGAGAATCGCGCCCACCTGCCGTCCGTCGGTAAATGCCAACGCAGCGGGCCCGTCCCATGGCTCAATCAGGTCACCGCTGTACTGCAGAAACGAGGATCGGTTGCCGGGATTGGCCGGCGGCACCAACATGCGCAGCGCTTCACCCACGGTACGGCCGTTGTGCGACAGCAGTTCGACAATCTCGTCGAGCGACGTCGAATCCGATCCGCCCGTCGAGAGCACTGGGTGCAGATCGAGCGACATCGTCGCGGCACGCGCCTCCATATTCGAACGGTTGCCCCAGATCGTGTTGATCTCGCCATTGTGCGCAATCGTCCTGAAGGGTTGCGCCCGGTCCCAGGACGGCAACACATTCGTCGCATACCGCTGATGGAAGAGCGCAATCGGCGTCTTGAATTCGGCATCGGCCAGGTCGGGATAAAACTCGGCCAGCAACCGTCCCGCGCACAGCGCCTTGTACACCATCGTGGAAGCCGAGAGGCTCGCCACATAGCCGGGCAGCCCTGACCGCTCAAACTGCTTCCGCGCTAAAAAAAGACGCCGATTGAATCCCTCCGGCTCATCGCTCGTAATCTGCAACTGCCACATCGCCGGCCGCGACGAGTTCGCAATTTCGCCCAACACTTCAGGACGCACCGGCACCGGCCGCCACTGCAGCACCTCCATTCCCTGCGCTGCGAGGGCCGCTTCGATCTCCCCGCGCGGCGCCGCGGCCTCCTCCGGCAGAAAGATCACGCCTACGCCCAGTGGCTTCCACTCCGGCAGAACGATTTCAGTCCTCGCCAGAAGCCAGTCGCGGGGAATCACAACAGTAACGCCCACGCCGTCGCTCGACTTGCCGTCGGCAGCCACGGCGCCGCGATGCTCCAGCCGTCCCAGGGCGGTCAGCGCATGCTGCAGGATTGTGTGGGAAGGCTCGCCGGAAAGCTGCGCAACAAAACCGACGCCGCAGGAATCAGAGTCGAAACGAGGATCGACGAGGCTATTTTCGAGGTATGCCGGGCTCTGCGCGCAGCCGTAGCTCCCGCGGTTCCCCTGCGAACCGGCTCGCGTAGACGTGGGAATTGATCGAGTGGGGAAGCCCATATCCCAATATACGACCTTTTTTGTTAAGAGATCTGCCCGGGTCCGGGATCGTCCATCTTCCACAACCCGATCGCGCTGCCGCTCGACCGGCCCTGATCCCGCTCAAGGGAACTGCTGAAGAACCTCAAATCGCCAGTCAGATTGTCGTGAAAAAGAACCGGAAACGGTCTTGCATAGTTATACAGTATCGTTGTATATTTATGCAAGCGCGGCCGCAGTGTGCAGCCGCGCTTTCGCTTTGCCTGAAAGATTGAAATGAAGGTTCAACGGCACAACGCAATTCGGGATCTGATCGGCCACTCCGCGGTTTCCAGCCAGGACGAACTGCGCCGCAAGCTGCGCCGCCGCGGCTTCGCGGTCACCCAGGCCACGCTCTCGCGCGATCTTCACGAGCTGCGCCTGTTCAAGGGCCCCAGCGGCTACTCCCTGCCCAATGGCAACGGACATGGGCACACCGCAGCAGCCGAAGTTGAAGACGACACGCCGCCGACCGTCACTGAAGTCATCGAGAGCTTTGGCCTCCGCGTGCACCACGCCATGAATCAGGTCATTATCCGGACCGTCATGGGCGGCGCTCAGCCCGTCGCCGCCTCGCTCGACTACGAAGAGTGGCCCGAGGTCGTCGGCACCATCGCCGGCGACGACACCGTGCTTGTCATTTGCCCCGATCAGCGCAGAGCTGGCGAAGTCGAATCCCGCCTAAGGACGATGTTGGAGTCATGACGCAGCCAGTCCAGACCGCAGTTGTCGGAGTGACCGGCTACGCAGGCGCCGAACTGGCGCGGCTCCTTCTGCGCCATCCGCGCCTCAAAGGTGTGCCTCCCGTCTTCGCCGGACGTGTTGAAGCCGAGGATGCTGCCCGCGGCGGTGTGCCTCTCGTCGACATCCATCCGCAGCTCGGTGACAACAACGGTACCGGCTCACTCAAGCTCCAGCCCTTCTCCTGGGATCTGCTCAAGGATCGTGGCGTGAAGATTCTCTTTCTCGCCACACCGCACGAGCAGTCTCGCGAGTGGGTCCCCGAAGCGCTCGACCGCGGGCTCCGCGTCATCGACCTGAGCGGCGCCTGGCGTCTGACCGACGCTGCCCATCGCGCCGTTTACAAATTCAAAGACGAGGGCTCCTCCATCGCGACGGCGATCCAGGCCAAGTCGATCTACGGTCTGCCCGAGCTTCATCGCAGCGATATCGTGGGGGCGCAGGTTGTCGCCAATCCCGGCTGCTATTCCACATCCGTGATTCTCCCTCTTCGCCCGCTGGTTGCCGCGGGCCTCGTCGACCTGTCGCACGGGATCGTCGCCGACTCCAAGAGCGGCGTCAGTGGAGCAGGCAAAGCGCCAACCGCGAAGACGCACTTCATGTACGCGGCCGACAATCTTTCCGCCTATGGCGTCTTTTCTCATCGCCACACCGGCGAACTACTCGAGCAGATCGGTCTGCGCAGCGATCAGATCGTCTTCACGCCGCACCTGCTGCCGATTCCGCGCGGAATCTTGTCCACGCTCTACGTGCACTTCCGGGAGCCGCAGACGCGCGAGTCCGTCGCGCAAACCTATCACAGCTTTTTCGCAGGCAGCCCCATGGTCCGCCTCTACGACGACACGCTGCCACAGATCCAGTACTCGGTGCGCACCAACTATGCGGATATCGGCTTCGAGCTTTCGTCCGACGGCCGTCGCGCCGTCATCGTCAGTTGTCTCGACAACCTGCTCAAAGGCGCATCCGGACAGGCTGTGCAGAATCTCAACGTGATGCTTGGCTACGGCGAAGCCGAGGGTCTCGAATGAAGTATGAAGCGGAGGGCCTCGAATGAAATATGTAGTCAAACTAGGCGGGGCAGGTCTTGAAGTCCCCGCGCTCTTCGACGGCTGCGTCCGCGCCATCGCCGAACTCGTTCGCGACGGCCATCAAGTCGCCGTCGTTCACGGTGGCGGCGTGCAGCTCACCAGCATGCTGAAAGCCCTCGGCAAGCAGAGCGAGTTCATCGCCGGCCTGCGCGTAACCGACGCCGAGACCCGCGACGTCGCGCTCATGGTCCTCGCGGGCAAAGTCAACAAGCGTCTCGTCGCCGCGCTGGGCGCGCTGGGGCAGCCCGCGGTCGGCATGTCCGGTGGCGACGGGCTGCTGTTCCGTGCACGCAAAAAACGCACTGCGCCCGATCTTGGCTACGTCGGCGAAATCGTCGCCAGCGATCCGCGTTGGCTTGACGCCATCTGGCAGCTGAACGGCGTGCCGGTCATCTCGTCGATGGCTCTCGGCTTCGACGGCGAGTACTACAACATCAATGCCGACGAGATGGCTGCTGCCTGCGCCACAGCCTGCCACGCCGATGCGCTGGTCTTCCTTACCGATGTCCCAGGCGTCAAAGGATCGAACGGCGAAGTGATGCGATGGCTGTCAATCGATCAGATTGCCGAGATGGCCAAAAACGCCATCATTACCGGCGGCATGTTGCCCAAACTGGGCGCCTGCCGTGATGCTTTGTTGAATGGTGTCAAGCGCGTCCGCATTCTCCCTGCTGAAGCGGCCGCTTCCCTGCCCGACTTGTGCAGTTCGCGCGTAGCCCAAGGCACTGAAGTGATGGTGGCCTGAGGAGGATTTTTCAGTGACTAAGTTGGATCAAATTCGTGCTGCCGAAGAGCGCTTGCTGCTGCAAACTTACGAGCGGAATCCGATTCTCTTCGTGGATGGCAAGGGTGTTTACCTCGTCGACGAGAACGGTACGAAGTACCTCGATCTGCTGAGCGGTATCGGCGTCAACGCCCTTGGCTATGGGCATCCCGCGATTGAAGAGGCCATCGCAAAACAGAGCCGCGCGCTGATCCACACCTCGAACCTCTTCTATCACGAGGGTCAGGCTGAGCTCGCGCTGCGACTTACTGAGCGCGTTGGACTCGATCGCGTCTTCTTTGCCAACACCGGCACCGAAGCCTGGGAAGGAGCGCTGAAACTCGCCCGCGCCCATGCAGGCCTCTTGCGCAGCGAAGGCAAGACGATCGGCACCAAGTTTCTTGCTCTCGAGCAGAGCTTCCACGGCCGTACCTTCGGCTCCGTCTCGACAACCTACAAAGCGAAGTACCGCGAGCCGTTCGGACCCGTCGTGCCCGGTGTCGAGTTCGTGCGCTTCAACGATGCCGCCGACCTGCGCGCCAAGTTTTCGCGCGATGTCTGCGCCGTCCTCGTTGAATCCATCCAGGGCGAAGGCGGCATTCGTCCGCTCACACAGGAGTTCTTCGCCGAAGCACGCGCACTCACCAGCACCACCGGCGCTCTCCTAGTCGTCGATGAGATTCAGGCTGGCATGGGCCGCACCGGCAAGTGGTGCGCCTTTCAGCACTACGGCATCGCCCCGGACGTCGTCACTCTTGCCAAACCGCTTGCAGGCGGCATTCCTCTTGGCGCTGTGCTCTGCACGGAAGAGGCCGCACGCGCCATTCACGCAGGCATGCACGGCACTACTTTCGGCGGAGGCCCACTGGCCTGCGCTGTCGCTATCGCCGTCATTGACGCCATCGAAAAGGAAGGTCTGCTGCGCAACGCCATCGAGATCGGCGACTACTTCCAGACACAGCTGCGTTGGCTCGCCGGTCGTCACGATGCCATCGTCGATGTGCGGGGCAAAGGCCTGATGCTCGCTGCCGACCTCGATTCGCCGGATCTCGCAAAGCTTGTCGTCGCGGAGATGCTCAAACGGCGCATTCTCATCAACTGCACCAGCGACACGGCTCTCCGCTTCCTGCCGCCGTTCATCCTGAAGCGCGAGCACGTCGATACCGCAATCGCCGCACTCGACCAGATTCTGACCGAGTACGCATCGCAGGCCGTCGCCCCATCCGCAGCCCAATCCGTAGGAGGACCCACTCGTGGCCACTAAGATCTTGCAACCCGACATTCCAGTCGAAAAGGACGCCGATGTCCTGGCCGCGGCCGCCCGCATGGCCGGCGAAGACATGTGCTCCATCTCCGACCTCTCGAGCGGCGAAGTCCGCGCCATTCTCAAACTGGGCCACGACATCAAGCGCAACCCGCGCGAGTATCGCCACGCGCTCGACGCCAAGCAAATGGTGCTCATGTTCGAGAAGGCCAGTCTGCGCACGCGCATGAGCTTCGAAGCTGGCATCAACACCATGGGCGGCAACGCGATCTTTGTCGACCACACCAACTCGCCGCTGGGCGAACGCGAGTCCATCTCCGATGTGGCGCGCAACGTCGAGCGCTGGGTCGATGTCATCGTGCTGCGCACCTACGCACACGACACCATCACCGAGATGGCCGCCAACGCACGCGTCCCGGTCGTCAATGCCCTATCGGACTTCGAACATCCCTGCCAGGCGCTGGCCGACTTCATGACGTTGGAAGAGCATTTCGGTTCCCTCGCGGGTCTCAACTTCACCTACGTCGGCGATGGCAACAACGTGTGCCACTCGCTGATGCTTACGGGTGCGCAGCTTGGCGTGAACGTGACCGTTGCTACGCCGCGCGGCTACTCACCCGACATCGAGATCGTGACCATCGCGCGCGAGCGGGCAGAGGCCAATCACTGCGAGCTCCGTCTGCTGCAGGATCCGCAGGCAGCGGCCGAAGGTTGCGACGCCATCTATACCGACGTGTGTGTCAGCATGGGCTACGAGCACGAATCAACCAAACGAGCGCCCATCTTCAGGCCGTTCCAGGTGAACGATGCCCTGATGCAGAAAGCGGCGTCGCACGCAGTGTTCATGCACTGCTTGCCGGCGCGCCGCAACGACGAGGTCACCGATGCGGTCATCGATGGCCCGCAGTCCATCGTCTTCGATCAAGCGGAAAACCGGCTCCATGCACAGAAGGCGCTGCTGCTCCTGCTGCTCGGCGGCCTGGCCAATGTTGCAAGTTTCCAGCAGAACTGATTTGTATCCGGCGCAGGTGAAGTGACCCTGCCCCTCTGAGGTATCCAAGCATGTCCGTAATTCTCGAATCCCTGCCCGTCGGTAAAAAGGTTGGCATTGCCTTCTCCGGCGGACTCGATACCTCCGCCGCCCTGCATTGGATGAGGCAGAAGGGAGCGATCCCCTACGCCTACACGGCCAACCTGGGCCAGCCCGACGAATCCGACTACGATGAGATTCCGCGCAAAGCGCTCGAGTACGGGGCGGAAAAGGCCCGCCTCATCGACTGCCGTGGCCCGCTCGTGCGCGAGGGGATCGCCGCGCTCCAGTCCGGCGCTTTCCACATCAGCACCGCCGGCATCACCTACTTCAATACCACGCCCATCGGCCGCGCCGTCACCGGCACCATGCTTGTCGCCGCCATGAAGGAGGACGAAGTCCACGTCTGGGGCGATGGCTCTACGTATAAAGGCAATGACATCGAGCGCTTCTACCGCTACGGCCTGCTCGTCAATCCCGGTCTTCAGGTGTACAAGCCCTGGCTTGACGATGCTTTCATTGACGAGCTCGGCGGACGCGCCGAGATGTCTGCCTTTATGAACAAGTCGGGTTTCGCCTACAAAATGTCGGCGGAAAAGGCCTACTCCACCGACTCGAACCTTCTCGGCGCAACCCACGAAGCAAAAGACCTGGAGCAGCTTTCTTCCTCCATCCGCATTGTCGTCCCCATCATGGGCACGACTTTCTGGCGGGACGAAGTGCCGGTGAAGGCCGAAGAAGTCGCCGTGCGCTTCCACGAAGGACTGCCCGTGGCGCTCAACGGCCGCGAGTTCTCCGATCAGGTAGAGCTGCTACTCGAAGCCAACCGCATCGGTGGCCGCCATGGACTCGGCATGTCCGACCAGATTGAGAACAGGATCATCGAGGCCAAAAGCCGCGGCATCTACGAGGCGCCCGGCCTCGCCCTGCTCTTCATCGCCTACGAGCGCCTCATCACCGGCATTCACAACGAGGACACCATCGAGCAGTACCGCGACAATGGCCGCAAGCTCGGC
>Ga0181535_10000438_pt1 | contig 62788 bp, 57 predicted proteins | sample PEATcosm2014_Bin_44_FD_119774 | JGI IMG/M metagenome (GOLD analysis project Ga0181535, IMG submission 119774) | Peatland microbial communities from MTU Mesocosm Facility, Houghton, MI, USA - PEATcosm2014_Bin17_30_metaG | ecosystem: Environmental > Terrestrial > Soil > Wetlands > Peat | place... | reverse complement strand
TTTCATTTTCAGCGCCAGGATAACTTTTTTTATAAACGTCCTTGTATTTGACTATAATTTCCGTTTTCCCCAATTCGGTTCTTAGCGACAAATCTATAAGCGGGCTTTTTATAGTTTTGTAATATACTTCCCACCTTTTTAAATCTTTGTTTAAAAATTTGATAATTATTATCCCGTTTTCATTTCTCGCTACAGTATCAAAATCTTGCATTATTACTTCATTAATTCCATCACCGTCTAAATCGCCAATTATCGGAACATCAAAATCAGCCAGTAAACTGTCGCCGTACTCGTTTTTATATCTATCAATATTAAAATCAACATTTTTTAATGCGTTCACTAATATATATGAATATTTATATCTGTCTCTCGTTATCAAAGACACCAAATCCGCGTAATAATTCATCCTTTCGTTTTTTATATAATACTTTATTGATTCGTCGTATTTCTTTTCCGAGTACAATATGTCGCCCGCTTTTATATATACATAATTAATTATATTCAATAAAAATGTGGCGAGTTTTTTTTCATTTTCAGTTCTCAATTTAGATGCGTCTCCAAGACTGCTCTTATCACAATTTTTTGACTTTCTACAATCGTATATTTGTTTGTTTAACTGTTTTAGATCAGCTATTAAAGCATCGCTAACAGAATCAATTTGTGGTTCGATTTCCTTAATTTTTGCAAGAGCACCGTCCAGTTCGTTTTTTACAATCAACATATCAATTTCATTAATTTTATCTTTTATTTGTTCGAATTTTTGTTTTTCGTTGGCATACTTTTCTGATTCCAATAATATATTAATTTTATTTTGGTCGCCTTTATATGAATTCGGCAAACTCCAATCGATTGAAAAAGTAGCATGCGACAAACTATATGTAAGCAGAAAGAAAAGCGCAAAAAAAGCTAATGTTCTTTTTTTCATTTTTCACCTTAAATGAATTTCTTGTGCCAGATTTCTGTTTTTATCAGCAAACCAGAGATATTACCAGACTCGTGCCGGAACTTGCTTATTGTTTTTTATCTATCTATTTTTTTCAAATACCAATTCTAGCGGAAGTTTTGCGCCGACTCCGTGGGCTACCTTTCTCAATGTTCTCAATTCCGCGTTTTTTGATTCCTTTGATTCATTTAATAACCGCGCCAGCACCTGATGCCCGATTCCCGCTTTTTTTGCAACCGCATAGTAAGTAAGCTTCTCTCTTTTCATTGCCCCTTTTATTTGTTCAACAAAGTGATCCAACCCCTCCACCTCGTCGTAAGCGTCCTGGGCTTCTTTATGCTTCATCACTCTTTCAAAGTAAGCGGCTTCTTTTTCTTTGCTTACCAGGGACATTTTGTGTTCTTCCTTTGCAAATTTCTTTTTCATAATCATCTGCCTCCATGCGCTGATAAAATTTTTTCCAGGACTTGCTTGTTTTGTTCTGCGGTTTTATATTCGCGCTGATTTTTCCTTTTTTGTCCTTTTTCAACGGCGGTGTGAACGAAAAAGGCCGTGTTGCCCCGCCAAAAATAAAACATTCTATAGGCGACATTGTCAAATTTTGGCCTTAATTCAAATAAATTCTGATAGCCTTCAATTTTATCCTTGTACGGCCATTCCAAGGATCGACCTTGTTCATCCAGCATTTCAAGATATTTTTTGATCTTTCCATTTAGTCCCATCGACTGTCTGCTCATATCTTCAAGGACCGGCTCCGTAAGTTTGTGCTCATATACCATCTATTCACCCCCCCCACGTTTAACATTAATATTATGCATTTAAAAATGCCTATTGTCAAGTGGCAATGCTCCTTGTTTATGGTTCTGCCGTTAAAGAACCCTGGCTGCCAGACAACCCACGCCCAATTTCCCTTGATTTAACGGGGATTTGAGCGATAATTGTTATATTATCACCATTTTATCGCTTATGAAGCGGCAAAAACCGCGGCAAGGACACCGATGAAACGCATATTCCTGGCTTTAGGCGCAATGCTTCTGCTGTTCCCTCTGCTTCACGCCGCTCTTTTATTCGACGACGCAGAGCAAACGGCCAACAGCCTCGGCTGCGGCTGGATCTCTTTCACCGACGGCTATTCCTCCGTCACCTTTACTGCCAACTCCTCCCCGGGCTACGCCGGAAATTACTGCAGGCGAATGGACTGGACCATCATTGCCGGCAGTTCCGGGCCCTTCGTAGGCATAACCTCTGGATTTAACTCAGGATGGAACGACACCGACCTCAGTTCATATTACGGCGTGCGCTTTTACGCAAAGGGTGTCGGCGGACACCAGATAATGATAGCCGAGGAAGAGACAAGGACCACCAACAACCATTATTCCGCGCCCATCGCCCTTACCACCACATGGCAGTATTACGAGATACCCTTTTCTAATTTCACCCAGACATGGGGGCCGAACGCGGCCTGGGACCCGGCAAAGATATATGCGCTGAATTTCATCGGCACCGCATCACCCGGGATCTCCGGGAATATTTCCGTCGACAACATAGCTTTTTACACCCAGGCCGAGGCCACTCAGTTCACCGACCCCAATGTAATAGTCCCGCAGCCAAAGATCAACCAGCTCGGCTACCTGCCCGGTGCAAAAAAATATTTTACCGTCGTGACAAACACCGCCTCTGCCGGCGACACATACAGGATATTCGACTCTTCAGGCAACACGGCCGTGACAGGGACCATTCCCGGGGCGCCTTTCGACGACAGACCCTCCACCGGCGAAGGTCTTTTCCAGGTGGATTTTTCCGGCTTGTCCGCGCCGGGCACATATCACGTGGCAATAAACGGAAAGGAAAGCTATCCTTTCAATGTAGCGGCCAATGTATACGACCAGCTTTTCAGGGACAGCCTGCGCTGTTTTTACCTGATACGCTGCGGCCTTGCGATAAATGACCCTGTAACGGGGCTGAACCGCAACGCCTGCCATACTGCCCCGGATACAATAAGGGGTTCCACATTGACAAGGGACATGTCCGGCGGCTGGCACAACGCCGGCGATTTCGGCAAGTGGGCAAACGAGGAGTCGATCTCGTGCGCTTATATGATGTGGCTCTACGAGCTCAAACCCGCCAACACCTTCGGCCTGAACAATAATATAAAGGAGAGCGGCAACGGCGTCTCGGACCTCTTGAACGAGGCAAAGTGGGGGCTCGACTGGATGATGAAACTGCAGAACCCGGACGGCAGCGTTTACCACAAGTCCGACACCGAGCCAAATTTTTGCTGGGGCACAAAGCCCGACCTCGACCCTTTCACGCGATATGTTTCATACCAGGCAATGAGCCAGCCGCAGGACCCGTCGTCGCTTGACGCGGCCGATTTTACGGCCGCCATGGCGCAGGCTTCCCGCGTTTTCGCGGGTGTGCTCCCTGCTTACGCGAACCAGTGCGCGACCGCGGCCCTTCTATCATGGAACTGGCTCAAGAACAACCGCGGAATCGGCCAGACCGATCCATATTATACCGATGCCATTACCTGGCAGGAAGAGGAATGGGCCATGGCCGAAATATACAGGCTCACCGCCGACCCTACTGTGGAGACCCTTTTTGACGCGGACACCAACACACACTCCCTTGACCCGACAAGCTGGTCCACGCCGGAATTTTTCGGATATTTTTCACTGCTGAAGGATGCCAACACACCTGCGTCGTTAAGGTCGAAGATAACCACGAGGATAACTTCCCTGTGCGATTCATTGGTGTCCGCTGCAAATAACAGCGGGTACGGCGTTGCACGGGGCGCGACGGAATATTACTGGGAATCAAACGAGGATGTCCTGCATAAATCCGGCGACCTTTTGCTGGGTTACGAGGTTACCGGGAATCAGGCCTATAAGGACACGGCCCTAAACCAGCTCGGATATATATTGGGGAACAACAGCCTTAACGAATCCTTCGTCACAAAAGAAGGGACAAATTACGCCTCACACCCTTATAACTGGGTATATTACGATTATAATATACTGATGCCGGGCTGGGCTTCGGGCGGGCCCAACGGATACGCAACGGGCGCAGGCTCGAACGCTCCGCTCATCAACCTGATAAATCTGGGCACTCCCCCGGCAAAATGCTGGCTGGACCTTGCCGCGTCGAACGGTTCGTACGCCTCCAACGAGGGGGAAACAAGCGAAAACGCCGCGCTCATGTTCCTGACCGGATATTTTTACAGCGTGGTGTATCCCGCCACTCCCACGCCGACATTCACTACGGTTGTAGCTACCCCGACATTTACGGCTACACCTTCCACGACAGCATCGCGGACCGTCACGCAAACATCCACGGTTCCATCAACGCAGACGGCCACGCAGACCGCGACGGTTACGCAGACCTTGACGCCCACTGCCGCAGCCGGAACAGGGCCTGCAACAAATAACATTACCGCATACCCGGTGCCGTGCAATTTAACCGGTACCGACACGGGCATTACGTTCGTAAATCTCCCTGCGGGTTCCATGCTCCAGGTATACGATATGAAAGGCGAGATGGTCTTAAAATTCGGAAACGACAGGGCCAACGGAAAATATTTCTGGATCCTTTCCGATCAGAAGCGCAATAATGCCGTCGCGCCGGGAATATATGTTTATGTGGTGATATCGGGCGGAAAAATGGTCGGCAGGGACAAGCTCGCGATAATACGGTAGGAGATTTTTGACGACAAGGCAGGCGGACACATTGGGACAGAACCCAAAATGGCAGGCTGGCCTTTTTGGAGGTCTGCCGTCCCACCACATTTATGTGTCAATTAAACAGCGTGAAACCTTATTACACTTTTCCATGTCATCCTGCACGGCCTGAAGCTTGACGGCAGACGAGAAAAAGGACTGCCTGCCATGCCGGACCAAAACCGGGCGGCCACACACCTTCGCTGAGCTTCGGTGTGCATGGCACAGGGCCGCCCATACGATTACAAAGCATATAATGGCTGGTGGAACTTTTTTATGGCCGGTTGTCCAACAAAAACTACTGTGTAAATAAAACAACGGTAAAACTATAATTTTCAGGTTCTTTCTTCCAGCCTGCCTCGAGCAAAACTTCGGACTACCGTGCCGTAAAAAAGTTCCACCTGCCATGCCCCGGCAAATACCGGGCCGACACACACCTTCGCTGAAGCTTCGGTGTGCATGGCATAGGGCGACCCCTACAGGGATTGTTTTAGGGATTTGTCCTATCTCCTATCTACTTTCTCCTATCTGAGCGCCTTTGTATTACAAAAAAAAAGCCCCCGCCTTAACTTGTAAGGCAGGGGCTCTTATATCGCAGTTAAATATTAATATTTGATCGGTAGTTTCTTCCTCGGCTCGGAATGCGGCTCATACGGCGGCGTCTCTTTTGCTTTGCCGACAGCGTCCGTCTCTTCCTCTTCGGTAAATTTCTTGCTTACCTTCAAAGCCTGCCTCGGATAGATAAGGTCCGGGTCGTCTATGTTCGCCCTGTTGGCCTTGAACAGGAGGGGCCACTTGAAGGAATCGCCGTAAACGGAATCTTTTCCTGATATTCTCCAGAGGCTGTCGCCTTTCCTGACTGAATATTTTGATGTGCCGGCTGTGACCTTTTCTTCGCCTTTGGAAGATTTTTTCTTCTTGGCCACTTTTACAGGCTCTTCAGCAGGTGCTTTTGTCTCTTCCTGTATCGGGGCCGGAGCCGCTGCCGATTCTTCAGCCGGAGGCGGTGGCATTGCGCTTGCGCCTTCCTCAGCCGGAGGCGGTGGCATGTCGCCGGAAGGCGCCGCGCTTGCGCTCTCTTCAGCCGGAGGCGGAGGCATATCGCCTGAAGGTGCGGCCGCTGCCGTGTCGCCGCCCGGAGGCGGCGGAACCGCTCCACTTGCTTCCTCCGCCGGAGGCGGTGGGATTGCTCCTGTATCTTCTCCCGGAGGAGGAGGCATTGCGTCGCCCGAAGGCGCCGCTGCCGTGTCGCCGCCCGGAGGCGGCGGCAATGCGTCACCCGAAGGCGCCGCTGTCGTGTCTCCCGGAGGAGGAGGCATTGCGTCGCCCGAAGGCGCCGCTGCCGTGTCGCCGCCCGGAGGCGGTGGTAATGCGTCAGAACCTCCCGCGCCCGGAGGTGGCGGTACCATTTCTTCATTGGCGTCCGGCGGGGGTGGCAGAGCAAAATCATCTGCTGCTGAAATTACGGGAAAGATGATGATGAAAGCAAAAACACAGAGGAAAAAAATCGAACGTTTAGACATTAAATACCCTCCTGAAAAAGAATATATATCTCATCTGCAGTTAAATACTTAAATGGAGCGGGAAACGGGGCTTGAACCCGCGACCTTCTCGTTGGCAACGAGACGCTCTACCACTGAGCTATTCCCGCATATCAAAAAACGGTTTTATTATAGTAATTTTGTCATTTATTGTCAATGAAATTTTGCTCACAAAAACATGGGTAAAATGCGTTACAATTCCTTCTTTAATATATCCTTTACCTTGCCCAGCAGGGTGCCTTTTTCCTTTACCTTCGCCATGATATCGTTTATCTCTTTCTCGGCCGCCTCTTCCCCTTTTTTTATTATCCTTTCGGACTGGGACATGTCGAAAGGGCTGAAATTCTTAATGTCGGGAATTATCATGAAATCCGCGTCCTTGTACGCCCTGAACCCGGTGTTTTCCTGTATCATGAGCATGAACGACTGCCATACTATGTTGAAAATATCGTGGTTCCTTATTATATTGGATTTGGCGCGCGCGATAATATCCACGCCTATGATAAAATCCGCGCCGAGCGCCTTGCACGCGCTTATCGGGACGTTGTTTGTCAGCCCGCCGTCGACGTAAACGCCGTCGTCATAAATGGCCGGAGTGAATATGCCCGGCAGGCTGCATGACGCCCTGACCGCGGCGGAAAGCGCTCCGTCGTCAAAAACGCGTTCAGTGCTGTCAAGCAGGTTTGTGGCGACCGCCCCGAACTTTATCTTGAATTCCTCAATGTTATGGGGTTTTATGTGCTTTTCGATGTAAACCTTGAGTTTGTCCAGCGACGCAAGCCCTTCCGTCGGAAGGGTGACGTTGATGACCTCCTGCCATTTAAATTCCCTGGCCATCTGTTCTATATCCTTTACCGCCATGCCCGCGGCGTAAGCCCCTCCTATCAGGGAGCCTATGGACGTGCCCGCTATTATGTCCGGTATTATGCCGTTCTGTTCCAGCACTTTCAGGACCCCTATATGCGCGTAGCCGTATGCCACGCCGCCGCCCAGCGCAAGACCTATTTTCATAACCCCTCCAGAAAGAATTTTATCCCGTAAAACTACAGTGTTTTTGTCAGCCCCAGGTCGGATATTACATTGTCAATGACCGCGGTGTCCACGACATCGCGTTTCATCAGGAAACTTTCCAGCAGGGCGTTGTCGCAGATCGTGTTTATAAGCCTGGGCGTCCCGCCGGAGTATTCGTAAATATTTTCCAGGGCCGCGTCGGAAAATATTTTCTTCCTGGCGCCGGCCACGTTCATCCTGTGATTTATATATGCGATGGTAGCTTCCATGCCGAGTTTTTTAAGGACGAATTTTATCGCTATCCTCTGCTGCAGGGCCGGGTCTATCCTGATATTTTCCTCGAGTTCCGGCATGCCGATGAGAACGAGCGTCAGAAGTTTGCTGCCCGGCACCTCCAGGTTCATCAGCCCCCTGAATTCCTCGAATACTTCCTTCCTGGTTATCATATTGGCCTCGTCTATTATTACGACCGCCTTTTTACCGGCGTCGTGGAGGTTTATGAGCCTGGAATAAAGCTGCGGTATGAGGGATTCCTTTTCCTCGGCCGGATTTTCTATGCCTATCTGCACCGCTATCCTGTGAAGCAGCCACGAAGCCGAGACTTCGGTGTGCACCATTACAAGCAGCGATTCAACGTACCTGTCGTCGGACCCGAGCTTTTCAAGGGCCATCCTGGCAAGGGTCGTCTTGCCCGTGCCGATGTCGCCGGTCATTACAACGAGCCCCTTCATGGTCTCGGCCGCGTACATGAGCCGCGTCAGAGCCTCGGAATGGGGTTCGCTGCCGAAAAAGAACCTTGAATCCGGGGAATTGGAGAACGGCTGTTCCGTCAGGCCGTAAAATTGTTCATAACTCAAATCACACCTCGTTTTGTTTCTGTCTTACCCGTTGATTTGTTCGTGTCTTACTTATTGGTTTTACATTTTGATTTATTACCTTAAATTTTGTGTCTCACTTCTTGGTTTTGACTATTAAATTTATATATAAGATACCCTGCTGCCCTTGGGCCCCTTGTCGTCGTCTTTTCCGGTTTTCGGCGTCTCCTCGGGCATGTCGGTGAGAAGTTTTTTCAATTCATTGAGCCTGATCTTGGCCTCCATGTTCTCGGGATCTTTCAAAAGTATCCTCTTCAATATCTTGTCGGCTTCGGTCAGCAGCCCCTGCTTCATGAATATCTCCGCCGTGGTCACCGTCGCGAAGTCGTCGCTTATTTCCGGCTCTTCCACGGCCTCTTCCGGTCCGGGTACGGCCGCTTTTTTCTTTTCTTCGGATCGTTTTTTCGACAGCTCTTCCTCTTCCTTCTTTTTGGCCGCTTCGGCTTCCTTTTTCCTTTTTTCTTCCTCGTCTTTTTTCCTCTGCGCTTCCTGCCTCTTTTTTTCCTCTTCCTCTTTTCCTTTTGCGGCTTCCAGCGCCCTCTTTTTTTCCGCCTCTTCCTTTTCAATCCTGCGCGCTTCCTCTTCGGCCCTCTTTTTTCTTTCAGCCTCCTCGGCTTTCCTTTTCTCGGCTTCGCGGGCGACCGCGGGGTCCGGAAGCGGGACTCCGGCGTATTCCGAATATGCCCTGTTCAGCTTTTCCTTGATGGAAGCGCTTCCCGGGTCCAGGGCCATGGCCTTCTGGTACATTTCTATGGCCTCGTCAAAGGACCCTGTTTTTACAAGGCTGTCGGCCATTGCGATAAGCGAAGGGACGTCTTCCTTCGATTGCTGAACGAATTCCTGGGCCTGCGGCCTGGATGATTTTTTCGGCTCGTCCACCATCATGTCGCCGAGCTCGGATAACTCGATTATGCGCTCCGGTTTCCTGCCCGGCTCGGGCCTTAGAAAAGGATTCGAAGGTTTTGCCGCGGGCGGCGCGGCATCATTGTCGCTGAAATATCCCATATGTATCTTCGGCGCCGGCTGGGAGAATACGTCCGGTTTTATCGCCTCGCGTTTCGGAGCCTCCGGCTCTATTACGGAATCCGCCTCGGCAAAACTGGGCATCCTGTCCGGCTTTGGTTCCTGCCTTGGCGGCGGGGCAATGCCGAGGTTCTTGGCCGCCGCCACTATTTTCGGGTGCGCCGGGTCCATCTCCTGGGCCAGTTTATAATTCTCCTGGGCCTTTTCCCTGCTGCCTTCTTTATTATATATGTCGGATATTTTAATGTAAGCGTCGGCTGCGTCCTTTTTCTTGCCCGCCTGGGAGGCCAGCTCCGCGAGCTTCTGAAGCAATTCGATATTGTCCGGGTCCTGCTCAAGCACCTTGATGGCAAGCTGCGCGGCTTTTTCCTTTTCATTTTTCTTCGCAAAAATATTAATGGCCATGAGATATTTCAGCGACGCTTCCCTCTTCATGCCCTTTTTTGTAAGCTCCTCGCCCAGGAGCAAAAATCCGTCCGTATTGTCCGGGTCGGCCTTTGCCGCTTTTTCAAGGGTCTTTATGGCCTCGTCGGACTGGTTTGTCTCCTTGTATATTTCAGCCATGGCAAAAAGCGCGCCCGTATGGTTGGCCTTGAATTTAAGGAGCATGTCGAGCTCTTTTTTCGCCTCGCCGTATTCCTTCTTGTGGACCAGGGCGACCCCCTTGAAATAGTGCGCCTCGATTGACTTAAAATCCACGGCCTTCTGCGCGTAAAAATCCGTCTTCTCCATGTCCCTTATGCCCCAGTAATATTCCGCGAGGTTCAGGTATTCGCGCTTCGCGTCGGACTCGTTGCCCTCGCGCTCGTATATCTCCGCTATTTTTTCCCGTGTCGGGACCGAGTCGGGCTGGAGGTCGAGTATCTTCTGGTATATGGGCAGGGCCTTTTTATAGAGCCTGTTCTTGAAATAAACGTCAACTATGCGCCTGTAAAAATTCAGCGCCTCTTTCTGGTCGCCTTTTTGCGAATATAGCTCGCCGAGTTTCTGGTATGTGTCGAAATTGGCCGGGCTTATCTTTATGATCTCCTTGTATTCCTCTATGGCCCTGTCTATCTGCCCGTCCTCGATGAATTTTTCCGCGATGGTGTTCCTTTTTATGAGCAGAGCCTTCTGCCTGTCGGCTTCCGGAAGCTTGTTCTCATTTAGCTTGCCGATCTTTTTATATATGACCCCGGCCTTGTCCGCAAGCCCCTGCTTGGCGTAGGCCTCGGCCGCGGTGATATAAGCCTCGTAGGCAAGCGTGTCCTCCTCTTTTTTCGCGAAGACATCCCCGAGCATGTTGTAAATGTTGTAATCGGTGGGATCCAGCGTCAGGAGTTTTTTATATTCGGATATGGCCTTATCCCAGCGCCCTTCCTGGGTGTAGATCATAGCCATCTTTAGAATGTCTTTTTTGCTTTCAGCCATCTTGGTCCATCCCTTTGCATGCGGGTAAAATTGCGCATAAATATATATGAAAAAAATGAAAATAACCCGAAACAATGTGCGTCAGCTGATTATAATACAAGGGGAGGTAATTGTCAAACCAAGATAAAAACGGGCGTGCAGGCCAATGCCGGGCGGCCACATGGGGCGGCCCCTATAGGGACAGAAAAAAACGGCAGGCGGGACTTTTTTACGGCCCCGGCCGTCAAAAACACTTTTATATGTCAATCAAGCTGTGCGAAGCCATATGACAAATTTTCCGTGTCATCCTGCACAGCCTGAAGCCTGACGGTTGGCCGGAAAAAAGTTCCGCCTGCCAATGCAAGGGCCAATGCCGGGCGGCCATCCGGCCCCCAATAATTATTTGTTCGGGTTCAGCATTACCGCCAGTTTCTTGAAAGGTCCCAGTATGCCCTGTTTCCACGCCACCCTGTGCGTGACGCCCGATCCCCCTTTTACCTCCGACTCGTGTTTCTTGTACCACGTGTAGGAATGTTCAAGCGCCTGCGCCTCGGTGAATTTCGGCTTCCAGCCGAGTTTCTTCTCGGCCTTTTCTATCGATACGAAGGAATCCTTGTGCGCGGTGCCGTATACCCATTTATAAAGGGGGGATATGCGCAGCATCCAGAATATCTCGAGGAAAAATATCAGCAGCCCGGCAGGCGTTTTCATCACGCTCGAGCGGCTCTTGACTTTTTTGAAGAACTCCATCAGGTAATCCTCGATGGGTTTAGTGTTCTTCGCTCCGACGTTATATGTGTCGTTTGCCACTTTTGCAGGTTTTGACAGAAGCAGCCATATTGCGTCCACAAGGTCCTCGACCTCGAGGAGCTGGTAGCGGTTCCTGCCGTCGCCGATCGTCGGGATGAGCGCCCCGGCCTCCACCCAGTCGTAAAGTATCTGGAAGACCCCGAGCCTCTCCGTTCCAATGAATGTCTTCGGCCTGACAACGCCGACTATCATGCCTTTTTTCCTGTACTCCTCGCATATCTTTTCCGCCTTTATTTTCGTGATGCCGTATGGCCCGACCCCGATGAGCTCGTCGGTCTCGTAAAGCGGATGGTGGTCCGGCACGCCGTAAACCGCAGTCGAGCTTATCTGCACGAACCTCTTTATGCCGTTGGCCAGCGCCGCCTCAAAAACATTGCGTATGCCGTCGATGTTGGTGGTGTAAATGTCCTTTTCCTTCCAGAGCGGTAATGCCGCGGCCGCATGGACTATGGCGTTGTATCCTTTGAAGGCTTTTTTGAGCGCCTCAAGGTCCCTTATGTCGATCTTTTTATATTCCACATTTTTCGGATATTCTTCCTTTTTAAACTCGTCGATGTCGACGACCAGTATTTTACTGAACTTTTTGGACATCTTCCTGCACACATGCAGTCCCAGAAATCCGCAGCCGCCGGTCACTATCAGTTTTGCCATAAAAACCTCCGTATTGGATTTAAAATTTTATGCTCAATATGCCGCTTTTTTTTGCTTCGATGGAACTTATGAAATTATCCGTCTCATCGTTGTTGAACTTGTTGGCCGCCACGGCGGATCCGTAAATATTGGAAAAATAAAATACCGCGCCCGGGACGCCGTAGATCACCTTCATTAAATTGTCGTTTTTTGAAAAACTGTAATATGTGTTGTATAAAAAATACGCGTTAAAAATCATCGCAAAAAGCCCGTCAGCCCACCTTCCGCAGTAATAATACCCCGTTCCCGGAACCACCGCCGCAAATAACACGCTTAAAACCTGGCTTTTTTGCTCAATGCCGCTGCTTTTTTCCAGCATGGCGGCTATTGAAACGGCCGAATTCCTTATTTCATCCCCTCCCGATCCCGAAACTTTAAGCATCATACCCCTGGCGTCATCCCATTTTTTTTCGTATATAAGGTTAAATCCCCGGGCATACGCGGATATGTCGCTTTCGGCGGGATTATTATATCCGGAATCCAGCCTTGACAGCAGCATATCCGAATATGCGTAATCCTTCTTGTTTGTGTAGCATATCGACTCGGCAAGCAGAGAAATTCCCGCCGTCTCGCCCCCGTATTTTTTTTCCGCGGACTCAAAAGCGTCTATAGCCCCGTCCCATTTTTCCGCGCCCATATACGACATGCCTATCATGTAAGCCGCCCTGCCGTCCGATTTCGCCTCAGGTTCGTAGTATATGAACCTTTTATATTCCGATATGGCCCTGTAATAATCGCCCGACCCGTACAAATAATCCGCAAAATTTAAAAGCTTTAGGTCCTCGCCGAAAGCCGCCGATATGAAAACGGCAAATGCGAAAGCGAATAATGTTTTTTTCACATTCCCTCCTTAAAAATTAAGCCAGTCAAATATAAAATTAAAAGTGTCGTTTGCCTCCACGGGATCATAAAGCAGGGCGTGTCCGTAATCAACCGGGTAATCACAGGTGTAGCTCCATTCATGGCACCTGAACAGCCTGTCGTTTGCCATGATTATGCCCTTTATGGCGCCGTACTTTTTTATCGCAAAAAACCCGTAACGGGAACAGCTCGGGTAAAAGTTGCATTCCGTTCCGGTCCTGCCGGAGAGGGTAACCTGATAAAGCCTTATGAGCCCGAGCGCGGTGATTTTTCCGAACGACTCCTCGTCGAAAAAAGCCCTGCTGATGTTTTCCTCCGAATAAACGTCCGGCGGCTGTTTTTCCTCCCATTCGCACTCCCATGAGGCTTTTACAAGCGCGCAGGAAAGAAGGAAAAATATGATGAGGGCGGCTTTTTTCAAAATTTAACCGTCTCTATGTCCGTTTTTGGCGGGACCGCGAATTTTGCTATGATTTCCGGCAGCCTGCTTTTGTCGTCCGGTTTCGAAAGCTTAACCGCCTCGAAAGACGGCCCGCCCGCGGCCGAGTATGTTTCGATATCAAGGGGCATTTCAATCCCGTTTATCTTTTTGAAATCGGAATATTGCGTCTTGCTGACAAGTTTTCCCGATTTGTCATTGATATTTATCATTCTTAATGTGCCGTCGCCGGCCTTCATTAATGTGATATTTTTAATGGGTGAGGCGGTTATGTTTTTGGGGGCCCATATCTCCGTCGTTCCTCCCTCGGTTTTTGAGGTATTTACAAGCACCATGCCCATATCGCCGAGATTGAGCTTTTTTGCGGCCGGGTCCATGGGGTTTATTTTTGGAGCCTTCCTGTCGGATTCAAAAATTATGGCTTTGTTGTCGTCCGGATAATATATTGTCGTAGAATTTCCCTTATACTCGACTATCTGATTGACCGGCGCCGTGACATGCAGATAAACGCAGTTGTCGGCGGGATCCGGAGCCGCCTTGACATACATAAAGCCGTAAACCATCCCGGCCTCGTTATCATCGCTGCTTTCCTTGCAAAAATGGAACGTGATGTCCCCTGCAAACGCAATCGGGCAGCTGAAAAACAGGGCTGCCGCAAATAACAACCATTTAAACCTTCCCATTATCTTCTCCTTAATTCGCCGCATCCGGCAGTAATAAAGTTTATCAGATTTTACATGCATATTAAAGATTTTTTTATAAAAATTATTCATGAAAATATCTCTTGATATTATTGCAAATAATTTGTAAAATAATCAAACGAAGGGATTTTGTCAATCTAATAAGAGCTATTTTTGCTTTTATTAAACACTAACGGGAGGCGGTAATTATGAAAAAGGTTTTGTCGATCATTTTAATTGCTTCATTGTTCGTTGCCGGCTTGGCTCCGATTGCTGACGCTGCATACACTCAGGCGCAGATAAAACAATACTGGATGAATGTGTGCAAGACCGCCCAGCAGGACGCCGACAAGGATACGAATTTCTTTCTCTGGGCCGGCGCCGGATGCCTTCTTGGCCCCCTGGGCGTGCTCGCTTCATATTTCATCATTCCCACAAGCAATGCGGAAAGGCTTATTGGAAAGAACGCCGCATACGCCTCGCAGTACACAAAATGTTACCACGACGCCGTCATAGGCGCCCAGTCTGGAAAAGCCTGGTTGGGCTGCGGAATAGAAGCGGCTGTGATTGCCATCTATTATATATTTGTCATCGTTGTTTTTGCAAAAGCAGCATCATCGGTTCCCGCACAATAACACAGCCACTTGTAAATAAAAAAAGCAGGCTCTCTTAAGGGAGCCTGCTTTTTTTATCGTTGCATTTTGGCAAAAATATCGTCGTAAATGGAGTCCCATCCTATATGCGACGCAAATTCAACCGAATTTTTCAGGCATAGCCTGTAAAAAACATCGTCATTGAGTATTTTAACGCACGCGTTTATCAGCGATTCTTTTTCATATTTGCACACGACTCCCATGGGCCTTTTTTCAATTTCCGCAGCTATCCACGGCACGCCTGTTATCACTACCGGCAGGCCGCACGCCAGGTATTCCTTGGGTTTTGTCGGGTCGGCGTAATATGAATAATTGTTGGCGTCGTCCGAATACGGCGCCAGTCCCACCCTTTCATGCGGAATGAACTTAAAAAGGGTGTCATGGTCCATCAGCCCCAAAAATTTTACGCTTTCCCCGAGCCCCAGGCTTTTTGCCTGGTCCTTCAGGTTCTGCTCATAAGGCCCGGAGCCTATTATCAAAAGCTGCGCGCCTGCCGCCCGGGCCGAAATGTCCCTCATGCAGTCTATCAAAAGCTGGATCCCTTTTGTCTCGTCGAGCATCGACATCAGGACCATCGTCTTTTTGGAGACCTTCTCGGCTTCGGTAAATTTGTCCACCTTGCCCAGCTCGACCCCGACCGGCACCACCATGTTCATGCCCTTTTTTATCCTGTATTTTTTTTCCTTAGCCTCGGCAATGCGCTCCGAGAGCGACCATATAAAATCGCTCCGCTCGCAGGCGAACCTGTCTATTGCCTCATAAAAAAAATTCAGCACGGGATTTTTGAACCTTCGCGGCGTATGGTCGATTATGTAATATACGGTCCTGTCGACCCTGCCGATCCATTTCAGGAATATTCCGGTCATGGCGTTCAAATTGTCTATGCCGATAAAAAGGTCGGCTTTTTTCTTCAATGAAAGGCCGAATTTTACGTTGAAATAAATGTCCTTCAGCCATTGAACCGGCTGGTTCCCGCCCCTTTTATGGCCGGAAATGGTTTCCCGGGAAACGCCGTCCAGGAAAACCTCGGCCACGGTCCCTTCAAGTTTTGAATAGGAAAAAGGATGGGTTATCAGGATAAATTCTCCCCTGCGTTTTAAAAGATGGTTTTTCAGCGCCTGAACCGGTCCGTAAACCTCGGTCACATGGCCCGCTTCGATGATCAGGTTGTTTTTGTTGTCCATTTTTTAATTCTCCATTTTATCAAGTTTGTTTATCCCGGCCGCAAGCCCAGCCGCCGACACAGCGGCCGCGGCCGCCGCCATTAATATGTAATTCGGAAGATATTGCCACGGTAAGAATACCAGAGCTTTTACCATGGCGTGCATGTAATAATCCTTTACCACGCCGGCTTCGCACATCAGCACCGCCGCGACAAAAAGGAACGTCACGAACATATACGACAGCCCCGCCGGCCCGGTTATAAGGTCCTCGGGATTCTTGATGTTAAACCTGGCGAAATACGCTCCGAGACCCGTTCCGACCGCGGCGACGACCACGGTAATAAGGAAAGCGGAAAAAAGCGTCAGCGCACAAATGTAAAGACCCGGCCTTAATATGGCAATTGATATGAGCCCGACAACCTGTCCGGTGACCGCAAGCGGCGCGCCGTAGGATATGAACTTGTAAACGACGTACCTGCGCATGGTTATGGGGGCGGTCTTGTAAAACCAGAACCCCTTTCCCTCGGCCGATATTACAGGAAGGACGAACCTGGATCCGGCCGCGGCCAGCACCATTCCTATGAAACCTATGTTAAGGAAAAATATGAAATCCTTAAGGCCGAAAAGCTCCGAGGGCAGTTTATAAAGGTTGAAAATGTATATGAAAACGATTCCGCACAGGAAAACCACCTGTATCCACTGCGAGGTGTCCCTCGCCAGATATTTGGCGTCCTTGCCGGCCATGGAAAGGAAACTTGACGGGCCCCTGAATTTTATCATAGCCTCACCTGGGGCAAGCGACGGCCTCGAGCCGCTCCTGCCGTAACCCTCGAAATATATCCCCCTGGACACGGCTATGACCGCGGACAGGGACAGCAGCGCCGCCGCGGAGTAATAAAAGAAACCGGAAAGCCCGGCGAAAACCCCGCCCGAAGTCACCTCGCCGACTATCCTCACAAAATAAGAGTGCGGCAGGAAAAAATAATCCGGCGTCCTGAGATTTTTCACGAACTCGTTGACCTGCTCAAAACCCGCCCCTGCCAATTTTTCCGGCTGCAGCATCCTGAAATATATTATCATGACGGCCGCCAGTATCCCGGTGAAAGAGACCGCTATGTTGCGCACGTTCTCGGCCGGAAAAAACCTCACCAGCAGTATGGTGGCGAGTATACCGAAGGAGGCTATGAAGGCGAAGAACGGGACATGGCACGCAAGTATGAAAACATAGGAAGAAAAGGTGATGCCTATGACGTTCTTATATGCCAAAAATACCGGTATGCTCATGAGAAGTATCATCCAGCTGGCGCCGAAGGCCACCTTCACGCATTTTGACGAGAATATATTTTCCATGGCCAGCGGCGCGCTGAAAAGGAAGTCGGTGTCGCGGCTTAAATAGAGCACCGGTATCGCGGATACCATGGACGAAAGGAATATCATCACGGAAAAGGACATGAAAAAACCGTTGAGTATCTTGCCCACCAGCAGGCCTCCGATGAACGGCACCGAATAAAAGTGCTTAAAAATAAAGTAAAAAAGCTGGTAAACTACCGGGAAGAAAAACCCGCCGAATATTATTATAAGGAAAATCTTTACCGACGAACCCTTGGCCGGGTTGAGCACCCTGTTTTTGAACTGCGTGAAATAAAAAGAGAATATCCACGCGGCCTCCCTCATTTTATCTCCTTGTCCGTGAGCTCAAAAAACAGGTCCTCGAGCCTGCCGCCCTTCCTTTTCTTGAGTATTTCCGGCAGGCTGCCCGATTCGAGTATGTTGCCGTGGTCTATTATGCCGACGTTGGAGCATACCTCCTCGGCCGTGTCGAGCGAGTGGGTGGACATGAATATCGTCATGCCTTCCCGGGCCAGGGCCCTGAATTCGTCCCGCAGGATCTTCATCGACCTGGGATCGAGCCCGACCATGGGCTCGTCGAGTATGAATACTTTCGGTTCGTGCACAAGGGCCGCGGTAATAAGGAGTTTCTGGCTCATGCCGTGCGAATAGCTCTCTATGAACCCGTTCATGTATTCGTCCACGCCGAAAATGGAGGCGTATTTGTCGAGCAGCGCCTTAAAGCGGGACTTTTCCACGCCGTAAAGGCTGGCCATGAATTCCACGTATTCTATGCCGCGGAGCTTGTCGAACATATAGGGTTTGTCGGGGATGAGGGCGAACTGTTTTTTGTAGGCAACCGGGTCTTTTTTGATGCTTATTCCGTCTATTTCCGAGTCTCCGCCGGTTATTGTGGTGAGCCCGCACATCATTTTTATCGTGCTGGTCTTGCCTGCGCCGTTCGGACCCAGGAATCCGAAGACCTCCCCTTTTTTAACCTCAATGTTTATGGAATTGACGGCGGTGAATTTTCCGTAGTCTTTTTTCAGGGAGGTAAGCTTCAGCATATAAACCGTCCCACGGCCTTAAGCATCTATATCCTGGACTTTCGTTATGTTGAATTTCCTGTTTATGGAGCGCACCATAGGCGGGATGAAGAAAGAAAATATGAAAAGCACGATAGGAAAAATTATGTCGAAACGCAGAAGGTCCGCGGGGTTTTTGTAGGTCAAGAATATTTTCTTCACCGCGGTCACAAGGAACGTGATCACCACAAGGCCCGGGATCACTCCGACCACGGTCCCCCAGAAGAACTGCGAAAATTTTATCCTGGAGATGCCCGCCGCGAGGCTCACGTAGGAAAAAGGCACGAACAAAAGGCGCATGTAAACTATTATGGAAAAACCGTGCTCCGCGGAGCTTTCGTCGAGTTTTTTAAAATGGCCGGCTTTCAGGATGCCCGAGGCCATGTCGCGCATAAGGTACCTTACCAGCAGGAACGATATCACACCGCCGGTCATGGCGCCGGCGAAATTAAGCCCGAGTCCCGCCCATTCGCCGAACACGAGCCCGCCTATCGATGTCGGGATGCTCGCCGGAATGAACAAAAGCATGCATATGGCGTAGAACCCCGTAAAAATAAACGGGGCCCAGATGCCGATGGATTTCATGTAGGCGGAAAATTTTCCGACAAATATATCCCGGCCGGTCCCGTTGAAAAAATAATAGGACAACGGAGAAAATCTGAGCAGGTATATCACGGCCATGGCAAAAAGTATAACCAGGACCGTCTTTAGCCTTTTCATCCGGTTACTTTAATTCTTTGAAATCCGATTTGGAAGCGCCGCACTCCGGGCATGACCATGTCGCCGGTATCTGTTCAAATGGCGTTCCCGGGGCGATGCCGCCGTCGGCGTCTCCCTTTGCCGGGTCATATATGTATCCGCAAACCGAACATTCCCATTTGTTCATAAAAACCTCCGATTATCTTGTATTTGAAGTGATTTTATCACATGTTCAAATGCTAAACAAGACAAATAAGGCCGCAAAATTATGCCCTTTGACATATTAAGGGCTCTATAGTATAATTCCCACGCGGTTTAAAAATACTTTCAGGGAGGGAATATATAAAATGAGAAAACTTTTGATTTCGGCTTCTGCTCTTGCGGCGGCGCTGATATTATTTGCCTTCGGATGCAACAAATCCGCCCCGTCCTCGCCCTACGATATAAACGCGACTGAAACAGCCATTGTCGTTGCGCCGACGCTTACACACGTTGCATCGCTATGGACGCCGACATTCACCTGCACAATAACACAGACGACCACGGCCACGCTTACGCCTACGGTCACCGCCACTGTTACGGCAACTGTAACGGCCACCACATGCACGGGCCTTGGACTTAATTTTGGAAATAGCGGAGCGGTCCAGAGCGGATACGCCGCCGGTTATCTTCAGGCCAGCAGTTATAGCAACAGCAATCAGGTTCAACTGACGGGATTTTCGTTATTTGTGCAGACAATAAACGGCACCACTCTTAACGGGAACTGCATCGCGGCAATTTATGCCGATAACGGCGGGACTCCAGGCAGCCTTATTGCCCAGTCGCCGCAGACCGCGTGCACCAGCGGATGGAACACGCTGAATCTTGCCTCGCCAGTGGCACTGGCTCCCGGCACTTACTGGCTTGCCGAAATATCAGATACGGACAGCGTGATTTGCTCTTCGGACGGCGGAACCGGATATTATACGCAAAATCCCGTAACATTCGGGACGCTTCCGTCGACATTCTCCGCAAACGGAGCATACAGCCAGTCCAGTTTTAACATGCTTATTGATGCCATCTGCGCCTGCCCGGATTAAACAGCTGAAAATAGCATTAAAACAAAAGGCGGGGCTTAATGCCCCGCCTTTTGTTTGCCTTTTATGGCAATATAAGGTCTCCCCTATAAACATTTTTTTGTTTTAAAGCAAAAATTCCCGCCGCTGTGAGCGTCAGCGCGCCGAGCGCTAATATGACCGGTTTTGTTCCCCACTGCTTTGCCGCGTATCCGGCCAAAAGGTTCCCCAGGGGTCCGAACCCCGTTACGGCCATAAGATAAAAACTCAGCACCCTTCCCCGCAGCCTGTCGTCGGAGAGTGATTGTATCATGGTGTTGGATGCGGAGGATTGCAGCATCATGCCGGCGCCTGCCGCCGCAAGGGCCGCCATTGCGGGCCATATGTTTCCGGCAAACGGCAGTAAGAAAAGAGCGGCGCCGAAAACCGCGGTCGCTGCGGATATTACGGCGGTAAGCCTGTGCGTGTCCTTGTGCGAGGCAAGGTAAACGGCCCCCATTATTGCCCCGGCGCCGAGCGATCCCATTAATAACCCGAGTGTCTGCGGACCTCCATGGAGCATGCCGCCCGCGAAAAGCGGCATTAAAACCAGGGCCGAAGCGCCTGTCAGGCTTACAAAAGCCATGAGGAATATTATGCCGCGGATGGGTTTGCTAGAGAATGAATATCCATACCCCTCCTTGAGGTCGTCCATTGGATGAGTCTCGCTCTTTTTTTCAGGCAACTTCCTGAGTTTCATGGCAAGAAGAGCGTATATGAGCGCGCCGTAGCTCAGCGCGTTTGCGGCAAAACAAAACCCCTCGCCCGCGCAGGCCACCACAAATCCCGCAAGCGCAGGTCCGGCCACCCTGCCAGCGTTGAAGAGCATGGAATTAACCGCGATGGCGTTGCCCGTGTCATTTTTATCGTCCACGATCTCCGGGACCATTGAGTGCCTCGCGGTAGTCTCAAGGCCGTTGGCCACCCCGAGCATTACCGATAGCGCGACGATGTGCCACGGCTTTATGAACCCGGCAAAAACAAGGGCCGCAAGCGCTGAAGCCTGGAGTATCTTGAAAATATCGGCGAATAATATTATTCCCCGCCTGTCGAACCTGTCGCTCAATATCCCGGATACCGGCGCCATAAAAAACGCCGGGAACTGCGCCGAAAAAGCCACGAGACCGAGCATTGCCGCGGAGCCTGTCAGGCGGTATATCAGCCACGACTGGGCCGTGTTTTGCATCATGGTGCCGACGAAAGAGACGCCCTGCCCGAAGAAGAATAGCCTGTAGTTCCTGTAATTGAAAGCCCTGAACAAGTTTTTCAGTTTTCCCATGGTTTTTCCCGCCTGTTTGGTCCTGGTCTCAAGCTAACACGGCCCCGGTGTTTTTTCAAGTTTCAATTCCCCGCCGGATCGAAACAAAAAAAGGCCCGTAAGGGTTTTATCCCTCCGGGCCTTTTTATTCCGTCCGTCCTTTTAAGGCTGTGTTGAAAGCGTGAAATTTTTCCCTGAATAATTATTCGCCGGATCTATGGTGAATGGCCCCGCGTAACCCGCATAATCGCCCGCCGAAACCGTTCCGCTTCCGTCCGTGTCCACGTAAGCCTCTATGTAAAAACTTCCCGGAAGCAGGTTGGCAAGGGAATATGATATCGTGTTCCCGCCGGATACCGTGCTTATTGTTTCCCCGATGGTGTTATTGTCGTTAAAGGACTGCCCGTCGGTAAATACCGGGATGGTTTTGGATACGGCAATTAGATAATTGGTGTTTGATACGGTGATGGACGCCGGCAGTGTCACCGTTCCTGCTATGGAATTCGTCACGGTGTTGGCCGAGATGTTCACATTGGATGTGGTCTGGCCCGCTATGACCGTCACGTTGGCCGAGGCGGGAAATGCCGGATACGATGCGTTGTAACTGCCCACGCAATCGCCGAAAGTCGGCGCTCCCTGCGATGGGGAGGATCCGGCCAGGACAAAATATGTGCCGGCTGGCGCCGTTATCGAATAAGGAACCGACGTCGAGGCGCCGATGACCGAGCTTGTCTGATCCACCGGGTTTCCGGCTATGTCTATTATATTATGCAGGACGCCAACAAAGAGCTGTCTTCCGGTCTCGGATGTCTGGAATGTTATTGTTCCCGATATGGTCCCCGGCGCCGCAGCCGCCGTTGCCGTGGCCTGCGCCTCTGCTGTGGCTGTTTCCTGCGCTTTGGCCGTTGCCGTTGCCTGGGCCGTCAGGGTCTGCTGAGCCGCGGCTGTCGCCGTTGCCTGGGCTGAAGGGCCGGCCGTTTCCAGGGCCGCCGCGGTCTCCGTCGCGTTTATGGTGGGCGAATCGGTTGCGCCCGGCGAAGACGGGCCTGATTTCTGGCAGCCCGAAATGATGACGAACAGGGCAAAAATAAAACCCGCGAACACAGGCAAACTCTTTTTCATATGGCCTCCTTGTGGCTTTTAATACTACCATTATAGTAGCATTTAGACCGAAAGTCAAGTTTTTGTTGGCAAGCGCGGGTTTGGGTGTGTTATTACCAGGCGATAATCGTTCCGACAATAATATTAAACACGGATAATACCATCTACGAGATAACGCGGACATATACATCAAGCGAAGGCTCAGGTGCGATCGACCCGAAAACTTTGATTTCCGGATTCGACATCACCATAGAAAATGAAGCCGATCATTTATACGACAATTCATCTAGCATGCTTGACCAGACCGATCACGTACTTACTGACCAGACAATACCATGGAGCAATGCGACCCGGATAGAAACAAGTTACAATGATATTTTCGGCAACAGCGTCGCCATAGATTTTATCAAAAGCTGACTTTGCTTTACGCCATTACGCCTATAAATTTATCTTCCCGGTCCTTGCAGCCACGGCCTTTATCCTCTTCGTAAGGTTCGGGTGCGTCGAGACCGCCTCGAAAAGCCACAGGAAGAACCCGCCTTCCCGCGTCTGCTCTGCCACGCTGGCCAGGTCCGCGTCCCTGTATAGTTTTGTTCCGACCCCCAGCAGCATGAGCCCGTCAACGCAGCCTTCCGGCACAAAGTTCGCTCCGAAAGCGTCGCATGTGTATTCGCACGCCCTCATGTAAGCGGTCCCCAAAAACGGCATGAACATGCTCGGATAGACCAGCCACCTGTTCTGTATGTGCTTGCGCTTTATGTGCGCAAGCTCGTGGCACAGTATGAAATTAAGGGCCTCTTCACCTTTGTCATAGGCGAGCTCGAAAATATCGGAGTATATAAGGACAAAATCCCTGCTCAAAAACCTGGTGGCAAATGCGTTCAGGACGCCGCCGGCCTGCATCACGTAAACGGCCGGCACTTCCTTCATTTCAAGCTGGGCGGAGAGTTTTTTTACCGTGGCGTAAACTTCCGGGAACTGCTTTTCCCCTATCCTTATTGCGTGGGCTTTTATCTCCGCAGTAAGAAGTCCCTGCGCCAGCCACGCCACAATTATACCAAGAATGATGTAAATGATCCCAACCATTGAAATTATCAAGGCAAGATAGATAAGAACGGAGAAAAACACTGCCATTCCAAAGTACATGTTCTCCCTCGGATTTACAAGCTCCTTCATGTTCATGACTGCCTCCCATGTATGTTTTTTAATTGCAAAATTCCCCTTTTGAGCATTCTATCAAATAAAGCCGGGATTTTAAAGATTAAAACGGCGGCAATTCTTAATTGTAATTTTTACCCTCCGGATATATCATATACCCCATGGCGAAAAAATGGGCTACAAATAAAGGAAGTCTGGTGACGCTAACGGTCTCGGGCAGGAACAACGTCTACCTGGTGGAATCCTTGGGTTCTGTCATGCTTGTCGACGCGGGCATGGCTTACATGTACGACAATCTGCTGCTGAAGATTGGGCGCGCCAAAGTCATCCCCGGCATGATCACGATAACCCATGCGCACTATGACCACGCGGAAAATACGCTCAGGCTCAAAGAAAAGTTCAACGCCCGGGTGCTAGTTCATGCCATGGAAGCGCCGCACCTTGCCGCCGGCACAAACCCCGAAGACGAACCCGTGGCCGGAACCTTCACCATCGAAGGGGAAAATTACCCGCCTGTAAAGGCGGATATAATTGTGAACGATTTATATAATGCCGGCGGCGGGATAAGGGTGATGCATACGCCCGGCCACACGCCGGGGTCCATAAGCGTCATTGTGGACAATGAGATCGCGATAGTGGGCGATGCAATGTTCAGCGTTCACCCGGGCCAGGCAATGGTGCCGTATTGTATGGACAGGAAGGTCCTTCTGGAAAGCTGGGGCAGGTTGTTCTCTACAGGATGCTCGTTATTCCTTCCGGCCCATGGAAGGCCCATAACAAGAAAAACCGCGGAAAAAGAATACAGCAGATATAAATAGGACCGGCAATTACGTCGATCTTCTTACGATAAGTTCCGGGTAGAACGTCTCATCATACATTGTTTTCATGTCTTTTGTCTCTATGGCCCTGACCGCTATCTCCACCGCCTTCATGCCCATCTCAATGACCGGCTGCCTGACCGATGTAAATCCCGCGGCCGAGGATATGCGCATGTCGTCCTGGCTGACCAGCGCGATGTCGTCCGGAAACTTTATCCCCATCTTCCCGGCTTCTTCATAGAGCCTGAGCGCGTTGAATTCGCCCGCCCCTACATATACGGCGTCGATCTTCTTTTCAAGGAAAAAATTCAGCGCGGATTTGTGCAGTCCCGGCCCCAGCTCCAGGTAGGAAAAAACGTTCGACCCGTCGGCCTTTAAGCCGTGCGTATGCATGGCCTTTTTGAAACCCTCGAGCCTTTCCCTGTAACTTTCGACATTGCCGGTGTTGCCGATTAGCATGCCTATTCTTTTTCGTCCGCGCTCCACAAGGTGGTTGACCGCCATCACCGCCGCCTGAGCGTTGTCGTAATGCACCCTGTGTCCCCACTCGCCTTTTCCCTCCACGAATATCACGTGGATCCCGGCCTTTTTGTACCTTTCAAGTATTCCGGGGTTTCCCACAACGTTTCCGGATATGGAAATGAGCGCATCGGCCCTTCTCTCCCCGAGTATCTTTTCAAAGACAATGACGTCCCTGCCCGCGGTGCCGAATATCGTGAACCTGCGCGTGGTGTAATAATCAAGCTCGTAATTTGTCTTCATTATCTCGGGTTCGATGCCGGCCATGACATCGGCCGAATAGACCGAAAAATAGGCGGGCGTTACCACGGCTATGGTGCTCGTCCTTTTTGCGCCCACGAGGCTGCGCGCCGCCGTGTTCGGCGAATAATGCATTTCAGCCGCCGTCTCCAGCACGCGGGCTTTTGTGGCCTTGCTGATGTGCGGGTCGTTGTTTATCGCCCGCGATACAGTGGCGTGGTTTATCCCGAGCCGCCTGGCGATGTCCTTTATGGTGGTTTGTTTCATCAATGCCTCTCAATTTAATTTGGATACATTATAAGATAAAAAGTCAAAATGCAAAACCAAAAAGTACAAGGTAAAATTTGGAAAGTAACAATAAGGAGGGAACAAAACCGTATCTATTCGTCCCTGCCGGGGCTGTATTTGCGGTTCTGTTTTGTGCGGCTGTTCCTTTTCTTATCGTCCAGTATCCGCCTTTTCACCGCCCTCGGCCTTCCAGCCTTGAGCTTGCGCGCCTTTTCAAAGGCCGCGCGACCGGCGAGCCTTGCATCCTCACGCTTCTTTTCCATCCTGCCGGCAAGGATTTCCCTTGCACGCACCCGGTTGAGAAGCTGCGAGCGCTCCTCCATGCATTTGACTTCCTCGTCCTTATACCTTAGCCTCACCGCCGTAGATACCTTATTGACGTTCTGCCCGCCCTTGCCGCCGGAATGGACAAACTGCTCTTTTAGGTCGGCTTCGCGCACCCCGAGCCGCAAAAGGCGGAGGTTGACGGCTTCCAGGCGGGTCAAAGAATTAATAGGCTCCATTTTTTATATACCAGTGAATTCCTTGGCTGTTTTCCTGTTTATGGCCACAAGCACCACGATTAGCGGCGCCCAGTATGCCAGCGCCAGAAGTATCTGGTAAAGGCCAACCGCGTTCTTTCCTATAAATATCGCGGCCCCGATTCCGACAATGCCCATTATCCCGAATATCAGCGCTCCCCACCAGGCGACCTTGCTTTTTTTACCGAGCCCCACCGCTATGAGGATCCATACTATCATCCCGAGCCCGCCAGAGGCGGCCTTTATCTCGCCCTGCATTATCACCATTACCATGACCGCCAGCGACAGTAATGCGTATACCGCTATCCCCCATATCGCGGCCTTGATGGACGCGGGCACCGGCTTTTTCACCGCGCCGGTCTCAATAGTTTCCTTTTGTTCAGTCATGTTTTCCATAAAACCTCCTTATAAATTCTTTAATTGTTCCTCAATGTCCGGCGCTATCTTTTCAGGAGTGACCGGTGAATCATAGCGCTTTACTATATTCCCTTTCCTGTCCACAAGAAATTTCACGAAATTCCACCCTATGTCGCCTCCGCCGGCCTGCGCCTTCAATAACGTGTAAAGCGGCGACTCGTTGTCCCCGTTAACGTCTATCTTGGCGAACTGGTTGAATGTGATGCCGAACCTGGTGGTGCACGCCGCGTGTATCTCCTCTATCGTGCCCGGCGCCTGGTTCATGAACTGGTTGCAGGGAAAATCCAGAATTTCAAACCCCTTCAAACAGTACTTTGTGTAAAGCTCCTGAAGACCGGCATACTGCGGCGTGAAGCCGCACAGGGTTGCCGTGTTTACAACGAGCAGCACCTTTCCTTTGTAATCCGAAAGGCTGACGTCGTTATTGTTCATGTCCTTTACGCTGATGTCATAGATGCTCATGGATAAAGCCTCCTGTTGTTTGATGGAATTCCGGTTGCCAGCGCAGCCCGACAAAAGCAGGAACAAAACAACCGCCCCCAGTATCCGACTGTTTTTCATGCAAAACCTCCCCTTGTTCATATCCATAATTTAGCACAGAAAATCCCGGAATTCAACTCCTTCGGGATTCACTTATGCATGCAATGCGGGCCTTTACACAATGTTTCGCATTTGCATCTGGCGCACAAACAAAAAGGCGGAGCCGCCAGGCCCCGCCTTTTTTTATTAAGACACCATCAGCGGCCGATTGTTTCCGGTTAACCGCCTCTTCCAAACTTGTTCACAATACGATCCAGCACCAGCTTTGAGCTTGTGACGACAGAATAAAGTACAAGCCAGCCGAAAGCCATCATTACGCCCATGAATACGGAGGCGTAAATCGGGTTTTTGATGAAAGCGGGATTAAACCTTGTCAGGACATATATTATACCGAACACGGCCGTAATGGACAGCAAGGCGTTGGTTTGTTTCCTGAAATAATCCACCAGTTCCTGTCCTGAACATCCTCGGCCGGTTTTCAAGTCCACGACGTCGAGCATGGCAAGGTCCACCCCGTGCCTGTTGCGGGTCTCGGAAACGGCTTTCAAAAGGGACATGGACATTACACAGATGAGGATGAAGCTCACAAGAGAAAAGGCACAAAGAATTTGCATGAACAAGCTCATATTAACCCCCCCTGAATTTATATTACGCAGATTTTATCACGTGCGAATAAAACCTTCAATAAATATCTTAATAGCCGCACAAAAAATTGGATTTACCGTATTTTAAGTATCACTTTCCCCACCGCGCGTTTTGTCTCCACGTATTTATGCGCTTCCACAACCTGCTCCATGGGGAAAACCCTGTCCACTATTACCCTTACCTTGCCCGCGCCCACCGTGTCCCTGAACCACTCAAGGTCAAGAGTGTTTATATCGGCCAGGAACCAGTTATATTTCGACTCGAACATCCCGTTCCAGAGCAGTTCCGGCCTGCGCACGGTCGTTATGTATTCGCCCTTCGGGTTCAGTAGCCCCCTGAGAAGTTTCAAATCGCCGCCTCCTGCGTAGTCGAAAATGAAATCAAATTTCCTGTTTGAATGGAGATAATCCACTCTGTCATATTCCAGGACCTCCAGCGCGCCAAGGCCCCTTACAAATGCGGAATTTTTAGAGGAGCAAACCGCTGTTATCTTTGCCTTCAATTCCCGCGCAGCCTGCACGGCAAAGGTCCCAACCCCGCCCGAGGCCCCTATTATAAGGATTGTTTTGTTGTCCATGGGAACGTCCGCCACCTCGAACGACTGTATGGCGGTGACCCCGGCTATGGGTATCCCGGATGCTTCCTCATATGATACCGTGGCCGGTATGATGCATGCGCGCCCCTCCTCGACCACCGCGTACTCGGCGTACGACCCGCCGTTTTTCGGCATGACAGAGGACATGATCCTGTCGCCGGGCTTGAATACCCTGACGCCCGGGCCGATGGATTCAACTTCACCGGCCAGGTCGCGGCCGATGACCTTGGGGAATGTTGTCCCGGACATTTTCTGCCTTGTGCCTTTCCTGATGTAAGTATCAACCGGATTTATCCCTGCCGCGAATACTTTTACGAGCAGTTCTCCTTTTCCCGGGATTGGAACCGGGATCTCCCGGATTTGCATGTTCTCCGCAGGTCCAAAAGAATCTATTACTACTGCCTTCATGGTCTTATCCATTTTTCCCCCTCAATATAAGATACAGCCCGGTTTAACGCCGGTGTTTTTTAGGATGAGTAGTTGGGCCTTGCATTGATAATGATGATACACGACAATAGATACAAAGTCAAACACAGTCATGAATGGCAGCTGCCCCTAAAAATGCAGAAACGCCCTCGAGGGGCGTCTCTGCAAACAACAGTCAACCGTTACCGTACATGTGTTCCCTATTTGTTTATGTCGCTTCTCTTATTGTGCGTATTTATGACGATCCTGCTGCTGGAATCGCATCCTATAAAAGCCCCTTCATATTCATAATAACTGGCCGACTGCGAAAGCATTATCTCGTGCAGCCCGTCGCCCTGGGTATAAAGGTCCGTCGTGAACGTGAAAGGCGAAGGCGCCGGCGCGTTGCCGGTATATATTTGCGCATATGGCGATAACCTGTAAATATACAATGTCCCGCCATTGCCTCCGGGTTCCCCGTACTGCCACGACACCGGCTCTGCGTCGGGTGCCAGCGTGATATTTCCCGGCGCCACGGCGTCCGCGGTGTGGCTAATGCCGTCAACTACCACTTCCGCCCGTATGTTATGCTCCGGCGTTATCATGCTTTCGGTCCCGGTCAGGTAATAAACCGCCCGTTGAAAGGCACTGATGTTGCCGGCATCAATGATGGTTTGCACTGTTTGTCATCCGCTATTTAAAGTAATACACAAAGCCGAGATTACCAACGGCCGGGCCGAAGATATTCACATTAAAATTCGAATATTGCCCATTGTCCTCGTAGAACCAGCTTGTCGATATTCCCATTGAGCCGATAAAACTCAGCCCTTCGACGTACGGCATTTTTATCTCAAATTCGGGCAGGTTGAAGTATATTTCGTAACTGTGCATCCTTATAAAATTCCTGAAGCTCTTATCCCAAACGTTACTCATCGGGTCGTTAAACGAAAGTGTGGCTTCAAATTTGGCCGAGAGGTTTATCCTTCCGTACTGGCCGGAATAAACCGACCAGATAACCGGAGTGATATAGAGGTTGGCCGCCGATACCACGTTGTTCTGGCTGTCATTGTACGACAGCCCGGTCGATATTTCGCTGCCTATATTGTCGTTCCACCACAGTCTGAGATCCGGCGCGCTATTGTAATATCCTATGCAGACCGTGGCGGCGACCGCCGGTGATGCAAAAACAAGAAATGATAATGCGGCCGCAAAAAGAAGCGCCTTTTTAATTTTTGTTATTTTCATTTTGCCGGCCTGCTTTCTCCGAAATAATATACCAGACCGAGGCTTCCGACATTAAATCCCGATATCTGGAAAAGAAGGGACGTGGGTTTGCCGTAATTATTGTAATCCCATGTGCTTGTAATTCCCAGGGCCCCGTTTACATACAATCCCGGAACGAACGGAACGATCAATTCCATGTTGGCCAGCTCCAGGGAGAGGGAATAGTCGTGCAGCCTGAGAAAACGCGACGGGGCAACCGTTGAATATTTTGAATAATATGTCTCATCATCGGAGATAATGACCTGGAACCGCGGCCCGGCGGACATCCTGATAATGTCGTTTTTGAAATAATAATAATGGAGCGGCATAAATCCGATATAATATTTATAGGACATGTAATTCGTGCCGCCGGACCAGTTGTTCTGGTCGTTTGTGTAGGTCATGAACAGCGTCAATCCGCTTGTAAAATCATCGTTCCATTTCTCCTTGAACGTGAACTGGCCGTATACGTTGCCGGCGCCAAACTCCGGCCCGGTGGACGCGCCGCCGGACCTTGAAGGCGCTGAAATCAAAGAGGATGCCGGCGTCAAAACCGGAGCCGGCTCTGATGTCATAACTGCGGTTGGCGCAAGTGTCAAAACCGTGGTTGGAACCGGTGTCAAAGCGTGAGCTGGAGCAGTTGCCGAAGCCTGAGGTGTTGCCGCTCCGGGCAAAGCCGCCGGATCTGCGCAAACAAGACATGCAAAAGACAGTAACATGGCCGTAAAAATGATTTTTTTCATTTGAACCCCCAGTATGCCTTTTTTTAAGTATGGCTCATTATACCTCTCGGAAAAAGGTTTGGTCAATATTGAAATAAAAGGGGTATATATGAATGTATGTACTTAAATATGCGGCAATACCGGATATGTAAACATAGGGGCAATTATTAATTTTTAATTAAACTGATGAGTATTCCGGCCGATATGATCACAATAGCCATGATAGCTCCCTGCCATGGTGTGTCTGCTTTTGTTTCCTTGTGTAAGAGGTAATTTGCCAAAAAAAGCCCGACGCAGAATATCATGGCTATCGCGGGAACGGCGTATTTCGTGAATGCATCCGGATGAAAATAATTGACCACAGGGAAAGTCATGAGCATCAGAGCAACCGTAAGGAACCCGGCGCCGGAAACCCGCATCAAGGCCAGTATCACCTGCCTCAGCGGGGCGTCTATCTTGTCCAGCGGCCTGCCGGCGGCCTGTTCATGGAACTGGATGAAACCTTTGGAGGCGAGGCTTTTCAGGGCCATGGAGAGGGAGATAAGGCCTACGAGGAAATACAGGATCACAGGGATGATTTTTAATATGATGTTCATAAAACCTCCATGTAAATAATATTAATCTCAATCGTAATAGCACGCAAGTCGAACCATTTAGTCTAAAATCAGGCTCTGCCCGGTCCTTTCTATTCACCCGCGTATCTTAACTCATCTCCAGTTTTCAAGCAGCCGCCTTCCCGTATCCTTTATCTTTCCCTTTATATTATCGTCGACGTTCCGTGCGTTTTCTTTTATCTGCTCGTCTTCCATCTCTTTTCTTTCCTTGTCTTTCCTTAAGGACTCCGCGCTGTCAAAATCAGCCTCGGCCGTAAGTGTCAGGCCGGAAAGTTTATATGCCGTACCGCGGTCATAATAGGCATCGGCGTTGTCCATGTCGTCGTTTATGGCCTTTGTAAAATGAATTATCGCCCCCTGGTAATCGGCTTTTTTCATGGATTTTTGCCCCGCATTGTCCTCCCATTTTGACTCGAGCTTCGGATAGTACCACTTCACTCCTATGATCAGAACCGCGATCACAAGAAAATAAAAAAACAAACCCGGACCTTCATCCTTTTTTTTATCCATATATCCCCCCTTATCGGCATAAAGTCGCGCCTGTGAATCCTTAATTGTCAATTTTCTTAAATTTTATATGTCAGACCCAGTGAAATTTTTGTCTCGCTTGTTTCCGACGTTTCCATGGAGCCCGGAAACATAAAATCATCATCCCAATATTTTGCGTCGCTGTATAATATTCCAAAATCCGCCTGTAAGCTTCCAAAATTTACCCCACATCCCCCCGTGACCGAATAGTTGCAGTTTTCGCCGCTGCCGTTGAAAGATTCATATATTCCCGGCCATTCGCCTCCCAGCCTCAGGCTCAGCCAATCCAGAACTTTATACTCGACCCCGCCCCTTATTCCCGCGTATTTGTTCCCGGGCCCGTTCTGCGTATGGCCAAAAAACTCCACCGGAATCGTAAAATTCCAGATGTGGCAGGTAATCCCGGCGGCATCGTCGGAATTATATTCCGTATCCATGCCTTTGGATATTAACCCGGAATCATCATAATTATAGGAATAATCCACACCGTTGCCTTCCGCCAGAATGCCGGCGGTGATCCAATCGCATATATTATATCGGCATTTTAACCGTACGTCAAACCCCCTGCCGCTCTCTTCCATGTTTTCATATACGCCGGGAACGGTCGTTGTTTCCTTAAATTCATTGTGGTAATCCGGTATGATACCTGCTGACAAAAGGGCTTCAACAATCCCTTTTTTGATATATTGCACGCCAATATTCAGGTCGTGGCCTGTGGTTGAGAAATTATAATTCACATCCGCCATGGCGCCATGATAATTTCCCGACCCGAAATAACCGTCATATTCCGGGGACTGGCTCAGGATATACACTCCGGCGTTTGGGCCGATTAGATTGGACGGGGAACTTTTTATAAATCCGGATGGAACATCAGACCCGCCCGAGAGGGCAACGGTCATTTCTTCGTTAAGCTTATAGCTAACATCGGCCGAATAATCAAAATATTTGACGGTCGCGCCGCCGGAAGACATGTTGTACATCTGCATAAAAAACGGATCCGTAATAATATATGTCCGTCCTTTCTCGGTCCTGTATTCGGCGGAATATGCAGCCATAACGCCTGCGGAAAGACCGTTTTCAAATGAATGGGCGTAATCAACCTTTAGCGCTGCAATATCCGAATTTTTTTCGACGTTCATGTAGTTTGAAGAAACAAAGCTATTATTACACAGCGGTTGAACCATAACCGCATCATCCTGCGTTATATCAAAAAACAAAAATCCGGGATTTACATCAGGCAGCCCGATTGCGAGGCCCGGGATCTTCATGTAATTTGGTATTATCACTTTTTGATACATATATTTTGTCTGCCTGTCATACAGCGGTGAAAGCGATATTATGTCCGCCGGTTCCCTTCCTGTAAGGAGAGAACTGAACCCTTCCGAATAAAGGTCTATCACCGAGGTTTCGTCCGGCAGGACGATCCCGACTTCCCCCAGACCCATTACCCGCGCAATCCCTCCGTCCCACCAGGAACAAAAACCCGATAACGAGAAAAAAATAAAAACCGTTACAAAAGTGAATTTTTTCATTACGCCCCTCCGGCCACCCCTGGCCATTATAAATATTGTTTGTTATATTCTTTCATCCATTTAATGGAACTTATCAATGTACCCCGCTATTTCTTTTATCGTCGCCTCCGGGCAAACCGCCACCCTTGACGGGTCTTTTACCGCCAGCACCTCGTAGAGAACAAAAGGCATAGTATAATCACTTCCGGCTATCGCTTTAAGGACCGGATTATTTTCCGACTTGCTGAAATTGGCCATAAGCGCCTCTGCTTCCTCGATATAAAATATCACAATATCTCCCGCACCCCCGGCGTGGTGCTTTTCGGCGTATCCCGGCTCGTATCTCCACAGCGCCTTGTCCATCCCGTATGCCAGCCAGTCCCTGGTAACCGCAATGCTCACCGTGCCGTCGTCTATTTTTGTTATCTCACACTGGGGCAGGTAGCTCCAGTCCTTCCACGGCCTGCCCGTCTGTTCCCTGTAATACATCATTGTTTTTTTCAGTTCCTTATGGTTCCTGTTGAGGATATGCCCCACGGTGGCCTCGTACGCCGCCTCCTCCTGCTCTCCAAGGGCGTAAAGCGTGTCGGCCAGGAACCAGTGTCCCTGGTAATTGCAGTAATTAACCTTTGTCTCATGTTCAAAGTTCTTCTTCGCGTTCACATAATCCTTCATCCTGTAATACGAGTCGCCGATGTAGTTGTAGATGGGCAAAAAATCCGGGTCGGCCTTTTCCACCTGCACATAAAGGCTGAGCGCGCCTTCAAAATCGTTCTTAAAAAACGTCTTCTCGGCCCTGTCGAATGTCTCTTTTACGCCGGAGGGAAGCTCGAGCACGGTAAAGGTCAACGAGCCTTTTGCGTTTTTAACCTGCTGGATCCACGGCGAGACCTGTTCAGTCTTCGGGGCTTCCACAAAATCATTTTTTTTCAAGTTTACGGCGTATGTTATTTTCGAGTTGACCGAGGCTTTGACCACCTGGTCGGGCTCGAATATCTCCGGGCCGTCCGCGCAAAGCGCCGCCGGAAACAATAACGCGGCCATAACAGCAGTAACGATAAAACATTTTAATTTTATCATATTCCATCCCCCGTCATTTTACCGTATTTTTCGCTTCATTATATATTGAGTAGTAATATGCGTAGCCCAGCGGCATTACTACCGCCATGAATAATACCAGCAGGATAAACCCGGCGACTAAAAACAATGCCGTTGCCGCGGCGGCCGCCTTGACCGCGAAGGCCGCTATTATCGCCGCCGGTATTATAATGACTATCTCCGCCCCGAAAACAATCAACATGGCCAGGAAATATGTGAGCAGTATCTTGAGCCTTTTGCCCTTTGTTATCCGAGCACTTTCCCTGAGGGCCTCTATGATCTTTGGCTCGATTACGGTTATCACCATGGAAGGGCCGAATATAAGCATCAAATAGACCATCAATACCAGAATTGCCAGGTAGGCTATTATCTCTATGACAAGGGCCGTAACCGCGGCTGTCTTTGACGCAAAGACCGCTATAAGCCCGAAAGGGAGCATGATCAGGATAATGCATCCGATAAATATAAGCATAAGGACTATCATCCTTAAGGCCCCCATGAACGAAGCTGCGAAAATAGGGGCGATTCCAGGTTTATCCCAGTTCTTCCCCAGCCCCCTCCTGTTAAACACCGTTATCATGAAAGCAACCGCATACCATAAAATTATGAAATAGAAAATTTCCAGCAAAAATATCCGCCCGATATTCGGCACCGCCATTTTTGTCCTGTCGGCCATCATGCTGAAGAACGTAAAAAAGACCGGGACAATGGCGAGCGCCGTGGCCAGGGACGCGAGGAAATTTACCGGGAAGGCGTTCTTGAAATATGCCCATGCGTTCTGGAATACGCGCGGGACGTCGTATTCATCGGCCGGAGCCCACGCGTTTGCCGCGGAAGAAGCGGCCGGAGCCGGATACGGTTCTATCATGACGCCCTGCTCCACGACATGCGGTACGGCAGGGACAGCCTGCGGCGTCTCCGCGGAAAGTTCATGTCCCGCCGGATCCTTTGCCGTTTTTTTCTCCCGCTTTACTGCCGGGGTTTTGCCTTTTGCCGTTGCTTTCTTTTTTATGGCCATGATCCCCCCATATTCTTATTTCCAGTAATCCATGAACCCCTCTTTATAGAACCATTCTTCCCTGTTCCCGTCCGTGATTGCTTCAAGTTTTTCCTTGTTGTAATCTTTAAGCCAGAACCACATGCGCGACGGGACGTTGTAAACCGATGACCTGAAGCCGAATTCTTTAAAAAGTATTTCCATGCTTTTGTTCGTGTAAAATGCAGTATGCACGGGCAGGAGGTAAAACCAGCCCGGATCCCGCGGGATGTTTTCGCAAGCCAGCGTGTGCAGGGCAAGGGCGCCGTTGTCCGTTATCAGGCCGAACATCTCTTCCAGTGAAGCGCGGTTTAGTATGTGTTCGAAGACCGCGCAGTTTATCAGCAAGTCATAACTTGAAGGCTGCGTCTTCTCAATATAACCCGGCAGTTCCCTGGACATGTATTTGTCGTATTTCAGGACCTCGATCCCTTTTTCATGGAGCATGTCGTCGAGTTTCCCGTCGCCGCAGCCGTAATCGATCCACTTGTTCTTATGCGGCAGCATGGCGTGGCCGTCCATGTGCGCAATGGCGCTTACCTGCGCCTTGAGCCGCGCTTCCCTTCTTTCGACCATCCTCTCAAATTCACCGGTGACGGTCTCCTTTCCCTGGTAGCCGTCGTGGAATTTGAAATTCAGTTCGTTCCACTTTTTTTCGTCCATCTCATGGTGGGTCTTCGAGGAAACAAAACCGCACTCATTGCATTTCCAGTATTCCACGTCGCCGAGGCCGTAGCTGGTGAAAAGTTTTGTGAAATAATACCCCATTTTCCCGCCGCATACCATGCACTCGGCCTTAAATATGCCGGACATTATTAAGCCCTCCCGTTAAAAAATAATCGAAGACCTTAAGTAAAACCCCTGGCCCGAAAAAGGTATTGGCCCTCCTGAATCCGCCACTACATTGCCGGCGTTGGTCACTCCCGCCAGGTATGTGGACGCGTTCAGCTGGTTAAACATAAATTGCTGGTAACCGAGGGCGAATTTGATGAAATTGCTCTCGGAGCATATGTTGAGTTCGATTGCGAAGTAGGTTGCCGGGTCCGCGGTAAGGACGTTCACGGTATCCGGTGACGAAGCCTCGTCATTTATGCCTGCAGCGGCAAAAGGCGACCCCAGTGTGGCAGCGCCAAGCCTGATGTCAATGCCGAAAGCGAAATTCTCGCTGAGCTCGCCGTTGCCGGTGGCCTCAGCCGAGGAATATGGTATGAACCTGAATACCACGCCGTAAGCGGCCGTCGGCATGTCCATGAACATATACCGGTCCCAGTCGCCGCCGGTGATCTCCTCGTCGCCCCGGAATACGTTCATGTTCTGGTTTATGAAAGATGTCGTATAAAATCCTCCTATGGCGAACCAGTCGAAAGGCCTCAAGTAAACCGCCGCACCGAAGCCGAACGAGGCCATGAAAGTGGAATCGTCATAAGTACCCACGGTAAAACTTTTCATGACCTGTTTAAGCCTTGCATTGTCGGATGAAGCGAGCAAGTTGACCATTAAGTAATCCACGTCGACGTCGAAATAATCCTGAACCGTCCTGGTGAACGGCGATGTAAGCTCCGTTGTCCCGGCTTCGCCTTCCACGGTTTCATATTGTATCTCGGGCAATGCCTGCTCGTTTGTCCTGGCCGCAATTGTTCCGGTATTGGCCGCCTGCGCCGGGGCCTGGGCATTGGCGCCGTTTAGCAGCTTTCCAAGTTCCTTCATATATTCATGATGCGAAATGGCCCCGCTTTTGAACCGTGCCTCAAGTTCCTGCTTCTTCCGGTCAATATCGGATGCCGCGGCGGACGCGGGCGTAGGCGCGGCTGAGGACTCTGCTGCCGGCTGTCCCGCCGTGCCGGGCATGTATTCGCTCGTGAGGTCCTTCATGGTGTCGGCGTCAAAGACCTTTTTTATCTTCTTCAACGCAACCGTCGTGGCGTTGCCGTCAGAGGTTTTTATGAATACCGAAGTGTCGTCGCTTCCTATTTTCTCGCCGGTGATAAGTTTGCCCGATGTCGTCATGATATTCAGTTTCTGGGCCGCCAGTGAGGCGCAAACAAAGAGCGCGAGCAAAAGGATGATGATATTCTTTTTCATCTTATTTGCCCCCCTTCATTTTTATGGTCACATTCCTGTAATTGATCTCGCCGCCGTTCTGCGTCCAGCGGAGCATTTTCAGGATTTTTCCCGAGGCAAAAAATTTCCTGAATCCACCGGATTCCGATATGCTCTTGACGTTTAGCAGGATATCGCCCTCCCTTATTCCCGCCCTGTCGCCTTCGCTGCCCTCAAAAACCGACGTCACCATGTCCCCCCTGTCGATATTGAGCATTTTGCATTGTTTGGGAGAAAGGGGCGTGAATTCGAAATTAACATCTTTTTCAATGGAGGCCCCCTGCGCCATGGCCAGTGTATAAATGGAATCCGCCAGGGTCATGAGGCTTTCCCTTGAGTTTGCGCCTATGTAATTGGTCCCGCCCCTGGATGCCACGCAAAGATCGTTCCTGTAAAAATAGATTCCCGTAATGTCCTTGAATACGACCGTCATATTATCCTGTTTTTGTTCCGAAGAATGGTATGTCTGCGTTGTGGTGGAATAAGTGGGTATGTAATCCCATCCTATAAAAAATCCGCCGGTCGTGGGAACCTCGTCCACATACGTGGATTGTTCGGTCCACTGTATCTTATAAATGAGGGAATACCTGTCGGCGACGACATCATACGGTTTGCGCCCGCTTATGAACGCGTATCCCTGGCTGCTCCTGATGTTGGAAATGGCCTCATCCTCGGATGAGACTGTTTTCGGCTCGTAATGGACAAATCCATGGTTGATCGCGGGCCACATCGAGGCGGTGTTGACGAGTTCTGTGGCGCATCCGGCGGTGAAAACAAATATCAGAACCAGAAAAACACAGGCTATTCTGTTCATAAACCCTCCAGGTAAGTTTTTATTCTTTTCTAAGCGGGGATGGCCCGCGAAATAATATTTGTTTTATGTGTTGTTTTCACGGGCATAATTTCCCATTTGCATGTTTTATCCAAGACCCTTTTGTTGTCATTTCTATATTGTATACCTCCTGAAAATAATTGGAACACACATTTACATTTCATTTCCGCATGGTGGAACAAAAAAAATGCGGACGATTTCATGGCTTTACGCTGCCTTATTATGATGCGATCATTATACGTAAACCCTGATGGAAACAAAAAAATATTGACAAAAATCTTAAAAGTACTACTATGTAAAATATATTCACCTATAAGGGGGGAATTCATGAAAAAATTTTTCATTGTCTTATACATCCTTTTGTCGGTCCTAATGGCATCCAACTGCACAAAAAAGGCATCGCCTACGTTTCCGGCCACGGATGAAAATCCCGGCCTGAACGCCACGCTTACCTATCTTGCCACAGCCGGCGTCACAGCCCAGGCTGTCGCGACGCAAACCATGGAGATACAACAGACGGCCACGACCGTTGCCGCGGCCCAAAAAACAGCCAACGCCGAGGCGACATACGACGCGGTTCACGGCACCAATACGCCCACAATTAATACCACCGCCACAGCGCAGATGAATAACGCCGTAGCTACCGCCACGGCGCAAATGGCTGCCACTATAGCATACCTGGCGCAGGCCGACCCGGCCGAACAGGCCGCGGCCACCCTTACGCAGACCATCGCAATAGGTAATGCAACCGCCACGGTGGCGGCCCAAAAAACCGTGAAAGCTGAGGTTACCGTCCTTATAGTGACCGCTTCCTACACTGATACGCCGACCAATATTGTCGCCCCGACAAACACCAACACTCCCACTCCGTCAACCACGCCTGCCCCGTTGCCAATTGTAATCGGTGCTTCCCTGTATTATTATGATAATGACAGCCCTGGATGGTATTGCAATATCGGCATAAATGACGCAAATTATAATGCCATCTCGGATGCGATCGTAACGTTGAAAAACGTCACAAAATCACAGAAATTCACATCCACCTGTTCAAACGGTAATTACTCAATTTCAATAATCGGCATTGATCCGGGAAACACCGTTGAGATGGATGTGTATTTTGGCGGAGTCACTTACACGGCAAGCGGCGTCATGCCCGGAGGTTCCACTCTTAATCCCGACGGCAACACGCTTACATGGCTATACGGGGGGAATTCCAATTATGTCAACATATATGACCCTTCGGACAATAATATTTATTCGCAGGCCGCCACGGGAAGCAGCCTGGATATTTCCTCATATTACCCCGTTGCCGGAGTCGCCGGCGAATATAACGTCGAACTGGAAATATCAAAAGACCTGACTTTTACGGGCGGCGCGTCGTCATCCAGCAATTTCCATCTTGATTGCGACTCATCCTGGGACGTGGACGTGATCCTTGACTCAAAATACGCGGTTCCCACCCCGACACCCATGCCGGCGACAACTGCCCCGTCCATAATGGCGGAAATAATTTCCGACGACCTGGAGGGTGGAGTATCCGTCCAGGACATGGTAATGGTGACAGACAGCGAAGGAAATGCCGTTACAAACGCGGGTGTAACGATAAAAAACATCACGGCCGGCACGCAGATCCACGCGGTTTACAGCACCATGGATGAGTTTGGCACCGCATATTACCCGACGTCGGGCGCCACCTGCATCCCCGGTGATACCTATGAATTCGACGTTTGCGTGAGCGGGATAACATACACGGCGCAGGTGACGGCCCCGGTTGCAAGCGGCAATTTAAGCGCGGACTGCTTCACCCTGTCATGGACAAACAACGGGAATTACAATTCGGTCGGAGCGGGAAATAATTTTTATAAGGCAAACAATCCCGGCAACAGCCTGGATATTTCGTCGATTTATACCTCGGACGGCACTTATGACGTGACCCTGGTACTTGCCAATGTTTATTCAAACGGCTCTTTCGAAGGGTTCCCCTTCTCACCTGGAATATTCGCCGGCGCGGCGCCGTCAAGCATGGCCGCAATAGGATATCAATACGAATGGGAAGTCGAGGCGGCGTTCTAAAAAAACAATTAATAAGCGGGACCGGCGGCTGATTTTTTTCAGCCTGTCCCGCTTATTAATTTTCCTTAAAGTATTTCTCTATCCCGCCGTAACCGAACATCCTGTTCTTTTCGCACATTTTAACCAGGTACTTAAGCCTCGTCCTGAACACGGCCGGCCTTCTCCTCGCCCCTTCCACGAACGCGACCCGTATCCTTTGGTAAGCCGGCGGGAATTCTTTAAAATTGGCCCAGGCGATCCTTGACCTTTGGAGCGCCGCCGTTATGTCCGCCGGGAAGATGAATTTCCTTTTGACGGCCGCGGCCGTTGCCCTTTTTATTTCAGGGGCGAGCTTGCCAAGTTTGGAGAGCAATTTCAGCCTCTCTATGTTGGCCTGCGAATACGCGGCGTCTTTTTTCCTCGGGGTGTATTTTTGCGCGGAATGGCCCGCGTCCAGGTTTTTTACATTGCTGTCTATCCATCCGAAGCAAAGAGCCTCTTCGACTGCGTCGTTATAAGTTATGGCCGTCTCGCCGCTGTTCTTATGCGGGTTTACCAGCCATATTTCCTTTGTGGTCCTGTAATTGGCCCTGAGCCACCTGCGCCACGCGGCACGGTTGGCTGCACGCAATAATTCCATAACCCCTCCAAGAAAATTATAGGCTGCTAAAGGCCTGCCTGTTGAGGCCACAATATCGGGCGTAGCATGTGCGGCATATATAATAAATACCATCTTTTTCCCGATAATCAAGTCAATTGCCCTGATTTTTTTGTCACGTCCAAAACTTGAAAACCCGCATTAATACTGCTATACTTATCCGGTCAGGCTAAACCGAGGGAATAAAATAAAACATGTCATATTTTATAAAGGAGTATATGCATGGCAGCGACTATTTGGATGGGCAGCATCCGCCTGGGCGGTTCGGTCATTCCTGTAAAGCTTCACACCGCGGTAAGGGAGGAGGCAGTCGGCTTCCACCTTTTGCACAGGACCGACAGGGCCCAACTGCGCCAGATAATGGTGTGCGCCCTTGAAAGCGCTCCGGTGCCCCGGGAAGAGCAGGTCAGGGGGTTTAAGCTTGAAGAAAGAAAATACATGCTAATCGACCCGGAAGAGCTGGAAGCTGCGGAACCACATGAGAGCCGGGACATAGAGGTAAAGGAATTTGTAAAAGCCGGCGAAATCGACCCGGTCTTCATTGAACGGACATATTATCTGGAGCCTGATTCTTCCGTAAAAAGTTACAACGCCCTCGCTGCGGCTCTCGGAGAGACAAGGACCGAGGCCGTCTGCACGTGGGTCATGAGAAAGCGCTCATATCTCGGCTCCCTGCGCCATGCCGGGAGGACGCTGAGACTGGGAATCTTAAGGTACGCCGACGAGGTCATAAAGGCGCAAAGCCTTTCCCTGGAAAATTTTCCCCTCTCGGAAAAAGAGATTTCCATAGGCGCGGAACTGATAAACAAGCTCGCCGTTGCCTTCAAGCCGGAACAATATGCCGACGAGCACCGGAAAAAACTCCAGTCGCTCATAGAAAAAAAGGCTCGCGGCGAAAAAATATCGCTCTTAAGGCCGAAAGTCCTGAAAACCACCCCTCCGGGAAAACTGCTCGACGTCCTGAAAAGATCCCTTAAAAAGGCGGCCTGAAATGAAAAATAAAAAGACCGTGAAAAAGCACGCCGTAAAGAAAATAAAAAAAGAAACCTCCGCGGAGGCCTCCTTCCAGGGCATCTGGAGCGGGACCATAAGCTTCAGCCTTGTGGCCATACCCGTTCGTCTCGTGAGGGCCGTGGAGCCTGGCCGCGTTTCTTTCCATCTTCTTCACAACAAGGATTACTCCCCCTTAAAACGCAGGATGTTCTGCCCTCTCGAGGAAAAAGTCGTCGCGCCCGCGGATATCGTCAGGGGTTACGAGATAAGGCCCGGGGAGCACGTCGTCATTACCGATGAGGAACTCGAATCGGTCTCCCCTGAGAGGAGCAGGACGATAGAGATCTCCGAATTCGTTGACTTAAACGCGATCGATCCCGTCTATTACGGCCATCCTTATTTTCTCACGCCGTTGAAGGGCGGGGAAAAATCATACCGCCTGCTCGCCGAAGCCATGCAAAGAACCGGCAAGGCAGGCCTAGCAAAATTCGTCCTGGGCGAGAGAGAATATCTCGTAGAAGTAAAAAGCACGGACGGTGCGCTGGAGCTTACCACTCTTCATTACAGTTCCGAGGTTGTCCCCGACGACATCGCCTCGCCGAAAGACGCATCCGTCGACATAGATGAAAAAAACTCCATGAAATCCGCCATATCCGGGATGACGGCCGCTTTTAAGCCGGAAAAATATACCGACCCTCGCAGGGAAAATATCATGGATATACTGAGAAAAAAAACAAAGGAAAACGCCGGGGTTCTTTCGCCTGAAACCGGAGGGGAACCCGAAGAAGGCATCCAGGACCTCATGGCAGCCCTTGAAGAAAGCATGCGCAGGGCAAAGAAGCCCTGATGGAAAAGAACAACATGACGGTCAATGAAAAGGATATCCCCCTTTCCAACCTGAAAAAGGTCCTTTACCCCGCGCAGGACTTTACAAAACTCCAGGTATTGGAATATTACATCCGCGCCGCGCCTTTCATTCTGCCCCACCTTAAGGAACGCGCCCTTACCATGAAACGCTACCCCGACGGCGTGGAAAGGGATTATTTTTTCGAGAAGCGCTGCCCGAAATACAGCCCGCCGTGGGTGAAAACAGCAGAGGTGCCTTACGGCGACGGCAAACACATGCGCGTGTGCCTGGCGGACGACCTGCAGACGCTCATATGGGTCGAAAACCTGGCCTCGATCGAACTGCACGTGCCGCAGTGCAGGGCCTCATCCCCCCTTTCCCCGGATTCGGTCGTATTTGACCTGGACCCCGGCGATGGGGCCGGTATGCTCGAGTGCGCGAAGACGGCGCTCATCCTCAGGGAGATGCTTTCCGGCATGAAGCTTGAAAGCGTTGTAAAAACTTCGGGCAAAAAAGGGCTCCACGCGTTCGTTCCCATCAATTCAAAAGGATACACTTTCGACGACACAAAAAAATTTTCCAGGGCTATCGCAGTCATCATGCAGAAAAATCATCCCGCTCTTGTCACCTCAAAAATGGACAAGGTAATGCGTGTGAAAAAAATATTCATAAACTGGGCGCAGAACGACGCCACAAAGACCATGGCAGTGGCTTATTCCATGCGCGCCGGAAAAACACCCTCGGTCTCCATGCCCCTTTCCTGGAAGCATCTGAAAAAACTGGCCGTACAGAATGATCCGGAGAAATTCCTGTTTACCCCGGCGCAGGCCGTGGCTGCCGCGGAAAAAACCGGGGACATTTTCCGCCCGATGCTGGAGAAAAAACAGAGGTTGCCCGCGTTATGAGCCTCATAGAATACGGTAAAAAAAGGAAATTAAGCGCCACGCCGGAGCCGGGCCCGGGCCCGGGACCCGGCGAAAGGGGAAAATATGCGGTCTTTGTGGTGCACAAACACGCCGCGCGCAGCCTGCATTATGACCTCAGGCTTGAAATGGGAGGCGTCCTGAAAAGTTTTGCCGTGCCAAAGGGGCCCTCCATGGATCCTTCCGTGAAACGGCTGGCAATAATGGTCGAGGACCATCCCTTCGATTACAGGAATTTTGAGGGTGTCATACCCAAAGGCAATTACGGCGCGGGAGGCGTCATCATCTGGGACAGAGGCGTTTACTCGTCCGTTTATTCTAACGACAAAAAAGAAAGTGAAAAATACCTTCTCGCCGGCCTTAAAAATGGCGACCTGAAATTCACGCTTGCCGGTGAAAAGCTTAATGGTTCCTTCGCCCTTGTAAAAACGAAATGGGCGAAAAATTCATGGCTGCTCATAAAGGAAAAGGACGGGTTCGCGACCTCCGAAGAAATACTTGAAAAAAACCGCTCGGTAGCCTCCGGCAAAACCCTTGAGGAACTCTCCGGTGGAGACGGCGTCCCAGCCATAAATGACGCGCCCCTGAAGGCCATGCCGTCATACGTAAGCCCAATGCTTTGCACGTCTGCAAAAAAACCTTTCGACGACCCGGGATGGATATTCGAGGTAAAATGGGACGGCTACCGCGCAATTGCATCCGCCGGAAAAACCGAGGTTTCGCTTTATTCACGCAACCGCCTGGACCTTAAGAAGAAATTTCCCACGATAGCGGAGGCCGTCAAAAAGCTCCGCCTGGACGCCCTGTTTGACGGCGAAATTGTCGCGATGAACGGCGCGGGTGTGCCGGATTTCCAGATGCTCCAGGACAATAAAAGGTCACGTTCAGGTTCCCTGGCCTATTACGTCTTTGATATCTTGAATTTCCGGGGCCGCGACCTTACAGGACTCCCCCTTATAAAGAGGAAGGAACTTCTTGAAAAAATAGTGCCCCCGTCCGGAAAGGTCAGGTTTTCCGGCCACGTTTCCGGGGAAGGTGTCTCCTTTTTCAATGCCGCCAAAAAAAAAGGGCTCGAGGGTATCGTGGCAAAAAAGGCCGACAGCGCCTATCAGCCGGGAGTCAGGAGCCCGAACTGGCTAAAGATAAGGAACAGCCCGAGCCAGGACTGCGTCATCGCCGGGTTTACGGCGCCGCGCGGGTCGAGGAAATATTTCGGCAGCCTGGTGCTCGGTGTTTATGAAAAAACCTCCCTTGTCTACGCGGGACATTCAGGCGGCGGTTTTTCAGGCGCGGCCCTTAAAAAAATATATGAAAAACTGAAGCCGCTTGCCGTAAAAAAAACGCCTTTCGCCGTGATGCCGCCCGACGAGGGGGCCGTCACCTGGGTAAGGCCGAAACTGGTATGCGAGATCTCTTTCACCGGATGGACAAAGGACAACCTTATGAGGCATCCCGTGTTCCTGAGGCTGCGCGACGACAAGCAGGCCGCAGAAGCCGTGAAGGAGATTTGACATGGAACTCTATACGGGGACCAGCGGGTACGGGTATAAGGAATGGAAGGGCAATTTTTACCCGGAAAAGATATCGCCGAAAAAAATGCTTCCCTATTACGCCGCCAGGCTCGGCGCCGTCGAGATAAACAACACCTTTTACAGGATGCCCACCGGCAGCGTGGTCAGATCCTGGGCCGACCAGGTGCCGGAAAAGTTTTTGTTCGCCATAAAGGCGCCGCAGGTCATAACGCATATAAAACGGCTGCAGAACGTGAGGGAAGAGACGCGTTTTTTTCTGACCGCCGTCTCGGTCCTTTCGGAAAAGCTCGGATGCGTGCTTTTCCAGTTCCCGGCCGGATTCCACAGGGACCTTGACGCCCTGAAAAATTTTATCGGCCTTATTCCCGGCGGCATCCCCTGCGCCTTTGATTTCCGCAGCCCTTCATGGCGGGACCCGGAGGTCCTTGGCCTGCTCGGCAAAAGGAACTTCTGCCAGGGTATCGAGGACACCGACGAAAATCCCGTTGAAAAAATTACAAGCACCGCGACATGGGGGTATTTCAGGCTGCGGCGGGAAAACTACACCGGGCCAGGCCTTAAAAAATGGGCGGATAAAATATTCGCCCAAAAATGGGAAAGGGTATTTGTTTTTTTCAAGCACGAGGAAGACATGGCCGCAAAAGGGCCTTATTTCGCGGAAAATTTCAGAAAACTTTTCCCGTGACGCAAACGCCTATTTTAGGACGTAGATTCTCCTGAGTTTTTTCATGCCCTGCGATTCTATCTCGATGAAATAAAGCCCCTGGCCGACAATCTTTCCGCTTTCATTTTTCACGTCCCATATTATGTCGTTCCAGCCCGCGGCATACGAAACCGATGATAATTTCCTGATAAGTTCGCCTGTCATGCCGTAAACCTTCACGTTCACCGGAAGCCCGGCGGCCGCGGCGTTGACCTTGATGTTGACCGTTTCACCCTTTGAGGCGTCAACGTAATTTTTATCCAGTACGTTATTTTCGTCGGGCTCCGGTGTTGCTGTCGGCGTCTGCGTTATTGTCCATGTTGGCGTTATGGTCCATGTAAAGGTGAATGTCGCGCTCTGCGTTGCTGTTTCGGTAAAAGTTTGCGTAAAGGTGCCGGTTGCTGTCGGAGTACACGTGAATGTCGATGTCGGCGTCGCCGTATCCGTCCCGGTCGCCGACTCTGTTATGGTCGGCGACACTGTAAAAGTCGGCGAGGCGGTGAAAGTATCCGTGGCCGAAGGAGTCGCAGTCTGCGTGGCCGTGCCGGTGTCCGTAAAAGTTTCCGTTCCCGTGGCCGTAACGGTCGGCGTTGCGGTGCCGGTTTCGGTAAAGGTAAGCGTCGGTGACGCCGTGTCCGTAACGGTAGGCGTCGCGCTCTTCGTCGTTGTGGGTGTAGCCGTTTCAGTGCACGTCGCGGTCACGGTCTGTGTAAGAGTCGGCGAAACCGTGGTTGAGTAGGTTCCCGTAACTGTAGGCGTATAAGTGGGCGTTGTTGTCTTCGTAATTGTTCGGGTCACGGACGGCGTCTCTGTCTGTGTCACCGTCTGAATGCACGTATTCGAGACGGTCTGCGTCGTTGTCCCGGTAACCGTCTGCGTCGCGGACGGCGTTACGGTTGATGTAATGGTCTGTGTACACGAGGATGTCATGGTCCCGGTGACGGTGGCGGTCACGGTCGGCGTCGCGGTCCAGGTGAAGGTCGGAGTGACTGCCGCCGTACACAACGCAAGCAGTACCGGGTTGCCGGCCACGGGCGTCAGGTTGCCGGAATAATTCGCCTCCACGTCATTCTCGAATAATGCCGTCGATGTCACCGGACAAGCCGCGATGGGGCTCAATACAAGCTGCTTATATCCCGAAAAATCATAAAGGCACGCCGACGGCATTAACCACGACACGACTCCCGCGTTCTGGACAAATCCCGCCGAAGCCGAAACAAAACCCATCCCAGAAGGTATTGTGTCCCATATGGAAATATTCGAAAGCATGCTGGTGCAGTTCGAAGGGTTGAACTCAAAAGCGCCTTTGTCATAGAGCCCCTGAGCGGGACGCGGTGAAAAATTCATGTCATATGTGACAACCGACGATACCGACGAGTCCCCTGTATTGATCGCCGGACTGCCTGACATGAGCTGGTATATGCCGGCGGCTGCGTTGACAAATAGCGGGTTTGAAATCGAGCAGCCTGTCCCGTACCCCGCCGGCGAGGAGTCGTCAATGATGGAATATGATACCTTTGACTTGTCCCCCGAATAAATATATGTTGCCTCACCCCAGAGTATGCAGTTGCGTATGTCATAAGGGTATGCGGATTCATTTATGTCGATTGAACCGGCGTTTGCGTTGAAGGTACAGTTCCAGATGTATAATTCCATGCCCGCCCTTGTTGTGCCCTGGTCGGGTTCTATCCCGAATCCCCATCCTGAATTGTTGTTGTATTCAAAGACGCAGTTGGTTATATATGTTGAGGGATATGTGGAAAGCGCCGCCGCACCCATGGTGTCAAAATATACTCCGGCGGAATTGCAGTTCATTACAACGCACCTGTCTATGGTCAACCCGGCCATTCCCCATTGCATTGTTATGCCCTCGTCCACTATTTTCCTGCCGTCGATTATAAAACCGGATATGGCGTCGTTATAACCTATTTCAACAATGCCGTTGTCTCCTGAAAGTGCGGCGGGCGGCAGTATTATGGGCCTCGCGCCCGGCTTCGCCCTGAGGATTATACCCTGCGTATTTGAGGTATCAGGGAATATTATGCGCTCGCCGTATATCCTGGAATCCTCGACTTCAATGACATCGCCCGGGACTGCAGATGCCATTGCCGAGCTTATTGTCAGGTATGCCTGCCCCGCCCCGACAAGCTTTGTCGCCGCGGGAGAATAAATCGGCCCTGAAACGTTCCCTGGAGCCGGCACTACCGCATAATTAATATTGTATGTAATGTCGTCGGAACACCCGGCGCAACCGTTTGCGCTCCTCTCCTGGCGCATTACGAACGACAGGACCGCCGGCGTCAGCGTTGGCGTTGCCGTCGCGGTCTGGACGGCCGTGTATGTCGGAGTCGGCGTGCGCGATCCCACAACGGGGTTGTTCAAGAACTGGAAGGCCAGGTCGGTCCCGTTCTGCGGCGAATAGGTGTAACCGCCGTCGCTGGAGAACGCCATATATGAGGCAAGCCCGGCGTATGTTATCCCCCACGTTGCGGAATTAAATGCGCTGTCCGCTATTATGACATAGTAATTTGAGGAATTGGATCCCGGCGAATAGAAGATGAGCCTGTAATTCTGCCCGGAATAAAGGCTGAAATTGCCCCCGAGGTCGGCGAAGACCCATGCCTGGTTTCCCATTCCCGAGGTCACCTGGGCGGAGGCTGCAAATGTCCCTGCCGTTACGGTGACCTTCGCGGTGTCGTTGTAAAGCACGAAATTCAGGTCGCCCGTCGGCGAGTTGTATTTATAAAGATAAGTGCCGACCCTGTTAACAACCAGGTTTGACGACGGGGTAAAATACTGGGAATAATAATTCGTCCCGTAGACGCTTCCCTGTATGGCCGAGTCAAAAGGATTGCCGTACTGTGTGGAATCGCTGTACTCCACGACAAATACCGGCGTTATGGACATGTTCTGCGCCCACATCCCTATATAGCTCAGCAACCCCATCGCCGGGTCAATCGACTGGTCGACCGGTATTATCTGCCCGAAAGGCGTGTCGCCGTATATGTATGTGTAATCTCCGGCGTCAACCGTTCCCGATTCCCACTGGACCACTATGTGGTATATCCCGGGCGCAAGGGTGAAAGGCGGCACGCTTATTCCGTATACCTGATAGGCCGCGGCCGTAAAGGTCGCGCTTGTCAGGTAAGCCCCGTTCGGCCTTCCGCTGCCGTCGTCCGCCTGTATCCCTATCCTGGTCACAGGGGCGGTGCCGATTCCCGCGGCCGCCACATATATTTTTGATACGGTATTATTCGCCCCCTGCGTGAACCTCATGGATTCCTTTGCCATGGTGCTGTTAAGGTACAGGCCGGAACTCGTATCTATAACTTCCCTGTTGCCCAGCACAAAATAATTCGGGGTCATTGTGATTGTGGGCGTCTGAGTCGGGGTCATTGTCATTGTCGGCGTGCATGGAACCGGTGCGAGTCCCGAGAGCGGGTCGACCGTGGAACTGTTTATCCATTCCTGCACGATTACATTGTTGTAATAAAGGACCGCCTGCTGGACGTCCGTGAAGACCGGGTAAGACGGTATATTGTCCACGCGGGTATAGTCGTCCGTGTAATCCATGTTGGCCATGTCAGACCTTGAAAAATATATAGATGTGGATGACCCGCAGTTTATATAACCCCCGCCCGGAGGTATAAGAAATGCGTTCGAGGAGTTTGGCGCGGTATTCATAAGGGTGTAGGTAAAAAGATTGTTTCCGATCGACGGCGCGCAGCCGACTGTGGTTCCGAGGGATGTGACCGAGGAATCCGCCGTGGTATTTCCGTTGCTGCAAAGCTCCGTGCCGCCGGGAAGGAATACATAAAAAGGATTTACCGTCTGGGTTATGAAAGATACGGCGCTGTCGTTGAACCAGTAGCCGAACTTGAAATTATTCAGCGGAACCCCTGCTTCGCCATTGTTGGTTATCTGGTAGCGCATGTTCACCCTGTTGGCGACCGTCCCCGAATTGGATAATTTAAGGTCGAATTTATACTGCGGTATGCCCAGGACCATAACCGGGACCGCCTGCGCCGCGTCCTGGTTGGGGACAAAACTGCAGCCTGCCGCAAGGTTGGCGTTTTCTTTCGCAAGGACATAGATATAATATTGCCCTGTGAATTCGGGCGGGATATGCGTAATGACGCTTATGTCCTTCCAGCCTATGCCGACGCCGGCAGGCAGGCCCGTCAGAGGGCCGGTCACGTCGCAGACAGGGAGCGGCGCCGCGGTTTCGGAAGTGCCTCCATACCAGTAAAAAGGCTGGTTCTTATAAATGCCGTTGTCATCTGCAAGCCAGTTGTATTTTGTTACATTGGCGGTGGTAAAAGCCGCATCCTGCCCTATTGCTATGGCAAAATTTAGGTTCCCCGCAGTGCCCTGGACCTGAAAACTCACGGTGATATCCATTCCGCCCATTGCTGATGCCGGCATCACCGAAACATTTTGCAGCTGAGCGAGGGCGAAAAGCGGCCCGCTGAACAAGGCCGTGCCCACCGCAATGATAAAAGACCTGATAGTTTTTTTCATTTGCTGCCTTTTAAAAAATTTTTTCCTTATATATATACAATTATATGCGGCCAATACAAGTATAATTGCGGTGTCTGGCGATGTCAAGTTTTTTGTCAAATGGGACAGGCATGTCTATTTCCAGATTTTACCGGCTTTTATTATGAAAAAATGGCGGCCGTTTCAGGCGCTATTTGGCGTGGTTTTCTATTTTAAAATGTATATCCTTCTCAGCTTTTTGATCCCCTGCGATTCTATCTCTATGAAATAAAGCCCCTGGCCGACCGTCCTGCCTCCGTCATTTTTTACGTCCCAGGTTATGTCGTTCCATCCGGCCGCGGTTGAAATGGCGGAAAATTTTCTCACCACACCGCCGGTGAGGTTGTAAACCTTTACGTTCACGGCCGTGCCGGAGGCGGCGATATTGACCCTGATATTTACCACATCCCCCTTTGACACGTCGGCGTAATTTTTATCCAGCACGTTGTTGTCGTCCGGCGTCGGCGCCGGGGTGAGCGTGGCCGTGGAAGTCGCGGTAGCAGTCGGCGTATTCGTGAATGTCACGGGATTTGTCGGGGTTGCTGTCGCCGTATTTGTAAAAGTAAGGGTCGCGGTATACGTATATGACATGGTGGGCGTTGCCGTGAAAGTCGGGGTCGCCGCGACCACGCGTATTGCCGCAAAATTCGAGAAGGGCTTGCCGCCTATGGAAGTAAAACTTCCGCCCGCGTAAAGTGTGGCCCTGTCGGGCGAGAGGCATAACGCGTTGACGCTGTTATTAATCAGCATGTTAAAAGCCGGATCGACCGTTCCGGCTGACATGCCGATCTTAACGAGAAATCCAATTGGGTATCCGCCTATTGCGCCAAAATTCCCGCCGGTATAAATATTCCCTCCGCCATCCGTCAAAAGCGTGTCGACAGCATTGTCGGAGCTTACGGTAAAAGCGGCGTCTCCCGCACCGGTCAGGGCGTTTAGCCTGGCCATATCCCCCCGTGAAAGCCCTCCCATGGAGGTGAATAATCCCGCAGCGTAAATTTTACCCGCTCCGTCGAGGGCCATGGCTGCCACCGATGTGCCTGTTGCGGCCGCGTTAAACGCCGGATCTCCATTGCCGCTGACTGTGTCAAGTTTTGATATTAAATTCTCCGGGACTCCGCCGATGTTGGCAAATATACCGCCCGCGTAAAGGTTCCCGTTCCCGTCCAGTGCAAGCGAATAAACATTGGAATCTGCGCCTGTCGCGTTGAAGGTAGCGTCAACTGTCCCGTTGGCCGCGTTTATCTTTGCCAGATGCGGTCTTAAAGCCCCGTTTATAATAGTGAATATCCCGCCCACGTAAAGGTTGGACGAGCCGTCGAGGGCCAGGGCGTAAACCGGTGCGCCCGGGCCGGGATTGAAGTTAATGTCCGCCGCGCCGCTTTTTGGGTCCAGTTTCGCCAGGTTCAGCCTCGCCGCCGATGCGATATTATTGAACCCGCCTCCCACATAAAGGCTTTCCGTGGCGCCTCCAAGCAGAAGGCAAAATACCGAATTGCTGCAGTTGATGTTGAAATTATTGTCAAGGGTCATGTCGGCGGCGTTGAGCCTTGCTATGTTCTGTCTCGGCCCTCCGCCGATGGAGTTGAACAACCCGCCGATAAATATTTTCCCGTTGCCGTCAAGGTCAACGGCCTCGACGTTATTGTCCGCGTACGGCGCGAATGTGTTGTCGATGGCGCCGGTTGTTGCGTTCATTTTCGCGACGCGCCCCCTGGGTGCCCCTCCGATACTGGTGAAACCGCCGCCTGCGTAAATATTGCCCGCGCCGTCGAGCGCCAGCGAATAGACCGGATTGTTGGCCGCCGGGTTGAAATTGGGGTCCGGCAGACCCGTTGCCGTGCTTAACCTGGCAATGTAATCATAGACCGCGCCGTTCACATGCGTGAACCAGCCTCCTATATAAAGGCCGCCGTTCCCGTCCAGGGTCATTGTCTGCATTACATTGTCGATGACCGGGTTGAATCCGGTGTCGGCAAGGCCGGTTGCGGCATCCACCCTTGCCAGCATCGCGTACGGCTGCCCGCCAATGGATGAAAAATCTCCGGCGACATAAAGCTTTCCCGCTCCGTCGAGCAAGATGGAATGTGCGGTCGCGTTGGGATTTGCGTTAAACCCAAGGTCTGCAGCGCCGCTGGTAATGTCAAGCTTTGCCAGACAGCTGATGTTCTGCCCCGTTATGTTCGTATAAGTGCCGCCGACATATAAGCTGTTGCCGTTTATCGCGAAGGACTGGACATAACTTCCCACAATGGATGGGTTAAAGGTCCCGCTCAACGCCCCGGTGACCGCGTTCAGTTCAGCTATGTAATTCCTGGCCTGGCTGTTTACTACGGTAAAAAATCCGCCGATGAACAGGTTTCCGTTGCCGTCAAGGGCCAGCGCCATGACCGTTCCGTTGGCGGATGCGGCAAAATTGGCATCGACCACTCCGTTGGGGAGAATGTGCGCTATCCTGTTCCTCGGCTGGCCCGATGCCATATTAAAGTCACCGCCTATGTACCATCCGCCCGCGCCGTCCGGGATGGCCGTTTCCACACCGTATGACGGACCGCCGCTTATCTGCGGCATGCCCGGGATCGTCGATCCGGCCCCAGTGTCCAGAACAACCCCCTGCCCGGTCCATGGCCCCACATAATTGAAGAGCCCTCCAAGAAAGATCCCTGAATTGTCCGCGGCGACGGCGTTCACGACGCCGTCGGTTATTATGTTGCCAACCAGGGAATAAACCGCTGCCGGGGTTGGGGTCAAAGTGGCCACGGGCAAAGCCGTATTCGCCGCCACTGCCGTCGACGTAGGACTCGGCGTCGCCGGCGTCATTGTGAATGTAATGGTGTCGACCGGGGTCGGTGTCATCGTTGCTGTAATGATGTTGCAATCGACCGCGTACATGGAGAATAAAGCCATGTTGGAGCTTACCGAGCTCCAGGTCCCGGGCCATGTCGGGAATATTCCCACGGTTGACGCGGTGTTTTCACTATTGTCCGGGACTCCAACCGTATCAGAATTAAAGGAAGGACCGTTGGTGGAGAACTGGAACGCGATCCAGTAATACCCGGAGGTTGTAATATCGTAATCCAGGGGAACGGAGTTCCAGCCGTTTACCATTCCCTGGGAGCCGCTTGAAATGATGCTGGTCCCGGGTGCGCCGGCAATATCCGAGTATAAGGCGACGGCTACGTTGCCTGTGGCGCCGCCGGAGCAATAAACGTTTATCTGCTGTATCGTCCCGACGTTGAGGTAATATCTCGAGGCGAACATGTATCCCGTTGTAAAGGTGCTGGAAATAAAATCCCCGATGTGCGTGTTGCCCTCCGAGTCGCATACAGGTGTCGATACCGGCGTGAAGGTGAACGTCGGGGTAAAGGAAGGTGTCGCGCTCGGCGTCGGTGTAAGGGTGAAAGTGGCCGTGTTGCATGAGAGCGGGCAGTAATTCACGTACATTGAAAACAGCTCGGAGCTCGTGGCCTGCGGCCCGAATGGGTCCGGGAATGTTCCGAAAGGATTTGTCGATGCGGTCGAAACCGCGGAGCCGGCCGTTCCGGTATCATAGGCAATGGTCAGCACTCCCTGGGTCTGCATCGCGATCCAGTAAGACGTCCCGGCCGAAATTGCGGTGTCCGGTATGGTTATTGTGTTCCATCCCGCCGCCGTAACCGTTGGCGCTGACATTGCCAGCAGTGTATGCGGGCCGCTGCTGTCGCTGTATATTCCCACCTGAACCTGGCTTCCGGCATTGCCGAAAACATATATTGATATGGAACTTGCCGTCCCGTCCTGCGCCGCCGTGTACTTGTTCGATATGACCCAGCTGGGATAGCCTTCGTTGCTCGAACCCGCATCGGTCTTTCCGAAGGTCAACGGATTGCAGCAAACCGGCGTGGGGGTAAATGTGTCTGTTATGGGGAAAGCTGACGCAGAAAAAACCAGCATATATAATAATAGGAAGAGATAACTGAAATTTAAGGTTTTTGACCGGAAGTCGCATTTGCCTTTTATGAAGTCCAAATTTTTAGTCCTTTCTTTAATTTCCTAATAATATAAGGCATATAAATTATACTATTTAAAAAGCCTTTCGTCAAATTTTTCATAACAATATATGGCAGATAAAACATCTTTAAAACAAGGGGTTTTTATGACTTGTAAATATGTTTGTCCTGGTATATGGCATATTTGCTATATTTTAACAAAATATATGCATTTTTGTTTCTTATTTTAATATTTTTTCCATTATAAGGTCATCCATAAAAAATCCGGAACCTATGCTGTTTTTTTCTTCCCTTATAACCCTGAATCCAAATTTCTTGTATGCTTCGATAGAGGACGTGTTGCCCCTGTTAACGTTCAATGCAAGGACTGAAAAATTGCCCCTCTGCGCAAGCTCCCCGATAAAAACAACGGCGCTCCTGCCGATGCCGCGGCCGCGCATCTCCTTTTTTACGTACAGCTTGCTTATATATAGTTCACTGCCACGCGCCGTGACCGCAAGATAACCGGCGCCCCTGCCGCCCTCTTCTATTATATAGTAAGCATATCCCTGCCGTATCTGCTCTGCTATGGCTTCAGGCGACTGGAATTTTTCAAGCATGTATTCCACCTGTTCCTTGCCTATTATGGCGGTGTAATGCCCGGTCCATATCTCCACGGCGAGAACCGCCGTCCTTTTTATGGAGCCGGCGTCCGACACCTTCGTGAAATTCACTTTATCCTCTCCCTTACCTTTTGCCAAGCCTTGTGATGCATGAAAAAAGAGTCCGGCATGTTCTTTTCCATGTTCAGGAACATTTCATATGGCATCGTAAAAGAAAGAAGGTCCGCGTCCACCATGGGCCGCGCGCTCACGTCGAGCAGCCCGAGCACGGCCTTTGGCTTCCCTTCCCTGGCGGCCATATAAGGCAGAAGGCATATGCTGTGGCATCCCGCGGAAAACTGCATGACAACGTTGTCGTTGGTCTCTTTGTCGTAATTCGCCATCGCCGTCATGGCGGCGAGCTGGTCGCAGTTGACATAAAACACAACAAGGGAAACCGCATCGTTGTCCGCGGCCTCTGCGAGAGGTTTGAAAACGACGTATTTTTTTTCCATGAAAGGCTCTGGAAGGCTGTCTATGAATTTTTTCGCCAGGGCCGGGTTCTTTTTGTAACGTTCTCCCTCGCGGAATCCCTCTTTTCCCGTGGACAGGAAATTTTCAATGCCGCCGGGGAAGGCGCTGTAGTCGGAAAAACCGAGCCCAACGCTTCCGCCCGTGCATCCGGCGGTTTCCCTGTCAAAGGCCGCTGTCTTGCCCTTTGCGGCCGCGGTCAGCATCGATATCACACAGCCCCATTTTCCCTTCACGAACTGCACCGCCCCCGAGGGTTTTTCATCGGTGAATATCAGCGCGACCGGGGAATACCGTAATTTAAGCTCTTTTGCAAGGACGCTCTCCATGTTTTTTCCTCCGTTCTTTTTTTACATTTTACCACAACACCGCCCTTTTTCACGCAAAATCAATACTTCCCTCTTTTCCTCCATAATCAATTGCTTTTAAACGCAGTTATAATATAATCATAACCGTGGCATAAAAACTATCGGGAGGTGTTTTAATGAAAGTATTGAAGATAGCTTTCCTTGGAGCCGGCGAAATATCCGACAGGTTCATGATAATGGCGAAAAAGCTGAAAGGGCTGCATCTGTGCGCCATTTACTCGAGGCGCCGGGCCAACGCGGAATCAAAGGCCGAGAAATTCGGAATCCAGCGTTACTACGACGATTATAAAATGATGCTCCGGTCGGAAAAGCCCGACTGCGTTGTGATCACGACCCCGCATTCTCTGCACGCGAAACACGCCATAGACTGCATGAAGGCCGGGGCGCACGTGCTGGTCGAAAAACCCGTCGCGACGAGTTTTGCCGATGCCAAGAAAATGGTGCTGGCATCAAAAAAATATAAAAAGCTAATGATGGGCCTTCCTTTCGACATGTACCCCCACTATTTGCGCGCACTCGATTTTGTGAGGGAAAAATACATCGGCAAGATACTTTCTGGCCACTCCGAGCTTTCAGTGTCGGGACCGCCGAGGAACAACTGGTATTACGACAAAAAGACGGCCAAAGGCGGCGCCCTCCTGGACGTCGGCTGCTACGCCCTCTCACGCCTGATATCAATAATGGGGCCCGTAAAAAAGGTCACGGCTTTCGTGAACATGCTCATCCCGAAAAGACTGCTTCCCAATGGCGACAGGATAACGCCGTCGGTGGACGACAACGCCTTCATGATCCTGGAATTTTCCGGCGGCGCCTTCGCCTCGGTAAAGGCCTCGTGGGCGCACACCCATTACGAGAATTACACCGCCATTTACGGAAGGCAGGGCGCCGTTTATATCAACGCCGACAACCAGCCGCTCGTGGTGAAAACATCAAAAAAAATAAACGGGAAAAAGATTGCCTTCAGGAATTTCGACAACTGCTATGTGCCCGAGAATTTTCCGGCTTTCGAGCCCGAGGACGACATCCTCGGAAAATTCATCGGGTGCGTCCGTTCGGGGCTGCAGCCGGTATATAACGCGGAACAGAGCCTCCATATAATGGAAGTAATGGACAAGGCTTATTTGTCGTCAAGAACGGGAAAAGCGCAGAAAATAACAACGCCTTTCAGGGTGTGGTGGGACAAGGAAAAATGGATACAGACTTACAACGAATATATCTGACAAATAAATATTTAATGGCGGGCGTGATTTTTTTCAGACAAATCGTTGATCCTGCGTATATTTATATCGAAGCCAACCAGTCTTTTGCCTCTTGTTCCGTGTCAAATAACATCAGGTTCCTGTTCGAAGGCGCTATTACCGAGAGGAACATCGGGGCTTTTATCTTATCCAGGCCGGAGACTGCCGAAGCTTTCATATAAGGCTGGTTTTCCTTCAGATATTTCAGGAAGATGTCCCTGTTGGTGAATATGGGCGTCCCGGCCCCGCCCGCGGCAAGCGATAGCACGGAATTAAGCGGCTCGTTCCTGATCATCGCCCCTGATTCGTCGAGCATTTCCTCGAACTGATCCATGGGACAGTTGTCGATGTCTATGCGTAATATCCTTTTCCCGCGGTATGTGATGAACTGTGCGTGAGCCATTTATTTTTCTCCGTCATCAGAATTTTATCACGAGCCCCCGGGAATATTTGGCCGGGAGACTTTACGGATTATATCAATACGGTAAAAATTAGTCAAATTGTATATCTCACTGTATAATACAAATGTCCATACATTGACATATATTTTTTGTCAGAAAGCGTCCCTGTACACCCTGACAAGCCTGTCCCGGTTGAGCTTCCACGGCATTCCGCCCACCTCGATCACCTTGTCGGCAAATTTTTCCATCTCGTCCATTCCGATGCCGAGGTCCTTCAAATTGTCCGCAAGGTCGATTTCCGTGATGAATTTCCTGAAATTCTCAATGCAGAAAGCGACTTTCAATTCCCCGCTTATACCCGCCGGCGCGTTAAAGAGCCTGTCTGCGAGCTGCATAACCTTGTCCGGCTTTACTTCGCCGACGTACTTCAGGTACGAAGGAAGTATCGCCGCGATGCCAGCGCCGTGCGCTATATTGTCGTGAAAAGCCGTTATTGCGTGCTCAAGCGGATGCACCACCCAGTCCCCGGCCCTTCCGGAATTCGGCAGCCCCTGCAGGGCCACGGTCGAGGCCAGCGATATCTGCGCCCTGGCGCGGCCGTCGCCTAATTTTTTCATGACCACCCTGCCGCTTTCCATGCACGTAAGTATCACGCCTTCCGTTATCCTGTCCTGAAGGTCGCAGTCTGTCTCGCCCGTCAGGTATTCCTCAAGCACGTGCATGATGACGTCTATTACCCCTTCGGCAGTCTGCTTTGCCGGAACCGTCAGGGTAAGCTCCGGGTCCACTAACGAAACCCTGGGATATATTTTTCCCGGGTTGTACATCCCGGATTTCTGGTTCAATTCCGGGTTGGAAAAAACAGCAGCCGGGTTGCCCTCGGAGCCGGTGGCCGCAAGTGTTGGAATGAGCATTATGGGCAAGGATTTGGTCACCTGAGCCGCTTTTTTATTCGGCATGGCCATGTAATCCCACAGTTTTCCTCCGCTGCCGGCTACAACCGACACGCCTTTTGCCGCGTCCATGGCCGAGCCTCCGCCGAGACCGATGACAAAATCACAGCCTTCCCTGACCGCCATCTCCGCGGCCTCGTCGACCTCTGTGTTCTTGGGGTTCGGCGTCACGCCCGCGTAAACCGCGGACTTTACTCCTGAGGCTTCGAGAAGTTTTATTGTCCCGTCAAGCAGGCCCGATTTTTTTGTGGAATTCCTGCCTGTTACGATTATAGCCTTACTGCCAAGCAGTTTCGCCTCTTTTCCGGCGTTGTTTATCTCACCGGCGCCGAAAAGAATCTTTACCGGGTTGTTGATAGCGAAATTTTTCATTTGTGTTTCTCCTTTTTAGTTTTACATTTTTATATCGATATTTCCGCCGCGCTTGAACCGAATTCAATGGCGGGCGTGATTTTTTTCAGGCCAATCGTTAATAAATACTTTTATGTGTAAATCAAGCTGCGTGAAGCCTAATTACCACTTTTACCGTGTCGTCCGGCAACGACTGAAAGCCACTCGATTGGCCTAAAAAAAATCATGCCCGCCATGCCTTAAGCCGTGGCATCCATTGCATTAATAATAATACCATAACTCAATGTTTTTTAATATGAATTGCGGCAGGAAACGATCCTGTTGCTTTTTACGTAAAACCTCTTCAGATGTTCTTATCTATGAACCACACGACCTCTTTTTTCGCTTTTGTCAGCGCCGCCGGATATGTCCTCTTCCCTTTTAATATTTCCGCAATGACCCCGGCCTTGCCTTTTCCCGATATTATGTAGAGCAGGGTCGAGCACGCGTTGATGAGCGGCAGGGTCATGGTTACCCTGTCCCTGACCGCCGCGGTTTTCGGGGCTTTCACGTCGATTACGAGCCTCTTTTTTTCCCCGAGGGCTTTTTTATCGCCGGGGAAAAGCGAGGCTGTGTGGCCGTCGGGCCCGACTCCGGCTATTATGAGATCCAAGTGCGGTGTCGAATCAGGCGACTGCAGGCGGCAGAATATCTTTCTTATTATAAGTTCGTAGTTTTCCGCGGCCTTTGCCGGGGAGCGCGCGAATTCCGGCGCCGGCACCGGGAATACCATATTGTAAGGTATTTTCGCCGGGGTTATCATGCCGTCAAAGACCAGCTTTACATTTGAGTCCCTGTCGTCGTAGTTCACGAACCTGTCGTCCTGCCAGAAAACGAATGTCTTTTTCCAGTCCATTTTGCTTTTTCCCAGAAGCCTGTAGGTGTCCACGGGTGCGTCCCCGCCGGAGACCGCCATGGTAAAATAGCCTTTCTTTTTTATTTCGGAGGCCGCAAGCTTTATGATGAATTCCGCCGCGGCTTTGCTTAATACCTTCAGGTTTTTGAAGCGTTTTATCGTCTTTTTCATGCAAAGCCTCCCGGAAAATTTAAAATTCAAAACTCCCAACCAATAAGTTCAACTTATAACTTTAAAAAAACAAAAAAATAACCTGTCGTTAGATATTCACTTTGCAATTTGCACTTATTGGTTTGACCTTTTAACTTTTGAATTGAATTCCTTAGATCCACGCCCTGCCGTCTTTTTCGATGAGTTCGTCGGAGGCTTTCGGCCCCATCGAGCCCGCCGGGTAAAAATTGAGCAGGGAATTTTTTTCTTCGAGCGGGCACTTCTCCCAGCTTAAAAGCGCCGGCGTCAGTATGTCCCAGGCTTCCTCGATGCAGTCCCTGCGCCAGAATATGGTCCTGTCTCCTATAATGCAGTCCAGTATTACCGTGCTGTAATCGTCGACATCCACGCTGCCGAAGACCCTGTCGTATGAAAATTCCATATCGAGCGGCGAAAGGCACATCTTGGCTCCGGGCACCTTTGCCGTGAATTTTATTGAGAGCCCCTGGCCGGGGAACATGGAAAAGGTCAGGCTGTTGGGGGCGTGGTCGATGCCCTGGGCGCAAAACAGGCATTTTTCGACCTCCTTGAAAACAACGGTTATCCTCGAGAATTTTCCGCCCATCCTTTTCCCGGCGCGCAGGTAGAAAGGCACGCCTTTCCACCTTTTGTTCCTGATAAGGAATTTAGAGGCAAAAAACGTCTCGGTGCACGATTTTTCGGAAACGTCCTTTTCCTGCCTGTATCCGGGCGAAGTGCCTTCGGAATACTGGCCGCGTATTATTGTTTCGTTGAGATTTTTCAGGTCCGGCCTTTTTATCGCCTTCAAAACCCTTAATTTCCCGTTGTTGACGTCCTGGGCGCCGAGCGTTTGCGGCATGTCCATGGCCACCAGGGTCAGAAGCTGGAACATGTGGTTTTGCAGCATATCCCTTATCATGCCCGCCTGTTCAAAATAACCTGCCCTGTGGCCTACGCCGCTTTCTTCCGACACGGTTATCTGAACATGGTCGATATATTTCGAGCTCCAGATCGGCTCAAAGATCGAGTTGGCGAAGCGGAACACGAGTATGTTCTGCACCGTATTCTTACCGAGATAATGGTCCACCCTGTATATCTGTTCCTCGTCCATTACGGAAAGAAGGTCCTGGTTCAGTTTTCTCGCGCTCTCAAGGTCGTAGCCGAACGGTTTTTCGACCATTATCCTGCTGAAACTTTTCGAGTCCCTGTTCTTTTCGACAAGGCTGTTCCTGGCGAGCATTTTCGCCACTGTCGGGTATATTGACGGTGGAAGCGCCAGGACGAACACGGAATTTCCCATTGTCGAATGTTTTTTTGAAAGCTCTTCCATGCGGGATTTCAGCTCCCTGTATACGGAATCGTCCTCGTATTTACCCGGGATATAATAACACCTCGCCACAAGGTCCCTTACGAGCCCTTCCGGCACGGCGGGCGCGGCCCTGAGCGACCTCTCCACGAGAGCGCGGAAGGCGTTGTCGTCCATCCGGGTCCTGCCCACGCCCATTATAAAAAAAGATCCTCCGATTGCGCCGGCCTTGATGAGCCTGAGTATTGAGGGATAAAGCTTCCCGGCTGCCAGGTCTCCCGACGCCCCGAAAATTACAAGGGCGCACGGGCCCGCCTTTGAAAGCTCGCATTCCCCGGACATCTTTAGGTTAAAATTATCTATAATGGCCATGTTATTTTCCCTTTTCAGGCCGCGCGTGGCCGGCCGCTCCGGCCCCCGGCGACGATTTTTTCACGTCGTCCCCGGTATGCGCGGTCATATGCCCGCCGAATTCCCTACGCAGGGCCGCGAGTATCCTGTCGGAGAAAACATCCTTCTGCCTTGAATTGAACCTCTTGTAAAGCGACGCCGATATCGCCTCCATGGAAACTCCGTTGTCCACGCCTTCCTTGACGGCCCAGCGTGCCTCCCCGGAATCCTCGACATATCCCTGCAGGTTCTCGAGCCCTCTTTTGTCCCTGAATATGCCTATGAGCAGTTCGAGGAGCCAGGATTTCACAATTGAAGCGCTGTTCCATGTGACCGCTACTTTTTCAAGGTCGAGCTTTTCGCCGTAGTCCGATGCGCGCAAAAGTTCGAACCCCTCGGCCAGCGACTCCATCATCCCGTATTCTATGGCGTTATGCGTCATCTTGACAAAATGTCCGGAGCCCGGCCCGCCGCAGTACATGTAACCGGCCTCCGGGGCCAGCGACTTTATCAAAGGCTCCGCCCTGTCAAAGGCCTCCCTTGCGCCGCCCAACATGGCGGCGTAGCCGTTCTTCAATCCCCATATCCCGCCCGATACGCCGGCGTCCAGGTAGAATATCCCTTTTTTTGAGAATTCCCCGGCGCGTCTTATGTCGTCCTTGTAATAACTGTTCCCGCCTTCTATTATGATGTCGCCGGCTGACAATAATGCTTCCGCTTCGGCGAGATTTTGTTCGGTTGCCTCCCCGGCCGGCAGCATAAGCCACACTATCCTTGGCGCCTTGAGGGACTTTATCAGATTGGAAATGTCCGGATGCCCGATGGCCCCGTCCTTTTCAACCTCGCGTGTTTTTTCGGGCGAACGGTTGTAAACATGTACCTTGTGGCCGCCAAGAATGAGCCTGCGCGCCATGTTCGCACCCATGCGCCCCAGCCCTATTATCGCTATTTCCATTTTTCCACCCCTTCTGTATTTATTTTAACAGCGACATTGCCTTTTCCACGACATTGGCCGCGGTAAAGCCGTACTTTTCCATCACAACTTTGCCCGGAGCCGAGGCGCCGAACACGTCCACGCCAAGCACGTCGCCGCTGTCTCCCGCAAGCCCGCGCCAGAAAGTCGTCGCGCCCGCCTCGATTATAAGCCTCTTTTTCAC
>Ga0181535_10000437_pt1 | contig 63063 bp, 60 predicted proteins | sample PEATcosm2014_Bin_44_FD_119774 | JGI IMG/M metagenome (GOLD analysis project Ga0181535, IMG submission 119774) | Peatland microbial communities from MTU Mesocosm Facility, Houghton, MI, USA - PEATcosm2014_Bin17_30_metaG | ecosystem: Environmental > Terrestrial > Soil > Wetlands > Peat | place... | reverse complement strand
GTAATTTTCCTAGTTGGAGTCATCTATTAGATCTTCCATACTTATTTTTGTTGTTATACGTTCGGGAGTTATACTTTCGGAACTACTGTTTGAGCAGTTTTGCGACGGCATACACAACCTCGGGGTTTGTAGTTATGCACGTCTCGGGCGCCGACCCCTGGAGGAGGTTGAACTTCAAAAATACCTTCTGGCCCGGGGAGACAAATGCGCCCACGCCTCCGACCAGATCGATTGCATTCCTGACTGCAGTGCACACGTTCTCCCGGTTGTAGTTCTCACACCGGACCACCGATACCGTTTTTAAATCTCCGCCATTGCTCATTGTCTCACCATTCTCCACTGACAAATTGTCATTGACAGGTTGTCAGTTTGGTAACCAGAAAATAAATACTATGTTTTTCCGGTATCCAAAAATGAGGTCACCGGGGATCATCGGGAGTATCCCGCCCCTTCTCCCCGGTCATCAGGAACACGGTAAACGTCCGTACCTTCCCATCCGCCCCGGGCTTTGGCATGATCGCCGCAGTCCGGTTCCGCACCGAAACAAAACCGGCGGCCGCAAATGATTTCATCATCATGTGCCGGTCGAAGCCGAAATGGAACACGCCCTCGTTTGAGTCGTGGAATTTTCCCTCATCCAGATCGAGGTCGGCAATCGCAATTTTTCCTGCGGGTTTAAGGACGCCGGCTATCCGGTCGAGGAGCATGTCGGTGTCCCTGATGTGGTGGAAGGTCATGCTGCTGACCGCAAGATCGAACGTTCCGGTGAGCTCGTCTCCCTTTTCAAGATCCACGCGCCGGGTCCGGAGGTTTTTTATGCCCTGCGCTTTGATCTTCGCGTCAAGGACATCGATCATGCCCTGCGAGCTGTCGACCGCTGTGATCGTGCGGACATGGGACTGGAGTGCGAGGGTGAGAAGACCCGTCCCGCACCCGAAGTCCAGCACGTCCATCGCCGGTCCCGGCTGTGTCGTCCCGATGATCGCCTGCGCCACATCGTGCGCCAGTTTTACCCGGCCCGGGTTCTCGTCCCATGTCGCCGCTGCAACATCAAAATCACGCTTTTCGCCGGCCATACGTATCCGGACGGTGGGCAGGGCAAACAGAAATAATGTGCGGATCCGGGTTTAGCGATGATCCCTGTTATGATGCTGACGCACACGGCGATACAGATCTCAAAAGAGTATGGAAAACCGGCGAACTTTTCGGACTTCCGATGAGGGAATGGCAGTCTCACCCGGCAACTGTTAAATAATGACGGATGTAATAATCGCTTATTGCCTGACGCCCGGCCTGCAACAGGTGCCGGATCGTGCCCGTGTGCATGAACCCGGCTCTCTTTCCGGCGTTTTTGAGATCGCGGGGAAAACGGCGATCCGGATCGATCGTGCACCCGCGGCCCTGGGAAGGGAGATACAAGGACCATGAAACTGCCCCGCCTTAACCTCACGAGCTGGATACTGGTGGGATTCATCCTCGGGATACTCACCGGACTCTTCTTTGGCGACCTTGTGTCCGTCATGCAACCGGCGAGCGACGCATTCATCAAGATCTGGCAGATCACGATCCTGCCTTCCGTCGCCCTCTCCCTCATTGTCGGTATCGGGAGCCTGAAGCGGGACACGGCACGACAGATCGCGGTCAAAGCGATCCTGATCATCCTGCTCTTCTGGGTGATCTGCGTTGTAGGATATTTCTCGTTCCAGCTCGCATTCCCGCCCAGGATGGAGGCCTCATTTTTCAGTACCAACGACCTTGCTCCAACGCCCGATCTTGATCTCATCGACCAGTTCATACCGTCGAATCCTTTCCTGTCATTGTCGGACGGGATCATTCCGGCCACCGTGCTCTTCTGCCTCTTCCTGGGCTTTGCCCTGCTGCTGGATGACGGGAACGGGCCGATCTTAACTATCCTTCGGTCCCTCTTACGGGCACTCGACCGCATGACGCATATCATTGCCCGGACCTTCCCTGTCGGCATCTTCGTCATCACAGCGGTGATGGCCGGGACCCTGACCTTCGAGGGGTTCCTCGATCTCCAGGTATTCCTCATCACCCTTGCTTGCGCCGCCATTCTTCTCGGCCTCGTTGTCATGCCGCTTCTCGTTACCTGTTTTACCAGCTTCCGGTACCGGGATATCCTTGCCGCTTCTTCGCGGGCCATGCTCCTTGCCTTCTCGACCGGCACGGAGTTCATCACCCTCCCGCTCATCACGGACGGGGTGGAGAAACTATTCCAAGGCCGGGTCAATGAATCCGATACCGGCATTGGGATCGGGACCGCCCCGGCCGATGACCACACATCCGGTGCCGGTGATGGGCGTGAGGCGGCCCTGGCCGGCAATCGTGAGCAGATCCCTGCCGAAGACAAAGAAGATTCCCCGGCACGGGGAGAAGTCCGGTCGGTGAGCGAAATCCTGGTACCTGTTGCCTATACTTTCCCGCTCCTTGGCGGGCTCGTCCCCTTCCTCTTTATCCTCTTTGTCGCATGGCTGTACCAGGACCCGCTGAGCATTATAGAACAGCTCAAGCTCATCGCTGTCGGGATTCCCAGTTTCTTTGGCTCGTCCAAGCTCTCGGTGGTATCGCTCCTGGAGCTGATGCACCTCCCGGCTGACGCATACAACCTGTACATCAGCTCAGGGATAATGCGGCAGGCCTTTGTGGCACCGTTAAGTGTCATCTCGATCTTCTCGTTTTCCACCATCACCATCGCCGTCACGAGAAACCAGTTCCGGTTCCGGTGGAAGCGTGCGGTTACGTCGCTTGTCTGTGTTATCGTGCTCGCAGCCCTCCTGATCGCCGGGCTGCACATGGGCTTTACCCAGATGCTGGCCGGATCCTATCATGGGGGGGACCAGATCACCCAGATCGAGTTGCCTTTGGATCCGGCAGGGAACCGGCTGGACCAGATAGTGAATACGACCGTTTACCTGCACACGGAGGACGTCCCGCTGTTTGCTCCCCCGGCCCCGGGCCCAAGAGACGAGATCCAGCAGATCCGGGAGAGGGGAGTGCTCCGTGTCGGGTACAACAGCAACAATGTCCCGTTCGCATTCTTCAACAGCAAGGGCGAGCTGGTGGGTTACGACGTGGAGATGGCCTATGATCTGGCCCGGACATTAAACGTCTCCCGGATCGAGTTTGTCCCCATCACGGGAACCAACCTTGCCGAATCGCTCGACAGCGGATACTGCGATATCGTGATGTCGGCTGTCGTGGTCAACACTGATCGGCTCGATGTAATGAAATTCACCGACCCCACCGTAACCGTCCACCTGGCCTTCGTCGTACCGAACGGCAGAAAGAATGAGTTCACACAGCTGGATTCCGTAAAAAAGATGGACGGACTGCGGGTGGCAGTGTACAACAACACGGCGCTTGTTGCGGTCGCCCACCAGTTGCTCCCGAATGCCACAGTCGTCCCGATCGACTCAAAGGAGGAGTTTTTTGTGGGGGGCAAAGCAGATGCGCTCATGATTCCTGCCGAGGAAGGATATACCCTGACCCTCGAGTACCCGTTCTACGATGTGGCCATCATCCAGCCCTACGATTCCTACCAGATGATGTATGCGTACCCGGTAGCAAAGGACAGCAGCGATTCCTATCTCCTCGCCCTCAACTACTGGATCCGGATGGAGAAGGACTACGGGATGCTCGATGCGAAGTACAATTACTGGGTGCTTGGCGAAGTCCCGGGGTCAACCGAACCCCGCTGGTCCGTGGTCAGAAACGAGCTGCACTGGGTAGCGTGATCGTCTCCGCTCTCCCGCGTTTTTCCTTCCCACCTTCGCGAACGGTACTCCCATTTTGGGGTGAACCTATAAAAAAAGCCGGTTGATCCGGATTCACCCCTGCAGGATCTGCCGGGCTGTCTGCTCAAAAGATTATGCCGCTCACCGGGATGAAGCGCCCACCCGGTAACGCCGCGCCGCTTAGCTCCTGTCGCAGAACCGCCCGATAGCGAGATTGTTCTTGTCAAAGAGCTCGCAGGCCGGGCAGTAGCAGCTGATCTCTTTTACGGACTGGGCACTCGATTTCCCGCGTGCGCAGAAAAGGAGGTCTGGCTGGTGCTGTGCAAGGTTGTTCTTCCGGTAGCTTGGGCATGCGCCGCAGTACTTCATGCAGATCTGCCGGTTCTCCCCGGTATCCGCAACGGTAACCGTGCTGCTTTTCATGATTGTGGATAGTACCGTCGGGAATAATAGGTTTCCCTCTCCGGCTTTTTAGAGACCGCAAGCCCGGATACCCCTGTGACTCCAGTTTGCAAATCCGACGCAGGGATGATTCAGTGATGCAGAGTGTTCATCGTTCCCCTGCATGTGAAAAACGGTAATGTAATTAATGATTTTGGTTAAAAAACAGAATAATTAACTATTTAAAATACCGGTCATGAACCGGAACATGACATACTACCGGGGGACTGAAAGGAAAAGTGCCGCAGAAAACCAACCAGGACTATTGGATCGATTTCTGGAACAGGACAAATCCCCTGAGAGAGATCATGGACGAAAACCAGCTGGCGACGTTCTGGAACCAGCGGTCCGGGGATTTTGCACAAAAGATCTCCACGGCCCGGAGCCGAAAGCAATCCGGGGAAAACCTTGCGCTGCTGTCGGCTGCCGGGTTTTGTGCCGATGGTGCACGGGTGCTTGATATCGGGTGCGGCCCGGGAGCACTCTCCCTCCCCTTTGCCCGGGCGGGTGCACAGGTCACGTCCTTTGATATCTCGCCCGGCATGCTTGCACAGATCAGGGAGGTCGCGGACCGGGAAGGATTACCGGTGGAGACTGTCGAGGGATCGTGGTGGACGGCAGATATCGACCGGCTGGGGTTCCGGGGGAAGTTCGATCTCGTGATCAGCTCCATGACCCCGGCAATAAAGGATGCGGAGACGCTCGACCGGATGATGGCCTGTTCGCGGGACTATTGTTTCTATATCGGCTCATTTCCCGGCGGCAGAGACAAGATGATCCAGGACCTCCTCGACGCGATAGGGAAACCCTCCGGCCCCCGCCGATCGTCTCTGGGATTCCTGTTCCCGTTCATGTACCTGTACCTGAAAGGGTACCGGCCGGAGATCTCCATCAGCTGCCGAAAATGGAAAGAAGAACTTGACTGGGAGAAGGCTTGCGGCCATGCGATCGATATTATCAGCCATGACCAGGCCTGCACGGAAACCATGAAGCGGGCGATCAAACGGTACTACAAAAAGACGGCCGCTGGCGGGAAATGCACGTTCAACAACGAGATGTTTTTAGGGATGATGATCTGGAACGTAAACCAGAACAACATTTTGTGATAAGCCGGTGACGGGGAAAAAGCGTTCCGGTCCCTGAGGGCCGGTACGAGCCCCGGCTTTCCCGCCCTCTGCACCGGAGGATGTTCCCCGCCAAAAAAACAAAAAAATTTCTGCCACCTGACGCAGAAGTATCCGCAGCGGAGATGGTGCTTTGGGATGATCTCGAAAGGCCGGACAAAAGCAGCGCTCTTCTTTCATTTGCGGCGGCTATGCCCCCGGATCACAAAAAGCCCTGCATCCGGACCTGCGGTCAGGAGGAGATATGACGCTGGCAACAGGGCGATCAGGATCGCGGCAGCGCGTGCACATATTTTTCCACCCGGGAATGAATTATGCCGGAAGTCTCCGTTCCAGCGGATTGGTACTGCAACGGATGGATCCCCCGTCTTCATTGTGGTTCCCAAACGGGATCCGGTATACCGTGATGCCTTCCGCTTCCAGTGCTTTTGTAAGATCAAGACCGGAGAAATGATCGTTATAGCCGAGGATGTAATGGTCCTGGTCGATGGGGAGGCCGTTTACCGCAAGCCTCCGTGCGTCAGCCCTTGTAACGGCGATCCGTTTCCAGCCGTCAAAGCATGAGGGGATTCCCCCGCAAAATGCATCCGGGCAGACAATAACAAGGCCCGGTCGCGGGACCGACAGCGCTACATCAAGGTGAAGGAAATCTTCCGGCAGGGGTACGTGCCCGACATCGTACCCGAAGGGTTCGAGATAGGATTTCAGCCAGCGATATCCCGGTTCGCTCGATCCTGTTGTCCTGTTATGGGATGTGCCGACAAGGATATTCTTTCCAAGCACAATCACATCGCCGCCTTCAAGGACCGGAAAACCTGTCTTGTCAAACCCGCCCTTTTCAATCATCCGGGAATAATCGAGGGATGGCATTGCAACCCACCGCGCATCCGAACCCATCACCCGTTCAAGAAAGAGTTTGCGCAGGCCAAGGATGTCGCACCGGCGGTAGAGGGATCCCATCGCATTTTCTATCACATGGTTTCCGATGACAATAAACGGATCGCGGGTATACTGTTGCGAGAGGCCGGACAATCGGAGGAATTCTTCGCCGAAATTTTGTATGACCTGCTCCCGGGTGAGTTGCTCGGGCCGGTGGATCCTGACACGATGACGTTCGAGAATACGGATTAATTCCCGGTTTTCCTGCTCCATTGCATCATATTTTCCCGTTTCGATCGAATCCCTGCCGGACCGGGCGACAATTTTTGCTGCCTCATCCTCCGGCAGGATGCCCAGTGCTTCAGAGACCCAGTGAGCCACGCGGATATCCGGGTAGATGTTAAACGGGATGCCAAGAACCACTTCTTTGAGAGTCCCGTATTCAAAATCCACATGGATGGGTGGATTTTTTTTCATATCCGATCTCCCGGAAAAGAAAATCTGTTCTCCTTTACGACCCTGACTATCCGGTGAGAACCAAAAATCATACTAACCTCAGACTAATCATGTGTTGCAGTCCATCAAAAATAAAACCTGGGGAGTCTCTTCTCATGCACTCGTATCGATCGGATATCGCCATGACGGAGAGTGGTTCCGGTTTTTGTACCGGAGAGTGAAGAATGGGTTTAAACTTCAAAAATTGCCTTACTGCGAGTATCAAAAAATTAAAAATAATTATTCTACATTCTTTGCGTGCGAAATTTTTTGATCATCTTCTCCCGGATGCGTAACACCCGTCGGGCATTCACCCGGCTTTTTGCCCGCACGTGAACTCCCTCAAGCCCCGGCAGTATTCCCCCTCTCTATTATTACAGATCAGGCCTTTTACAAAAAACCTGTCTTTTGGTTTTTCGCACCGGGTGACGTTTTGTCAGGGTCAATGGGTTTTTTTATCTTTGAGGTTCAGGTATCATTCACCGGATCCAGACATTGTCCGGATGTAGTCAACCGGGACAGAGGGAAAAAATGGTTGAAAATCTGCGTATTGAACAGGATCTCATAGAGGACCTGCTCGTCCGCATCTCCAGACAAGGGAAAAAAGGCAGGGAGGCCGCACTGGAAGCCCTTGCAGTGAGTACAGAAGACGACGACTGGAGACCGGACGAGCTCATAAAGCAGGGCGGGATAAAGATCATCATGAACCTGCTTAAGGAAAAAATCTGCACATTGTCCTTTCAGCCCTGGAAATTATTATCGCTATTGCGGCATCCGGGGAGGCAGAACCGCTTATCGATGAAGGAGTGATTGCATGCCTTGATACGATGCAGGATAACAAAAACCCCGCGATCCAGGAAAAGGTCCGGGAAGCGCTTGCACTCCTCCAGCCCGAAGTAGAGGAGGTCGTCACTGCAAAACCCCAGGACGACTATTAGGAAAAAAATTCGTCTACCTTCTTACGCAGTAGTACCCGCCGCGGAGATGGTACTTCATGAAGAGCGGGCAGGCCGGGCAAAAGCAGCCGATCTCTTTCATGTTTTGGGCATTCGAGGTCCCGCAGCCACAGAAGAGCTCGGTCGGCTGGTGTTTTTCGAGCGAATGTCGCTTGTAGTTCTGGCAGATGGTGCAGTATTTCCTGCAGATCTGCCGGTTCTCTTCGGTGTTTTCTACAACAGGAGGTTTGCCGGATTCAAACATGCGAAACAGAGTTTGGTGATGATAAATATTAGCACTTTTGTTTTTTTCAATGTTACAAGGGAGAGGCCGGGACTTTTTGTCCCCGTTACGCCCGGCCCCGTTATTCCCGGCAGAGGAAGCAGAACCGTTCCACCACGCCGTCGTTTCTCACCTCGGGGTGGAACATGACCCCATGGAGTGGCCGGTCCGGGTGACGGACTGCCTGGATGCACCGGTCCGAGACTGCCGTCACCTCCCAGCCGGGCGGCAGGTTGCAGGCAAAGGAGTGCAGTTCATACGCCTCAAATGCCGGCTGGTCAGGAAGGATCGGGTCTGGTCGGGTGACCCGGACGGTGGTCATCCCGATCTCGCAGGCTGGCCGGAGGGCGCCCCCGAAAACGAGGCAGAGGACCTGCATCCCGGCGCAGATCCCAAGAACGGGGACGCGGATGTCCCGGAGCCACAAAAACTCCTGCATCTTCCCGGCAAAGAGGTTGTCCTGTAACGCCGTCCCGCAGAGGATGATCCCGCTGGCGCCCCGGATTTCTTCTTCGGATATGCCGGAAAAATGCGCCTCCCGCCATTCAAACCCGGCCCGGGAAGCGATCTGCGCCACAGGTCCCACGAACTCGTCCCGGGAAAGAGAACCGGCTTTCCATGAGAGATCCACAAGAAGGATCATTTTGCCTCCAGCACGGCGCGCCGGACGCGCATGATGCCCCGGAAATTCGCGTACTCTTTTTCAGATTCAAGGATCACGATCCTTTGAGAAAAAAAGGGAGCGTCGAGCACAAGCGTCTCGTACTCCCCGCCTTCTCCGGTGAGGGTGATGCGGTGCGACTGCACGTACTTTTGTAAGTCTGCTATCGCGTCCCGGTCGATTGCCCTTCCCAGCCAGCCCGGAGAGAACGGTGCGGCAAAGACGCCGGTGATGATGGCCCGGAAACCGGTTGAGACCAGCTGCTCCATGTAAACCTCCGGGTCCGTGTACCAGAGCGGGTTGAAACACCAGAGGCCGAGGTCCCGGCAGATGCGCTGGACCCGGGTGGCCTGGTACACGGAAAGGAGGGCGCCGGTCACCACGCCCTCGATGCCATACTGTTCCACGGCAAGGCTGATGGCACGCGAAAGATCGCCAAGTTCGGTCTCCTCGATCCCCTCGGTCTCGACCGTGACAAGCGGCAGACCCGCAGCCTCGGCCTGCAGCGGCACGAGGTGGATATTAGGAGTATGGAACATGTAGCTCTCTTCGTTCCGGGACCGCACCGAGATAAGGCAGGCGACCTCCTCCTTCTTCATCGCGAGATGGCAGGCACACCAGGAGTCCTTTCCCCCGGAACAGAGAACGCCGAGTTTCATTCCCTGTGTACTCATCCTTACGGCCACATGAATCTCACCCTTTACCGGAAAATCCGGCAGGTACCGGAGAGCAACACCGGTTCCTGTTTTGCAGGCAGCAGGGGCCGTTGGCCAGCCCTGATGAGATCAGCCCGGACAAAGAGGGGAGAGGGTGCTACGGAAATAATCAGGCCCCGGCCTCGCATAACCCGGGAGTTCTCCTGTATACCACGGGAGTTGGGTATCATAACCCGGCATATCGCGCCAATACATAAGGAAACCGGGTGAATGATGAATCAGGGTGATGGATATGACACCATCAGATATGAAAAATAAAACTCCTTTGAGAATATTCAGGTGCGAACGCTGCAGGAAGCCCTGCATGCTGACCAGGCTTGACAATGAAGAGATGAAGTTCTGCCCGGTCGACAAAAAACCAGTGGACTGGAAACTGCTCAACCGGGATGAGAAGGCGGTATGTGCAACCTGATCAGAAAAAGGATAAAAACGTCCTGTTCACTTACCCGTCTGCGCCTTCATATCATCGATCTTAAGGACGGGATGGCGGTACCGTCCCCGTCCCTCTGTTCCCCGCATCATCGCAAGCTGGATCGCCTCGGCAGGGCAGAGATTGAGACAGGCACAGCAGAGCTCGCACCGGTGCTGCCACACCGGCCGGCCCTGTTCGATCACAATGTTTTTTACCGGGCAGACCGCCGCACAGGTGCCGCATGAGGTACAGGCATCAGAGACCGAGAACTTTTTGTCCAGTCCGTGCACGTTCCTTGCAAACGGGCTGTAGAACACCATCTTTATCAGGCTGGACAAGGGCGAGAACCCGGGCGGGACCGCCGCGCCCCCTGCGATAAGGCCGGCAATCTCCGCGAGGCGGGCATCGGCATCGGCAAGGATTTGGTCTCTTTTTTTGGCAGCAGGAGGCTGGCTGACCGGGGGAAAATTCCCGGGCATCTTCACGATAAAAGCGGCATCGAGTTTCCTTGCCTGCTTCTTTTTGAAAATCCCGTTGAGCTGGCGAAGGGCCGAAAACCCGATATTGCCCGCCGTCACTATGGCAAACGTGTACCGGGCGCTGGAAAGATCGAGACGGACGGCGAATTCCGCAACGATGACCGGGAGACCCGAATCGTACACAGGACAGACGATCCCGACACGGTCCGCCGGTGGTACAATATCCCCGGGGGTGTCTTTTTGCGATGCGATCGATACGAGCTCGCAGTCCCCGAGCGCTGCGGCGATCTTCCGTGCAGCGGCAAGGGAATTACCGGTGCCGGTGAAATAATAGATAATCGTCTTCATGATCTCATCTCCCGTTCTTTTATCAGCAAATAATTGCCGTTTGCCCTGTAAAGCCATTGTGATGGAACGGGAATCCGGAGCCGGGCATGGGGGACCCCTCCTGAAATCCTGGTGGACGTCTTCTCTCCTGTGAACCCTGCCGGAAAAAAAGGGCGGGATGTAATCAGGATTACGATCGCTTGGGAACAGATCACCGGAACAAATCGTGGAGGGAGATCCGGTACTGCCCGAGTTTCCCGTCAAAATTTGACGCCCCGATGTGCGTGACGGAGCCGGTCTCTGTCGCCGCAAGGATCCCGGCTTTCATCGCAGCCCTGATGACGGCTTCATCGACACCGTTCAAGACAATCTCGTATACGGATGCCACACCTTCGGGGACAAGCGAGTCGCTGATGCGGGCTTTCAGGGTCGGGCACCAGCGGTGGCTGGTGCTTGCCGGCATCGGGAACCGGTAATTTTTGCACCCGACCTTCGAACCGCTCGCGACAATGCCCCCGGCAAAACTGGTGATAACGCCGCTTGTCCCGGTTATCTTCTCCAGTGCCGCCTCGGCGCCGGCAAGCGCCGACCGCTGGTCGTTTCCCATCACAAGAAAGTTCCCGCCGGCGATCCCTTTTTTGGTCCCGAAGCGTTCCTCTCCCACGTACTCGCCTTCCATCACCGGGAGCTTCCAGCACTTCCTGCCGCCGACCACGCACTGTTCCTCGTACCGGTCCCCGAAATAGTGCATCTTTGTGTAAAACCGGGCATCTGCATCAGGAAAACCGTCAAATGCAGAAGCAGTCGGTGTCGGGAGGATACACTGCGAGATCCTCGCGGCGACATTGGGTTTCATATTCTTTTTTTCAGCACAGATCAGGATCGAAATGCCGGCCCTGCCGTCCGGGGTCTCTTCAGGAGAAAGGGGACGTTCGATCCCGGCCTCGCAGGGACAGCCGATCCTGGAGGTCGCAAACCCCGTCGCTTCAACGGCGGCACGGTACGCCCATTCCGGTGTTGCCGCCGTGATGATGACCCGTGAGATCCAGGTCGGGAACGCTTCGGCAAAGGTGTCAAGTATTTCGGTACCGTTGATCTCCATCGTATCCTCCTTTAACTTTTACAGACGATGCCATCTTCAGTGATGATGTAGTCCATCCGGATATCGTTCTCATCGACCGGCAGGTCGTCGAATTCCTGGCAGGCAAAGGCGACCCCGATCTTTTTAAGGCCCGGGTTTTTCGAGAGGAACCGGTCATAATACCCGGCCCCGTACCCGATCCGTCCCCCTGCCCGGTCAAAGCCGAGCATCGGGAGGATGATCGTGTCGATATCCTTTGCTTCTACCGGGATCTCGCTCCCGATAGGTTCCGGGACGCCAAACGTGCTCGGGACAAGGGCAGAAAAATCCCGCAGGTAGGAGAGCCTGAGGCTGACATCCTCTTTCTGAATAATCGGGACAACTACCGGATTACCTTTTTCGAACAGGGCCAGGATCAGCGGCTTTGTATTGACCTCCTTTTCCTTGGAGGTAAAGACCATGACCGTCTCGTTTTTCCTGATAATATTCATGAGATGGCGGGTGATCATGAAGCTTTTTTTGAGCCGGTCTTCCGGGACCATTGCGTCTTTCCTGGCACGCAGGATATCCCGCACCCGGGATTTTTCTTCACTCATGGGCAGTAGTATAACGGTGACGTATTTATGAGTTTAGATGTTCCCGATCCCGGCGTGCCCCCGGACAACCGGGTCTTTCCATCAGGCTCCTGATACAAAAAATGATAAATATGATTAATCATACAAATATGATAAGTATGAAAAAGAAAAATTGTGGGACAGAGAACCTGGTAGACGAAATGGTCGCACCACGAAAGGGAGAAACCAAGCACCTCTTTGGCAGCGTGAAGGTCGGTGAACGCGGGCAGATCGTCATCCCGAAAGGGGCGCGGGAGATTTTTGGCATCCGGCAGGGTGACATCCTGCTGGTGCTCGGCGATACGGAGCGCGGCATAGCGCTCGTGAAAGCAGATGCCCTCCAGGAATTCGCCCGGAAGATCCTCGACAGCACAAGCAAGCCGGATGAATAAGTGCGCAGGGAGGGACACGTAATGAAAATTGTTGTACTGAACGGCAGCCCGAAAGGCGATGTCAGTGTCACGATGCAGTACGTCGCATATATCCAGAAGAAATTCCCGGAACATACGTATGAAATTCTCAATGTAGCTCATGAAATAAGAAAGATAGAGAACGATACCGCGGTCTGGAATAAGACCATTGAGAGCATCCGGTCCGCTGATATGGTCCTCTGGGCATTTCCACTCTATGTCATGGTCGTCTGCTCCCAGTACAAGCGCTTTATCGAACTCATCTTCGAGAGGAAGGCAGAGGACGCATTTACCGGGACCTATGCCGCATCGCTCTCGACATCGATCCATTTCTTCGATCAGACCGCCCATGCCTACATCCATGCCATAAGCGACGATCTCGGCATGAAGTACCTCGGGTTTTATTCTGCGGACATGAAGGATCTCTTATCAGGAGAGGAACGAACACGCCTCGAAAAATTTACCTCCCTCCTCCTTACCGCAGTACAGGAAAAGATGCCGGTCCAGCGGGAGAACGCCCCGCTTGTCTGGCCGTCCCTCGCATATGTTCCGGGCAAAGAACAAAACACAATTGGCACCGGTACAAAAAAGGTTGTCATCCTCACTGATGACGATGGAAGTTCTCCCAACCTTGCTGCAATGACCGACCGGCTCAAAAAGAATTTTTCCGGTTCCGTTGAGCTGATCAATCTCCACGATGTGAACATTAAAGGCGGCTGTCTCGGGTGCTGCCAGTGCGCTTATGACAATACCTGTGTATATACCGACGGTTACGTTGACTTTTACAAGAACAGGCTGGTGCCCGCGGATATTATTATCATGACAGGCACGGTGCACGACCGGTATCTCTCATCGACATGGAAACAGTTCTTTGACCGGAGTTTTTTCAAAGGGCATACCCCCGGCTTCGAAGGAAAACAGATCGGTTTTGTGATCTCAGGGCCCCTCCGGCAGGTCCCAACCTTAAAAGAGGCACTCACTGCATGGGCGGACAACGGCAGGTGTCATGCACAGTTTGTCACGGATGAGGTTATGAGTTCCGGCGAGTTTGACACCCTGCTCGATGCCCTGGCAGCACGTCTCGTGCAGGCAGCAGAAACCGGCTACATCCCGCCGCATACCTTCTACGCGGTCGGCGGCCACAAGATATTCCGGGACAGCATCTACGGGGGAATGAGGTTTGTGTTCCAGGCAGATTACCGGTACTATGTGAGGCACGGGTTGTTCGATTTCCCGCAATCTGACCTGAAGACCCGGCTGTTGAATGCAATCCTCATCCCGTTGACAAGAATCCCCGGTATCCGGAAAAAAGTGTTTGCCGATATGAAACACCACATGATAGAACCCTTCAAACCGGTGCTCAGGGATGCCTGAAGAGAGGAGAATACCATGAAGAGCGTGAACATCCTGCAGGGATTTCTCCCCCTGATCGTCTATGGATTACTTGCAGGAAGCTCTGTCGCGAGCGTGATTGTCGCACTGGGTGCCGCTGTGATCATCACCGTCATCATCGGTTTTTCTGATTTCAGAAAAGGCATGATCCTGACATGGGCAACCTTGGTGCTGTTCTGCTCCCTGCTTATCGCGGTCGGCATCCTTGGCATGACCGGGCTCCTCCCGGTTATGGGAATGCTGATCTATGCGGCACTCGCCACAGTCACCTTCGGATCAATCCTTGTAAAAATCCCGTTCACCCTGCAGTATGCACGGGATATGGTGGACCGGACGATTCAGGAGAAGCCGGCGTTTATCCGGGTAAATGTCCTGATGACGGGGGTCTGGGGCGGCATCTTTGTTATCAATTTCATCCTTGACTATCTCGCGTTCGCATACCCTCACTCTGCCGGGGGGATTACCCCGCCGCTCACGTATCTTGTCCTCATTGCCGGGATTATCTTCACGATCTGGTACCCGGGACATCTGCAGAAAAAATATGCTCATACACGTGAGCAGGGGAGCAGGTAAGAACGCGCCATTGGGGTATGCGTATCCTTCAACCGGCATTTCGTTGGATACTTCCCCGACCCGGATATATCCCGTTGACTGCCGGACAGTTTCCGAATGCCGGATATGCGATGGATTTGAGAGTTCAGGAAAAAACGTGAGGGCCAGAATGGACATGCCAAGGCAGTCTGTCGGGACGTCCTCCTCACATGTCCTGATTACTGCGGTGGCTGCTCGTGACTCACGAAATTTTTTTTGTCTTTTGCTACCGTTTTTGCAAGTGCGACCATCCCGGTCGTGTCCCCGAGTGACATGGTTTCAAGAGCGCTTGACGGGACAATCACGATGGTCGACTGTCCCCCTTTGAGCCCTTCGTACAGCATGTTCATCGCCCGCAGGTGCAGGGCCGTGGGATTGTTCTCGTAGCTCTTTGCGGCAAGCTCGAACTTCTCCGCAATCTGCCGCTCGGAATCCCCGAGGATAACCCGGGCCTGCCGCTCGCGCTCCGCCTGAGCCTGCATCGACATTGCGTCCTGCAGGGGCCCGGGAATAATCACGTCGCGGATTTCAACGGAAAGGATCTTGATCCCCCACCCGTTGACGCGGTTCCCGATCAACCGCTGGAGTTCCGCATCGATTGCTTCCCTGCCGGTGAGCATATCCGAGAGAATGGTTTTCCCGATCACATCCCGGAGGGCCGTCTGCGAGGCAAGCGAGATAGAATCCCGGTAATCCTTGACTTCGAGCGCGGCTTTCTCGACATCGACAACCTGCCAGAACAATACCGCATCAACATTGACCGGCACGGTATCCTTTGTCAGGGTCTGCTCAGCGTTGAACGCTGTGGTGATCACCCGGAGATCAATCCAGTATGCAACACGGCTCAGGAACGGGACGATGAGAAAAATTCCCGGCCCTTTGATCCCGACAAACCTCCCAAGGAACAGGACCACTGCCCGCTCCCACTGGTTGGCAATCTTGATCGCCATGGTAAGAAGCACAATGACCACGATTAAAATTAATCCGGCAGCCATGAGGGTGAATGAATCCATTGTATGTCCTCCAAAACCCGTACTTCCGAGTGATACTAGAGGGTTCCTGCCGGAGTATATATATCTGGTGATGGTTCACGGCAGACGGGCCGAAACGCTAGGCACAATGATGCACATCCTATGGACCCGGGCCCAAACCCGCCACACCCTATCAGGAGACCCGGTCAGACCCCGATGCGGAATCCGAACAAATGTGTGCCCCGCCCCGCGTCACCAGGCCGGTAATTCCCTATCCCCCGCTCACCCGTGCAGCCAGTTCTTTCCTGACCAGAAGGACTGCACAGGCGATGATGGCAATCCCAAGGAAGAGGAACAACACGACTATCCCCGGGCGGCCGATGTTCCCCCCGGCAAGGCCAAGGAGCACCGGCCCGGCAAAGGAGCCGATCGACGCGATGGCGTTGACGAGAGCCACGCCGGAAGAGCGGAGGCCGGGCGATAACGTTTCCATGACGAGGACAAAGAACGGGGCATAGGCAGCATACGATGCCGCAATCGCCCCCGACAGGAGAATAAACCCGGTAACGGCAGTGTGGGGAATGGAGAGCAGGACAAGAAAGATCGCTGCCACGGTTAGGGGAACTGCCACGTGCCACCGGCGTTCAGAGAGCCGGTCGGAGCGTCGCGCCCAGAGGTACATCACCGCAACGGAAAGTGCATACGGGAGCATCACGAGGATGCCTGTCTCCATAAGCGAACCGGAAAGGCCGGACGAGTTTACGATCTGGGGGATCCAGAAGAGGAGGCTTGTCAGGAACAGCCCGACAAGAAAACTGATTGTGCAGAGCAGCAGGATTCCGGGCGTGGTAACGAGCTGCCGGAACGGGATGGCACGCGGGGTCTCGTCCTGAACGCGTGCTTCGTCAAGCCGGGATGCGAGCCACGCACGTTCGGGCCCCCGGAGCCAGGCCGCATCTTTCGGGGAGTCCTGCAGGTACACAAGGATCAGGGCCCCAAAAACGATCGCCGGGGCACCTTCGAGCACAAAAAGCCAGCGCCACGCCGCAAGGCCGGACCAGGTTGCGTGGGAGAGAATGAAGGTAGAGACCGGCGATGCGATCACCATCGCCAGGGGAATGGCGACAAAAAAGACGGAGAGCGCCTGCGAGATCCGGTTTTTCCGGAACCAGAACGTGAGGTACAGCATGATGCCGGGCGTGAAACCTGCTTCCGCTGCGCCTAAGAGGAAACGGAGGATCGCAAGTTCGACCGGGGTCTGGACAAATGCGATGAGGACCGTGATGATACCCCAGCTTATCATGATCCTAAAAAGCCAGATGCGGGCCCCGGTCCTGACAAGGAACTGGTTGCTTGGCACCTCAAAGATCACATAACTGATAAAAAATATGCCCGAGAGAAAACCAAAAAACGCGGGATCGATGCCGAGATCCGCGTTCATGGCGAGCGCTGCGTAACCGATATTGACCCGGTCAAGGATACAGATCACGAGCAGGATGACGACAAACGGGATGATGTGCCACCAGACTTTCCGGTCGAGGGCGATCTCATCAATATCCCCGTCGCAGGGTATTCGTTCGGACCGTTTGTCACTCAGGGCAGGCATCGGGTTTCACTCCCGGGCCGGTTATTTGTCCCGGCCCGAAAACCGGTATGCCTCTTTTGGCACGATGATCTCGAAGCTGGCACCCTTACCGGGCGTTCCTGTCTCCCGGATGGATATACCGGTGATCTCAAGAATTTCCCGTGCAAGGAAAAGCCCGACCGATTTTGTCTTCTGGAAGTCCGGTGAAAAGATATGAGCCTTAAGATCTTCGGGAATCCCCACACCATCGTCTTCGAAGAACAAGGTTACGGATTCCTGTCCTTCGAGGTACCTGAGTGTAATCTGTGTTGCCGTTTCTCCATGTGTGATGGTATTATCCGCGAGGATCTGCAGGACCTGCTCCAGCAGGGGATCGGCAAATATTGTAAGACCGTCGAGCTCGATACTGCGCTTTATTTTGAGGGTATCCAGGTGGGAAATCGCGAGGAGGAACACCTGGCGGACGTCCTGCCATGCCGAGGGTTTGAGCCCGAGATCCTGGTATGCCTGCGCAAATTTCAGGGAATTTGAGATCTTCTGCAGCAGTTCATCCTCTTTTTTGATAACTGCAATCACGGAGTTCTCTGTTGTCTTCCCTTTTGCCAGCTGCTGGAATCCCCAGAGGGAAAATAGCAGGTTCTGGATCTCATTGAACGTCACATAGTTCAGGAGGTTCAGTTTCTTCTTTGCCTGCATCAGGGCCTTTTGCTCCCGCGTGCGTTCGGAGATATCCCTGACGATATGAACCGCACTCACGATTTTGCCGGCACCATCGACGACAGGATCCACGGTGACAAGAAGCCAGCCCTTTTTATCCCTCATCGGGATCTCGATACTCTCCCGTGTCCTGCTCGCGAGCATGCGCATCCGCGGGCACCCTTCAATCGGGCATGCGGTCCCGTGAACGATATCAAAACAGTTCCTGCCGATTGCCTGATCGGGAGGTATTCCAAGCATTGATTCGACAGACCCGTTCGTCCGGAGGATCCGGCCATCGGGAGAGATTAGGGAGATCCAGTCAGGTATTGCATTGTAGGTTGCTTCCCATTCAGCATGGCTGATGGCAAGAGCATCATATTGTGTCCGCAGTTCATCTTCCCGGACCGCGAGCTTTTCACAGGAAGCCCCCAGTTCCATGTTTTTCTCCTGCAGTCTGCGGGTGAAGTGCCGGATGAGCAGGAACAAAAGAGCCGTGGTGACGACAATAAAAAGGATACCCTTGATCGAGGAAATAAGGATAAGATCCTCCTGCGGCATGGCAAACGAAAGAAATAACTGGTCTGAAAAAATGATCCAGAGAATACCGAAGACAAAATAGATGAGGCAGATCCTAATGGGAGCCTGTGCAAAAAAACGGTCCAGCCGGATCCTCACAGGAATTTTTTCCTTTTGGGATGCCATTTCATCTGGTACTTGTGATTTCATAACCCACGGTCCCGGATGATCCTTTTCGATCCAGGTAATCAACAGTACGTAAACATATCTGGGAAAATATATTAAGACGCCAGATCAGTCACACGTGAGCCCTTCAGACAGGTACGCAGGGATGCCTGGTTTGTTCAGGTGACAAAAATGAAAATTTCGGGCATCCTGTGCCGGATTTTGTTCCCGGATCGTTCAGGGTATAATTGAGGGGTGTGCCGGCCGGGCAGAGGGACACGGGTGTCTCTGGATAAACCGGCAGGTGTTGTGGATTTTCACCTGAACTGCGGGATCAGGCATTATTCCCGGCTTTATGTTTCCACGCGAAATAACCGATAACTGCAATGATAATGATCGCAATTGCAATGAACGGGAGTAAACAGGGGTCGTTCCCACAAACTGCTTCCATGTACCAGAATCCGGCGTTTTCGATAATATGGCTGGCGTTAAGTGAAAAAAGAGTTGCAGTTATCTGCGGTGGCCCGGCTATACGTCACCCGGGTTCCGGAAGACCAAAAACGCAGGAAGACCAGACCATTCATCGCTTGCCCCACCCTCGCCGGTCCCGGCTCCTGGGAGCCGCCGTTTTCGAAATGCAAAATCCGGGGGAAACGCTTTTGTTTGCCCGCGCCTCACGCCCCGCCCTTGATGCGTTTGAGCTGCTGTCGCACACCGTGATCATCTGCCGGATTCAGCACAAGTACCTGGTTGTACACCATAATCGCGTCTGTGTCCCGCCGGATTTTCCTGAGAATAAATCCCTTGTAGAGCAGGGCCTCGACCGAAGATTCTTTAAGCGCAATGGCCCGGTCGCATGAGTCTATAGCGTCTTTGTGTTTTCCCAGCATGACAAGATTTTTTGCACGGTTCATCCAGACTGACGGGTTTTCCGGATCGAGTTCGAGAGACTGGTCGTACGCCGACAACGCCTCATCATAGCACCCGCATTTTTTCCGCGCATCGCCAAGAGCTCGCCATACATCAGCATTCTCAGGTTCACGATCAAGGTAACGTTCAAAACTGTCTGCAGCTTCGCGGTACCTTCCGGTTTTCATATACAGAAGCCCGAGCGCATGCCAGCGATCCTTGTCTCCGGCTGCATCAGGATGAGCCTCAAGTTCAATGATCAGTTCGTCATACGAACTGCACAGTGGCGAGACAGGTTCCGGGGCTGAAGCAGGTTCTGGCTGATTATTGACTGAGCTCTCCTGCAGCGAACCGGCCGGGGCAACATGTGCTGCAGGAGGGAATGCGCCGGCAGGAGACCGGGCTGCAGTCTTTGGAGTCACCGGGGCCGTTTTCTGGATCGTCACCGTACTTACCGGGGTCTCAGGTGCCTTTGCCGGTGTTTCACGAACAGGAGCCGGTACTGACAATGGTTGTTGTTGAGGTACTGATTTCGGAAAGGGAGATGACGGTTGTTGCAGTCCGGGTTTTTTGACCTTTACCGTTGGCACTGCAGGGGGGAACGGGGTTCCGGAACCGGATGTAAGTGGTTGCTCGTGGCGGGCGCTCTTCTGTTTTTTGCGTGCAACACTGATCCCGGTCAGGGTGTCAGTATGTTTTGGATCCAAACTGAGAACCTTTTCATATGCGATGATTGCCTCATCATAATGTCCCTGAATAGCAAGGGTGAGTCCCTTGGCATACCATGCCTGAATGAAGGTGGGATGGATCGCAAGTGCACGATCGTAGAGGGAAAGTGCAAGCGCATGCTTCCCGAAATTTGAGCAGATCAGGCCCTTGTAGACAAGGGCATCGGGCAGGTTTGGATCAATCCCGAGCGCATGATCAAAATACTGGAGCGCCGGTTCAAAAGATCCCAGCTGATAAAGGACAAAACCATTCAGGTATGATGCACGCGAGTGGCGGGGACTGAGTGCAATCACCTTTTCAAGAACTGTATTTGCATCAGCATAGTACCCCTGGCGAACGAGTTCCTCTCCCTCGCGGTACAGGGACTCTGGATCCATTTCCGTATTTTTCAGGATTTTGTCAATAATCCCCATAAGATACTCCGCAGGGCACACGTATCAGGTCACGCATGTGCTTTCTCTGTCCTGTTGACCTGTTTCCATTCCACGGCTTTCTGGTCGACCGGGCAGAATTTGATTTCTTCATCATCGAGCGTCGTTAACATGCAGGGTTTTTTGCAAAGTTCGCATCTGAGTATTCTCATAAGGACTCATCCCCATGACTGCGCAATGATTTCCAATAAAATATAGTTTAACGCAATACAGATATACTTTTTCAATTTATTCTATATTTTTTAAAAATACTATAGAACTATGGTGGAACAATACCTGAAAAGTTCCGAATGATGTTCGTAACCGGACTCCCGGCAAAATCTGTCCCCCCTGGGGACATGCCCGGCTCGTGGCTCTTCATCAGCCACCCGGCAGAAAAGGGAAATTACGTGCGGTGGCCCGGATTAAAGAGACCCTTGGGGTTTTTGCATTTTCCAAGACCTTTGCACTTGTTGAAGTACGTCTCACCCCAGACCCACGGCTGGTAGTTCCAGCACATCTCGGGTTTTAACTGGTGGATCCCGCAGAGGTACCGCTCTTTTGCAACCCGGACGAGGAACGGGCAGACCGTGACATAGTCCCCGGTGTCCGGGTTGCGCATCTCGAATACGACAACATTCCCGAGGTCTTCAGGTTTGAGATCGGCACAGTTGACCGGTGTGCTGCCGTTCTCGATAAACGCAACAAACCAGCGCAGGATGTCGGTTCTTCCCTGCTCTATCCAGACATACACGTTTGCCGTGGTCGGCGCTATCCCGGGGCCGAAGATCCGGCAGCAGAGCCCGCACTGCTCGCAGGGTTCGTCGTCGGGTATTTTGGTGTCCATGGGATCTTCCTTCTACGGGTTTTGCTGTCATCGGGATAATAATTGCCGATATCTCCTCCTATGGGATCCAGAAACGCGAACCTGTTCGATCCCGGGAGAGTTACATGCATATCTGAATAATCCCCGTGTGGCCCTGATAAATCCCTGACAGGGAACGACCCCCGTGAGCATCTCTCCCAGACAGGTCCGGTGTATAATCAGCATTTTCTTATAGCAGCCCTGTCAATTTTTCTTCCGATGAAAACCTGCTCCCGCGTGTACTCCGGCACAACCCCGGGTCCCCGTTTGTCGTTTGTGCGGGGGACTGCGAGGTGTGACTGTGCCTGCGGGAACTGACGTCCCGGACCTGCGCCTCATATCGTGGAATATCACCCTTAAATGCCCGCTCCGGTGTGCCCACTGCTATGTGAACGCCGGGGAGCATGAGGCCACCGGAGTACTCTCGACCGGCGAGGCATGTGCCGTCATCGACCAGATCTGCGAACTGGGAAAACCCGTCGTGATCCTGAGCGGGGGCGAACCGCTCATGCGGGACGATATTTTTGAGATCGCCCGGTACGGGACAGGAAAAGGTCTCGTGATGGCGATGGGGACGAGCGGGATCCTGATCGATTCAGCGTGCGCACGAAAAATCAGGGATGCAGGTATCCGCAGGATCGCGATCAGTATCGATTCGGCAGATCCCGCCGTGCACGATGCCTTCCGCGGTCTTTCTGGGGCTTGGGAACGGGCCGTGCAGGGGATAAAATATTGTGTGAACGAGGGGATAGGGGTCCAGATCAACACGACCGTCCTCTCTCCGGATATTCAGTCAATCAAAGATGTGGTATCGCTTGGCACCGGCCTTCGCGTCACGGATTACCAGATCTTCTTTCCGGTCCCGACCGGCCGGGGAACAGAAGTCCCTTGGCTGACCCCCCAGGTGTACGAAGACCTAATCCGGGAGGTGCTCTCCACATACCAGAACACCGGGGTGAATATCAGGCCGACCTGTGCGCCACAGTTCCGGCGGATAGCCGATACGCTTGGCCTCAGCAACCCATCATGGGGCCGGGGCTGCATCGCAGGGATCAGATACTGCCGGATTTTTGCTGACGGTGATGTGACGCCCTGCCCGTACCTCCCGGCTAGGGCTGGGAACGTGCGGGAGTACCCGCTTAAGAAAATCTGGCATGAATCACCGGTCCTTTCTGTCCTCCGCGATCCAAAATTCCTATTGGGAAAATGCGGGAGATGCGGATACCAGGCGGTCTGTGGGGGATGCCGGGCCCGGTCGTATAAACCCGACGGGATCATGCCCGATATGTGCGGGGGGATCGCATGGCCGGATACCCCGGGGGGAGATCTCTGCGGAGAGGACCCCTGGTGCCAGTACGAGCCTGACGAAAAGAGTACGCCTTTGACTGTGCCGCTGGACCAGACGGATCTTGCACTGCTCGACGCCCTCCAGGACGACATCCCGCTCGTCTCCCGCCCGTATGATGTTATGGCCGTACGGCTGAACATACCGGCCGACGACGTGATAAAAAGACTCAAAATTCTGCAGGAACGGGGAATCGTCCGCGGTTTGTCACCGGTTCTCGAATCCCGGCAGATCGGGCTTTCTGCCACCACGCTTGTCGCGATCAGGGTGCCGGATGAAAAGATCACAACAGTTGCCCGGCTCATCAACACTTATCCCGAGGTCTCGCATAATTACCGTCGGGATAATATGTATCCGCTCTGGTTTACCATCGCAGGAAAGGATGAGCACCGGATCCGGGGGATCCTGGATGGGATCAGGCAGGAAGCCGGGCTTTGCGAAGAGGATATCCTTGAACTTCCCACCGTACGAAGGTTTAAGATCGATGTCCGTTTCACGTTTCCGGGTATACCGGCAAAGGAGGGCAGCAATGGACGCACCTGACCGGGAGCTGCTCGCGGCGCTGGAAAACGGGCTCCCTGTCACCCGGGAACCATTTGCCGAGATCGGGCGCCGACTCGGGATGCCCGAATCCGAGATCCTCGACCGGTTGCACCGTATGAAAAGCAGTGGTGTGATCCGGCGGTTCAAAGCCCGGATTGACCAGCGGAAAGTGGGCATTACGGCAAACGCGCTTGTTGCATGGCGGGTTCCCCCGGGCCGGGGCGATGAAGCAGGGAAAAGCCTTGCCGCATTCCCCGGGGTCACCCACTGTTACGAGCGCGGGGCCGTGCCGGGCCGGTGGGACTACACGCATTATACCGTCCACCATGGCATGAGCCGCAGCGATGTCACCACGGAAGTAAAACGATGTTCGGAGATGACCAGGCTTACCGAATATATCGTTATCTTCAGCACAGAAGAACTCAAACGCGTCCCGGCAGCCCGGGTCAGTGAGAACAGAGGAGAACTGCAATGAACCGAATCACCCAGTGCATGCATGGGCGGGGGACCGTCAGTGGCGTGATGCATCACCGCCGTGCGCCGCAGGAAGATGTCCCGAGCAAATACCTTGCCTATGCCGGCCTGCACCGGCCGGTAGTCTTCTGGAACCTGACCGACCGGTGCAACCTTGCGTGCACCCACTGTTACAGCAGCTCGGGCCCGGACCGGGACACGTCACATGAATTATCGACGGCAGAGGCGCTGGCGCTCATCGATGATTTTTCCACGATGGGAGTCCCGCTGATCCTCTTCTCGGGCGGGGAACCCCTGCTCAGGGACGACATCTGGGAACTCGCCAGCCATGCGAGAAAGAAGGGGATCAAGATGGCACTCAGCACGAACGGCACCCTTATAACGGCAGATATCGCCCGAAAAATCAAGGAGAGCGGGATCGAGTATGCCGGTATCTCCCTTGACGGTGCCACACCGGCAACTCATGACCGGTTCAGGAATTCCCCGGGCGCGTTCGAACGCTCGATCGCGGCATTCTCCCGGTGCCGCAAAGCCGGGGTCCGGTGCGGGGTCAGGATCACCCTGACAAAAGAAAACTGTGGTGAACTCGGTGCTCTCGTTGATCTCGCAAAAATGATCGAGGCCAGCCGTTTCTGCCTGTACTGGCTGGTGCCGACCGGGCGGGGCATGGAGGTATATAACCGGCTCCAGCTCGGGCCTGATGCAGTGACAGATGCACTCACGCTGCTCTACGACAAAGCAAAAGAAACCGACGCGGGTGTCATGGAATTTTTGACCGTGGATGCCCCGCAGGACTGCATCCATCTCCTCGAGTCCATGGAACGCGACCAGTCCCCGGACCTGTGCGATGCCCGGTCCCTCATCGCATCATCAAACGGCGGGTGCAGCGCCGGAGACCGGGTGGCAAATATCGACCCGCAGGGGAACGTGTATCCCTGCCAGTTCGCACGGTCCCCGGAATTCCTTATCGGGAATATCAGGGACAGGAAGTTTTCGGAACTCTGGGCCGATTTGTCACATCCCGTACTTGCCCGGTTCCGAAAGAAACCTGTGCGTTTAACCGGCCACTGCGGGAGATGCCGGCACCGCAACCTCTGCGGCGGGGGATGCCGGGTGCGGGCATATACCGCTTCGGAGGATTTTTACGCAGACGATCCTTTCTGCTATGTAAAAGAAAATCCGTAATGGTATTTTTCAGTAACCCTTCCCGGATAAGAGTCTGAAGATCGATGGAATAAAAAAGCCGTTGGTAAATATACCGGACCCGGCGGGATCGCCCCCGATCATTTCGTTTTTTTCCGGATCATCTGCCATGGTTTTGAAATGGCCTGCCGGCCCGGCAAAGGATTGAGCGCCGCATAGGATCGTACAGGGTGAGAGTTACGGGAATTATACTGGCCCGACAGTCGCCCGAGGCCACCTTTTTTTAAGAGATAATACCCTGCACAGAGTGTAATGATGATCGCGGCTACCCCAGTGAGTTCCGAGCCGTCCAGTTTGCCGGGATCAACCAGGATTACACTCCGGACAACTGCTATGATCGCGATCAGTATGACGACCTCGACATGGACCACTTTTTCATTGACATAGGCAGCTACCGTTGACAGGAGCTCGACACCGATCAGGACAAGAAGGAAATACCCAAATATCCCCAGCAGTTCCTGGTTTTCAAGCAGAAGGGGGGTGTTCACAAAAAGACTCATATATACAATATAAGCGAGTTCACCGACAGAGAATGCGACAATGAGCGAGAAGAGGGTGATGAGGATAAAATAAATAATTTTTTCATAGGTTTTCAGGATGGCACTGGCGTCCATAGGAGCATATTATCAAACAAATGATATAAAGCCCGGTTATCCGGGTGTCTACCGGGATTTTTTTAGTGACATTTTCCGGGGCATCAATCAGGCTGTCACCCGGAAACCATCGCATTGTTCCCGTCTCCCGCGTTCCCGGTCAGGAGCAGGCAAAAAAAATTCTCTCATCGTTATCCCCCGGGGCACCGGCACACAGGATACCGCTACCGGCACCTTTATAATTAGGTAAATCCTAACTAACAAAGGATCGGTGTATGATGGACAGGGAGGAGCAGTTGCTTTTGGAGTTTGAAAAACTCTTCAGGATCAAAAACGAATGCTCCTGTAAGATCTTCTCCGAATGCGGCCTCTCGGATATGACGGTCAGGCAGATCGCTTACCTGAAAGTCATCGATGAACAGGGTGAGGTTACCTTCTCCAGGCTTGCCGAGATCACAAAAAACTCGAAACCAACAATCACCGAAATGATCAACAAATTTGTCCGGATGGAGTGCGTGTACCGCCAAGCCTGTCCCGATGACGGGAGATGCCAGTATATCTGCCTGACCGGGAAAGGAAAAAAAATTGCCGGGGCTGAACATGACGCCCTGCGACGGGTGATTGAACAGATGGCTGATTCACTGGACGAACATGAACTGGATCTCATGATCGGGATCCTGCAGAAAGTCGGGTAATTTTTTTTGTCCTGCACTTTAGTTAGGTAAATTCGAACTAAATACATGGAGTGACCATGCAGACGGAAGAAACCAAAGACACAACAAAAAAAATTGTCATACCTCTCTTTGAGGTTGTCGCCTACCCGGACAGCCGGACAAAATTCCCGGTCGACCGTGCCACCGGAGAGCACCTGCTTGCGGCAATGAGCGACCCAAGCGGAGAACATGCGATCGGTCTCACGGTAAAAAGCGGGACCCGGTTCCCGGAACTGACTAGGGAGTCGCTGTACAAAACCGGAAACCTGTTCCGGATCACGCATGTGCAGACGGCCGATGGCGGCTACCTGATCTGTGCGGAAGTTGTAAAACGGGTAAAAGTGGTCACCCTGTCAGAAGAGGACGGGCACTTCTTTGCAGAATACGAACCGGTCCCCGACATCCAGGACCTTGACGATGACCTGCAGGCCCGGATCCTTGCTGACGTCAAAAGCACCATCCACGAGATCAGCAGCCGCTTTTCCGGGTCAGAACAGTTTACCCGGCCGATCGACCATATGGATTCCATCGACCGGATCATGGGATTTGTCATGCCCTTCCTGCCGGTCAATCTTGCCGAGAAGCAGGCGCTCCTTGAGCTCGATTCTGTCCGGCAGCGGTACATCACCTTCCTTGAAACACTCGTAAAAACCCGGGAGAACATCAATATCCGGATCGAGATGGCAGAAAAAGTCTCGGACCGGGTGAGTAAATCGAACCGTGAGGCGATGTTACGGGAGCAGCTCAGGGTGATCCAGGAAGAACTCAATGCGAGTGAAGGCACGCCCGGCGATGACGGCTACCGGGAGCGCATCGAAAAATCGAAGATGCCGGAAGATGTGCGCAAAAAAGCCCTTGTTGAGGTAAAAAAACTCGAGACCGGTGGCAGCCAGAACCATGAGAGTTCCGTGATCCGCAATTACCTTGACCTCCTGCTCGACCTCCCCTGGGTAACCGAGGAGAAAAAGAACATCGATATCGGACAGGCCCGCCGGGTGCTCGAAAGCCACCACAACGGCCTCGAAAAAGTCAAAGAAAGGATCGTCCAGCACCTTGCGGTCATGAAACTCCGGCAGGAAAAACAGGGTTCGATCCTCCTCTTTGCCGGCCCGCCCGGCACCGGGAAGACGAGCCTCGGGAAAAGCATCGCGGAGGCCCTCGGGCGAAAGTACGTCCGGGTCAGTCTTGGCGGTGTCCGGGACGAGGCCGAGATCCGGGGGCACCGGAGGACATACGTCGGGGCCCTGCCCGGGAGGATCATCCAGGGCATAGAGAAGGCTGGCACGAAAAACCCGGTCTTCATCCTCGATGAGATCGACAAACTTGCCACCTCGTACGCGGGCGACCCGGCAAGTGCACTCCTCGAAGTGCTCGACCCGGAGCAGAACAGCACGTTCTCGGACCACTACCTCGAAGTACCGTACGATCTCTCCGATGTGCTCTTCATCGCAACCGCGAACTCCCTTGCGACGATCCCGCCACCGCTCCTCGACCGGATGGAACTCATCGAGATCTCGGGCTACACGAAAAACGAGAAGTTCGCCATCGCAAAAGACCACCTGATGCCCGAGATCTTAACAGAGCACGGCCTCGATGCGGAAAAACTCCGCATTGAGGATGAGGCCCTGAAGATGATCATCGAGAAATACACCCGTGAAGCAGGTGTGCGTTGGCTCAAGAAGCAGATGGCAAAGATCGCCCGGCACGTGTCCGAGAAGATAGTCTCCGGTACCGCTGAGCTGCCATTTGTGGTAACCCCGGAGAATCTTTCTGCAATCCTCGGGAAGGAAGTGATCCGGCAGGAAGTGGCAAGAAAAGAGCCTGTCCCCGGTGTCGTCACCGGCCTTGCATGGACCCCGGTCGGTGGCGAGATCCTCTTTATTGAGGGTACGTTCATGCCCGGGACCGGGAAACTCACCCTGACCGGCCAGCTCGGCGACGTGATGAAGGAATCGGCGACGATATCGTCAAGCCTCATCCGGTCCCGTCTCGCAGGCACACAGAACGGGTTCAACTTCATCACAAGCGACATCCACATCCATGTTCCATCGGGTGCAACCCCCAAAGATGGCCCGTCAGCCGGCGTGACGATTTTTTCGGCACTTGCATCTCTTATCACCGGGAAGACCGTTGACCCGGAACTTGCGATGACCGGCGAGATCACCTTAAGCGGTGCGGTGCTTCCGGTCGGCGGGATCAAGGAGAAGGTCCTTGCCGCACACCGGGCAGGGATCAAAAAAGTGATCCTGCCAAAGGAGAACGAGCGGGACCTCGAAGACGTGCCCGAAGATGTCCGTAATGAACTTGTCTTCGTGCCGGTCGGGACCGTTGAGGAGGTCTTAAAGGAGGCGCTGGCGATCGAGCTGCCCCGTAGCGTAGTGATGAATACCGGGAACAGTTTTGTACCGGTACAGAACATCTGAAAACGAAAAGAAAAACACTGTCGCAGGTGTGGAAAACGGAGTGTTCCCCGCACCCGGGAAAAACGGGGCACGGCGTGTCGTTCATGAACACGGTAAACCAGCGCAGGATACCGGCCTGCCCCCGGTTTTACCCGGATGCATCCGGTTGCGGCGGTCTGCGGCAAGGGCCGGAGATCCAACCGCAGATCGCGAAGGACTCATCTTCCGATATCCCGTCATCCGGGGATTTTTCTTTTACGATGCTGCCGGCACCGGAACAATAACTGCCGGTACATTTTTACCATGTTCCCGGGACCCGCAGTGCCCGGCAAGAGAAAAGTTCATCAAACCCGACAGCAAGAAGCGTCCATATGGCCGATGCGGTGAACTGGTACCTCTCGGGCATGACCTTTCAGCAGCAGGACCGGCATCAGGAAGCACTCCATGCATTCGAGCAGTCGCTTTTGCTCGATCCGGGAAATACGGGTGCATGGGTGGGGAAGGGGATGGCCCTTGCCCGGCTTGGAGAGTACCAGGAAGCAATCCAGTCATTTGACCGGGCGCTCGCCCTTGGAGACCAGAACCCGTTTGTCTGGTACAGCCGCGGCCTCGCACTCCATTTTCTCGGGCAGGAAGAAGATGCCATCCAGTCGTACAACCGGGCACTCACTATCGATGGAAAGAACCATCTCGTCTGGATTGGAAAGGGGGACTCCCTGCGTACGCTGGAGCAGTACAACGGTGCACGCGAGGCCTACGAGACAGCTCTCCTGCACAAACCGGAGTCGGTGGCAGCTTTGCTTGGTATCGGCATGGTCGCGTTCGAACTTGCGGATTACCCACAGGCAGCAGAGTACTGCCGGAAGATCCTCGCGATCGAGCCTGCACACCTTGTCGCGCTCACCATGCTCGGTACCGCATCTGTTGAACAGAAGGAATACAACCAGGCAATTGCTGTCTTCGACCGCGCCCTTGCAGCCGACAAAAATTTTGCTCCTGCGATCTCCGGCAAGGCAGCGGCATTGTGCGAACTTGGCAGTTTCCCCGAGGCACTTCGGTTCTATAACCAGGCCCTCGATCTCGATCCCGCCATGCCGGATGCGTGGATAGGCAGAGGCATGGTCCTTGGCAGGTCAGGCAGGCATGATGTGGCAATGCAGGCATTTGACCAGGCGCTTGCACTCAACCCGGACTGTGCAGCCGCATGGTATTCCGAGGGCCCGGTGTTCCGTTTTGCCTGCCAGCTGGAAAACCGCATCGCAGGCGTGTCACGGATCTCCCCGGTCAACCCGGACACTGTCAGGGAATACAAAACCCGGGCGTTTGACCTGCTGCGATCTGAGCACTTTGAGGATGCAGTACGGGCATATGATGAGGAGATTGGACAGGACCGTCCGTCCGCTCTCCACTGGTACAACCGGGGTACGGCACTCGATGCGCTGGGACGGCACCTGGAGGCGATCACGTCTTACACCAATGCGATAAACATCGATCCCGGTATGACCGCGGCATGGTTCAACCGGGGACTCGCAGAAAACGACCTCGGGCTGTACGAAGCAGCGATTGCCTCGTTCGATCATGCAGCAGCGCTGGACACCGGTTCGGCCCCGGTCTGGATGGCAAAGGCCCTCACGTACACCCGGATGTATCTCTTCGAGGAAGAACTATCAGCCTGCGACGCGGCGATCGAGCGGGATCCAACCCTGGCCTCTGCATGGCACAATCGTGGCGTGGTTCTCCAGAAAATGAACTGTAACCATGATGCACTCGCCTCGTTTGAGCGGGCCGTTGCCATAGACCCGGGGCTTGCTGCCGCATGGTTCAACAAGGCAGTCATGCATAGCCGGGACGGATCGTACGGGCTCGCACTTCAGGCATTTGACCTCGTGCTCTCACGTAACCCCCGGCATGTGCTCGCGTGGTTCTGTGAAAGCCTTGTCCTCATTAACCTCGGGATAACGAACAGGGGAAAGAAAGCATTTATCCGGGCGACTCAGCTGGCGGGCAACCTCTCGCTCATGCAGCGCGTTTACGGCGGGGCGATCTTTATCTCAAAAAAGAGCCGGATCTACGTACGCCGGCTCGACAGGAAAGTCCGCGCCCCGCAGGAGCCGTGCCTTATCTGGTACCGGACCGCAACAGACCTGTACCGCAGCCAGAAAAATAACGAAGCAGTTGCCGCATTCCGCCGGGTGCTCGCCCTCAACCCGGAGAGCACCAGAAGCTGGAATTATCTCGCACAGGCATATACCCGCCTTGGCAGGCACTCGCTCGCGCTTGAAGCGTATGGCCACGCGATCGCGATCGATCCCCTCAACACGGCGGTCTGGAATAACAAGGGGCTCCTCCACAGGCGGCTGGGTCAGGCAGATACTGCCATTGCTGCGTTCCGGAATGCCATCGCAATCGACCCGGCATATTTTAACGGCTGGTACAACCTCGGGCTCATCAGCCTCGACCTGAAGCAGTATGACCAGGCCCGCGAGGCGTTTGACCGTGCGCTTGCTATACAGCCCGGCGATCCCCGGGCGCTTAACCGTAAGAATCTCGTTGAGCGGCTTGCGGGGCAAACTTAAAAAGATCCCGTAACTCCATGCCCCCGGCCCGGGTCCGGCCACCGGCAACTCACATCATTATCATGCCGTTCTTTACCTATGCCGGTATGCTCCCCGGGGAACAGCGATCTCAAACCGGCATCCCTTTCCTGCTGTACCATTCTCGCGGATCGAGATCCCGGTCATGGCAAGGATTTCCCGGAGCAGGAACAGGCCAAGACCGGTGTTCTTACCAAACCCCCTCATGAAGATCTTTTCCTTGTTCTCCTCAGTAACACCGGGCCCGTTATCTTCGTAAATTAAGAGAAGCCGCCCCGGTTCTTCCTGTGCAGAAAACCGGATCTCCGGATCCTGGCCGGCATACCGCACGGCGTTTTCCAGAATGTTGTAAAACACTTTCTCAAACAATGGATCTGCATAGATCTCCAGATCGTTACAGGTTTCATCGAGAGTGACTGACGGGATTTTCAACTGAGTAACGGCCTGCTGGATCGTCCGGGAAATATTCTGCCATTGCGGCGATCCCACACCTATTGTCTGGTAATCCCGGGAAAAGAGGATCTGGGCATGGATGGTATCGATCGCAGATTCGCTTTTGAACAGGTATTTTTTTGTCAGCGGCTCGGCAGATTGTTCACCGGCAAGGGAGAGCAGGGAATGTACAGCGGTCAACTGGTTGAGCATATCATGGCTGGTGATGTCATTCATCAGGGTGAGTTTCCGGTTGATAGTGGCAAGGTTTCGTTCAGCACGTTTTTGCCCGGTAATATCAGCTGAGATTACCGTGACAGCAACTACCTCGTTTTTCACCGGGTCGATCACCGGGTTGAGTTTCCGCAGGAAATACCTCCCATCTTGCTCGTATTCATCCTGCACCGGGCCCGTTGTCGCAATGACTTTTTTTATCTCTTCTTCAAAGACGCGTGTCTCGGCAGGAGAATGGAAATCCTCATATTTTTTCCCGACGTAGGCCTGCGGCGAAAGGCCCCTGCGGGCAAGGTGCCGGGCGTTGATCAGGAGATACCGGGTATCGCAGTCGACCGTGTAGATTGAATCTTCAACCGATTCGACAAACGAACGGTACTGCATCTCGGATGTGCGCAGGTTCTCCTCGGCTTCCTTCTGGAGCCTGAGCGCCTCTTTTGTCTTCTGCTGCTCACGATAGGAGGACCGGAGCGGGAAATAGACAATGATAACCGCCATGATGCTGGTAACAACAATCGTGATGGCGTGGGACGTCCAGATCGAAATCGCAGGGTTGAGAACCTGTTTTGTAAGTTCAAACAGGAACATGATAACGAGCATGGAAAGAAAAACGACGGCAAGTACCGGATACAATGCCTTATGCTCGTTTGTTCGGGACATGGAACGTACGGATATATTGAGGGGTCTTTTTAGATTAAAATTACCTGTTGCCGCCCGGACGATTGGAGCACCATATCAGACTTCCTGCAACCTGACTGCGGAAAGGCGTGCGTTCCGGAATTTGGCGCTAATCGTGATATGGATACGGTACGTGGCAATACCCATTCTCACATCACGGAATATCGACCCGGTATCATCTTTATCAATACCGGCAAGGATTGCCGGCAGGTCCGCAGGGAAGAATTCTTCGAGCGAGCCATGGCTACCGTACCGGACCATCGCGTCGATTGCAGCATCGTTGTAGTACGTGATCTTCCCGGTCCGGTCAATTTCGATCACCGGTGAGAGTTCCAGATGGGGGAGCCCGGCCGGGTTCTGTATGTCCCGCGCCGCTGCTACCTTACGTGAGATATCTGACATGAGGAGCATGTGGCCCAGATGAAGGTTGCCTGCATCAAGCGGTGCAATGTGGATCTCGGTATCGATGGAAAAACCATTCTTGTGCCTGAAACGCGTGATAAGCGTAGATTTCCCTGTCACCCTGATATCCTGCAGGATCCGGCGGCCTATCTCGTCATAGACCTGATGGTTCTCATAGATTTTTTCGAGGTGAAGGCCTTTGAGTTCATCACGTTGGTACCCCAGCATTGCGGCAAGCGAGTCATTCACCCACTGGAACGTGCGGTTACGGACATACGCAATGCCGTTTGGAGAAGCAGAAAGGATTGCCCGGAGTACCGCATGTTTTCGTTTTAATGCAGATTCTGCCCGTCGTTGTTCGACCGCCCGTTTCACCTTGTGCGCGAGTTCAGCGTACTGGGCGTGTGGATCACCCCCTTTCTGGATATAGTAATCTGCACCTGAGTTCAGCGCCCTGATCACCACATCTTCCCGTCCCTTACCGGTGAAAAGGATGAACGGCAGGGTCCGGGAACGGCTGCGGACTTCCCGGAGAAACGCGATCCCATCCATTTCCGGCATCTGGTAATCGGAGACGATTGCATCAAATTGTGTTCGTTCCAGTTCCTGAAGAGCTGCCCGCGCAGAGTCCGCAGGGGTTACTGTGACACCCTGAGTCCGTTCAAGAAATGTCTGGCCGATTTCCAGCAGCGATGGCTCGTCATCGACGAGAAGGAGTGAGACCGCGAACTTCTGGTCCATCACAGGCGGGACTCTGGCAGCGGACGTGTCGGCGGTACTGGCACCCTTAGTACATTCCCTAGTACCCGGGGCACTTTCAGATGCCCCGGTCTCGATGGTGAGGGCCTTGTGGAAAACTTCCGGCATCACAGGTATTTCCCTTGAGGTATCCTCTCCCGGGTCTCTCATACGCAATATGAATGCTATCGTATGTTCTCAATTCGTGAGTCTGGCACTGGAGGGATTGTTCTCATTTTTTATTGAGTGGTCAGGTGTATATAGTTTTTTAATTTAATCTATACTTTTTCAGATAAACTATATCTTTGGCACAGAGACCGTTTTGTCGAAGGAGATTTCACGATAATGCGTAGGAAAACGTGACATTTCTCAAAGTTAATCCGGTTGGACAACACCTCAAAAAACAGACCGGGCCGATCCGGATCCGGGCTTTGGAAAAAAATGCGACGGGTCGCACCCGGATCCCCCGTGATGAAGAGGTCGGGCTCACACGACCGGGGTTACGATTGGGGCATCCCGTAATTCGTAATGACGAGCTCGCTTACCGTTCCGCGGCGGGCACCGTTGCAGTTGATCATCCTTTTTGCCGGGACACGTTCGATGGTGTATCCGGCATAAAGATCGTCAAAGAATGAGTCCCCGGTTTTCTCGTTTACCGGATCGGAATTGCTCAGCATGATCCGCGCTCCTTTCCGGTCCAGTTCCCGGAAAAACTTCGCAAGCCGCTCCTGGTCCTTTTCGTAAAATCCGTTCCGGGAATAGGAAGTAAATGAGGAGGTCGCATTCAGCGGGCGGTAAGGAGGATCGAAGTACACAAAGGTCTGGTCGTCCACGTACTTCCTGCACCGGGTAAAATCGCCCCGGAGGATTCGGGTATTCTTTAAGCACGCTGCCCCTGTCAGGAGGTTGTCCAGATTGAGGATCTCCGGGTTTTTGTATTTCCCAAACGGGACATTAAAACCCCCTTTACGGTTGACCCGGAACAGGCCGTTGTAACAGGTATGATTGAGGAAAATGATCTGCGCCGCCCGCCCGATCCACCGGGCGTTGTAGTGCTGGAGATCAATTGACAACCGATCCCGGTTGAACGCATCCCGGATCTCGTAATAATACGATTCACGCTGCCGTTCGTTCCTGGTGCGGTACGCAGATTCCAGTTTTTCAAGTTCGCCTATCAGGGTACTGGGGGATCTCCGGATGACCTGGTAGGTCAGGATCAGTTCTTCATTGACATCAGCAATCGTGCACTGGTCCAAAGAAAATCTCTTTTTGAGATAAAAGAATACGGCGCCGCCTCCGACAAATGGCTCGACATAGCGCGTTATCGTTCTGTTTTTTAATTCATCAGCCGGCAGACGCTGGCCAAACTCTCCAAGTAACTGTGATTTTCCCCCGGCCCATTTCAGGAAGGGTCGTGCCCCGGAAACACGGTGAGAGCGTTGTGCCATAGGATCCAGTAAACACCCGTATCTATCAGGTATCTCATTACTCTGTTATCATACTACCATGAGGCTCGATACACCGGGGGCCGTCCAGCGGACGACCGGTTTTTCCCGTTAGTCATGATTCACTGCTGACCCTCATCGTCGTGATCGTGGCCAAAGGTGGAGGAGCAGGATCGCTTCTGAAACGAAAACAACGATGAGAAAAAGAAAAATATTCCCCTTTTCCCGCACTCCGCGACAGAAACGGGCAGTACTTCCTGCCTCAACGCAGGGAACATCAGGTATCCTGCGCACGAATTAAAAAAAATACCCGGTGATGTACCGCACGATGCAGCCGATAGTCTTAGAAAAATATCCGCGCATCAGGAGTGGTACTGCACTGCAGATCCCCGGGCTGGAGGGGAGTGCAGACCCTCTCTGATACAAGCAGGGAAACGGGGAGCGGCGTGCGGGTATCCGGCCCCGGGTGGTGAATGGAAACAAGGGTCCCGTTCCGGAAAAAGAATACAGCCTCGGGCAACAGGGCATCAGCAGCGGACGTAAGCGCCGGGGTGGTCACCGTCTCAATGACCAGGTACCGGCCTGAAAGGTTCAGGTCGGCAAAACGTATCTGCCCGAGTCCCGAAAGGACCGGCCCAGGGTTCGCCGGCAGGGGTGTGGGCATCTCCACGGCTTGTTCCGAATACGAAAGCCCGTCCGACCAGCCGCATGAACTGGCATCCCTGCGATACCAGAGCGTGTAGAACCGGCTCGTCCCATCCCGATCTGCCAGGAATTCGAGGTCAATTGTTTCGATAGCGCCATCAGGACGGATCCCGGTTTTTAATCGGGTAAGACGGGCTGTACTGGCATTGACGCCGGTTGTGTCGAGGACTGCATCCCAGTAACCAGCCAGTCCTCCATCGTGGATGTTTGGAGCGATGCAGACTTTTTCGCGGGGGAGAACATTTTCCGGGGAATACCAGATCACACCGTATCCCCCCATAATAAGAGAGATTATCAGCACTGCGCCGAGGACAAGTTCATACCCTTTGATTTGCTTCATGGGAATGCCGGTACTCCTCTATCCTCCCCGCGAGGCATAATCCTGGCGTTGGGTGAAATTATTTTTGCGGTTATTGTCCCGGCGGCCCGACTCCTGCCAGCCACGATTGAAATAAAACGGGCACCGCAGAAACCGGGGGAACCGTGGCACATTCCCCTCCGGTCACGTACGTGTTTGCCGTCACCAGCCCGGCTGCCCTGAAATGAAACTTTCAAAGAAAGAAAACCGGGATCGGCTTCATAACCCATTAATATTCAAAGACCGCACGTGTGTTTAACGTGGAACGATCATGACCTGCTCACTGAACGTGAAATGTATGCCGGTACGGGCTGCAAAGCGGCCACATGACCTCCTGTTCCCCGGCTTAATACGGGGGATACTCCTCTCATGCCTCATTCTCGTCATCCTCGCGATCCCGGCATCTGCCGATAATGGGATGAACTCGTCTGCCCCGTCCCCTTCAATCGCCCCGGCGGTTGTGCACATCGGTGTCTATGTTGTGGATCTCAAAGAGTTCAGCGTCGAAGGGGGAACCTATACAACCAATTTTTACTTAAATCTCGTGTCGGATTCCAATGTCTCGATCGACGACTTCGAGATCATGAACGGGCATATAACATCCATCGATACCATCACCGATACCCCCCATGAAAAAAATTACCGGGTCTTTGCGGTGATGACGGCAGATCCCGATCTCCGCCTCTACCCCTTCGACAAGCACACGCTTCCCATCATTATCGAACCCAAGGTCTTCACCGAGAAGGAATTGGTCTTCGTCGTTGACAACAACAACACCGGCCTTGACACGGAAGCAAACCTCCCGGGGTGGGAATTGACCGGGACAAACGCCATTATCACAAACAAGACCTACGTAGCTGGTGAGGTTCCCTATTCCCGGGCAGTGTTCAGTTGCGGGCTCGCGAGGGATGCAGCGTCAACCATCCTGAAGTTCTTCCTGCCAATCTCCCTTATCATTATCGTATCCCTCACTTCGCTCCTGATGAAAGTCTCGTCCCGGCTTGGACTGAACGGATCGATGTTCCTTGCCGCGGTGCTCATCCACTGGCGCATTGCCGATGCAATCCCGCTCGTCGCCTACGCGACATTCCTTGATTTCTTTATGATCATAACCTATGCGACGCTCGTCATGGTGCTGGTATCCGGTATCCTTATCCTGAAATTTACCGAGGATAAAAACGTACTCCGGGTGGAACAGGTCAACCGCTGGTCGATCCGGATTATTCCGACGCTTTCGATCTCGCTGTACTTCCTGCTCTTCCTTTCGATCGTTATAGGATGATTAAACTGAGGGAATGGGATAATAATCCTGTGACAACCTGCTGATGCGGGTAAAGGGGAAAATGGTAAAACCCATGCCCCAAAACAAAATTTCAACAACCGTATGAATTGTTTAATACCAGATTACTCCATTATCCAACTATGGCAGTGAGGGATGGGGTCAATAAAGGCTTACATGAAGATTGGGAAATAGTAAGAAGCGATCCCCTGATGGTGATCTGGTGGGTCCTTGGAATCGGTTGTACCCTTGCGGGTTTTCTCTTATTCAGTACAAATCCCCCCAATTTACAGATGGGTCTCCCGTCATTTGCGTTTGGATTTGCTTTTTTTATCTTTGGCTCAAACCGGTACTCTAACAGTATAGTGCGAAAAAAACTCGATATGATAAATGAAAAACTAAAAAATATGGAAGCAAAAGAAGACGGCCTTAAAAAAATGTGACCCGGCACCCGGTTCAGGGAGCAGAGAGTGCCCCTGCTCCTAAAAAATGCAGGCATTTCTCAACAAAAACCGTGTTGTCGCCCGGAACTCTTCCCCGGTGTCTTCCATCCCCGGGGTGACAAGCGATCGAACAGGAACCATTTTTTGATACTGAAAATACTTCAGGCCGCCGAATTTTCTTTTGTTAACCTCACTTCAGGGTTTAATCTTTCCTGGTATGATCCGGACCGAGGATCTGGATTAGTCCCCTCATGAGTTCATATTCAAAAAGGGGGGGAAACCGGATACCATTCACCCGCCCATCAGGAACCGGACGACCAGTGACTGCCCCCCCACGGCCGGGCGGAGACACCGGAGCAGGTACGCAAACGTGCACATCCCCCCGATGAACGCAATTATGCACAGGAGGAACTGAGGGAGCGGGAGGAGAAGATTGAGGGGCTGGATGCACCACGCGATGATGACCGAATGAAGGATATAGATCGCAAGCGAGCATTCACCCATCGCCCTGAGCGGATCAGGAAGATAAGCCGGCGGGAGTATGTCGGCGATCACAAACATGCAGAGGATCGCACCACAGGCCACAAGACAGAACCCCGGGACAGCCGGGTAGAAAAGCTCGACATACCCGTACCTCACCAGCTGCTGGCCGGGAAAAAGCGACCAGAGCGCAATCCCGGTCGCCAGCATTCCCAGTCCCACTGCGGCAAACTGCCTTGTCGCAAAAGATCTGATCCCGGCACCGGCCCAACGGATCGAACCGAGCTCTGCTCCGAGGAACGCAAGTCCCAGCCAGGGAAAAACCGGGAACCAGCCGCCGATGAACCAGTGCCCGGCCACCAATGGCAGGGACAGCCTGACAATCCCGCCAGCAGCACCGGCAACAGGGATCTGGACCGGAAGGGCCGGGTACCCGAACGCAAGCTGAAGCACCGGGGCGGCGCAGAAGAGTACGAGGATGATCCCCCACCGGACCCGCCGATCAAGCGCGAGGAAGAGGTACGCAAGCGGGAGCGAGATCCCGATCAGGAACAGGACATCCATGTCGATAAAGGGAAAGATCCCCCAGACTACTGCTTCAAGCCCGGCGGCAATGAGGAGCACAAGCCCGCCCCGGATCAGGAAATACCGGAGATCGTACTGCTTCCTTGTCCGCGACAGCGCAACCATCATGCCAGAGAGCAGGATAAAAAGCGGGGCTGCAAGGGAGGCAAGAACCCGGACCGGGAACGGCACCGGGGGGAGGAGGAGATACGGGATAGTGTTTGCACCGACCATCAGCGCAATCGCGATCCCCCGGAGGAGATCGACAGGGATATCGCGGAATTTTGTGAGGGATGCCGGTGGGAGCACGTATGCACGTTGCATCCAGACGGATTACTGCCGGGACAGGAAAGGGCTTGTGGTAAGTGAAAATATTTTTGCGGTTTTCCGGTGAAGAGAAATGCCGGGAGACAACCGTACACCCCCATTTTTGGACATGAGAATATCCGGAGATGCCACGGTGCAAACATCATTATGTATAAGGCCCGATATCCGGATGCGAAAATCAGGAGCATGACGAGATGGTCATTTATCGGAGGCGGCTATGAAAACAACCATCGGGGTCCTCACCGGCGGAGGGGACTGTCCGGGACTGAATGCGGCAATCCGGGCAGTGGCCCGGGCAGGGACCGGCAGGGGGGTACGGGTTCTCGGGATAAAGAACGGCTGGCAGGGCCTCATGGAAAACGATACCCTGACGCTTTCTCCTGACACGGTCTCCGGCATGATCGAACGCGGGGGAACAATGCTCGGGACATCGCGGACTGACCCGGTGCACCAGCCGGATCATCTCAATAAAATCCGGGATACTCTTGAAAAAAATGTGATGACAGGTCTCATCGTTATCGGTGGCGACGGGACCCTCAGGGCTGCCAGTGAATTATACCATGAAGGGATCCCTCTTACCGGCATACCAAAGACCATCGATAACGATGTTGCCGGTACAGAGTATGCCATCGGGTTCGATACTGCGGTCTCGACGGTCACGGAAGCGATCGACCGACTTAGGACAACCGCCGAATCCCATCACCGGATCATGGTCGTTGAAGTGATGGGACGCCGCACCGGCTGGATCGCTGCGTTTGCCGGGATCGCGGGAGGTGCAGATGAGATCCTGATTCCCGAAGCACCGTTTACTATGGACGCGGTCTGCCGGAACCTCAAAGCCCGGTATGATGCCGGAAAAAGATTTTCCATTATCGTCATTGCAGAAGGGGTACGCCATGAGGATATTGTGCAAACACCTGTTGCTTCCTGCGACCGGGACGAATGCGGGCACGAAAAGTTTGTCGGGGTCGGAAACCTGCTCGGAAAGGAACTCGAACGCCGCACCGGTATCGAGACCCGGGTGACCGTTCCCGGGTATGTCCAGAGGGGAGGGACGCCGACGGCATTCGACCGGGTGCTGGCAACAAGATTTGGCGTGGCAGCGGTCGGACAGGTACTTTCCGGAGAGCCCGGGTCGATGGTGGCGCTGCAGAAAGATTCTATCGTTGCCGTTCCCCTGGCAGAAGTATCTGCCGGCAAAAAACCGGTTGATGCGGCATTTATTACGCTGATGCAGGAGATGCTCGGGCGCCAGCCGTCATGAACGGATCAGATCACCTCACAAAAGAGGATTGCATCACGATTGATGGACCATGGGGACAACGAGGAGAACCTGGTGTTTACCGGGACCATGAAACGATCTTTTTTACACCGGTCTTACTCAAGCACCGCACCGATCAGGTTCCCGGCGATCTGGAGTGCCTCCATCTCGCTGTCCGCCCAGTCCCGGTGAACGGTGTCGGAAAAACCCACAAAGCCCCAGAGTGAATCGTTCTTAAAGAGGGGAAGCACCGCGATAGAATTGATCCCCCGGTCCTCAAAGAACCGGCGTTCGCCATCGGGTAACTTCTTCACGTCGCCGGCGATGCTGTTGCCGCTCCCGAGAAGCGAACTCCACAGGAGTGTCGTAAACGTGAGCGACTCAGTGTCCGTGATCGACACCTTTCCGCTTCCCGAAGTCCCGGGATCGACCCACAGGTACTGCACGGTCGCGCCATCCCTTCCCTCGCGTCCCGGGTTCATGCGGAATATACAGACGCTCGCGGCACAAACTGCAAACCCGATGTGTTCGAGGATCTCCATGATCCCGGTCTTCAGGTTCTTCTCGTACCCGGGATCATGGGCCGGGATGGTCGCGTGCCTGCGCAGGAACCACTCGATGGCAAAACTGATGGCCATAAGGAGGGTGTCGCGCTTTTTTATCTCCTGGTCGAGGCGGTACCGGTGGAGTGCGAGCTCAATGGCAAACGAGAGCTCCCGCTCGTTGAACGGTTTGAGGATATACGCATACGGGCCCGTGCCCTTCACCCGCTGGAGGGTCTTCTTATCCGAGTACGCGGTGACAAAGATCACCGGGACATCCATGCGCTGCCCGATCTTTTTTGCGGTCTCTATCCCGTCAATCGGGGAGCCTTCAAGCACGATGTCCATCAGGATCAGATCCGGGTGGAGTTCGGCAGCCCGCTCCAGTGCTTCCCCGCTGCTTCCGGCCGGTACGGGGACTTCGTACCCCATGCCGGCGAGCACGAGCCGCAGGTTCTCTGCAACGATCAGTTCGTCCTCGACAATCAGGATCTTTTGTGTTGTTTCGTCCATCTGAGTCACCCTGAATATGGGATGGTGATGACAAATTCTGTACCGCTGGTGCGCGCCAGTGTGATTGTCCCTTTGAGTTGCCGCACTAGCATCTGGACCAGGTTAAATCCGAGAGAGTCGGCGTGCTCCCAGTCAAAATCTTCCGGGATCCCCCGCCCGTTATCCCTGATGACAAGCGTTATCCGGGAGGGGTCCCGCTTTCCGCTCAGCGCGATCTCCCCGCCATCCCTTCCGGTAAACGCGTACTTGAGCGCATTGGAGATCAGTTCGTTTGCAATCAGGCCGAGGGGAATGGCAGTCGTGACATTGATGGCAAAGTCACGCGCATCGGTGATCACATGGATACCGGAACGATCGACACCGTAGGCCACCATGAGGTTGCCGGCCAGGTTCCGGAGGTACCGGTCAAAATCGATGGACATCAGGTCGCCGGACTGGTACAGGTTCTCGTGGATGAGCGCCATGGACTTGATCCGGGTCTGGCTGTCCATGAGGGCGGCACCGCAGGCAGGATCGCGCGTCCTGCTGGACTGAAGGTACAGGAGGCTGACAATAACCTGGAGATTGTTTTTAACCCGGTGATGGATCTCTTTTAGGAGCACCTCTTTTTCATGCAGGGACAAACGGAGCCGTTCCTCCGCAATGGTGCGCTGGCAGACTTCGGCAATAAGCGCCTCGTTTGACCGTGCAAGCGCGGCAGTCCGTTCAAGGACGCGTTCCTCCAGCCGACCGGTGAGCCGGGCGAGCTCCGCCTCCGCTGCTTTGCGCGCAGAAATATCCTCAATGACAAGGATGCAGTAACACGGCGTCTCCGCAGTACCCCGTACAAGCGAGATAAAAATCCCGCCCCAGACCGATGAGCCGTCCTTTCGTATGCACCGCACTTCACCGGCATACCCGGGGATGTCCCCCCGCATGACACCGGAGAGGGCATGGCAGGTATCCCGGCGGTCGTCCGAAGCTATCAGGATCTGGAGCGCAACATTCCGAAGATCTGCATCCGAGTATCCCAGGATATCGCAGAAACGCCGGTTGACCTGTGCGATGCGCCCGCCGGGAAGAATCTCGGCGATGCCGACAGCGGCCTGGTCAAATGTCGCCGACAACCGTTTCCTGCTTTCACGCACTTCCCTTTCCGCCTCCTGCCTGCGGATGATGTCGTTTAAGATCGCAAAGAGGCCAACCGCTACGAATGCATACCCGCCGGTCCGCAGGATAAAAAATACAGGCCCGGGGATTTCGTTTCCCCCGGAGAGGAGGATGTAGTGGGAGATGGCAAACAGCGTATAGGCAAACCCGAAATACAGCGGCGTGAGTTTTTTGATTTTATGATAGCCCCAGATACTGACAATGACAATGCCGATACTCAGGAGCAGGTTGACCATCACGGAAGCATCAACCGGGTATCCGCCGATCATACGGTACCCATCCTGCCGGCCACCGGCTCCGTCCCTCGTTCATGGTGTATCGTATGCGGCCACCGGCATGCCGTCGCACCCGGCACCTGCCGCCAGATATCCTCCTGCATAGGAGATCCTTTCAGTCAGGGTACTGCATAAACGCGGCGATAAGTGAAATATTATTTGCACCCATTCCAGCCGTATTTTTCAAATTCGGGCAATTATAAGTGAAATAATTTTTTCATTTATCAGTTCCTTTATAAAAAGCCGGAACGGAAGTACAGTTACCGGGCAGTCTTGTACCGGCATGCAGGTAAAAATTGTACAAACGAGGCCGTACATGAATAAGGGATCACTTTTTGATCATGCTATTTTCAAAAAAAAGCCCATAACCCGGGAATCCGATACAAATGACGACCGCTTCCTCAAACGTACCCTCTCCACGTTTGATCTTGTCATGCTCGGGATCGGGGGGATCATCGGTATGGGGATTTTCGTCCTGTCCGGTATTGTTGCAGGGCTGCATGCCGGTAACGCACTATGGCTCTCGTTTCTTATAGCCGGTGTCGCCTGCCTTTTTGCTGCTCTTTGTTATGCAGAATTTTCCGCCATGATCCCAATCGCGGGAAGCGCTTACACGTACTGTTACATCACGCTCGGCGAGATCTGGGCATGGATCATCGGATGGGATCTCATCCTCGAATACGGTCTTGCGGTTTCCGCGGTGGCAATCGGCTGGTCCGGGTATCTCAATGCCCTCCTCCGGTCCGCCGGGATCCTCCTCCCGCCTGCCCTCATCGCCCCTCCGGGCACTGACGGGGGGATGGTCAACCTGCCCGCCATGGGGATTGTCCTGTGCCTCTCGTTGCTCTTGATACGGGGGACAAAAAAAAGTGCACAGACCAATGCGGCCATCGTCGCTATCAAGATCGGCGTTATCATCCTCTTTATCGTGCTCGGCCTCTTCTCCATCAACCCGGCGAACTGGACGCCCTTTATGCCGCCCGCCGGATGGCTGGGAGTCTTCTCGGGTGCGGCCATCATTTTTTTTGCCTTTACCGGGTTTGACGCCGTGGTTACGGCCGCAGAGGAGACAAAAGATCCCAAAAAGAGCCTCCCCCTCGGGCTTATCGGATCGCTTGCCATCTGCATCGTCCTCTATATCGTGCTCGGCGTGATCCTGACCGGCATCGTGCCATTTGCGGAGCTTGCCGGGCCGGACGCGATCAACGCCCCGATTGCATTTGCCCTCGGGCGGATCGGCATATCATGGGGGGCGGCGATCGTCTCTGTCGGTGCGCTCTGCGGCATGACCTCGGTGATTCTCGTCATGCTCTTCGGGCAGAGCCGGATCTTCTTTGCCATGTCCCGGGACGGCCTGTTACCGGCATTCTTCTCTGAAGTAAGTACAAAGACGCAGACCCCGGCAAAAGTGATCGTCGTCACCGGTGTGTTCACAGCATGCGTCGCCGGCTTTTTCCCCCTTGCGATCGTCGCAGAACTGGTCAATATGGGCACGCTTGTTGCCTTTGCCATCGTTGCGATCGGTATCCTCCTCCTCCGGGTCCAGCGGCCGGATCTCGTCAGGCCGTTCTCCTGCCCGTTTGTCCCGGTCGTCCCCCTGCTCTGCGTCGGCTCCTGCGCATTTTTGATCTTCCACCTCAACCATCTCGCCCATCTCATGTTTGTCCTCTGGCTGTGCATCGGCATCGCGTTCTACGCCCTCTACGGCATGCACAACGGTGCCAGACGCGAAGGACCGGCCATGTGCGGTGCCGGCGTTCAGCCCGGCACTCCCGGCCTTCCCCTGCCGGTCACAGGCCCGGACGTCCTGTTGACCGATACTCCCCCGGCAACCCTGAAAAAACAGGAGGGCTCGTAACACCGCGCCACCTGCCCTGTTGTTGCACCGGCACTCAGGTAACCGCAGCCTATATACTCCATAAACAGAACCGGTACAACGATGCACGATGACTCCGCTCCCAACAGGTACAAGCCGGAACTCCATATACCCGACCCGGTGAGGTACCTGCTTCTGGGGATCGTCGTATTCTCCGTGATTTTTGCCGCGTTTGTCGTGGTGATCCCGCTGCCGCTGTACCGCCTCATCGGCAACAGTCTTGAAGCCGGGGTCGCCTTTGTCTGCATGTGCATCTGCCTGTACGCGTACCGCCACTGGTCCGGCCGCGTGATCCTTTTGCTCGCGGCGTTTGCATTCGGGGAATATGGGCTCGCGACAATCTTCTGGTATCTCTACACCCTGTTGCCGCTGACGGCCTCGCTCGGCCGGCCGTTTGTCTTTACCACGGTCGCCGAACTCTCATTTTTGGGGTTCATGCTCTTTTTTATCGCAGGGTTCCAGATCGAGGGTAAAAAAGAACCGGTTCCTGCCGTGTACATGTGGCTCCTGCTTGCGCTGTTTTTAATAATCCCGCTGATGATGATCGACACGTATGGCATCACGCCCCGGATGGTGATGCTGCTTGTCCAGTTTGTTGTCACCGGACAGCTCGTTGTCGTGACGATCAGCCACGGTTTTTTCCGGTATCCCCTGCTCTGGGCCGGCACCTGTGCGCAATGCGTGTTCTCGATGCTGTACGGCCTCAGAGAGACGCTCTTTCTGTACTACCCGTCCTGGGCCATCACCCCGCCACTCGCAGAAAAGACCTTCTCTCTCTACGATCTTTCCAGTATCGTCGGCCCGATCGTCATTGCCTCTATTGCGCTCCTCACCCTTGGCCTGCTCGATTACCTTGTAAAACAGGGAACAACCGCGCAGCCTGCCTGATATACCGAATAAATAATCGAACGCGGGTTACCCTTTCAGGCACCCGCGCGGTGGCGGAACAGGGACGGAAGGTCGATGTGGTAACATATAAGCAGGGCAAAGAAGAGGAAGACCGGGAAGACCAGATCGACACAGATCCCGGCAAGACCGAAGAATGAGCTGCCCAGCGTATTGTAGATCGCATGGATCGTGACGGCGAGCGTGAAAAATCCTAAGATAAGGGTGGGGAATGCCCGGCGGTCGAAATGCCCGGCGATGACGATCCCGTACCCGATGATACCGCACGTGCACCCGTGCATCAGGGCAGTTGAGAACGAGTGGGTGAGAATGAGAACAGGATCCTGCGTGAGCAGCAGGCTGGTCTCGATGATGGAAAACCCGATCCCCGAAGCCAGAGCGTACAGGAAGATATCCCGGTCCTGCTGCCGGCTGCCCCAGATAGCAAGAATAAGGAGGGGCAGTGCTTTAAAAAATTCCTCAACGATCGGGGAGATGGTGATGGTGGCAAGCGCTTTTGGGATCTCAGTCTGTGCGGCCTGGAACAGGACGGGTTCGAGAAAATAAACCGGGACTGCCGCGATAAAACCCCATACGATAAAAAGGAGGAAACGCGTATCGATTCTCCCGATAAAGATCACGAGGAAGAGGAACGGGAGAAGGTATGCCGCACAGAGAATAAGATCCATTGTCTCGCCACCGGTAATCTGGGGTCTCTTCCTGTTTTACTAAAATGAAACAACAGGTACCCTGTATTTCTGCCAATCCTACAGATCACGTATGCGTCCGTGATGTTTATTCCTTTGATATTGAATGCACAATTTTTCCGGAATGAAAACAGACAATGACACACCGGATCCCGGTTCGCAGGGGCCGGGGAAACAGTGAAAAAATATTTTCCGTTAACGGGGTCTATAAAAAGCGCGTGAGACTATAACCATGTGCCAGGATCTGGCACATTGAGAGAAAACCTCTGCACACCAATCGTCAGAATGGAGCGCTAAAAAAACAAAGTGGCCGTTTCAAACAATGCATGTTCGGATTATTCTTTCGGAAAAATGTCAGGACTATTGATTCTCCCCAGGTCTCAATAACCGGCATGTATCCCCTGAATCAAAAAAAGCCGGCTTCTTCTGTCGTATGCCATCTTATCGCTTACAACAGCGTTCCATTCTCTCCTCTCAATGATCGTCTGTATCCCTGCACCGGGAGATCGGTAGGGAGGAGTTTTTACCGACGCCACAAAGCACGGGATGGAACACACTCCCTGCATTAAGTGAAATTATTTTTTCAGTTATGCATGTGTTTATAGCATGAAATCGACTACCGGGATATGATAAGAGCAATGCACAGGTACGGTTCGTTTGACCCTGCCTGTACCGGACACCGCACGTTGGCGGGAACATGGAAGGGATATAATGGATGGGGAGTTTGGAACAGATATCACACAGGGGCCGGTCGCTGTCGAGGAAGAGGTTATCCTCCTTGAACCTGGCCAGGAAAAAGCACAGAATATCGTAAAGGCCATATCGCACCAGAATGCCGGGGAACTTATGCAGCTGCTCTCAACAGCAGGTCCGATGAAGCTGTCGGACATTGCATCCCAGATGGGCCTGTCTACCAATGCCGCAAAGTACCATGTGGAAAATCTCAGGAATGCGGGGCTCATCGAGATCGCCAATACCCGGTACAGCGTCAAAGGCAAGAAGATGAAAGTCTACCGGCTCAAAAACCAGGTATTTATTGTCGCGCCGAAAATGAACTCCGGCGCAGATCTTCGCGCAGTCCTGTTAAAATACGCAACGCTCTGCGGCCTCTTTGTCGTGACCTGTGCCGCGATTCTCGCCCAGCCGTTTGCCCTGGTATCGTATGTCCCGGTAAGTCCGCTCTCCGGCTCCCTCCAGCAGGGCACAACGGTACCGGTAACTGAATCATCCACACTCATCCCGGCACTTGTCATTGCCGGGATCGTCACAATCCTTGTGTATGCCGGTTTTGAGATACTCATGTACTGGAAAAACCGGCAGATGATCTCTTCCTAGTGCGCCGGAACGAGTGGTGATCAGGATCTCTCCCGTTTTTTTCCGGGAACCGGGGGTCATGACGCGAAAGAGGCAGGTGCTCCGGCTCACCGTGCCCGTTTTTCTGATTATGTTCTCCCGGGAATCCGCATTATTTTAAAAAAATGTCAGTTTACCCAGATCATGGAGATTTTCGAACCCTTCCGCAATACGCAACTGGCATCGGGAGCGACGAGCCACATGAATCCACTGTCAGGTAATGATGCCCCTATATTAGAGATCAATTCGTAGTATTGATTATGCCCCGTGATCTGACCAAAATGGAAATTCAGATCCTCTATATCCTCTACCGTAACAAAAATTTCAAAAGTGATGCCGGGTACCATAGCAAAAAACTCAGGAGGATCCTCCTGAAGAAATACGATCAAGATTTCGATGAAGCCATCCAGACCCTGAAAAATGACGCATACATCGGGACGATTAAAAAAGACGATCCCAAATATTACATCCTGGACCTCGGCAAAACGTATTTCGTCCTGAAAGATCACGGCCTGAACGTTACGCCCCTTGGTGGCGGGAGAGTCCACCACCTGGACTGATACCGCAGATTCTGTTAACTTTTTTTAACAATAATTTTATAGATTGCAAGCAGACATCTGCGCAAGGGAAATTCCGATGAAACCACCGTTCGAGGGATTATTCGGGGACACCTGCGAGACCCGGCTTCTCCAGTTCCTGCTGCCGATGTATGGGATCGAATTTGAGATGGCCGAACTTGTCGAAGAGATTGGGCTCACCCGGCAGTCGATAGCAAAAGCGATGAATAAGTTCTCGGACCGGGGCATGGTGAAGATCCGTAAAGAGGGGAGAACGCCCCTTTATTCCATCAATGAAGAGTCTCCACTCGTAAAACGCCTTGAGGACTTCGACAATTCGCTCATCGAATCGATGGTCGGGCCTGCGGAATTCACAAAGATGTGCGATGCACAGGAAAAACACGTACCTGCGCCATCACCCAAGCCGGAAGCAACAAAGGTCAGGTTCCGGCACGATACATCCGGAGATCCTGCATCCTGTATAGCGAGCCGGGCTGGAACCTACCTGAAAGAAAAAGGGTTGTCCCGGCGATAATTTATGCAGCCCTGACGTAATGAATCCCGTTAAATTTCCAAAATCTGGTACCGTGAACTCCATGAAAAAAACCAAATTATCGTAGCATGATGACAGGACCAGAAATAATTGCTGTACCCAGCCCCCGCTCACCGCACATTTAAGTGAATACTCTCTCGCAAAGGGTTACAAGGAGATCGAGTACGAAGTGGTACATTACGAAAAGCCGGAAGTGATTATCGAAAAGATCGCAGCACTGGAAAGCGGGATCCAATCAGGCCTTGAGGATCTGAAGAAACTCCTCAATAAAAAATAAAAATCCCCGATGTCCCCCGGCTCTCTTACAACATCACCACAGATCCATTTGCAATGAAACTACGGTTATACGCAGTGATCCTCCCGGGGCACAGTAGTAATTTTCACTTTACAGATATGGTGGCATCAATCCCAGTTATCATGAATACGGGTTTAACCCCTTGAACCCCTCCCCAAGACTGTATCTAATCCGGGCCCAATCTGGCCTCCGATTACCCATTTTCAGATCAAAAAGAAGCCCGTATCGGGCTTCGTTTATAAATAAGCCCAAATCAGCCGTATTTTGGCAATCGGACGAAATAAAACGTCCTCATAAACGCGTTTTGAGGCCATTTCTTCGACCCGATCGTGTTTTCTGTTGATGAAAAAAATGATCGCTGCCAGAACGCGAATATGACCCGCCAAAGGGCATTATATGGGGCTCAATATGGGCGTATTTTTACGAATAGGGCAATATAAAGGCACGAATTTTGGGGCAGGTTAATCGGACAATGGTAAGGGCCCGGATGTGCCGGTAAACGTGTATTCGGGCAGGATTTTCTACGACGGAGAAAACGCAAAGGAAGGGGTCCGGCTTTATTTTTTGCGGAACGTGAAGCGGGATACAGGGGGATCGATCTTTTTTGAAAATTGCCTGGCTCTGGTGGCGGACTCCCGGAAAAAGTTTACGAACGTTTTTGAACATTAAAAAAAAGTGCGGATCGCAAACTGAAAATTCCGGAAAATGTCCAACAAGGTTGCTGAACATTTCTAAAAAAGTCCGGAAGAGGTGGTGAAGATTTCAAAAAAAGTTCTGATTGCGACCTGAAGATTCCGGAAAATGTCCGACCGAGTTGTTGAACATTTTAAAAAATGGCCGGATCACGATCTGAGGATTTCAGAAAAAGTTTGTCCGGCTGGTATGAGTGCAGCTTCCCACTCTATGCCCGGCGGTGTTCCGGGTCGATGATTCCACCATCCTTTGTGTGAATAATTACGTTTTCGTGTTTTCCATCTTCTTTATTTCCTCTGGTTTTGATCTTTTTCGTAGGCCTGAAATTTCAGGAGTTTTTATGATCCCGGTTACGTATTGACAATCTGTTTTTTCTGGACTGGCGGCGATCTCTATATACACGCTAAAGGAAGTCCCGCCATGACATCTTACCATAACCCGATGAATGCGTTTCTCATAGCCTGCCTCCTGCTGCTGCTTGCCATCGCGATCAGTATCCCCGGCGCAGCAGCGATAACCCTCACTCCCGGAAGTTCGGCGACCACGACCACCATATCGCAGGGAGACCCGGTCTATATCGAGGGCATCGCCACCGGTCACCCCCAGGTGGGCCTCCAGATCTGGTTTATCGGGTACAATTTTGCCAGGGTCACGACCGTTCAGGTAAACGAGGACAACTCTTACGAATACGAACTCCAGAAAGCCGATACTGCAAACCTTGCACCCGGGCAGTACTTTGTGCTGATCCAGCACCCGATGATGAACGGTCAGTTTGATGTTGTTTATGACGCATCTTCCGGAAGCGTCGTCAATGTGCAGACCGGTAAAACCATCTATAAGTTCACCGGCAGCGGGAGCCTCCAGAGTACGGATTCCATAACTGCGCTGATGAATGCTATTGGGAGCCAGAATATTGACGACACCTTTGCCACCGTCACGTTTTATGTCAGCCAGCCGACCGTGACGATCGCCCCCATCAGCGATAAACATACCGGAGATACGTTTACCATCAACGGGACGACCAGCCTCGCCGCCGGTGACGAACTCATGGTCGAGATCACGTCATCATCCTATACCCCGACTTCAAAGACACAGCCATCAGGATTTTCCGGTGCAAGCGGTACGGTCAACGTGGTGGCCGGCAGCAACAGTGTAAACACCTGGTCCTTTGATGTGGATACTTCCAGTTTTACTCCGGACGAGTACATCGTGAAAGTCTCCGGTGTCCTGCAGGATGTGACGACATCGGCCACGTTCAATGTGCTGTGCAGCGGTACCGGCGATACCTGCAGTGTCCCTGCGCTGGCATCCACGGTTGTCACCATGGCTCCGGCAGTTACCAATACCACCGTAACAACGGCCACGATCCCGGACACCACCGCTGTAGTGCCATCGACCAGTATCCCGGTGACAACACAGCGATCGCCCGTACCGGTGGCAGTGTGCCTCGGCAGCATCGCAGCAGTGCTTCTGGTCCGCAGGTTCGCATAAAAAAGAGAGTTGATTACCAGCCCAGATAGAGAGTTTTTGACTGGGTATAACTGTCGAGAGCCTTAAAACCGTTCTCCCGGCCAATTCCGCTCTCGTTTGTACCCCCGAATGGCACTTCGGGGGGAACGGTCAGGTGACGGTTCACCCAGATGATCCCGGCATTGACTTCCCGGAACACCTGCTTTACCGTGGAGAGATCTTTTGTCCAGACCGACGCGCCAAGACCGTACCGGGAATGATTTGCTTCCCGGATCGCGGCACCGAGATCCGGCACGGTCATCACCGGCAGAACCGGCCCGAACACCTCGTTTCTGAGAAGATCTGCATCGGGTGCGACATCCGTGATCAGGGTCGGTTTAAAGAAAAAACCCTTTTCGAATCCGGGTCCCGTGAGCGGACAACCCCCGGTCCGGATCGTCCCTTCCTCCCGCCCGGTCGTTTCACGGACCACCGAACTGATCCTCCCGAGTTGTTCTGCGCTGTTGAGTGGTCCCATATCCGTACCCGGCAGGAGTCCGTTTCCGATCGTGAGACCTTCCACTTTTGCCGTGAGCAGGTGTATGAACTCCTCTGCGATCTTCTCGTGCAGGTACAGCCGTTTGACTGCGGTACAGATCTGGCCGGTGTTGTAGAACCGGCCCCGGAGTGCCCCTTCAACGGCCTTTGGGATATCGGCATCGGCCATCACGATCATCGGGTCGGATCCCCCCAGTTCCAGCGTCAGCGTCCTGATATGGTCCTGTGTCATCTCCCGTATCCGGCGGCCGGTTGCACCGTCCCCGGTAAATGATATTTTCTTTACCCGGGGATGTTGTACTAATGCGGCCCCGGTGGTCTCTCCCGGCCCGGTCACGACATTGAGCACACCGGCGGGCAGGCCCGCTTCCTGCAGCAGCCCTGAAATTTTAAGGTTTGTTAAGGGGGTCGCGGATGACGGTTTGAGGACGAGGGTATTTCCCGCGAGAAGCGCCGGCCCCACCTTCCACCCCATGATGATCACCGGCATGTTCCAGGGGATGATTGCAGCACAGACCCCGAGCGGGACCCGGGTCACCAGGCAGTCACCGGCTTTACCCAGACAAATGGCCTCCCCGTCAGGCTGTCCGGCTATGGACGCATAATATTCGAGGATATTTGCGCAGCCCCGGATTTCGTCAGTCGATTCCCGGATCGGTTTTCCCTGTTCTTGGGTAAGGAGCCGGGCAAGGTCCTTATGATCGCGCCGGATCAGTTCCGCTGCACGGCAAAGGATGAGGCCGCGATCCCGTGTGGTCTTTTCCGACCATTCACCAAAAGCCGCGTCTGCCGTTTCAACGGCTGCGTTCACGTCCTCTTTTGATCCCCGGGGAACTTTATCGATATATTCCCCGGTTGCCGGGTTTTTAACCTCGATCCATGTTTCATCGGCGGCCGTTGCTGCCGTCCCGTTAATGAGCATGTCCATAAAACCGATCCCCTGTCTGATCTTTTGATCCTGCCTCTCTTGAACTGTCCGCAAGCCGGCTATAAAATGGCAGCGGTAGATTTTCCTTTATGAATTATTCAGGAGATTGCAGGCAGGAGGTATCCTGATCTCGATATTATCGGATGTCAGGCTCCGTATCCTGCCGGTCTGGATGGTAGAATAGGCACCGGACCGGTCAAGATGGGTCCTGAACTCCGGGCTTTTAATCAGCGAAATAAGGGTCACGATCCGTGGGTCGTCCAGCATCTCCCGACGCATCACCAGTTCATACTGCTCTTCTGCAACCGGGAAAAACATAAGACCGTGCGATTCTGCGAGGCCCCGGGAACAGATGCCGGCATCTGCCTGTCCGGCCCGGATCGCTGCAGCCACAGCCCCCGGTGTTGCCACTTCATTGTCATAGCCCCTGATCCGGGACGGCGTAAGATTGTGGGACGAAAGCAATGCATCAAAAAGGATCCGTGCCGGGGTATCTTTGCGGGAATTGATCCAGCAGACTGCATCCAGCGCATCCGGAGAGACTTCCTTTACCGAAACTATTCCCTGTTCCTGTGAGGCAATATTGACAAAGACGAGATCCATCGATGTGAGATACGGCTGGATGAACCGGCAGTCCTGCATAAGGGAGAACGCCGGGAGGCTCATCGGTGCTGCATGACAGGAATTTCGTTTGAGGGAAAGGATGGCACCGGTGTTACCGGCACTTCCGGTATGGATAAAGAGCCCTAGGTCGTGAGCGAGGTTTCCCAGTTCTTCAAGGATCGGGTCGATGGCGCCTGAAAAGATAAGGGTCCGCTCGATATTTGCCGGATCGGTCGTGAGGAAAACTTCCAGGTCATGCTCTGCATCGTAACCTTCAACCGGTGCCGGGATATGGGTATAGCCGTTTGACCTGACCGTGGACATCTGTACCACCGTCCCCCGGGACCGGGCCATGCCCCAGTACCGGGTCCCGATCCTGCCGACAGAGACCGGGACAAACTCGTCAAAGCCAAGATCTGAACTTAAAGGGGTCGCCAGTTTTACGTTGACCGAATATTTCGGGACCGGCGCAAGTCCCCAGTATTCCAGAAGGTGGACGACGAATTCACGAAGGACTGTCTGGGCGGCAAGTGGGTACCCCGGAAGCCCGATGACCGGTTTACCCCCGATCTTCCCGAGCATCATCGGTTTACCCGGCTTGACTGCGACACCGTGAAAGAGCAGTTCCCCGACTGCCCCGATGGCCCCCGCCGTATAATCGCGTGTTCCGGCCGAAGAGCCCGCCGAAATAATGACAAGGTCATTCTCCCGTGCCGCAGAACGGAGCGCGTCCTGTATGAGATCAGGATCATCACGCACGATAGGCTGGCGGGTACAGTGTGCTCCCATCGATTCGAGAAGTACCTGCGCCATGACCGTATTACTTTCCACGACCTGCCCGGGGGCCGGCCGTATCCCGAGAGGGACAAGTTCGCTTCCCGTAGGGATGATCCCGATGTGAGCCGTCCTGACATTCAGGTCGGCGATCCCGAAGGTTGCAAGGGCGCCGATATCAAAGGCCCTTACCTGGTGTCCTGTCGGGAGGACGAGCCGGCCTTCCCGGATATCTTCTCCGGCCGGGCGCACGTGTTGCCACGGGGCGGCGGCTTTCCGGATCTGGAATGTATCCTCCGCCTCCCAGGTATCTTCGATCATGATCACGGCATCGAACTGCGGGGGAACAATATTCCCGGTATTGACCCGGGCAAACTCCCTGATGGTAACCGACGTCTGGTCGGAAGCACCGATCGTATTCCGGCTTTTTACGGCGATCCCGTCCATGGCCGAAATGTTGACTTCAGGGACGGAATATTGTGCATAGGCCGGGGTGGCGATGACCCGGCCGAGCGATCGGGTAACAGACACGCACTCTGTCCGCCCCGGAACAGCAAAAGAGGTCTTGAGAATGTGCAGGGCCTCGTCAAACGTAATGAGCGAGAGATAGCGTTTCACCACGCTGCATCACCGGGATGTATTTTTGTCTGCCAACAGAGTGCGGGTGAAGTCATGGATATCAGTCACAAGGAAAACCGGGAATATTCATGCCCCGGCCGGTAGTCAGGTAACGTATCCCGGTGATCATCAATAAATGATTCGATTGTATTACCGCTGCAGGGCTGAAAAAACAGCAACCGGATTTTTGGCCGCAGATACATCAGATTATTCTCCTGCACCCGGAGGAGTCTGCCGCATCAGCCACCGCTTGTGCCACAGCCCGGGTCACATCCTTGTTAAGGATACTGGGCAGGATATGCCGGCGGTGAGGTTTTTTGACGCACCCGGCAATGGCATGGGCAGCGGCGATCTTCATCTCATCGGAGATACGGGTGGCGCAGGCATCGAGAGCCCCCCGGAATATGCCCGGGAATGCGAGCACGTTGTTGATCTGGTTCGGGAAATCACTTCTTCCGGTCCCGACCACTGCGGCTCCTGCATCAGTTGCTGCGTCCGGCCAGATCTCCGGTACAGGATTTGCCATGGCAAAAACAATGGGATTTCGGTTCATTGACCGGATCATGTCCTGTGTTATAATGCCCGGTGCCGAGACACCGACAACAACATCCGCACCCTCCATCGCATCGGCAAGCGAGCCGGTCCGGCCCGCGTGGTTGGTCTCCTCGCTTAGGATGAACTTGTACTTGTTCCGGTAGAGTCCCTCACGCCTTCGGTGGATAATGCCCTGTGTGTCGCAGACCGTGATCTCGTGAACCATCGTGCAGACGAGCGGGTCGTACCCGATGCATTTGAGGAGCCGGGTGATGGAATAACCTGCAGCCCCTGCACCACAGACCACGATGTTGAGATCTTCGTAGTTCCGCCCGGTGACCCGGCAGGCATTCAGGAGCGCCGCGAGCACGACCACCGCGGTGCCGTGCTGGTCGTCATGCATGACCGGTATCCCGATATCCTGCAGGGCATCCTCGACCTCGAAACATTTCGGGGCTGCGATATCTTCAAGGTTAATTCCCCCGAAGACCGGTGCAATATTCCTGACCTGGTCGACAAAGTCGGTTTCATAATTCTCAAAACAGATAGGGAATGCATCGATGCCGGCGAATTCCTTGAAGAGGATCGCCTTTCCCTCCATCACCGGGATCGCGGCATATCCGCCGATATTTCCGAGACCAAGGACTGCTGACCCGTCAGTTACGATCGCAATGGTATTGGCCTTGAGGGTGTAGCGGTACGCCAGGTTTGGATCCTGCGCGATCCTGCGACAGACCTCGGCCACACCGGGAGTGTAGGCCCGGGAGAGATCGTACCGGTTTCTGAGCGGGACCTTGGAACGGATCTCCAGTTTCCCGTGATGCCGTGCATGAAGTGCGAGGGACTCCTGGTAGATCTCATCGCTGCCGACGGTGACCTGCATATCCCTCTCCTTATACGAGATGAGCGCGGCGAAAGGTAATGAACCTTGCCCCGGGGCAGGCTACAGGTTTCATAAATCCCCGGATATTTGTGGGCAGACAAAGAGTATCGGGGTCCATCGATTCTGCATTAACGATAACGGTGCCTGATAAAATACCGGAAACCGGCATGTTATTGCCGGACCAGTTTCGTTGCAATCTCTGCCACGAACCGCCCCTGGTACCGGGCCCCGGCAAGTTCCTGGTCGCTTGGCCACCGCTTCCCGTCATTGCCGGCAATCGTCGAGGCACCGTACGGGGAGCACCCTATGACCTCATCGGTACGGGTCTGCTCTACAAACGTGTACGGCAGGCCGGCAATGATCATGCCGTGGTGGAGGAGCGTGGTATGAACGCTTAAGATCGTTGATTCCTGTCCCCCGTGCTGGGTACCCGAACTGGTAAATACGCTCCCGACTTTACCGACAAGGGCCCCCGCTTTCCAGATGCCGCCCGTTGCATCGAAGAACTGGCGCATCTGGCCGCACATGTTCCCAAACCTTGTCGGGGTACCAAAGATAATTGCATCGAATTGTGTCATTTCACGGGGAGTACAGACCGGTATTTTTGAAAATTCTTTCTGGAACTCTGCAGCCCCGGTCTTTTCGAGCACGTCTGCGGGCAGCGTCTCAGGAACGCGCCTGAGCACGACGTCTGCACCTGGTACGCTGCGTGCACCTTCCGCTTCTGCGGTTGCCATGCGGTGGATATGGCCAAACTGCGAATAATACAGAATAAGCAGCCTCATAAATTATCTCCCTAAACTACGGTTGCGCTCCCGGGATTAAAGAGTACGGAGTGCGAAGCATGACCCTGCCCGTACTCCCTGTCCCGATATGAGGACCGGGGAATATACGCACATGGAGGATACCTAGACCTGCCCTCATTCAAAAGTTACATTTTAATACATCGATGAACAAAAGTATACATTAAGGTAAAATCAACCCGCAGTCCGGCGGGACTGGCAGCACGCTTTGTGTGCTCTTCCGGATACCTTAATGCAGATTACTGGTGTGATATTGTCATGAAGTCAAAAGATATTGCGATTGTCGGAATTCTCCTTGCTGTCGGTGCGATCCTGCGGTATTTCCTCGCGATGCTCCATACACCGCTTACGCCCAACATGATCATTGCGTTTTACTGCCTTGCGATCATCCTGATCCAGCCAAAAGTCTACGAGGCACTGGGTATCGGAATCGTTGCCGGCCTCTTATCGATGCTGATATCAAGTTCGATGTTTCCCCCGGCAAACCTCATCAGCGAACCACTGGGCGCACTCGTCTGCTTCGGGCTCTATGCGCTCCTGAAATCCCGGACAAAACTTGCCGCGACAGCCACCACGTTTATTGCAACGCTCGTGAGCGGTTTCTCGTTTGCTGCGATCGCGATACTCTGCGTCGGTGCGACCATCCTTACCACGTACCACGGCAGTCTCGGCGCATTTGTCATCATCTTTGTCCCGATCGTTGTCATAACTGCGGTATTTAATGCGATTATCGTCCAGATCCTCTACATCCCCTCAAGCAGGGTGCTCGTACGAGGACAGGAATGATTGAACTTAAAGACGTCAGTTATACCTATCCCCATACGGTGCAGGAAGCGCTGCACCGTTTATCCCTCGTTCTCGCACCGGGCCGCTGCATTATGGTGACCGGCCCCTCTGGTGCCGGGAAGACCACGCTCTGCCTTGCAGCGTGCGGTATTCTCTGCCATGAGTACGGCGGGAAGAAAGCGGGCCTTGTGACAATCAACGGCAGGAATGTTGCGGATTATACCGGGCTTTCCGAGATCGCAAAAAATATCGGGATTGTCTTTGACGATGCCGAGGCGCAGATGATCTTCACGACCGTTGAAGAGGAGATCCTCTCCGCACTTGAGTACCGGGGCCTCTCTTGTGAAGAGATCGAAAAGCGCCTCGCCTCCATCATGGAGGTCACGTACCTAACGGCTCTCAGGGACCGCTCCCCGCACAATCTTTCCGGTGGACAGAAGCAGCGCGTCGCCCTTGCGGCGACCCTTGCGCTTGGAAACGATGTCCTGATCCTTGATGAGCCCACCTCGGAACTTGACGAACACGCGACACGGCGGATCGTTGAGATCTTATCAGGCCTCAAAGGGCAGGGGAAGACCATCCTCATTGTCGAACACAAGTATGCGCACTTCCGGGATATGGTCGATACCCTCGTCGTGATGGAACACGGCGCGATCTCGGCTGTTGGCGCACCGGAGGATGTACTCAGGGATGAACGGATAAGAAAGATCGTTATCCCGGATTTTGCCGGCATCAAAACCCGTGCACCCCTCCCCGAACCGGCTCCATCAGAACGTGCTGCCGCAACACCGGCAATTGAGGTCCGGCACCTCTCGTACTCGTATGATGAAGTCCCGGCCCTGCATGATGTCTGTATCAGGGTAAACGCCGGCGAATTTGTTGCAGTTGTCGGTGAGAATGGTTCCGGGAAGACGACGCTTGTCAAACAGTTTAACCGGCTGCTTACCCCGACTACCGGTGATGTCGAAATACTGGGCAGAAACACCCGGGACTGCACGATTGCTGACCTCGCCCATGATGTGGGCCTTGTCTTCCAGAACCCGGATCACATGTTCTTTGCCGATACGGTACGGGACGAGATTGCCTTTGGCCTTGAAAATCTGGGAATAACCGATACCGATGCAGTGATCGATGCTGCGCTTGACGAGGTCGGGCTCCTGCCTACAAAAACCCTCTACCCCCGCTGGCTCTCACGGGGCGAACGCCAGAGGCTTGCCATTGCCTGCGTGGTCGCCATGCAGCCGCCCATTATCGTCCTTGACGAACCAACGACCGGCCTTGACGGAGATGAGGCCCGGCTCGTCATGGAGATCCTCAAAAAACTCCAGGTACAGGGGCACACTATCGTTGTCATCACCCATAACCGGGATATCGCACAGTACTGCGCAGACCGTATGATCACCATGGAGCAGGGACGCGTCATTTCTGACGCGAGGACATAAGGGAGAATACCATGGCCGAGATCCTCCAGTACGTTCACAAGGACGGGTTTTTCCACCGGCTCCACCCGTTTTCCAAGATCCTCTTTATCATCGTCGCGAGCGTGATGTGCGTTCTTGCAACGGGCATCCCGTTCCTTATCCTCATGGTCGCTGCCCTGCTCATTCTCGCGTACGCGAGCCATCTCCACCGCGAGGTGATCCAGCAGCTCAGGCTGGTCCTTGTCATGAGCGTCGTGTTCGTTATCATCACGGTGCTCACGATGCCAAACGGCGCCACGCTCGGGTACCTGGTCCCGCAGGGGGTGCCGGCGATCGGCGGCTCCCTTCCCATAACCGTAGGAGCGATCGGGATTGGTCTTGTCCTCGCACTCCGGTTCATGGTGCTGATCTTCGCGTTTCAGCTCTTCCTTATCTCGACCCAGCCCCGGGACCTTGTGCATTCGATGGAAAAACTGCATATGCCCATCGATTATATCCTGATGTTTATCATCGCGCTCCGGTTTATCCCGACCCTCCAGATCGAGGGCCGGAGGATCCACGAGGCCCAGCTCGCCCGGGGCTATAACCCGGGGTCCGGGATGATCGGGAAGATCAAAAGTGTCGCGCCCATCGTCATCCCGCTCGTCTCGAATGCGCTCCTGCGTTCGAATGTGCTGGGCCTCACGATCGATATGCGGGGATACCGCACGGGAATAAGAACACAGGTACGCGAGCGCAGGCTCGGCACCGGGGATTACGCAATGATGAGCGGTCTTGCGGTCACCATCGTGAGTTTTGTCATAATCGCAATCTTTGCATCAGGCCTGATCTTCTGATATACAATCCCTTTTTTACCCGACTACAAATACGCGGGAAAAACGTGAACAGACGAATGCTTCCCTGGCTGTTGCTGTCAGGAAAACATATCAAAAACGCTTAAGCGCCTCGGCCGGGATTCGAACCCGGGTCAAAAGCTCCGGAGGCTTCTAGGATGTCCACTACCCTACCGAGGCAAATTTTACCTTACTTAATCTTGTGTGCATCCATATAAATGCAAAGGATCGTCGGGGGTTACAGGTTTTTTACCTGGTACAGGTGCCAGATCTTGCAGGCACCCTCATGACTCACCATGCAGGGTCCGACCGGTGTCCGTGGCGTGCAGACTTTCCCGAAGAGTTTGCAGTCGGTCGGCTGGGCAATGCCGCGCAGCACCTTGTCGCAGATGCAGGCAGAGTGCTTGCTCACCTTCTTGTAGACAAGGCCGAACTTCTTCTGCGCATCGTACTGTTCGAATTCCTTTTTCAAGCGGAGGCCGGACTGCGGGATGACCGGGAAGCCCCGCCACTCCACATCGCAGGGTTCAAATACCTCGTACATGATCTTCTTTGCCTTGACATTTCCTTCCCGGGAAACCGCACGCGGGTAGGCGTTGTCGACCCGGTGTTTCCCGTCCCTGACCTGCTCGACCAGCATCACGAGGCCAAGCAGGATATCCTCTGCCTCGAACCCGGCGACGACCTGGGGCACCGGGAACTGCTCGTATTCATCGTAGCCCATCACCGTGCAGACATGACCCGGGAGGACAAACCCGTCGAGTTTTGCTTCTCCCTGTTCGAGCAGCCACTTCATCGCAGGGGGAACAATCCGGTGGCAGGAGAGGATGGAGAAATTTTTCGGGGGGCTCGTGAGTATGGATGCAGCCACGGTCGGAGCGGTCGTCTCAAAACCGACCGAGATAAAGACGACTTCCTTATCTGTCTTTTCCGCGATCTCGACTGCCTTGTGGACGCCCTGTACGATCCGCACGTCCCCGCCGCAGGACTCTAATGAGCCTTTCGAGCCGGGCACCCTGAGCAGGTCGCCATAGGTCGCGATAATACAGTCCTTTTCCACGAGATCGAGTGCGGCATCGATCTCACCCTGCGGCGTGATGCAGACCGGGCAACCGGGACCCATGACGATTTTGAGATGCGGGGGCAGGATACTCCGCAGGCCCGTGCGGGCAATTGCCGCCTCATGAGTTCCGCAGATGTGCATAAAAGTCATATCCCGGTCCACCAGTCTGCGGAGTGTCTCTGCAATCTCGTTTCCCGTCGGCATGTTATCTCATACTTATTTACTGCCCTGTGACATAAGTATACGTATATGGATGATAACCTGCTCTTTGCCATCCTGACTATCATCGCTGGTCTTGTAGTGGCAGGAATTGCGCGGATCATTGTACGGTGGCTGGAAAAATTTGCCGAGACCACCGAGACAAAATGGGATGACATCATTGTTGCCGCGATCGGAACGCCGGTGCAGGTGGGCATTGTAGCGATCTCAGTCTATATCGCCCTGAAATGGTTTGACATAGTTCCGGCCCAGTATGCCTGGCTCCTCTCGGATAAGGTGCTGAATTCGATCTATATCCTTATTGGGACATGGATCGCATCGTCACTCCTGCATGATATTGTCCGGATTTACGGTCGCGCCCTTGCCGAGAAGACCGAAGGAGATGCTGATGACCGCATCGTCGACCTCCTTGAACTGGCAGTGCGCTACGTAGTCTGGTTTGCCGGGATCATGCTGATCCTTGTCAACCTCGAAATCAACATCACTCCTTTCCTCGCTGGTGCAGGTATCGCCGGCCTGGCCCTTGCGCTCGCCGCCCAGGACCTGATCTCCAATTTCTTCGGCGGCGCGATCATAACGGTCGACAAGCCCTTTAAGATTGGCGACCGGATCGAAGTCGATTCCCATTACGGGGATGTCATGAGTATCGGGACGCGGAGCACAAGGATCAGGACAATCGACGGGAAGATCGTCACGCTCCCCAACAACAAGATCACCTCCAGCAGCGTTATCAATTACTCGGAACCGGACCCGAAAATACGCTATGCAATTCCCATCTCCGTTGCGTGCGGGAGCGATACCGCCCGGGTAAAAGCGGTGCTCTTTGAAGTCGTGCAGGATGCAATAAAAAATACGGAGTATCTGGCTGATGAGCCGGCGCCCAAGGTCTTCTTCCAGGAGTTCGGGGATTCGAGCCTGAAGTTTGTGATCTATGTCTGGGCAAAGGCCTACAATATCCCGGACGAAGTTAAAGATGCCATCAATGTCCGGATCGCTGCACGTTTCGCCGCGGAAGGTATCGAAATCCCCTTCCCGCAGCTCGAAGTCAGGATGAAACAATAAATTTTTTCCCGGATCTTTTTTACATGGTCGGGGGAGTATTTCCTGTCAAAGACCCCGGCCGAGCTCCCGCTGTCCGATGGCTGCGGGTTTACGCGTTCACCCGGCGCAGCACTACCGGTTGCATGACAACGATACGGGTGGGAGCTCGCACCGGGTGGCGGGCCGGGGGACACGATCGCTTTCGGGCCGGTGATGAAGGCGGCAAAAAAACGGCAGTTCTCTCGTGATCGAAGTGGCGGATTCCGACGGGGCAGTTAAGAACCTGCACCGTTTTTCAGAGATTGCTGTACCCGGTACCTTCTTCTGCGGGCGAACCCGGAGGGGCTGTATTTTGCGGGAAAAATCCGAATGTTTCCGCAATATTTTATAAGGTAAACCTACAATGTATCTAGGCAATCTGCCTAAGTGACTCAGCCCGGTAGAGTACCTCCTTGGTAAGGAGGAAGTCGCGAGTTCGAATCTCGCCTTAGGCTT